>Ga0247611_10000011_pt1 | contig 317806 bp, 239 predicted proteins | sample 177DNAGHGhighgp2_FD_192422 | JGI IMG/M metagenome (GOLD analysis project Ga0247611, IMG submission 192422) | Sheep rumen microbial communities from Palmerston North, Manawatu-Wanganui, New Zealand - 1770 DNA GHGhigh gp2 | ecosystem: Host-associated > Mammals > Digestive system > Stomach >... | reverse complement strand
TTTGGATCTTTGGCAAAGATACAAAACAATCCGCAATAAACTGTAACAGAATGCATTATGTTGATAACTTTTCAAATCCTGTTCATAACGCGCTAATTCCCCCTAATTTTAGTGCGTTTGCCCTGTCTGCAAATTATCAAGATCTATCCTTTTTAGAAACTCATCACTTCAGCCACCAATTCGCCGACGTGGATGAATAAACAATTAGTCTTTTTTATTTATTCTTTTTTTCATAGTTCTCATGACGGTTACGGCATCCGCCTTCCATCAATCGCCAGAAAACAAAAATTTTCCCCACAAGCCCGGAAACTCATGGGGAATCTGGCGGAATCATTTCATTCTCAATCCATGCTTCCGCTTTGGCGAAACGGGATTTCCGTTTCAGGCTCTTTACAGAAATCAAATGACAGGTTTAATAGTTTAGCATTGTACCACCAACTCTCTCAATACAACACCGATGCAACTTGGTATCCCGCTCGTAAGTAATCCCCACAAGCAACAAATTATCAGCATACTGCGAAACCTTGGCAGGATACTGTCTGCGCTTGATTTGCTCGATGGCAGTGTCAACGGCTTTGTCGTATTTCAGCTCGATGATGATGGCGGGAGAATCCACATTCTTTCGTGGAATGAGCACCAAGTCAGCGAAGCCCTTGCCCGTGGCCAACTCGCGGTGGATGATGTAGTTGTTGGAAGCGTAATAGTAGGCGATGCTCAGCACGCAGGCTAAGGAGTTTTCGTCGTTGTAGCTCAGAATGCTCGTATTCTCGTCGTGAGCAGCATCCACGCCTCGGGCCACGGCCTCTTCATCACCGCGGAGCGTCGCCTGCAATAGCTGTTCATTCTGAAATCCAGTAGGGTCAATGGCACATGACTCACCTGCCAGCATTTGCACTACATCGTCTTTCAGTCCTTCGTAATTCATTTGGATATAATGTGCAACAGCATCGTAGGCACCAGTAGAAGCCCAAAAACTGCGACAGCGACCTGAATCAACGGCTTGCATGACCGAATTGGGATTGAAGATGGACTGCTCGTCGCCAATCTGGTAGCCATCGTACCATTTCTCCAATTCATCGAAGTCCATACGATGCTTTTCGGCCAATGCTTTTACCTCATCTTTGGTGAACCCAAAATAAGAAGCCATCCGTCTCGGTTCCACCATCGAATATTCTATGAAATTGTTGAGTGCCAATTCAGTTTTGTATTTCTTGATGGGCAAAATACCCGTCATATACACACCAGCAAAGACCTGAGGAGAATTGCTTCCCTTGAACATACGGCGCAGCCAACTGACATACTCGTCCATGGCATGAGTGCCCGACTTAAACTCACGGCAAATGGCATCCCATTCGTCAATGATGAAGATGAACGGCTGGTGGGTTGCGTCGGTAATACGGATGAGATAAGCCATCAAGTCATCGTCGGCCTTTATGGGGATATCCGGGTAAGCCTCATGGATGTCGTCTTTGAGTTCCTTTTGGACATGCTCAATGATGGTGTCGTCTTTAAAACGCGTGGTGAAATTGGTCAAGTCGAGAAAGATGACCGGATATTTATTCAGGTGCTTCTCAAAAGTAGGGTCGGAGGCTATCTCAAGATCAGCAAATAGATGGCGCGAGTCGCACGATTGGTCGTAATAGGCATTGAGCATCTTGGCCGCCACCGACTTGCCAAAACGACGGCTTCGGGATACGCAGCTGAAACGTCGTTCTGTAAAAAGCGTACCGTTGACTATGGAAATAAGCCCCGACTTGTCAACATATTCACCGTTTCTTACACTCTGGAAACCTACATTTCCGATATTGATATATACGCCCATGACTACTTGATTTTGCCGCAAAAATAACAATATTTTACAAATCGCTTACGTCCAATAAGAAGAATTGAAAGCACAATTTCAATAAGTACCCAAAAACTACTCTAAACTCTAAACCCTAAACTCTAAACCAACTCACCATTTCCCCGAAAAACCGCCACCACCACTATGGCCGCCGCCGAAGGAACCACCCGATGAGTGATGGCTGGAGGAATGGCTTGAATAACCCTTTCCGTGGCTGGAAGAGCTGCCGCTGCTATCGCTGTAATGCACCAACTTGGGTATCACCACCGTCTTGGTGAGTGTCTCGCCGCAATGCTGGCAGACGCAGGTTTCCAATAGCTCTCCGTCGTGCGAGTAATCGTTGGCTTTGATCGTCTTAGTGTCTGTCGTCATCATGGTGTAAGCCCCACATTTTGGGCAGGTCTCGAACTTGGAATACTTGCTGCCATGCTCCTTCACCACAACCACATGGCCGTTGCTGCAACGGTATGGCGTGAACTTCAAGGCCCCTACCTTTTCCTCGACCAAATGATTCTCAGGCAGACTAAAACCAGCGTATTTGTTCATAGGGCCACTACATTTGGGACAAGTGCATTCTTCGCTATGGCTCAACTGTTTCTTGTAAATACGGTGGTAAATCCAACCTATCCATGGTGCCATCCAGGTGGCCAACCTGGTGCTCTTATTCTCGTAAGCCGCCTGATAGACCGACCGTGGATTGATGGACTGCTTGGCCAGCGTTTTGGCGGTCTTCAAGACACGCTGGTTATGGCGGAAACAGACCCATGTGAGATACAATAAAATGGTAATGATGGAGACCCTATTGAACAATGTTTTTTCCTCTAAATCCGGATAGCGCACGCCCATATAGCCTATGACCAGGAATAAGATAACGAAGATGGAGAAACCAATCAACAGACCACCGAGGCAGCCCTTGCCTTCCCATGGTGAACCCGACCAGGTGGTCTTGAAACCATCGATATAGGTGGCCCCCTTCTCTTCCACCGCATGGTAAGTGTCTGTAATAGATTTCTTTCCCAACTTTTTCTTACGCAGCCAAAATCCAATACCCACAAAAGGCATCACAAACAAGACCATAGCAAAAAACACAAAAAAGAAGGGGACATCATCGCCAAGTCCTTGGTCTTCATCATCGTAATTGACAGCCGGCAACGTCGATTTCAGCCCCATGGGGATTTCGCCACCATAAACCTCCACGATGTCAGCCACACCTGCACAAAGCCCGCTCTCATAATCGCCAGCCTTAAAAAAAGGCACGATGGTATTGGTGAATATCCGCTGACACTTGGCATCGGTGAGGGTAGCCTCAGCACCATAGCCTGTCTCAAACTCCAAGGAATGTTGATCTTCAACGAACAACAGCAGCACGCCATTGTCGGTTTCGGCATTGCCAATGCCCCAATAGTTAATCAACTCCGTAGCGAAAGACTTGGTTTCGGCATCACCGATGGAAGTCAAGGTCACCAAGAAGACATCAGCCTTGTCGCTGATGGCGCAAAGTGCCGTGTTGATGGTCATCTCAGTGCTGTCGGAGAGATAGCCATCAGGGTCGGAGACGTGGATGTCGTTGCTTTGCAAGCGGGTGTTGGGCACCGTGCTCACCGTCCATGTCTTTTGGGCAGAAGCCGACAACATGGTCAGCAAGGCAAATAGCAATAGCAAAGTTTTTTTCATAGTTTATCCTGTTTAATTCATCATTTATCTTCTTCCTTAATCCGCTTCAAAATCTTGGGAATGGCCAACATCAAGAAGCTGTCGTATTTCATGTCGCCGGGATTGATTCTGCGCAACTCCGCAAATGAGCAGATATCGACGCTGACCGGATCCGAGGCATTCTTTTTCATTCGGTTACGGTATTGTTTTTTGGCGCCACCAAACGACCGCTCGTCGCGAATGCGTTCCTCCTTAGTATAGAAACGCACGCCCATGATCAACCGCTCTGTCACCCAACGGGCATGTTCACTGACCGATAACGCTTCGATATGGTCCTCCCAAGCTTTATCCGAGTCATTTTTCTTGTTACCGCACTGTTCCATTCCTCTTGCCCTCAGTTCGAAGCAGTCGGCGCAGCAAATGCTTGAGAAACCGTTCTTGGCTTGTATCACATCGGCTTTCCATTTTTCTGGTTTGATAAGCTGCGTCATCGGCTTTTGCAGGAAGTTGTGCTCAAACGTGTCCAAAGCCATTTTGTAGCGTCGGGGAGAGTGAATGTCTTCGGCAGGCAGGTTGTCAATCAGCACACCCAGTTCGTAGATTCGTCCCACATACACCGCCTTGCGGGTGTCGATGCTCATAATGTCATCCATCCTTACAGTCTTAAGGAACTCATTGGCATCATTGTCCGACATTTCGACGACAAGACCGCTCTTTTCAGCCGCTGACAAACTCCTGACTATTTCCAATTCAACGTCAAGGAAGGAGTCGACATTTACTGGGGCCACGCCATAAACCGAATATTTGCAGTAATCCAACAAGTTACAGAGATATTCCTCTTTCTTCAGCTCTTCTACGATATTGTCTTTATTGCTCACTATGGTAATGACCGACCGGTTACTACCGCTTGCCTCGTCAAAATTGGCAAAGTGCGCCAACAAGGCCACTTCACGGACAGCTGACAACATCAAAGGGCTGTCGCTCGCCACCACCACATGCAAATGCTCGTTAGATGTAGGACCTATGGCAACACCTTTCAAACGGTCGAGGACGTAAGCACGAGCCACATACCAGTTGCGTATCGTTTCAGCCGAGTAGCTGTCGCCATTCTTATGCCGCAAATACTCGAGCGGTCTTTCCTTTTCAACGAGTTTGCTCATAGTGTTTCCTCCTTTCTACTTAATACTTTCTCGGTCAAACTGTTAGGGATATTGCTGACATCGTGGCTCGAAGGACGCTGGTAAAGCTGTAGGCCAAACCAATCCAAAGCTTCGATGATATGTTCAATGATCTGTGACTGTTGCCATTCGTAGGCCAAGACACCGCCTTCCATGATGAAGCCGTAAATCTGCAAAGGCAGACCTGTATCTTTTTGTTCCAACCAGCGCACCACCAAACGCGGCTCCTGGGAGACGTAATGGTGGTTCATCAGCCAATGGAACACGTACAATCGGAACAGGTGGGCGTTGAGTTCACCGACTTTGAAATCCTCATCCAACAAATAGGCTTTGACTTCCTCCCTTTGCTTCAGCGATTCGATTTCCTCTGCGGTAAGTGGGTGAAACAATCCCGTGTCGAGGATAAAAGTCTTCAGCATTTGTCGGCCGTAGGTCTTCCCGTCCGTCATCCGCTGCAGGTTGATGAAATGGTCGTTATGCAACACGCTGGTCGGAATGGACGACGTGGTCGTGTCCCAATTGTAGATGGTCACCGTGGTCAATGTGATGCGTTTCACCTCGCCGTCGACATTGAGTTTGGGGACCTGAATCCAATCATCAATATAGAGCAGATGGTTAAGTCGCAAATGAACAAACGCCACCACGCCTTTAATCGTGTCTTGGAAAATCCAGGTCATCAGTGTGCCAAGAACACCAAAGATAATGAAATAGCCGGATTCTTTCTGGATTTTGATGATGCACAGGATTCCGATCAGCCATATCCCGACGAAAATCAAAATCATGATCTGGCACCATGTAATGCCTGTTTCATTCTTGCGCAGGCTATAGATGTTCGTCATGGTATTGCACACACCGATAACCAGGAACATAAGGAGGGTCAGAAACACCAACCAATACCAGGAGCTCCTGAGTGCGGTTGAAATGAAACCATAGATAGAAGTCAAGCAACTCGAGACACTCAAAAAGGCTACGTTTTGCCAATTGTGAAGCGACAACAAAGAAAGCGCTACCATCACCAACAACAGCAAGGTAAGGCCCCAACGTCCTTTTAATATCATCGCCCCCATGACCTGAGTACACCCACGGTCGGAGGAAAGCCATTTTTTACTCAATCTATTCATAGGTCAACTATCACTTACTCTTTAACAAATTTCATAACTATCGGTCCCTTCCCCGTTTGAACATGGAGGATATATAGACCCTGTCTATAATCATGGACATCGATATGCAGCTGCTCCTGCCCCACTACTTCCAAGTCGTCCATCACCTGCCCAATCACATTATATACGGTTAACCTTCTCAGGCCTTCACCCTGCACATATAGGATATCATTGGACGGATTAGGGAAGATTTCAATAGTCGAAGCACTTTCTTCAAGGGCATCGAAATAAACAAAGTTGGCGATGAAATGACGAGGCCCTGTGACCACAATCTGGAAAGTCGAATCTTCCGTGATGAACTCGCCATTTTCCGACCAACTCCGGAAATTGTAATGGGACGAAGGCTCAACGGTCAGCGTCGCAGTTTCTCCGTAATGATACAGACCTGTACCAGTAATGACACCTACACCTTCAGGATTGGTCTCAGCCGAGATTTCATAAGTCACCAAAGTGAAGTGAGCCAACAAGGTCCTATTGCCTGTGACGGTAAAGCTATAGTCGGCTTGGTTGGATACTATATTCCCATTCTCCGTCCAATAGTCAAACGAATATCCTGGATTGGCCGTGGCATGGACGGTACAACTATGTCCAAAAATATAAGTACCGCCGCCACCAACCGAACCGCCATCGCTTGGGTCGGCCAAAACAGACACGGTAAACGACTGTGCCGTGAAGTACGCATAGTATGTCGCTGATTCGGTCACAGTAAAGGAATAGGTGGGTGAATAGGAAACCGTCACCCCGTTTTTTGTCCATTTTTGGAATGTGTATCCCATGTTAGCCATGGCCGTCAAGGTGCAGTTGTCGCCGTAATTATAGCCTCCACTGCCCGTAACCGAGCCTCCTTCTGACGGGTTGGCCATCGCAGTGATGACATAGCTCTGCATGGTGAAGTTGGCCACCAGTTGGTAATCCGTAGTGACCGTAAAAGAATAGGTCGGGTTATTATAGACAGGAACTCCGTTAATGGTCCAGTTAATGAAATTGAAACCTGAATTGGCCGTGGCATGGACGGTGCAATTATCACCATAATGGAATGTGCCGCCTCCGGAAACCGAGCCTCCATTTGAAGGACTGGCCGAAACTGTGACAAGGTAGTTGTCCAACTCGAAATGCGCGACATAATTGGCAGATTCCGTCACAGTGAAGGAATAGGTTGGATTGGTCGAGACCGGAGTGCCGTTTTCAGTCCAGTTGACAAAGGTATAACCCAGGTTGGACGATGCCGACAAGGTGCAAGTCTCCCCATAAGTATAAATGCCCGCACCAGTCACCGAACCGCCAGTGCTGGGATTGGCAGAAGCGCCAATTGTGAAAGTCAAGCTCTCAACCTGCACATTGACAGAATTTGACGGGTCGGATTCTCCGCCAAAATAATTGGTCGTGACATGATAGTTAAAGGAGCCTTCAGGCAAATTGGCATCCGAATACGTGTTTCCTGTCAACTGTGTAGCCAAAGCAGTGCCGTTACGATATAGGTTATACGTATAAGTACCATCGGTGATGTAGGTCTTAATCAGCCATGACTTGTCGGTACAAAAACTCCAGGCATTCCCCAATCGGGAATACAACGAGGCATCCTCGACTTCTGCTCCAGAATAGGAACAGTAAGAAGCTGGACTGTTTTGGTCACAATATAGCACAATCCAAAGGTCTTGGGTGTAATCAATCGTAACGGGATTGGGAAGGATGATGTCTTGCCAGTTGTTTGCGCCCGCATTCTGGTTTTTCTGATAAACCAACTCTGTCGTATTCGTTTCATCGCCCTTGTATATGAAAAGCGTGTAATTGGCATTACACCTCGAATAAAACGACACCTTCTGGACTGCCATCCCCGCATAGTCATCCAATATCGACACAGGGTAACGTTGCGCCCAATAAACGCCACCTTCATCATACCCAAAGCCACCGATGCAATTCCCTGAACCATATTGCAGTACCGCATTCACGGGAATTTGAGACTGCCACGAAAGGCTGACATCATTGTTGTTGACCGATGCCTGCAAATTGGTTGGAACCGGCCCCGAAAAATGCACATCGGCCACGGCATCGTTTGATTTCATTGACATCACCCCATTGGATTTCACACTCTTCACATAATAGGAATGCATCCCGTAACTGACATTAACCTCTGTGTAATTGGTATTCGTCAGGTTGGCCACAAAATCTCCGTCACGATACAGTTTATAGGAAACAGCGTTGCTCACACTGTTCCAGCTGACACTGACATTCCGTCCGTTGACAGTAGCATTCACGCTTGAAGGAGGATTGATAGACGTAGCCTTGGGGCTGCATCCGAAAAGAGCGTAATTCCACTGGTTGAACTGCCCCGTCGGGCCTACGCCTGGATTCAGGGCTCCGATAGCATAATAGCCGTCATACGCACCACCCCAGCCCCAGTTAAAATGGAAGAAGTTGTTTGCATCATAACCGTCACACACAAAAGCATGTGAGCCGCTCTCCTTAGCAATGTAATACCCCCCTGAATAATAGAGGGGGCGATGGGCATTCAACTCGGTTTTTAACATGGATCTCCATTGGGCATCGGTATAGATGACATGAACGCTGCCATTGTTGGTGATGTATGACTTTTGTTTCAGATTCATGTTGTCGCTATAATCGAAATAGGTATTCAACGCGACAGGCACTTTTTGTGTGGAAGCCGTGCTAACCTCTGGACCATAATCCATATCGACAGACACGCCGCAATGGTACACCAAGGTGGCGACAGCGTTAGCTTCAGCATCCGAATAGCCTCTTGAATACACGTTCTTCATGTGATCCCAATCATAGTTCGTGTTCCTGAAATCCGCAAACTGCACCCCATATTCCGGATGGCTTTGAGGCGTGTAGGAATACGTACCTGAACCTCTGGTAGGATGTTCCCAATAGTTCATGATCTGAGCCATGGCCGTTGCAACACATCCTGCCAAAACATGACCATCAGTTGCGCTAGGGTCAGCAGGACAAAGATTGTTGAAAGGCATACCTTGATTCCATCTTGTTCTGAGGAGCGGACTGACGCTGCTCCTTGATTTCGGCTCCAATCTCCTGCCATCCAAGAGACTATCCCATTCCGAACGGATTGCATCATCGGCTTCCAATCTGCTTTCTGACACGTAAGCGATTTCTTCATCGTAGGCTTTCAGCCAGGCAAAAGTGTTTGCTGGCATCTCATTGGTAACAAAAGCACAGTCAGTAGAATACCCCAATATCGGATGCACGCAATCATCCGCAGCAATGATAACGAAGCAACGGTTGTTGCCAAACACATAAAAGCCCAGGAATGACTCTTGGCCAGTGAAATCAATCAAGCTGATTTCGGGAGGCGTGTCCAAGTTAGCGTTCAGAAAAGATTGGGCTGCATGTCTGGCGGTTTGAACTTCAACTTTTTTTGCGAAGACCGAAACCGTCAGGACAAGGAACATGGCCAACAGGACAAAGCTTCTTTTCATCTAACGTAACACTCAATTATGGTATTTCAGTCTGCAAAATTAAAGGAAAAAGCAAAAAAACAAAACCAATCGCCACAAAAAACTTCAACTCCTAACTATCAACTACCAACTACCAACCTCTAACTATATTGAAACTCAGGCATATCAGCAACAGCAGGAGGGCTTTTCTTTCCATGGAAATCGAAATTAGAATTCACAAAGACACAAAAGAGCGCCCAATTTCCCGAGATTTTATTATTTTTGCACAAAATTTCAGTCAAGTCACAATATGTTTGAGGACGAAGATTATTATTTCGAACACGAAGCGGAGATGGAAAAGGCCATCGAAAGGTACGAATCCATGCTGGAAGAGCATGACTCCGCATATTTCGACAGTGAGGAGTTTGAATACATCATCGACCACTACACCCAACACAACGAGCTGAAACGCTCACGACAAGCCGTGGAGTTGGCCTTGGCACAACATCCCGAAAGCAGCAAGCTGAGAATCAAGTACGCACGGCAATATTTGCTTGAAAATGATGCCCAACGTGCCTTCGAGATCATGCAGCATATCGAGCGCGAAGATGACGACGACCCCGATTATTTTCTCACCCTGGGTTCATGCCTCGCCATGTTGGGCAAATCGGAAGAAGCCCTGGAGAACTATTTCAGTGCTCTGCCCTACTTCGATGAAGACGAGAAGTTTGAGCTCTACAACGCCATCGCCTACGAATACCAGCACATGCAGCAATTTGACCTCGCGCTTGAGTTCTATGGGAAAGCCTTGCCCTATGCGGAAGACAATGACACCATCTATCACGAGATCCGTTGCTGTTTCCTCAGTGCAGGCCGCAAAGAAGACGCCATTGCCTATTTCCAACAGATAATTGACAAAGACCCGTACAACAGCAAGGCCTGGACCAACATCGGCGACGTCTACCGCATGATGGGACAATACGAAGAGAGCATCGACCCCTACGAATACGCCCTCAGCATCGACCCCGAAGACCTCTGGACCAACATGCACTTGGCCGACATCTATTACGACTTGGGACGATACAAAGAAGCCATCGACACCCTTGAGGAAGCCTTGCGCAACGGCGTGGAAACCTCAATGATACACACAACAATAGGCGACTGCTACTACCGCCTCAACGACTTGCAGACCGCTGAGGAACACTTCAAAAAAGCCCTTGAAATCAACCCAATGATAGGCTCTGGTTATGCGGGTCTCGGTTATGTCTTCAGCGATCGCGGCCAAAGTCGAAAGGCCATTAAATACTTCGAAAAGGCCATGACGATAGAGCCTTGGGAAACCGACCACCTCTACTCCATCGCCACCGACTACATGAAACTCAAGGAATACGACAAGGCCTTGGAATACTTGCGCAAAATCCAAGAGACGACCCCAACCGACCCTGACGCTTATTATTACATTGCTGACCTTTATGGCCAGCAGGATAAAATCGACGAGGCCATCAACACCATCAAATTCGGGTTGTTGCAGACCGACAACGACGCTTCGCTACTCTATCTTTTGGCTTACGCCTATTTCGTGAAAGGTTGTCATAACCAAGGGCTTGAAGCGCTTGACCAAGCCTTGGATGCCGACTTTGAGGTCTGGCCCGACTTCCTGGAATACGACCGAGAGCTGTTGGCCAACGACAACGACATCCTTGAACTCATAGAACAACACAAAAAGAACCAAGAAACCAATCCTAATCCAAACAATACTCCTGCATGAAGAATTACATCTACATCTTCCTTATTGCCATGGTACCCCTTATCGAGCTTCGCGGTGCGCTACCTGTGGCATACGGCATACACACAGCCAACCCCGACTTCAGCCTCCTGTGGAGCTACATCATCATCGCCATCGGCAACATGCTGCCTGTGCCCTTCATCTATTTCTTCGCCCGCAAGGTGTTGGAATGGGGCAAGGATGTCAAAGTGCGCTGGTTCAGCAGGTTCTGCATCTGGTGCCTCGAAAAAGGCGAAAAGGGCGGGCAAAAGCTGCAAGCCAAAGCGGGCCGTGGACTCTATTGGGCTTTGCTGCTCTTTGTAGGCATCCCGTTGCCTGGCACAGGAGCTTGGACAGGCACCCTCGCCGCCAGTTTCTTGGACATGGACTTCAAAAAGAGCGTTTTAGCCGTCATCGGTGGCGTTATATTGGCCAGCATCATTGTAGGTGTGGTGTGCACCCTGGGATTTGGAGCAGTGTTTGGGATTAAATAACTGAAAATGAAACGTTACGGACTCATCGGACATCCATTGAAGCACTCCATGTCGAGGCACCTCTTCAACGAGAAATTCGAATACGAGGGCTTGGATTGTTTGTATCAGCATTTCGACCTAAAGTCATTGGATGAACTACACGAGGTTATGGAGAAATATCCCGATTTGTGCGGTTTCAACGTGACCATACCCTATAAGGAAGCCATCATCCCGTTGTTGGACGAGATAGATGACGTTGCCAAGGAAGTCGGTGCGGTCAATGTGGTGAAAATCACAGATAGCAAGTTGAAAGGCTATAACACGGATGTTTATGGCTTCGAACAGTTGCTGAATCGAGCCATAAAAGACCGCCAAATCGAGCATGCCTTGGTTTTGGGAACAGGTGGTGCATCCAAAGCAGTGCAGTATGTGTTGAAGCAGAAAGGCATACCTTATTCCACCGTCAGCCGCGATGCCGAAAAAGGCGATTACACCTACGACACACTTAACGATGAAATTTTGAGGCAAAACCACCTCATCATCAATACAACGCCATTAGGCATGTTCCCGCAAATCGACAACTTCCCTGACCTACACTATCAAGGTTTGAGCAAGAAACACATCCTCATCGATTTGATTTATAACCCTAAAGAGACCGCTTTCATGGAATTGGGCAAGACTTGGGGCGCGAAGGTGTTTGGTGGAATGCAGATGTTTGAGGAACAAGCAAAGAAAACTTGGGAGATTTTTAATAGACAATAGCCCATGGCCTATGGCTGATGGCTCGCTTCAACAAATAGCACAAAATTCACACCTTGGGTGAAGCGAGCCATTGGCCATAAGCTAAAGGCCATAGTAAAAAAAGAAGAAATGACGAGAAGCAAAGTAAAACGAGAACCCGAATACATCGAAGACGTGGAAATCGTCGACGCAGGCTCGGAAGGCATGTCTGTTGCCAAGCCCGAAGGGCGCGTGGTCTTCATTCCTTTTGGCGTGCCTGGCGATGTGGTCGACATCGAGGTCTACAAGCGCAAGAAGAACTTCTTTGAAGGAAAGATCTTGAACTTCAAGAAGCAATCAGAGAAGCGTGTGGAACCCGTTTGCCAGCATTTCGGTCTCTGCGGCGGCTGCAAGTGGCAGCACATGGACTACCAATGGCAGACCTACTACAAGCAGAAGCAGGTGAAGGACAACTTCGACCGCATCGGGAAAATCGAGTATCCCGAGATTCGTCCGATTTTGGGCTGCGAGAAGCAGTTTGCCTACCGCAACAAGCTGGAATACACCTTCTCGAACCGCAAATGGCTTACCGATGGCGCACCCATTGGCACCCATGATGAAGAATACTGCAAAGGTCTCGGTTTCCACCTGCCCCAGCTCTTCGACCGCGTGGTTGATATCGAGAAATGCCATTTGCAAGCTGACCCATCAAATGACATCCGACTGTTTGTCAGGCGGTTCACTTTGGAACGCCATCTCCATTACTATAACTTCCGCGCCCATGAAGGCTTGATGCGCAACCTCGTCATCCGCTGCAACTCGAAAGGCGAGTTCATGGTCATCCTCGTCATCAGCGAGGAGAACGCCATCGTGCGCCATGAACTGATTCCTGCCTTGGAAATGGCTTTCCCGCAAATCGTCTCCTTGCTTTTGGTCATCAACCCGAAGTTGAACGACATCATCAACGACCTGCCTTTTGAATGCCTGAAAGGCGAGCCTTATCTGATTGAGACCATGGCTTCTCCCCGACCGGGTTTCGACGACTTGAAGTTCCGCATCGGACCCGTTTCTTTCTTCCAAACCAATGTGTATCAAGCGGAAAGGCTTTACAGGACGGCCTTTGATCTCGCCAATGTGCAAGGCAACGAGTTGATGTATGACCTTTACACTGGCACGGGCACCATCGCCCAATATTTCTCACGTTTCGTGAAAAAAGTGGTCGGCATCGAGTATGTGGAGGCCGCCATCCAAGATGCAAGGATAAATGCGGAAATCAACGGTATCAAGAACTGTACTTTCTATGCCGGCGATATGGCCAAGGTGTTCACCGACGACTTCATCACGACCAACGGCACGCCAGACCTCATCGTCACCGACCCGCCACGTGCTGGAATGGCCGAAAAAGTGGTGGAACAATTACTGAAAATCCGAGCCCAGAAAATCGTTTATGTGAGCTGTAATCCAGCTACGCAGGCACGTGATTTACAACTACTTGATTCTGCATACAAAGTGATGGCTGTCCAGCCCGTCGACATGTTCCCGCACACACAACATGTGGAGAACGTCTGTCTGTTGGAATTAAGAGAACCCTAATTCTTTGCCTTCCAGTTTCTCAGTCGGCAAGCCATATTTTGCTTCACATTGCCTGCAAAAAGCCACGAGTCGGCGAAATGGAGGTTACCACGAGGAAACATGTCCTCGTAAGCAGGAATGAAGACCATATCGGGGTCAAGGTCGGGGCAAACGGTATTGTGTTTGTAGAGATAAGTTCTTGTAGGACAAGGAACAATCAAAACACTGTCACGGGAATCGTTGTATTTAGCCATACCTAACTGACAATCAGCAGGAATGGTATCAGTTGCGGCAGACCAAACCGTTGGGTTGACACCCGCCACGTCGCCTCGCGACACCATGCCAATAGCCGTTGTATCGGTTATCGAATTGAAGATGATAAGCTTCCCAACCTCGGTACTGTCGTGTGCAGGACAAAGCTGTTCGGGATATCGTGCCATCTCTTCAGCAGTGACATGATAACCAATGCAATAAGCCGCCACCATCAATCCTCGTTGCTCTTCAGTCATGCCATCCTTCAACAGCTCAATGAGCACCTGAGAGCCTTGGCTGTGCCCGACCAAAAAGAAAGGCCGGCCTCCGTTGCCGTGCGCCATGTAATACTGAACGCATCTTTCACATCCTGAGCAGCAAATGCAGCATTCCTTTGCAAAATGCTATCGGGCTGGGTGTAGGATTCAAAAATCATCTGACGATAATACGGCGCATAGAAGTTGTAATCGTCGTACAACATCTTGTTGAAACGCTGGTTGCCATTAGCCTCTTCCCTCACCTCAGCTTGCGTGATATCAGCAAACCAAGAGGAGTCGTTGTCGGCAAAAGAGATAGTCGAAACTGTAGGATAGACATAAAACACATCTGCCCGCTTGTCATTCTCGCCGAAGGCATACCAATAGGTCATATCGGCATAATCGATGGTAACATCGACTTCAGGTGTTGTCTTCTTTTCAGCGCAAGCCATCAATAACAGTAGCACACACAACGAACAAAGCAATTTATTCATCTTCAATTAGTTTTAATAGATTATCCAAATCAAGGTCTTCAGATTTTATGGTAATTTTCGCCTGCTCATAAAATGGCAGCCTTGAGGTATAATGTTGGTTGACAAATTCCGTCAGCTCAGTCTCACTCTTCCCTTCCGCCAAAGGACGTTTGCGTTTGGCATGGAGCAACCTGTCAACCACTGCCTTAGGACTGATACGAAGAAACACTGTCAATCCATGTTGGTTCATCCAATCCATATTGTCGAAATAGCAAGCCGTGCCGCCACCCGTCGAAATCACCACATGTTCAAGGCTTTCCGTTTCCTTCAGCACCTCGGATTCCAGTTTACGATAGAGCGGTTCGTCGTATTTGTTGAAGAAATCGCAAACCGAAATCTTGTATTTCTCCTCAAACAAGGCATCGGTGTCGACCACTTCCCAACCCATGCGCTGAGCAAGTCGCCTCGCCGCAGTGGTCTTCCCTGCACCCATGTAACCGACGATGTAAATACGATTCAAGATTCAAAGATTTAAAATTCAAAGATTTAAAATTCAAAATTCAAAGATTTAAAATTTCTCACTCTACATTCAGCATTCATCATTCTGCATTCTACATTCATCATTTATCATCTTGTACTGACACAGTTGAAGTTTCCCCTCCCCGTCGCGCAAATGCATGCCATTGCCCTGACAATACCGCCACATCTTGCAATCGGCGCACTGGTCGGTCTTCATCCATCTCCGGTCGCGATAGACTTGGAACTTGTTTTGCCAAACGTCCCAAAAACTGTCTTTGTAGATGTTGCCCTGATGATAGTCGCTGCGGATGCTGAGGCAGCCCGAAATGGAGCCGTCGGCCAGCACCGAGGCGATGTTGATGCCCGCACTGCACGAATAGTAATGGTTGCGCACCTCACCCTCGTATTTGCCCAGAAAACCGTCACAGCCATAATCCGCTCGGATTTTTCCTTGCAATCGTGTATCCTTGATAAACTCCATCATTTCAACGAATTGGCTGTTGGAAAGTCGCAACTCTGGGTCATTGGCGGCACGTCCCGAAGGAAACACCGTGAACAGTCGCCAACGACGGATACCCAAGGAAATCAAGAAATCACGAAACTGGGGCAAATATTTGATTGTCCGCTGGTTGACGCAGGTGATAACATCCCAAGTGAGGCTCGGATGCTGCTTCATGGCTTCCACGGCGCGAAGCACATTTTTGTAACTCATGGGGTTGCCACGCATCCAGTTGTGGTCTTCCTCGAAGCCGTCGAAGCTGACAGCTAAAGACTTCAGTCCAGCAGCCATAAACTCATTGAGTTTTTCGGGTGAGAGCAACATGCCATTGCACACCATGCCCCACACGAAACCACGTTTGGTGATTTCCTCGCCACAATGTGCCAAGTCATTACGCATCGTAGGCTCGCCACCCGTGGTGATGACCATCACCTTGGCAGGGTCTTGATGGGTGCGCACTTCGTCAAGCACCTTGGCAAAATCCTCGAAAGGCATGTCGTCCTTCTCGGAAAGCATACGGCAATCGGAGCCACAATGGCGGCAATTGAGATTGCAGCGCAGGGTGCATTCCCAAAACAGTTGGTGAAGCTCGTGCTCGTCGATGCGCTGTTGTAGCATCTGATGGTTAAGTTCGAGCATTACTTTTTTATAAAAACCGAGACGATCGCTCATTTTTGCTCTACTTTTTTATTTGCCGTATCTCATATGGACTACCATACAAAACTTCGGCATCCGGTAAACGAGAAATACCAAACTCATCCAGCTCTTTTTTCGCTTCTTTCAACTGTCTCTCCCAAATGGAAATATCACTTTCAATATTAGCTTGTTCTTCATCGTAATCTGGATACATCCCTGGAGGCGGACCGTAGACACAAGGCGGAATATAGGATTTAATAAGTAAATCCAATGAATCGATACGTTTCAGGATTTGACGGCGACGAACGTTACGGTCAAGGTCGATATCTTCGCCTAAACGATAGTTGATGGAGTCAAGCCTATTTTCAAGGGAATACTTTTCATCAAAATGTTCCATGAAAGCTTCCCAGTAATATTGGTAGTAGGTAGGGTCGTTCTCTTCGGGATTCTCCCACTCTTCGCTTTTCACTTTAGCCAGCTGCATTTCGACCTGCTCACGCTCTTTGCGGAGCTGCTTGCGTTCCTTACGCGTCAAGCCATTCTGCGTGCAGCAAGCTCCCAAGAAAGCCAGTCCAGACAAGGCACAAATCCATACCGAACGGACTACCTTTTTCATGGCACTTATTCCTGGTTCAATTCTTTCAGTTCCTTACGGATAGCCTGAATTTCATCCCTCATCCGCTGGGTCTCGCGGCCGTATTCTTCAATGATTTCTGGCGAACCGTAAACGCAGGCTCCCTCACGGCGTTGCAAAGCAGCCTGAAGTTCAACGATGCGATCCTGCAAGGCAACACGGCGGGCACTCTTTTCCAAATCCACGTCTTCGCCCAACTTGTAATTGATGGAATCAAGCTGGCTCTTAAGGCGATAGGTCTCAGCCCCATATCGTGCAATGATTTCGGGCGAGCCATAGACAGCCGCACCCTCACGTCGAGTCAAAATCTCCTGAATGGAATCGCGTTCCTTCATGAGTTGCTTTCTCTCAGCCCTTGACAAGCCTTTTGCAGAGCAACAGGCGGTCAAGAAAGCCAGTCCCGACAAGGCGCCAATCCATACTGTTCGAACTACTTTTTTCATGATAAAATAATGTTATAACGCCGCAAAGATATGATTTTTTTCACGCAAAAAGATGGTTTTTAAAAATATTTCTCCAGTTTCTTGCGAATGCGACGCATTTGAACCTCTCGCCAATTAGGGTCGCGTTTGCGAAGCTCAAGATTTCGAGGCTCATGGAATACAGTGCCATCTTTCACGATGGAATCTGTACCTGCATAATACAATTCATAAACTGGGTCATGGTTGGTCAGCACCTCGGCTTGAGGCGTATGAATCGGCTTATCCAATGGGTAATATGCATACGTTTTCTTGTTATTCGACAGAAAAACAGTCACCTTAACCCTCCCGCTTTCTTCCGTGGAATAGAACCAATCAAAAAAAACTATCCTCTGGCGCAAAAAGTCTATCGTACTTGACACAGCCTCCCCATAGTCAACACTATACCGAGTACCATACAAGCGATTATCCTTATCCGCTTCAGCATGCAAATTCTCTGCAATGCTATCCCAGCACCCGGCTTCAACATAATCGTGACATATTGGCCCTATTTCTTGTTCATAGCAAGACTTCACAACAGCAACAAAATCATCATGTTGCATCAGATGATAGAGTAACCCACCTGAATGCGGCTCTCCTTCTATTCCCCTCTTACCATTAACAAAAAAACGATTATAAAGCTTCACTCCTTTTAGGAACCAAGGATTACCCAATGTCCTGTCGAAATCCCATGCCGGTCCTGCATATATCTTAGGGTCAATATAATCCGAATCCTTATACATCATAAAGCTCGTCCACCCGCCATCGTAATTCAGCAAAATCTCATTCAACAGATAATAACGGGCAAAAGACCCGACATCGATATAATCGGAATAATGTTTCCCTGTTTCGGGATGGCGACCATCGGGAGCAAGCACTGCCGCTTCCATCTGGTCGTAAAGTCCAGCTATATACTCCACCTCTTCAGGAGATGCATATTTTGGCGAATGGATCCGTATAGGGTCGCCCGCAGCAGAAACGAAGCCACTGACACTTCTGCAATACAACTCGTTCGTACCACTGTTATCGAGAAGATAGCCACCGGTAATATCCTCAGGATTCTGTTCCAACAACACTCCCTTGCGTAGCACGGTCTGCTTTTTCCTGCCATAGGCAAACCAAGTATACTCATCCAATGGTCGGGGATTTGTCTGTTTGTTGAGTTTATTCAAATCGGTGATGTTCAAAGTGTTTCTCCCAACTTCAACTTTATTGGTAATCTGGTACAGTCCCCTATATTCATCATTCAAATAAAGACGCAGGTAGGCGTATCTCGAGGCTGGAATTCCAAAGGCTCGTGCCAAATCCAATGCTATGGCATTTCGGATATGGCTTTCGTCGCAAGGATTCGCCAACAAGACAAAGGAGCGGTTTCTGTCGAGACCAAGAAGCCTTACCTTCTGTGGAAACTTGATTGTGAAGGATTTCTTGTCCAAGAGGAAGGTGGTGTTTCCCCTTGTCTTGATATGGGACAATTCTCCATCATACATGGTGTCGTTTTCAGCACTCAGCAACAATGCTTCCGCTGGCACCTCATAATCCCGATCCTGCAAAATAGAATCCAATGCCTCAGGTGGCAAGGTGATGTAGAATGAAGGCAAGGATGAAGCAACAGGCGTTTTTTTCGGTTCCTGCTGTCGGCATCCTGCAACAACAAGCAGAATGAGGAACAAACAAAGGCATTGTTTCTTCAAAGGTCCAACCACCTTGATGACATCCAATCCTATTTGCAGAAGGCTTCGCTTCATTTCAACATCGTAATAGCTTGAAAGCCTCGGCTTATCCGTGCATCAACCCTTTCAGCAAGCCTGCGAAATGCCTAATATCTTCTTCTGTCGTATCGAAGGCACACATCCAGCGCACCACATCGGCATCCTCATCCCAATCGTAGAAGAAGCAATGCTGTTGCAACGCTTTCCACACCTTTCGGGGCAATTGGGCAAAAACACCATTGGCTTGCACAGGATAAACCACCTTCACACCGGGAATATCTTTCACCGATTCGTAGAGCAGTTGTGCCATACGGTTACTGTGTTCGGCATTACGTCTCCACAAATCATTCTCGAAATAGGCATCAAACTGCGCAGCGATGAAACGCATCTTCGAGCAGAGCTGCATGGCCTGTTTACGACGGTATTTGAAGTCGGGGCATAGCTCAGGATTCAAAAGGACGACGGCCTCCCCCATCATCAGTCCGTTCTTGGTGCCGCCAAATGAAATGGCATCCACACCCAACTCGGTAGTCATTTCCTTGAAGGAGCATCCCAAAGCCACTGCGGCATTGCCCAAACGGGCACCATCAATGTGGACATACATGTTGTATTCACGCGCCAAATCCACCAAAGCCTTGATTTCTTCCAAGGTGTACAAAGTACCCAGTTCAGTTGGTTGGGTGATGGATATGGCCTTAGGTTGGGAATGGTGCTCGAAACCGAAGCCGTGCAGACGCGTCTTCACCAACTCTGGGGTCAGCTTGCCATCAGGAGTGGCAACGGTTAATAATCGGCAACCCACGATACGCTGTGGCGCACCACATTCATCCACATTGATGTGGGCGGTCTCGGCACACACCACAGCTTCATGCGAATGTGTCATGGCATCGATGCACAAGGTGTTACATCCTGTTCCATTGAAGGCGAAAAACACACGTGCTTGTTCTCCAAACTGCTGACGGAATAGTTCCTCCGTTGCAGCACAATATTCATCATCGCCGTATGCCAAAGCGTGGTCTTGGTTCACGCGGGCGATGGCTTCCAAAACCTCAGGGCAGATGCCTGAATGGTTGTCACTTCCAAATCCTCTTTTCATCTTTCAATAATTTTCAGCAAAGGTAGACATTTTTTCCATAGTCAAGAAAAAAAAGCGAAGCATCGGCATGTCCGACACTTCGCTTTTGAATAATGATATTGGTTTTATCTTAAAACCTGAATCCGATACGAGCCAAAAGCATGCGAGGTCTCACACCATTCACGTTATTGTAAACATCGTTTCCAACAACAGGACGCGTCCTTTCGGCAATAATCTTACTACCGCCAAGATCATAGTAACTTACACCAATAATGAAATTCTTGGCCACCTCAAAGCCAGCGCCCACTTGGTAGGCAAAGCTGAAGGCGGTCTTGTACTTCATGAGTGTTGTGGCTGACACGACATCACCTACATACTTTATAGTCTCTTCATAATTGGTGATCCAACGGCAGTTGCCACCTACGCCACCTTCAATAAAAATACCGAAAGAGTTGGTGGGATAAATGATATAGTTCAGACCAGCCATGACTGGGAGATTAATGTATCTTGGACGTGACACCGAATAATCTTTAACCAAAGGATTATTCTTAATATCAACGATTTCTTTATCGAAATACTCCTTCAGATTATCGTTCAGGCCATTATAAAAGCCGTCAATAGAGAGCATGACATTGAGACCAGGCACACCAACACCAAAGTCCCATTTGAGGCCGGCATTGAAACCAATGCTTGCGCCACCATTCGTACTCGTTTCATTGGTAAGCGCCCATTCCTCGGCCGTACCATTACCATAGTTTTCCATCGGGAATGTGGCACCAAGGCTCATATAGCCATGTGTCTGTGCCATTGCATGTCCGCCCATGATCACCAAGGCAGCCAAAGCAAACAATCTTACTAGTTTCTTCATTTTACTGACAATTATAGGTTATTTTTTCCGTTTGAATTAAAACGCGGCAAAATTACAAAAACTTTCGTACTTTTGCCTTTTCAACAGAAAATATCATGCTGCAAAAACTAAAACTGTTCAAAGAACGTCATCCTTTCACCGCTTTGATGCTGACTGCCATTGCGGTGCGCATCCTCGTCGTGGTCTTAGTTCCAGGTTTCGGTTCCAACCGAGAAGTACAACATACCACCCTTTTCATCGGCTTTCTCGAAAAAATGAAATCCATCTTCGGCATCGAAGACGCCTCGGGACAAGGGCTCATGTTTCTGAGCCGTGCCTTGTATGCCACTGTGTCGCTCTTTACCGTTTCGATGGTTTATCGCATCTGTGACCTGACCTCCAACAAGGAGAATGCTTGGCTTTTGGCACTCATTCCAGCTTTCTGCATCATCATGCCCTCATTCGGCATCATTGAAAATGCCAGTGCCTTTCTTGGTCTTCCACTGCTGCTATATGGTGCCAACGTGGTGCTACGTCAGGAAGTGCTGAGGCAAAACAACCTCAGCGAAAATGTCCACCGCACCTCTTTCCTCATTGCAGGTTTGATGCTCGGTTTTGGCATTAGCGTTTGGTACGAAAGTGCATTTATAGTCTTCTGCATCCTCATGATTCTCTGCATCCGCCGCAATTTCAAAGGTGCACTTATGACCCTCATAGGCGTCATCCTCTCCATTGCCTTCGTGTCGCTTCTGCTGACCATACTCAATGTCGATCCATTGAAATACATTCAACTATGACCAAAGAAGAAGCCCGTCAGCGCATTGCAGCATTGAGCGAAGAGCTTGAACAGCACAACTATAACTATTACATCCTTGCCAAACCCACCATCAGCGACTACGAGTTCGACATGAAACTTGAGGAGCTGGCACGCTTGGAGAAGGAATTTCCAGAGTACCTCTCCCCTGCCTCGCCTACCCAACGTGTGGGTGGTGGGGTCACGAAAGAGTTCAAGAGTGTGCAGCACCGCTATCCCATGTTATCGCTGGCCAATTCTTACAGTCGCGAGGAAATAACTGAGTTCATCAACCGCATCAAAAAGACTATTGACGAACAAGTTGAGTTTTGCTGCGAGCTGAAGTTTGACGGATTAAGCATCAGCTTACAATATGAAAACGGTTTGTTGGTTCGTGCCGTGACCCGTGGCGACGGCACCCAAGGCGACGATGTCACCACCAACGTGAAAACCATCCGCACCGTACCATTGAAACTCCATGGCGACTTCCCAGAGTTTTTCGAGATGCGAGGCGAAATCGTGATGCCTTTCGAGAGTTTCAACCGACTCAACGAAGCCCGTGCCGAAGCCGGCGACGACCTCTTTGCCAACCCACGCAATGCCGCTGCCGGAACGCTCAAGTTGCAAGACAGCAAGGAAGTTGCACGACGCAGGCTCGACAACTACTGCTACTACATGATGATGGACGGACTTGAAAGCCGGTACCAAACCCACTACGAAAGCCTGCAAGCTGCCCGCAAATGGGGCTTCAATATTTCCAACTTCATGGCCCTGTGCAAGACCATCGACGATATCTTTGAGTTCATCGACTATTGGGATGTAAAGCGCCACGAATTGCCTTTTGCCATCGATGGCATCGTGCTGAAAGTCAATAGCTATGCACAACAGCAGGCCTTGGGCTTCACAGCCAAGTCGCCAAAATGGGCCATCGCCTACAAGTTCAAGGCGGAGGAAGTGGAGACCGAGCTGCAAAGCGTCGACTTTCAAGTAGGCCGTCACGGCACCATCACCCCTGTGGCCAACCTTGCGCCCGTGCAACTTGCGGGAACGACGGTGAAACGTGCCACTTTAAACAATGAAGACTTCATCCGCCAGTTCGATTTGCACTATGGCGACACGGTCACTGTGGTGAAAGGCGGCGAAATCATCCCGAAAATCATCGGCGTGAACTTAGACAAACGTCAAGCGGGTGCAAAGCCAGTGGAGTTTGTCAAGACCTGTCCGATTTGCGGCACCCCATTGATTCAGAATGAAGGTGAAGCGGCGTGGTATTGTCCCAACAGTTCGGGCTGTTCGCCACAAATTCGGGGTCGTATTGAGCATTTCATCGGGCGCAAAGCCATGAATATCGAAAGCCTGGGCGAAGGAAAGGTGGAGTTGCTTTATGAAGAAGGCTTGGTGCGCAATGTAGCTGATTTGTATGACCTTACGTTTGAGAAACTCTACGGTCTGGAAAAGGTCATCACGATTGAGGATGAATTCAGCCTCATGCCCGTTGCTACACGCAAGGTCAGTTTCAAGGAGAAGACAGCGCAGAATATTTTGGATGCTTTGGAGAAGTCAAAGTCGGTACCGTTCGAAAGGGTGTTGTTTGCCTTGGGCATCAAGTTCGTTGGCGAGTCGGTTGCCAAGGTGCTGGCCAAAGCCATGCACGACATCGACCATATTATTGTCGCCCGTGTCGAGGAGATGACCGAAATCAACGAAATCGGTGAAAAAATCGCCCTTTCGGTAAGGAATTTCTTCGATGATGAGCGCAATATCGACATCGTCAACCGACTGAAACAACATGGTTTGCAGTTTGCCATGGCCGAGCAACCCGTTTCAGACAAGGAACAAGTTTTGGCTGGAAAGACCTTCGTGGTGAGCGGGGTGTTTGCCCATTACTCCCGCGATGGCATCAAGGAAACCATTGAGGCCTACGGTGGAAAGAATGTGGGCAGCATTTCCGGCAAGACCGACTACGTTTTGGCCGGTGACAAGATGGGGCCTGAAAAACGCAAAAAGGCGGAGTCGTTGGGCATTCCCATCATCACTGAGGCCGAGTTTGAGGAAATGATAGGCGTTTCACGCACACCAGAAGAAAACGGATTGTTGTTTTGAACATTTTTAAGAAAATATCTATTTTTGCACTATCAAAACCTTTAGAAAATGCCGCAACTGACCATAGACAAAATCGAGTATCTGATTATGGTTGTCAAATTGTTTGCAGCCAAGTATCAACTCACTCCCGTTCAGGCCTATCGTTATATCAGTCGTTACGATGGCGTTGGCTTCATTGAGCGAAATTATGGAATTATGCACACACTTTCGTTTCAAGAGATGGTTCAAGGCATTTCAGACTATTGTAAAAGACAAGGAGGTCAACTGTCATGATTCTCTATCACGGCTCAAATATTGAAATCGAGACTATTGACTTGAGCAAATCCAAACCCAACAAGGATTTTGGAAAAGCCTTTTATCTTTCCGAAGAAATGCAACAAGCCAAAGAAATGGCTGCGTTCACAGTAGACCGATTCGGTGGAAAACCTATCATTACCTCGTTTGAATTTGATAAATCCTTGTTGAGTGACAGACAACTTAAAGTGAAAACCTACGACGGTTATTCTCGTGAATGGGCTGAGTTCATTTTTTCCAACAGGGATACGGATTCTGCAGTCAACATACACAATTACGATATTGTTTACGGACCCATTGCCAACGACAAAGTTGGCCGACAAATGTTCAACCTTCGTGAAGGATATATCGACATCGACGAGTTTATGCGCAGACTACACTATATGAAAGGCATCACTTTCCAATACGCTTTTTGTACTGAATTGGCTATTAGCAAACTGAAGAAAATATGAATATAGAGGAAAAAGACTTTGAGTTTATGGTCGATATTATGACCCGCGACCTCATTTCCTTGTTGATGGAACGTCACAACATGGACATGAAATCCGCCTTCGATATATTCTATAACTCAGACACTTACGCAGCCTTGAATCGTCCTGAAAGTGGTTTGTATTTCCAAAGTCCCAAATACGTATTTTCCATCTTGGAAAATGAATTGAAAACCGGGAAAATGGGATAAGAACTTTATCCAAACACCTTTTTCAGTCGCCTCATCGCCTCCTCAACCGTACTTCTAGGACAAGCCAAGTTGATGCGGAAAAAGCCACTGCCCGCCTCTCCAAAGTCCTTGCCTCGATTGAATCCGAGTTGGGCCTCTTGTGTCATCTTGCGCCAAAGTTCCTCTTCCGAAAAGTCATAGCCGTTGAAGTCGAGCCACATCATGTAGGTGGCTTGTGGCTTATGGAATTTTACTTTGGGGAGGTTCCGGGCCAAGAAGTCAGACACATAGTCGATATTGCCTTGCACATAGTCAAGCAATTGTCCAAGCCAGTCGTCGCCACATCTCATGGCAGTTTCGGTAGCAACCTTGCCGAAAATATTACCCAGATGCGCCTCCAACGTCTCAACATAATCGATGTAGGTCTTGCGCAACGTCTCATTGGGAATGATTGCCGTCGAAGTGGCCAAGCCGGCGAGGTTGAAGGTCTTGGAAGCCGCGTGGAAGGTGATGCTGTTTTGTGCAAATGACTCGTTCAAGGTGGCGAAAGGCGTGTGATGGTAACCAGGCAAAACAAGGTCGCAATGGATTTCGTCAGAAATGACCAACACATGGTTTTTCATGCATATTTCGCCCAACTGTAGCAATTCCTCTCGGGTCCAACAACGTCCAACGGGATTATGGGGATTGCATAAAATCAGCATCTTGGCAGTCTTGGCTTGTTCCGCTAATTTGGGAAAGTCTATCTCATATCCAGTTCCTTTATCAATCAAGGTATTGTAAACCAACTTGCGCCCATGCCCCGAAACGGCATGATGGAATGGCGGATAGACAGGCGGTTGGATGATGATTTCATCGCCAGGCTGTGTAAAAGCCAATACAGCCATATTGAAACCGCACACCACACCAGGTGTGAACGACATCCATTCCAGCTCCACATCCCACTGGTGACGGCGTTTCAGCCATCCTGCAATGGATTGGAAATAAGGCTCATCCTTGAAGTGATAGCCATAAACCGGATGCTCTGCCCGCTTGATGACAGCCTCACGGACAAAATCAGGGGTCTCGAAATCCATGTCGGCCACCCACATGGGAATCACGTCGGGATTGCCAAAAACTTCTTTTCTCAAGTCGTACTTAACGCAGTTAGTATCAGTGCGATTAATGATTTTATCGAAATCGTATTTCATTGCGATGTGTTTTTTGAAAATGCAAAAATGCGAAATTTTTTGCGGTTTTTGCAGGGGATAAGGAAAAAAGATGTACTTTTGCCGCGTCAAAAAGAGACATAGGTTCTATTTTTTCTTGGGGGAGTCGCATAGTGGCAATTGCAACAGACTGTAAATCTGTCCGGGAATCCGTTCGGTGGTTCGAGTCCACCTTCCCCCACTTCAAGGCGAAGTTTCAGGCTTCGCCTTTTTTATGCCTAAGAGCTACTAGGCTCTTTTTTAAAATTTCCACATTTTTAGTTATCGTATTGAATTTATTATATATCTTTGCACTATCAATTCACACTATCATTATTATGAAGATTTTTGTCGCCAAATTAGCTTTTAAAACCACAACAGAAGACCTGAGAGCATTATTTGAACAATTCGGCACGGTTGACTCCTGCAAGGTTATCATGGATCGTGAAACAGGCCGCTCAAAATGCTACGGTTTTGTGGAAATGCCCAACGATGCCGAGGCTTACAAGGCCATTGTAGAGACTGACGAGACCGTATTTATGGGTAACGAGTTGCAAGTCAAGAAATCGCGCCCTCAAGTCGCTCCCGCTCCAAAGGCTGAAAAACCTGCCAAGCCAAAACGTCCTCATCATCCTTATGTGCCCAAGACAGAAGGATGATAGGCTTTCTTGCATTTTTTTTCTAAAAAAACGACCCGCTCTTCAAAAAAAGTCGTACCTTTGCAGTCGAAATAAGATGGTCTGGTAGCTCAGCTGGATAGAGCAACAGCCTTCTAAGCTGTGGGTCTTGGGTTCGAATCCCAACCGGATCACAACAACATCAGAGTCCCTAATTGGTCATCGATCGATTAGGGATTTTACTTTTTAATGCCGCCTCCCATAGATTGACTACGTCGAATGCAGAGCATTTCCCTTCCAACGCACTTGCCCACGCAGGAATGACATGGGAGGCTGATTTCACTAACTGACGCCTCCCATAGATTGACTACGTCGAATGCAGAGCATTTCCCTTACAACGCACTTGTCCACGCAGGAATGACATGGGAGGCAGGTTTTCACGTGTTCTTTTGGTTGTTACAGGCCTCAACGGCTATGTCATCCCCGCGCAAGGCAGGAACAGGCAACAGAAAGCATGTCATTTAAGCAATGCGATGCTACAGGCATCAACAGCTATGTCATCCCAGCGCTGGCCGGGTGGGCAAAGGCATGGGATCTAGAGCTGTTGAGGCCGACACATATTGTTTTCCCCTTCTTTGAACCGCCTCCCATAGATTCCTGCCCACACACTTGCCCACGCAGGAATGACATGGGAGGCTGGTTTCACTAACTGACGCCTCCCATAGATTGACTACGTCGAATGCAGAGCATTTCCCTTCCAACGCACTTGTCCACGCAGGAATGACATGGGAGGCTGGTTTTCACGTGTTCTTTAGGTTGTTACAGGCCTCAACGGCTATGTCATCCCCGCGCAAGGCAGGAACAGGCAACAGAAAGCATGTCATTCCAGCGCTGGATTGCGCGAGGGCTTGGAATCTATGCTTTCTGATGCCGGTCCCGATAAGGTTTCAACTTCTTTGCCCCGCCTCCCATAGATTCCCTCCAACGCACTTGCCCACGCAGGAATGACATGGGAGGCTGGTCTCACTAACTGACGCCTCCCATAGATTCCCTCCAACGCACCTGCCCACGCAGGAATGACATGGGAGGCTGGTTTTCACTAAATGACGCCTCCCATAGATTGACTACGTCGAATGCAGAGCATTTCCCCTCCAACGCACTTGCCCACGCAGGAATGACATGGGAGGCTGGTTTCACTAACTGCCGAACCCTGACTCATGAGCCAAAAAAACAAAAAAGGCCACTACAAGGAACATCCTTGTAGCGGCCTCATTAAGAAAGATATTTATTTTATTGGTTATCTTCCTCCTTACGCTTCTTCAGAAGATAATACCCTCCAAAGCCAGCCAACAAAAGCCATCCGCTTCCCAAAGGTGCATAAAGGTACTCATCAAGGTCGGTGCCTTGGTAAGGTACGGGAACCACAAACTCCGACTCGCCTACACGGATGTTTCCGCCCGCGTCCTCGTCCATAATGAACACTTGTGCTCGCATTGTACCCACCGTTATCAGCAGGATGGTCAGTATTGCGATGATTCTGTTTCTATAGATTTTCATAGTGTCTTTCATGGTATTATTCCTTTCTATAATCATTCTTTGAGTCGGTTTATTTAGAAATAATCTTTTGCACTTTCGTTTCCTGCGAATTCACCAGCTTCAGCAAGTACATGCTCTTCGCAACATCGGGCATGCTCACTCGGCTCTGGCCACCCGTCAGTCTCCATCGGTTCAGCACACGGCCCTGAAGGTCTATCAGTTCCAATGTTCCTTCGCCAGTTACCACCCACTCGGAACCATCGAAGAAGGCAAAGGAGTTTTCAATTTCCTCTTCATGTTCTTCCACGTCAACGCAGTTGAACGTGATGTAGAAGCGCGATGCGTAGTCCTCTTTGCGGCCTTCGAAGACGTAGCTCTCATTCTCGAGCATGTCGTACTGTACACCAGTCTTGTTGTCAATTAAGTACAAACTGTTGAAGTAACCGTTCGCTGTATTCCAGCTGATGGTGAACACGTCGTCCTCTTTCGCCTCAAACCACAGCGGAACGCGCTCTGTGCCTTCCTTCGTGAACATCGCGGCATACGGATTGCCCTCATGGTAGGCGTAGAAATAGCCATTGCCTTGGCGCAGTTCTTTATGCTTCGTTGCGCCGCCCCATTCCGGTCGGTGGAACTCAACAACAGTCACATCGTTACATCCCTTCTCGCTGCTCAGGTAGAGGTTCACCAACGGGTAGTTCGGCTTCCAGCTACGGAACGCACTGCTTGTCGCTGTGTTGCGAGCTACGGTCATTGCTTCATCAAAGCCCAGCTCGGCACTCTTGGCATTCACGAAGAAGCCTTGGTGCGGGTGCAGGTACTTGTCGGCATACTCGCCGCCATTGGAGCCACCTTGTGGGTAATAGATGTAAGCACTCGCCGGTCTGCCCGTGTAACCATCGGCATTGTATATCACATAATACGGGTCAATGGTTCCGTTCTCAGCAAGCAAGTCAAAGTCAAGGTACGCATGGTACGGGTTGCCCACAAGGTTCCATCCTCTCACGTCTGAGCCAACACTCGTCATCGTCCTTGAGGGGGTACCATTGTTCAGCTTACCGTGGCTTTGCAGGTAGGTCATCATCGATATGGATGCCATGTAGCCCTTACCCACCACCAGGTTATCCTCGTTCACATTGGACACGCCGTTCTCCGTGTAAGGCAAATGGTCATGCACGTGATGATTGTTTACTATGCGCTCGTCGCTGTGCCAGTGGTTCGGGCCGTTGCGCTTGAAGTTGATCCAATGAGGCTCCGCCTCGTACCAGCAGAACATGTCCATACCGTATGGATAACGGAATCTGGCTTCACCAGGATGCTCATCCGAATCCTTAATAAACAACTGAGGATAGGCTTCAAGGTCGGGAAGACCGTTCGCATCGTTAAACAGTTCCGGACGTAACGACGGGAAATAGCCGTCGGTGCTCTGATCGTTTTCGTTAAACGCCTTCATCCAGTAACGATTGTCGCCCGTTGTGGTTCCTCCACCGTTGAGCCAAGTAAACTCGGTATTCTGGATACCGGTATTCTCGTGGAATTCTAACTGTTGATCTAAATATGGCCACGGGTTGTTGTAGTAGCCTTCGTCGTCATGTGGCACTCCATCGAAGGCGGTGTGACCATCGACAGGTGCATTATGTCCGAGATAGTCGAAGCCCAACGGAGCGTTCTGCAACGACGAGGAGAACATGTGCCAGTCACGGGGCAGGTCTTGCATGCCCAAATGGTTAATGTCAGGTGTTGACGTAGCATGGCCAAATGAATTGTCGAAGCTCACGCCCACATAGGTGTTGTCATAGTCCGCCAGCGTGCCTGGCATGTTGATGGCGGCATGCTCATACACGCTCACCTTGCCCAACTTGTCAGTATCCAACGGTTCTGCACCTATCTCATTCACAATATCACCGTATATAAAGAGGTAGTCCGTAATGGGTTCATCTTCATTTTGGAACGTTCCCATTCTGGTCAGCATGGCATCAATCTCTTCGTTGTCGCGGATCGTACCGGCATATTGAAGCACTGTATATGGGTTGTCGTCGTCCATCTCGGGGAAGGCTCCCGTCAGCGGATGACCGCCTCTGTAGGTGCCTACACTGCGGAAGCTGCCCTGATGGAGGGCTTCACCGTCTTCATCACACAGCATCGGTACAGGCAAGTCACCGTTGATTTCAGGGATGGTAGGACGAGCCCAATATGCATAGCTTGTGCCGGACAATTCGGGCAATTCGGGAACGTTGAGGTTCAGGCGCGTATACAGGGTCGTGTCGTTTTCAACAATGTTGTCGTAATACAAGTAGCCCAAGTTGTCGGCGCTCATCACGTCGTTGTATTTGAAGCAGCCCGACACGTATGGATCATCACCGGGTGCGAGCATCCTCGAGAGCGGGAAATCCTCTGTGGTTGTCTGCACGTAGCACTTGCTCACTGTACCACCATCGCTTTCACCAACAAGCAGCGCAAAAGTATTAAGTCCAGTGTAGCCCTCTTGCATGTGGACATAGCAGTTCTGGATGGTCGTGTTCAGGTTTTTACCGATGATACCACCGATGGTGGGCGAGTTGCCCGTTATCAAGTACTTGATATTGGAATACGAATTGTAGATTTTCGTCTGGCTTTCCGACGAGCTTCCAACCAAACCACCGATGAAGTTGTTTGATGTGGAGTTGAGGATTGACATGGACATGGAAGAATGGATTGTGCCCGCATTCATCACGCCAACGAGACCTCCAATGGACTCTATCGAATTCTCTGGGCTGTGGATGTCGACAGATGCCTCGCTGTTCGACACCATCGCTTCATTACCGTTCATCGATCCGATGAGGCCACCGATGTTGGCCGTGCCTACAGGATAGACATAACCGCTCGTCACGAAGGTGCGGTTGATCTTGCCATTGTCAACGCCGCCAAACAAACCGTAGTTGAGGCGCTCGTAGCGACGGTCACCATCGCCGATGTAGGCGATGTCCATATAGTCGATGAGATGGCCCTGGCCGTCGAATGTTCCACCAAACTTCTCGCATCCTGCCTTCATGGCACCAATCGGCACCCAAACATAAGGTTGCAGGTTGAAGTCGTCCGTTTGCTTGATGTTTATATTCGAAAGCGGTGAGGCCGTCTGCCTGTTGAGGCCGTTCACCAAGCTGATGAGCCAAGCGAGGTCTTCAGGCGAATTAATGTTGTCAAACGCGAAGTTATCAGTGGTCGTATTCAGATAGCCTGTGGTAGGCTCTCTCCTCACCACATTGGCCCACGTCCAGCCGAAGAACACGGTCTTCGACGGGTCGAAGTGGGGGACAACGGCATCGTCATTTGTATACTCATACTCATAATCCAGGATACTTGTGGAATAATAAGTGTCTTTATGCCTGTTTAGCGTATGACCGTTCACGAAGAACCACTGTTGGTCGTCGAGGAAGTTGTTGTTCTCCCACGCCTTGAAGGCAATGGATTCGTTCTCACTTTCTTGAGCATTCGTCTTGTCGGCAACGGCGACAGGCGAGAAAGTATTGTGTACATAGTGGTATGACGTGTTTCTGATGGGGCTCGTCACACCGATTGCGCTTCCTTGGTTCAGCTCGTTGGTGATGTAAAGGTGCTTGGCGAAGGTGGGCAGATACACATTACAGTTTATCAGTTCCTTATCCTCGTCGGGATATTGCAACGTCTGCAAGTTGTCGTCCACTGTCACCAATTCTTCCACTTCCACTCTGGCATCCACATTAACATAGATGCCACCGCCGTGATGAATAGTATCGTTATAGTCGGCATCGGTGTACCAATCATAAGCTTCGAGGTTGTTGCAGCCGCGACGCAATACCGTACCATACTTGGTTATCATAATCTCGTCTTGTGGCTGGTCGCCTCTCATGGTCAGTGTTGAATTTGGATAGGTAGTCACCAGAGGCTCAGTCACTCGATTCAACTCATCTTTGAAGGTTGTGGGAATCTCATGATAAGTGACTTCGAGGTTATCATATCCATAAAGTCCGTCCATGTAGACATTGTCCATGATGATGGACTTGCCTTTCTCGACAATGAGCATCGTGGTGTCGTTGGCGCCAGGACCTTCATGGGTGGTGGAGCTACTTGGGCCAAAGCCAAAACCAGTATAGGCCGTAGAATTAGGTACAGGCAAATGTGGATTGGTTGAAATGGTAGTATCGATGGAGTCGTTGCTCATCTTGTGTCCACCGGGATAACGATAGAGCCTCAAAGTGTACTGTTCTGGCCATCTGTTCATTTCCGTAGGAGTTACTTGATTACCCTCCGTAGTGGTGTTGTTTTCCTTGTCTGCTGAAATCGGTCCTACGACGTAGATGATGTCCTCATTGGGGTGGAAAACCGCGTAACCGCCATCCATGTGCTCTTCGTCATAGCAAATACCACCCATGTGAAGGGTGTCACCCACGATGGCACCACCGCTCACGGTCTCCTTAGGCATGTCGGGGAAGTGTCCCCAACCTTTCTGGTGACGTTTGTCCATACCCCAACCGCCTTTGCCAATGCCACGTCCGTCAACATACCAACGATTACCATTAAACAAAGGAATGATCCATTCACGGTATTCCTCAACATTGACGCCATCACGTGTGGTTTCAAGTACGTTGGTGTAAGGATACTGCTTCGTTCTTGTATATGGTTTACCTCCATCGTTACCAGCGACAGGATAATACCAGCCGCCAAAGTTACCTCTCTGGGTGAAGAAGTTCTTTTCGGTTTCGTAGCTAAGGAAACCGCCATCGCTCAAATTGATATATAACGGTTGGCCTACGATCTGCGGCAGGTTGTTGTTGTTTGCTGTGGTCTTCGGACGTGCAAAAGCGAAACTTTCAGTACCATGGGGCAAGAACGGGCTCTTCATGCGGAAGAAGCCTTGAAGCTCGCCATAGAGTTGCTTGTTCACACCATCCACCATGCGGTGGTAGCGCACCCAAAGCCTTGAATCGCCATTGAAGAGAATGACGTTCTCCTTTTCATAAGTTAAGGCATTGAGGGGAGCCGACGTCCTGTAATACAATCTCGCATTCTCTAGTGTATTATAGTTGGAGGTATCAAGAATGTGGGTACTATCAGGATTAAGTGGGGCAACACCAATCCATTCCCAATCACGAGCCCAGGCTTTATACAGGAAGTCGTTGTAAATTGTATCGTTGTTCATTGTGTGCAAACTACGCACGGCAAAGATGGAGTCCATATAGGCCGGGGCCGTTTGAGAACCTAAGTTAAGGCCGCTGGCGTTGGCCATATAGAGCGTGTCGTCAACATAGAGCACAGCATAGTTACGGTTGCTTTGTCCGGTGATGTCAGACATGCCGCTCAGGTTGACGTTGGCGTTGTCAACAATCAGGTTGTTGCAGCGTTGGATGGTCGTCAAGGTGCGGGAAGCCGATGTCATCTCCTTACCCAGATTAGTCGAGCTCCCAATACGTGTGCCGTAGTTTCTCAGCAGGATGTGACGGCCCAGGTCGCCCGATTCGCAGTGCGTACTGCATCCGAACAGACCGCCGTCGATGCTCATGTAGGCTGTGGCAGTTTCGACATCGGTTGTGGTGTTGTAGCCCTTGCCGTCGATAAGCATATTGGTGATGCCGTTCACGTCGGAATGGGACCAGTCGCCAGAGCCTTCAGAACCATAGTAGTCGGAACCACCATAGACCGAGCCGTGGATAATCAACGGGTTTTCCACCTTGGGTTCAATCGTCTCAGTGTTGCCGTCGTTGAGCACCAACACAGGCTCTTCACCGCCTCTGTCGTTGTAATAGAGGTTGTCAGGATGGTTCTTTGCGTACAAGATGGCGTTTTTGCCGATGCTGATGCAGGTTGAGCCATTGACCAAGCTTGAGTAGCCGGCACCATGCACGTTGCCGTCGATCAAGCCGCCGCTAATGTTGACGAACGCAGTCCAGTGGAAGTCGCCAAGCACGGGCTCGATGCCGTCGAAGCCGTCGGTGGAGGAGTAACTGCAGCCGTAAACGTTGCCAAACACGTGGCCGTTACGCACATTCACCGTCTTCAATCCATGACGCAGACGGTTCATCGGCACGCTCTTACTGCCGCCATACACCGAGCCTTTCACCTGGCCGCCGTTGATGTTGACCACCTTCTCCTGCCACACAGCACTCATGTTGGCACCAGCAAAGACGCTGTTGCTGATGTAGCCGCCGTTGATGTAGACTCTCGTGTGGCCTTTCACCAGACCGGCCGACGGGCTCATGTTGCCGCTAGCGTCCATGTCGATACCACGTCCGCCGCCATACACGTTGCCTTTCTTGTCGTCGTTCTCCATGTTACCAATCTTACCGTGGTTCACCGTCACCTTGGTGTTCATGTTGACGTGGCCGTCTTCGCCGCCGCCGAACACCGAGCCTTGGATGATGTTGTTTGCATCGCCTTGGTCTAAGTCTTCGCCGTAGTCAACATGCACGTCGGTGTTGATGACGAACGCCATGTGCTGGTATTCGGCACCGGCTTTGCCGTGGCATGAGCCGAACACGTTGCCGTGCTCGTGGTCTTGGTCCTCGATGCTGCCGACGATGCCGCCGATGATGTCCACGCGGGCCCATCCCGTCAGGTTGTCGTCGGAATACTCGCTGTTATCATCCTCTTTGCCGTACAATGGGTTAGGATTTTCACTCCAAACCACTTCGTCGTCAACTATTTCGTAAGTATATCTCGGATGGCCGAACTTGTCGACAGGCACCACGTCGTAAGGGGCGAGTTGTGAGATGCCGTTAGGTCTCAACAACACTGTGTCGAGTTCTGGGTGGGTGGCCACAACACCAACAGAAGCGATGTTGCCGCCGCCATACACGTTACGGAACACGCGGCCTCCGCTCACTCTGACATAGGTGCTCCAGTTGACGTGGCCAGCCGTCCAGCTGTAGTTGCCTGATTCGTCAAAGTCAATACCACGACCACCGCCATACACGTTGCCGTGGTAACGGTTTGAGCACTGGCTTTCGCGGTCGCCAACCTCGCCACCCTCAATATACACCTCGGTGGTCTGGCGTGTGTGGCCATCTTCACCAGCACCGAACACCGAGCCATGGACTTTAGCGGTACCCTGGATGTGGACTTCTGTGTTTTTGGTATAGGTAAAGTTTCTGTATGGAACACCGGCATAACCCTTGCCGCCGCCATACACGTTACCGCCTAACTTCACATTGTCGTGGGCGTCAGCCGTGGTACCCACTTCACCACCGCTGATGGTCACCAGCGTGTGGCCTGTATGATAATTACCATCGTCATCGGGTTCTTCGTCTGCGACTCCGACCGAGGCGACACGACCGCCGCCAAACACAGAGCCTTTCACCCATCCACTGGTCATATCGACCACGGTGTTGCCAAAGGTCTTGCCAGCCGTTGGGCTCAGTTCACCATTCGCGTCGAGGGTGGTACCACGACCGCCGCCGTACACGTTGCCTTCGTAGCCCGTGTCGCCAATGGTGCCGATGACGCAGTTCCCCTCAATGGTCACATGGGTGTCTTTCAACACGTGTCCGTCCTCACCTGAGCCGAACACCGAACCATGTACCAAGGCATTGTCTGTGATGGTGACATCCGTGTATCTCGTATAAGCCAGGTCTTGGAAAGCCTCTCCTGCCCATCCGTGGCATGAGCCGAACACATGGCCGTTGTCGTTGCCGTCGACACCGATAACGCCGCCGCTCACCGTCACTTTGGCCAAGCCGAAGTTGTCGGGCTCGGGGCTGGGATATCCCGCTTCGCCGTCATGCAGGCCCACCGAGGCCATGTCGCCTCCGCCATACACGTGGTGGTAGACCAAGCCATTCTTCACTCTGACATCGGTGCTTTCAAACACCTTGCCTGCAGTGCGGCTGAACATGAGGCCCGATCCAGAATCATATCTGTCGACACCGCGACCGCCGCCATACACGTTACCCGTGTGAGGATGCATGTAATCGCTTCCGATGGTGGCTTGATCGTCGATGGTCACAAAAGTCTTACTGAGCACGTGGCCATTCTCGCCACCGCCAAACACCGAGCCCATCACCTTGGCCACACCATCGATGGTGACAAATGTGATGTTCGCATTTGACAAGTCGGCGTATTTACTAAGTTCCGGATCATTGGGATCAGCCGGCATACCACGGCCTGAGCCAAACACGCGGCCGTTGTTGAGACCTGTTGAGCCCACCTGGCCGCCACTGATGTGAACAGTAGCCCGGCCTGTGGTGGCCTTACTGTCTTCGAATCCGATACTAGCCAAGCTGCCGCCGCCATACACGTTGTGGCGCACCAAGCCTCCGGTCATCCGCACTTCCGTGTTTCCTTTCACAAAACCGGCGTTAGTGCTAATCTGGCCATTCTCAAGGTCGATGCCTCGACCGCCGCCATACACGTTGCCGGTATAAATGACCTGACCCGCTCCGTATTGGTCGACCTCGCTTTCAGCACCTGTCAATGAATTGCCGATGGTGCCATCGATGATTTCAACCAAGGTGTTGCCAAGCACGAAGCCGTCGTCGCCGCCGCCAAACACCGAACCACGAATGTCGGCACCTGCAGCGATGATGACATGGGTCTCGTTGACGTGGGCATAGTCTTTCTTGCCTATGACCGCCTTACCGTGGCTCGATCCGAACACCATACCGTTTGAAACCACATCCACCAATTGGCCGTTGTTATATAGGGGCTTATTATGGCCATCCGTTCCTATGATACCGCCCGAGATGTTGACCGTGGCAAGACCAGTGTTTGGTACTGCATTAGGATAACCATGGCTATCTGTACCTTGATACTGTCCTACCGAAGCCACGTTGCTGCCGCCATACACATTACGCATGACGTGGGCACCCGAAACGATATTGACCGTGGAGTTACCCATCACCCAACCGTCTTCAGGGTGTATACCAATCATTTCACCATTAACATAATTCAAACCGCTGCCACCGCCGTACACACTGCCATGGTAGGGGTTGTCGCAGTCTAAATGTTCACCGCCAGAGATTTCGCCTGGATAGCCACCCACTTGGCCGCCATTAACATTGACCACAGTGTTAGTCCAAACATGTCCATTCTCGCCGCCGCCAAACACCGAACCCATGATGTAGGAACCAACGATGTTGACCTCAGCCTCTTTGACGAAGGTATTACCACCAGCTGCAGCCATACCTTTTCCGCCTCCATACACATTACCTTTGGTGGGATCCGTATCGCTGTGTACGTCACCAATTTGAGCTCCAACATCATCTCCTTCTCTCTTTACGATATTCACAGTGGCCTTGCCTAAAACTTGACCTAAATTGCCACCGCCATACACGTTGTTCACTACCAAGCCACCATTGATGTGGACTCTAGTATTGCTCAACACCTGGGTATTTATACCATCACTACCGCCAAAAACGCAACCGCTCTCATAACTACCAGTCGTGCCAACGGTTCCGCCAGTCATCCATACGACGGCATTGTTGTCATCGTCATCTTCAGGGTCGGCACCGTTTAAACCTACATTACCCAAAGTATTACTTCCACCAAATACACTACCCAACACATGTCCTCCTCTAATGTGGACTCTTGTGGCCGGAATTGGATCAGTGTGACCATGTTGGTAGGCACCACCATAGACGTTGTTTCCAACCGTACCGCCAACGATAAACACATTGGAAGTGTCGGTAACATATCCATGGAAACCACCACCATAAACATCATTAAAGATGAAAGCATCGTCGGCGACAACCACATTGGATTTGTGTACAAAAGCTATTTGGTCAATTATTTGAGTATTCCCATTATTATGATATTCGTAGCCGATAACGCCACGACCCGCTCCAAACACATTGCCGCCCTCCGTGCCGTTCACCATAATGGAAGGTTCTGAACCAACGACAGTATTTCCTCCAACATAAATGTATGAGTTGCCATCGATGCAGCCCATGCCTCCATTTTCACCTGTACCGTTGCAACCGCCGGCAACCCAACCTTGTACTATGGTGGTTGGCTGTTGGTTCTCATCTTGACGGCCAGTAATCACAATTCTTCGGCTGCCAGGAGTCATATTATCGGCTGCGCCACCAAACACACTTCCATGGAACGTTCCTCCCTTGATTCTGATACTTGATGCCACAACATCTGGATCCACATGTTCATGGTCGTAGTTACTTGTGCCACGGCCTCCATTCATACTACCAAACTCTCCGCCTTCCACAGTGATGAAACGGACACCAGGATAACCTGAAGAAGCGTTTTCGCCAACATAAAACGACTGATCATATCGTCCATCACCACCATTCTCCCAATACTGGTTCTGGTAAGAACCGCTTTTCACCACAAGATTGAAGGTCTCTTTATCTTTGTTTACCGGATCTCTACCATTAGTTCCGTAACTTAAGAATAATCGACCGGCGACACCAGTATTGCAACAGATTAACAATTTGCTGTTATCCTTTTTGGCTCTGTCATAATCGCTACCCATTATACCTTTCACCAAATAGCGACCATCGATACGATGCTTTGGACCGTTAGCATAAGTGAAGTTATCAAGTAGGAAAGACAACATGTCGAATCGTCCACTTTCAATACGAATCGTATAGTCTAACGGCCCGATACCATTGTTTTCAGTTGAATTAATACCTTCAAGGCCATAAGGAACGTTAACCGTGTTGATGCCACGGCCAAAGCACAGGTTATGGTTGTTGCCAACGATACGTTGGTTATAAGAGAAATTCATGTTCTCGAATTTCATATCAGCATACAAAAAGAATCTGTCATTCCCATTGTAATTACCGTAATTGTTATTAGTAATCAGTGTCACATTGTCTGAGACAGATTCTGACGGCGTTCCATCAGGATAATAGCTACTGAATGTGGCGGGCACATTCAAGGCATTGATTTGTGTCACACCTACCACAAAATTGCGCTCGTAAGACACATTCGAATTGAGGCCAGCACCATTATTGGATGTGCTCACGTATGCTTTCGCCCACAAAGCCTCAAAGTCCACCTCGTTGTCATATTCATTTTCGTCATAATTTTCGATATGGAACATCAATCGGGTCTCAGCATCGATAATGGAATCCACATCATAAGATTTACCATAGGCATCCCTGATGGTCACGCCTTTCAAGCGCTTCACGCGCCAGGCGTAGAAGCCACGGTAGTCAGTATTAGTAATAGTGGGGCCTCCACCGGAGCCACCTTCTTGCACCGTGGTCGATCCTGTTACTGGATTATTCTGATTGTTATTTTGCCAATAAGCTATCCCGTTCCAAATCTCAGCACCATTTGCATCATCGTATCTTACTACACAACCGATATGACTATTGGGATCATTATTAAACCCACCATTTGAAGTGTATAATGAGAAAGAAACCGTTGTTCCTGCTAACACTTGAAGAGTTACCTCAGGATAAATAGACCCTTGTTGTTGGCTCCAATTAAAGTCACCGCTCCATGTTTGCTGGGTATTATTGACATCGGTATATGTCACATTAATACGACCAAAAGCATTTGCTTGTATAGTACCTCTCACATAGATGTTTCTCGTTGTTGTAACGGTTGTATACATTGGTCTCACCGAGAACGGGTTAGGAATCAAGGAATAAGGATAATCATGGCTGGTTCCCTCATAATCGGGAGTCATGATAACATAACCGGAATTGTCTATCGCATAGCTGCCGCTTTCGAGGGTTTCGTAGTAGACGAACTGGTTGCCTGGGTCGTTGGGGCCTACCGCCACATCAGAGGCAGCCACATTGCCGTTGAAAGCGCTGTTGGCTGGGTCATTGTCAGTGTTGGTTGTGGTCATGGTTTTGTCACCAAAGCCGAAATAGGTAATCTTCACATCGACAGGATGGAGGCTATGCACAGGCTGGCTGCCATCGCTGTAATAGCTCAAGCTATGCGACTCGCGGTCATCGAGATAGACCACATCGCCAAACAGGCCTGTGCCGCTACCTGGGTCGTCGTTGCCAGGAAGATAGGTTGCAGAGGCATGGGGCGAGGGAACATAAGCACCTACCTTGGTCACCCATGACTCCACGCGGTCGTTGGTATTCACCATGAATGGGCCATTATAGGTTTGCTCTGGTCCGTCGTTCACCTTGTAATGTATGACACAGCTTGGGTTAGGCGGTGTAATGATAGTGTTAGCCGTGCTGCCGTTGCCATCGAAAGTGATGGTGGGAGACAACAGATAAAGGGTGTAGTCGTCGTCGTCGAAAAGAAACTCACTTACCGCTGAAAAAGCGTTCGGGCAAGTAGTGCCTTGTACAACCGCTTTCACCAAACAGAAATCGGGAAGCGCGACAGTGCCTGAAGTGGTCACGTTATAAGTAGTCGGGTCTTCAGTGGTTGAAGTGATGGCCTGCGCCGTTTCAGAAGAAGCCGGGTCTGTTCCATCAAGGGTATAGAGGATCTTCCAGGTATCGTTGAGGGCAGCAGGGCGCACGACGCTAAGGGTCAACGTGGAAGAGTTAGCGGCAGGTCCCGTAATGGTAGGCGCATCGGGATGAATCACTTTTGACTCATCACCAAAGGTGTACATCTTAATTGCAGAAGAGATAACATCTCCGCCAGCCGTTTCCACCACTTCCGTCATCACCTTTATCTTAACGGGATAGTCCCCACTAATATTAATAGGTGTACCTTCTTCGTATGTCTCGCTAGGAGCGCCTGGTTCGGTGCCACCATAACCTACTGAATACTTCAGCGTGGTAGATTTTTTACCTTTGCTGGTGCCTAACAAGACGAAGGTGTCGTCAGTACAAGCCATCTTGGCCACGGTAGGAGGCTGAGGTGCGAAGGTTGCCTGGGTGACATGGGCACGCCAGCCAAAGTCTCTCCAATGGTAGTCGGAGACGAAACGCACGGTCATGTAGCTGTGCGAAGTCACTGTGAAGAGGTTGCCCCCCAAGCCAAAGACGGAGACCTGTTCGTTATCGCTATGTTTATAGGCGTGGTATTCGTTGCAGGTGTACACCCCGATGAGGTTTTCGGGAGCAATGTCGCCATCGTAGAAATACAACATATCGTTGTTGATAAGCAACGAGTCGAACACAATCTTCACGCCGTTAGCAGAGTTTTCGGGGACGAAAACGACTGAATAGTCTTCGTAATTGTTGTACCAAAAACCTGGGTATATGACGTCGGCATCGCTATCGGTAAAGACGAAACCTCCGTCGCCCACATCAATGGTTCCGTTCTGCATGTGGACGTGGGTATGGAAGGTCTTCACCTCGCCATAAACTGTTGTTGAGGTGTTATAATGGTTCGTGGCGTATGCACGCATGTAATACGTGGTGTTTGCCTGAAGACCTGTCATTTCAACGGAGTAGTTGCCTTCGCCCATGCCGCTTGAGGCATGACTGCCAGCAATCGTAGGATTGGGGGTGGTGCTCCAGCAAACGCCACGCTCTATGGTGGGGTCGTTGCCTTGGTCGGTCACCTGAGCCACACCCACAGCAGAGTTGTTTCTGATGTGAATGACATCGATAGAAGTCACGGCAGGTTGCTCAAAGGCGAGTGTGTTAAAAGTCCTTCGGTCTGCGTAAGCGGTCTGCTCATTGCCACCGTTAACTCTATACTTAGCATAGGCACACACACTATATTGCGTGGATGGAGTTAGGTTGGTCATCTCACCGGAAATATAACCCGTCCCCTCGCCAATGGCAAGATGAGCGTTATTAATGGTAGGATTGATGTCTCCCTCACGCCAGCAGATGCCACGTTCGGTCACAACCACGTTGTCATTCGGAATAGTCACGTTGCCATTGCCTTTTGCGGTAATGGCCGTGATACCCGTCGCATCATTCGTCGTTACAGTGGGTTGTTGTGCCCAAACCGTACCAACGGAGAGAAGCGAAAAAATCAGTAAGGCAAACAATGCCCTCAATTTGGAAAAATTTCTTCGATTCATACAACTCATTTTTGTTACTTATTTATTTTTTATTATTTTATTATTATTCTATAATGAGGCTAAAAAAACGGGGCAAAATTAGGAAAAATATCCTAGATATAGGTGTATAGTTGTACTATTTTTCAAAAAAAAAGATTTAAATTGTTATAAATGAAAGTATTATTTGGAAGAATTGCTCAAAATAAAGTGCACAAAAACCTTGTAGTCCCATCGTCCCGTCGTCCCGCAGTCAAAAAAACAATTAAAGAATCAACACTTCAACATAAATCCTTATTTTTGCAGCCAAATCATCCACTATGATCCAAGCAACAGGCATACACAAATCGTACGGCAGCCTTGAAGTGCTCAAAGGCATCGACCTCCACATCGCCAAGCGCGAGATTGTGAGCATTGTCGGTGCCTCGGGTGCAGGCAAGTCCACCCTACTCCACATCATCGGCACCTTGGATAAGGCCGACCGCGGACAACTGCTCATCAATGGCACAGAGGTCAACAAACTAAACGACACCGAATTGGCCGCATTCCGTAACCAGAAAATCGGTTTTGTCTTCCAATTCCATCACCTCCTCCCCGAGTTCACTGCCATCGAAAACATCTGCATCCCTGCTTATATCGGAGGCATGGCAAAGAAAGAGGCGATGGAAAAAGCTGAAAAGCTGCTCGACTATCTCAATCTCTCCGAAAGGAAAGACCATAAGCCCTCCCAACTCTCGGGTGGCGAGCAACAACGTGTGGCTGTGGCCAGGGCATTAATCAACCAACCCGCCGTAGTGCTGGCCGACGAGCCTTCGGGCAACCTCGACTCCAAATCGGCCGAAGAACTGCACAAACTCTTCTTCCGCCTCCGCGACGAGATGAACCAAACCTTCGTCATCGTCACACACAACCCCACTTTGGCTGCCATGTCGGATAGGACGATTACGATCAAAGACGGGAGGATTTAAAATTCAAGATTCAAGATTCAAAATTTAAGATTTAGAGGTTGTGGGACAATAATAAATGGATTTGTCCGTTTTTAGTTGAATAATTCCAGAATGATGAAAAAACTCATACTTTCCTTGTTGTTGGGCGCTTCGCTTGTGTTGAGTGCCAATTTTGTTCAAGCCCAAGATGCCGAGACCTACGAGTCGTTGATGAAAAAAGGCAATGAAAAATTCACTGCCAAGGATTATATCAGTGCCAAAACCTATTTCGAGATGGCATTGAAGCAAAAGGCCAACGACCCGACGGCTAAAAAGAAATTGGACGAATCGGTGAAGAAGATCCAGGAGGACGGTGCCCGGCAGGAAGTGTTTTATGCCCATTTGGATGCTGGAGACCAATATTATGGGCAGCAGAAATATGAGGAGGCTTTGACAGAATACGAAGCCGCATTGAAAGTCTTCCCAGAGGACAAATATGTTGGCGGTCAAGCCAATGCCGTGCGTGCCATCCTCAAAGAACGTCAAGACAAACAAGATGCCTTCGAAACGGCTATGAGTCAAGGTGAGACCTTGCTCGCAGAGGACAACTATGACGCAGCCATCATGCAGTTTGAAACAGCGAGTGAGATCTTCCCCAACGACAAACTACCCAAGGAAAAACTGGCCGAAGCCAAGCAGAAAAAACAGCTCTATACCGAAAAAGTCACCCGTTTCGACAACCTCATGGAAGAAGCTCGACAGTTTGGACTGCGCAAAAACTATGAGGCCGCCATTGGCAAGCTCGACCAAGCCTTGGAGCTCTTCCCTAACGACCTCGAAGCCAACGCAAAACGCAATGAATTCCAAACCGCTAAAGGCGTCGCCGACCAATACAACGGAATCATTGCCGTGGCCGACCAACTCTATGAAAACAAGGCCTACAAGGAAGCTAAAGCCCAATACCAAAGTGCGCTTGCCGTGGTGAAAGGCGACGCCTACGCCACCGACATGATTGCCCGCCTCGACCCGCTTATCGCCCAACAAGATGCTGAAGAAGCTGCCCGCATAGCTGCAGAGCAGGAAGCTGCGCGTTTGGCTGCTGAAGCCGAGGCTGCAAGGCTGGCTGCAGAAGCAGAAGCAGCCCGTATCGCTGCCGAACAAGAGGCAGCACGTTTGGCAGCTGAAGCCGAAGCCGCAAGAATCGCTGCAGAGCAAGAGGCTGCAAGGATTGCCGCTGAGCAGGAAGCTGCTCGCCTAGCCGCAGAGGAGGCCGCTCGTATCGCAGCAGAGGAAGAAGCCGCACGTCAGGCTGCACTCGCTGCTGCAGAGGCTGAGCGCCAAGCTACCATCAAGAGCATGCTTGATGCAGCGGACGCCTTGTTTAACCAAGAAGATTACCCCAATGCCAGAGTTAAATACCAAGAAGTGGTAGCCTTCGACGAAGGCAACGCCGCCGCCACTGCCAAAATAAATGAAATAGACGGTATCTTAGCACAAAAGGCCGCTGAGTTGGAAGCCAACTACAATAAGGCGATGACTGCCGGCAACCAAGCCATGAGTGAAGAGAAGTTCAACGAAGCCATCATGCAATATCAAAGCGCATTGGTTTTCAAACCCGAAGACCCCACTGCCACGACGCAGCTGGCCGCCGCCACGAAGTCGGAGAACGACCGCATCGCAGCCTTGCGTAGCCAATACGACAAATTCGTCAAGGAGGGTGATGCCAATTTCAAGACCAACACCTACGACAAAGCCATCGAGGCTTACACCAAAGCCGATGAGCTTGGCTTAGAGTCCTACCCCTCAGAAATGATTGCCCGCATCAGCGAAATCATAGAGCAGAACAAGTTGTATGAACTGAATAGCGAGCCTCTGTTGCTTGCCGCTGGCGAAGCCAAGCGCTTCGATTTCAACAAGATTGACGTGGCAGTGCGCCGTTCCAACTACATCATCATCAAGGTGCGCAACCCGCATCCCGAGAAGACCTTCCCGATGATTGTCTCCTTCGGCGGCGAAGGTGGCAAGAACGGCGGCTTCGTGTTGCCCATCGCAGCCACGGCAGAGGAAAAGACCTTCATCTTCCGCATCGGTTCGCAATACAAGTGGTTCAGCGAAGACAACACATGGATTGAGATTATCTCCGAGAACAACGAGGTGGAAATTGGAAAGCTGGAGGTTTCGAGAGGTAATTAATGCTCTACAGCACCTCTGTCGGCACCGTCACCGGCAACTCCTCAGGCTCATTCGGCGTAGTCACCGAATAGACGCTGTCGACCACATATTTGGTCATGCCACGCCACGGCAAAGTGCCCAGATATTCCTTATAATGCAACTCCACCATCTTACCCGTGCAACGCTCCAGCTGCTTGGCCACCGATTCTTTTTTCACCGAGAAGTTGAACTCGTTCGACTGGATGGTGTTGTTGCTGTTCCTGGAATTGTAGCCCGCTTGGATGAGCCTGCCTTCGTAGGTCTTGAAGACATAGCCTTTGTAGACGAACAAGTTAAGTTCCCGCCTTTACGCCAGAGCCAAAGACGTAGAAAAACTTGAAGAAAACAAAGACGGCCGCAGCCAATACGATAATGATGCTTAATGTGGTGAGGATCTTCTTACCAGTTCCTCTTTTTGTGGATTTTTCTGAATAGTCTTCCATGGTTATTGTTGTTGTTTCTGTTTCTTTTGATAAAAATCGCAAATTGTCGTGATGCCACATTCCTCGCATTTTGGTTTGCGTGCAAGGCAGATGTAGCGTCCATGCAGGATAAGCCAATGATGTGCCTTCGAAATCACCTCTTGAGGCAGGTGCGCCACCAAGGTCTTTTCGGTCTCCAACACATTCTTGGAGTTTTTGGTCAGGCCGATACGATTCGAGACGCGAAACACATGTGTGTCGACCGGCATGGCGGGTTGGTTGAAGGCAACAGCCATCATCACATTGGCAGTCTTGCGGCCTACCCCAGGGAGTTTTTGCAAGTCCTCCAAGTTACTGGGGACCACGCCATCGAAATCACGCACCAAAGTCTGCGCCATACCCAACAGATTTTTGGCTTTGTTGTTGGGATAAGAGATGCTTTTGATATAGGAATAAATCTCATCTGCCGACGAAGCTGCCATGTCTTGCACCGTCGGAAATCGTTGGAACAAGGCTGGAGTGGTCATATTCACGCGTTTGTCGGTGCATTGTGCCGAGAGAATCACCGCCACCAAAAGCTGATACGGGTCTTTGTAATGCAACTCCGACTCGGCAATGGGCATGTGTTCCTCAAAATAGGCTACAAAGGCGTCGTATTTCTGTTGGATTCTCATATTGTACTATTTCACGCAAAACTCGCAGAATACGCAGAACCTACCGGCTGAATATTTAGGGTCGCTTTGCGCTTCATATAGTTCTGCGCATTCTGCGTGAGACAACTCAAATAATATCTCCCTGTTCATCAACAAGCACGCCCCAACTGACAGCCGCCAGGCCATCCTCATCAAAGAAAAAGTCGATCATGGCGTCTTCGAACGACACACGCCGTTCCTCATCTTCTTTTTCCTCTTCCAGCTCCTTGAAGCCGTGCTTCTTCATCAAGTCGATGATTTCCTCTTTCGTAAGGTCGAATATTGGTTCGCCATAAAGCGTTGCCTCCATGTTCTCCGTCTCAAAGCAAGCCACCACCGACTTTGTTACACCCTCAAAATAGATGTTGGTCTCAAGTTCTTCATATTCATAGTAGATAGAGCGGTTGCCTGTCTCTTCCATGTCGCTCAACTCCTCATAGAAATCAGGCATACCCAAAATCTTGGCTGCCTCGTCAAGAGTCATCCCGAAAGGTATTTCCCCGTAGCCTTTCAACGGTTCGATTGTAAAATCTTTCATCATAATTATGTTGATTGGGCCGCTAAGATAGGGATTTTATTGGAACGACAGGAAAAAAAACAAGAAATTTTCCTCATTCAAACCGAATCGACTTGGTGGGACTGATGCGGTTGATGACCGAAGTTGGGATGAGCAGCATCAAGACCCAAAGCAGGAAAGTGCCCAAATTGATGAGTACCACAGTGCTGATATGCAACTCAATGGGCACGGCTGACAAGTAATACGTAGCAGCATCCAGTTTGATAAGTCCAGTATATTTTTGCAAGAGACAGAATCCCAATCCGATGACGTTGCCAATCAACATGCCGATAAACAAGATACGCAACGAGCGACGCAAAAACACCTCACGAACAAACTTGTTGCTGGCACCCATGGCTTTCAGCAACCCAATGGTAGAAGTACGTTCAATAATGATAATCAGCAACATACTTATGACTGTGATGCCTGCCACAAGAAGCATCAAGGCCATGATAAGCCAGACATTGGTGTCGAGCAAATCGAGCCAGTCGAAGATTTGTGGATTGCTTTGGCGGGCAGTGTAAGAAGCCAACTCAGAGGGCAAGGCATAATACAATCTCTCGTTGACTTGGTTCACATCGGCATCCTTATTCAAAGCGATTTCCAGCAATCCTGCCTCGTTGTCCTCCCATCCGTTCAGTTTTCGGATTTGGTTCAAGTCGGCGAAGACAAATCGCTCGTCAAATTCAAATAGTCCCGTCTCGAAAATGCCCGACACCGTGAACTTTCTTCCACGCGCCTGTTGATCTTTGTCGATGAACCACACCCGCACGTCGTCACCCACATTAAGGAGCATCTTGTCTGCTATGACTTTAGAAACCAACACTTCCGTAGAACGTTCACCCGCATGATATTGCGGAGACACCCCTTCCAACAAGCAATTGCTGAAATAGCTCCAGTCGTAGTTTTCGTCCACGCCTTTCAGCACCACGCCCTGAATCTCATCGTCGGTCTTGATCATGCCCGCCTTATTGGCCACCATCTGATAATGCGAAATGCCTTCAATAGAATTCAACCGACTGATTAACAACGAATCCAGCACAAACGGTGTTTCTTCGACCGACTCGTTCATGTCCAAAGCCTGCACATGAATCGGTGCCACGAAGCCAATCACCTTATCGCGAATCTGGTTCTTGAAGCCTACCACGACAGCCCAGGCGATGAGCATCACGATGATTGCCAAAGCAACACTCGTGACGGCCAGTCGCATCACCGTCGAAGAAAGATTTTCCTTCGAAAGCGAAAAAATTCGGTCTGCTATGAATTTTGGGGCGGACATTAGATGTCTTTGCTCTATGCAACTCTCAGCAAGTCGAGAATGGAATAAACACGACTCATGTGCTCGAAAGTGAAATACTGGTCATCCAGAATCATCCATTCGTTGCGTTCCTTAAGCGACATCTGCTTAATGTCAGGAAACATCGAGACTGGCAAGACAATCTCACGCCCATCGGTAAGACGAGCGATGAACATGCCACGGCGAGCGGTGAAGTTCAAATCTTTAATACCTAATTTTACATTTGGAATCTTACACATGACTACATCCTCCTAGTTATTTAATTTTCAATGTTTTGTGGCACTGGCTTCTCACCTCGAAATGTTTTTGTCATCTGCTCGTTGATGAGTTCCCAATGTCGGTCAATGGCATCCGTCAACAGTTTATTATCCTTAGCCGACAGGGTCGATTCGGCTATCTCCACACATTTTTCTCCATTTGCTTCAATCCAAATCTTGGCCACCGATTTAAGGTGACGTTGACCCTTGCGAAACACATGGACATGGCGGCGGTTGTCGTTTGCGTCAAGTGGAATTGCCACAAGGATAAATGTTTTAAGGAATGCCAACTGTCCCATACATCATGGTCTGAAATTTGTCTGCAAAAATAAACAAATTTGCCAACATCACTACATTTTTGTTTTTCGGGCTAGGGTTTTGCCATTTCGTTGCAGAATATGTCACGAAAGGCCATTCAAACGCGGCTGCCGCAATGCGAAAGACCTACAACGGCTGGGCTGTAGGGCTGTCGTACCACGGCAGCCGCAAATCATTCAATTCAGCATTGCAAATGCTGATATTCACGGCTTCCGAATTGCAAATTCGGAAGAACTGGGGCAGTGCAGCAAGCCGTTTGCCGATGAGGAACGAAATCCAAATGTTATTATCGAAAATAATTCTCATACTGCGTAGCGGACGGCCTTGATTTCCTGTTGGATATCTTCATCGGTCAAGGGCACATTGGCAGGTGCGTTTTGTAAAATATCGTCAATAAGATTATCTGTATTACTCTTTTCCTTCACAGCTTCGTGCACGAGGGAACTGCTCAACCTTGCAATCAAAGCCAATTTCACTTCCGCACTCAAATTCTTCAATAACTCCCAATAGTTATTGGTTTCCTTTTCCAAAACAGCTGTTGTCATATTCTTCTTGTTTTCCGCCTGCAAAAATAAACAAATTTGCCAACATTGCCATATTTTTGTTTTTGGCGAGGGGCACACAACGGTTTTCATTGGCATTTCACACGGTTTTTCATCTGCAGGAGTTGAATTTCATTTCACACCTGCCGACAAAAACAAAGCCCCAGCGGGGCGAAAAGACTCCCATTAACGGCGCGTACACAAAATGCGGTTGCCGCAATGCGACAGCCCTACAACGGCTGGGCTGTAGGGCTGTCGTACCACGGCAGCCGCAAATCATTCAATTCAGCATTGCAAATGCTGATATTCACGGCTTCCGAATTGCAAATTCGGAAGAACTGGAAGAACTGGAGACTGGTGGAATAGTTACTGGCAAGAGCGGACTAAGCGCACAGAGCGACCCTCGCCGCGGAAGGTGAAGTTCGTCGCGTTGAAATAGTCGCTACCGAAGGACAGACAGAATGCAAGGCGGCTATATTGATAGCCATCGAAGCAAGAGGCCGACCAGTAATCGCCGTCGGAACCGACAAAGTAGGACCAAGTCCCGGAGCGATCGCCCGCAGCCGGCAGGAAGACCGCACCAGCTTGCTCCAAGGTACTCCACTGTAAAGCTGTCATTATATTGCTGCTGAAGTCGGCCTCACCGTTGTTGGTGTTGTTCAAGCTATAGGTGCTGCTGCTCCAATCATCAGGTATCAGGATTACACCGTTCACATTGTTCACTTGAGCCTTGGCATATCGGATACCGCTGCTGGTGCTGCGGGTGTTAAAGACGTATTCCCACTCGGTCTGCGTCAAGGTTCGCCAGCCGCTGTTCTCTTGGTTGCCGCCGTTGATTATCGCATTGTAGCCCCAGTCAGCTTGACCATTGCCGTCATACAGGTTATTATTGTCGGCACCGTAGGCATAGTAGTCGCCATAATTGGTGCTTGTACTCCAAGGCTGGTAGCAGACGGCACCGTGGTTATAGCCGCTTGAGCCCCAACCGAAGAGGTCAATCCAACCGTCGTAGGTTGGAGAGATGCTATTATTTGTACTTCCTTCTACATTCCCGATATGATTTGCACCAAATTCTGTTCCTGTTCCTCCAACAAAATCCCACTGGTTGTCGGCAAAACGCCAAGTGTTGGTGCTGGCTTGGTATTGCAGATTACCTTGCGAGAAATACACCTGATTGCCATTAGCATTCACGGTGAACAAGCCGTCAATAGCCCCACCAGGAAGCCCAATAGCAATTGCAATTCCATTTATAAGATAATCGTTTTCCGCTATTTCTGGAATAGTAGCACACGAACCTGAAAAGGTTCCATCATTCGAATAGGCATTTGTATGATTCACTTCATCCTGTGGCAGCAAAATTCCCCATTTCTCTCCATTACCTGCCGCCAAAGTAATAATGCCTTCGCCATCCATGTCGTATGCAAATTCATTGGTTGCGAGATTCACCGTCACCTTATTATTCATACCAACGATGCAAGTGGCAGCTTCAGAAGCCGTGGTCACATCAAACTTTACCAAAGCACACTTGTTTAATAAGGTGGCATTGTAATCTGTCTTGCCAACTTGGTAGTTCTCCCGCGAGGGTGCGTAGGAAATCACGGGAAGATACTCTGTCTGGTCACTAATGACCACACTACATTCAGTATTGTCTGCATTGAATTCTGGAGCCTTATTCCCAAGGAAGTAGAACTGGAGTTTCTGCCCTTCAGTCGGTTCCGTGATTTCACCACTGAAGACAGTACCGTTATAGGTCATTGTTCCGACATAAACGCCGTTGCTGACCACATGAATAACGTCTCCATTCTCGAAAGTAACAACACCTGTTTCGGGTGTTACAGCCACTCTCGAGCCACAGTTGCCACTCACATTGAGCGTGATGGGCACTTTTACAACTTCATCGTTTGAAGCAGACGTGTTTTCTTTCTTGCATTGCGACATGCCTAACAACAAGGCAAATGCCATTGCGATAATGCCAAGCTTTTTCATTTTTCGTCCTCCTTTCTTTTTAAGGCCGCATAACCCGCACCTGCCACAAGTAGCAGAGCAATTCCACTGCCAAGCGGCACAGGTTGACCAAAGATTTGGTTGTCGATGGTACCTGATGTTTGCACATTTCGATGACCGAGAAACTCAGTTTTCTCATTTGCTCCACCGTAACCGTAATACGATTCGTCAGTTACGCCACGTTGGAACAAGCCATTTTGGGCAAACGCTCCAATGGGCAATGCTACCGACATCGCCAATGAAAGCGCCAAAGCCTTCTTTTTCATTTTACACATACTCATTTTCTTTTGAATTAGGTTAATACTAAAATAATTAAGTTGCATACTCTATCCTGACACGAGCAAAAGAAGCGTGCGCTGTGTTATATCACATCGTACTTGAAGGTCCTAGGAATACCCAAAAATGGAATGCAATAACAGCCCACGCTATACAGCGTAGATCCGTTATACATCCTCCCATTTATGTGCTTTTGAAAATTTCCTAGGTTCTCAAGTACAAAGGAAGCATAACGCTTCTTTTTTTTCAATATGTCATGAACTGGCGAACCAATTCGGATGCAAAAATAAGGAAAAATTGGTTAGGTGAAATCATTAGGCGCGAATTTTGCAGATTTTTCCATACTTTTGCAAAACAAAACCTTTCTGAAATGAAACAACAATTCTTTGCCATAGTCTTCTTCTGCCTCATTATCATGGCGCCTACTCAAGCCCAAGTATTCAAGACAAACGACGAACCGAATTTGACCTTCATCGACAAGGCGCATTACATCAGTGCCGCCATGTGCCCTGAAAACTATCTGCCCTATATCGAAGGCAAACGCGTGGGCATCGTCGGCAACCAAACGAGTATCATTGGTGAAACGCATTTGGTGGACACCTTGCTGTCGATGGGCGTCGACGTGCGAAAAATCTATACACCCGAACATGGTTTCCGTGGTACCGCCGACGCTGGTGCCAAGGTGAACAGCGGTAAGGACGAGAAAACTTGCTTGCCCATTGTCTCGCTCTACGGCAAAAACAAAAAGCCAACGCCCGAGATGCTCCAAGACATCGATGTCATCTTATTTGATTTGCAAGACGTTGGCGTGCGTTTCTATACCTATATCTCCACCATGACCTACGTGATGGAAGCCGCTGCCGAAAACGACATCCCTGTCGTCGTCCTCGACCGTCCCAACCCGAACGGATTTTATGTGGACGGCCCTGTTCTGAAGCCCGAAAACCAGTCGTTTGTAGGCATGCACCAAGTGCCAGCAGTTTATGGCATGACCATCGGCGAATATGCTTGGATGGTAAACGATGAAGGCTGGTTGAAAAATGGCGTCAAGTGCGACCTCACTGTGATTACCATTAAGGACTACAACCGCAACGCCATCTACGAACTGCCCGTGAAACCTTCGCCCAACCTGCCCAATTGGGAGTCGGTGTACCTCTATCCTACCCTTTGCTTCTTCGAGGGCACCATCGTAAGCGTGGGACGAGGTACCGAAACGCCCTTCCAAATCTACGGCCATCCCGACATGCGAGGCGGCTATACCTTCACACCCAAAAGCACCAGTGGTGCCTCCAAGCCTTTGTTGGAAGGCCAACGTTGCCGTGGCGAGAACCTCGAGGAATATGCACACTTTTACTCCACCAATAAAAACTGTCTTCATTTGGAATGGATTATCGAAGCCTACCAGCAACTGAAAGACAAAGGTTTCTTTAAGGATTACTTTCGTCTGCTTTCGGGTGACAATCAGTTGCAACGCGACATTGAAAACGGAAAAACTGCGGATGAAATCCGTGCTTCATGGGAGGACGAACTTGATAATTTCAAGGCTATTAGAGCCAAATACTTATTGTATTGAAATCCAGCCTCCCATGTCATTCCAGCGGGGGCATGTGAGTGAGCGGGAATCTATGGGAGGCGGTTCAAAGAAGAAATAATACTTATCCGGACGGTCTCAGCACGCATAGATCCCATGCCTTTACCCACTTGCCTTGCGCTGGGATGACATGCCTGCTGAGACCTGGAACAATCCTCCGCACAGAATGACATGATTTCTGAAACCTAAGAACAACAAAATCAGCCGAAAACCTCTTCAAGCAAAGCAACAAACTTCTGATAAGCAAGCGTGTCCGACAATTCCGACAAGGCTTCGCCTAACGAGCGATAGTACCATTCCACATCCGCTTTCCCATTCGGGGCGTGAAACAGCTTCCAAACCTCGTCGCCAACCCTGCGATAATCTATAACTATACCATACATATTGGAGAGTTTATCGCCAAGCGCTACCACCTTGCTGTCGTATGGTGCATTAGTTAATTGATTGATTTGAACCGTTTTTTTTTCACGCCATGCCATATTCTCGTCCAAAGGCGCGGTTTCGTGCTGGACAAGTTCCGCCACCCTATCGCCAAATTGTTCCCGGATTTGTTCGATGGTCACATCGGTATCCTCAACAGTGTCGTGCAAGACGGCTGCAGCCAACAATTCCTGATCGTTGGAGATGGTGGCCACGATAGCAGCTGCTTCCATGGGATGAATAATGTAAGGGTAACCTTTGCCACGACGCTCGGTACCTTGATGGGCTTCGACGGCAAATTTCACGGCCTTGTCGAAGAATGTGGTTTCCAATGGGTTGTTCATATATTATTTTGTTTGTATTTGAATTTTCAGCGTTTTGACCATGACCATTGACTATGACCATGACAGCTTTTACAAAAAGTTAAGACTACAACTTTTGTTGAAGCTGTCATGGTCATCGTCACAAGTCAAAGTCAGATCAAATTGATTTTTTTGGCTTGTTCATAAATGCGATGTGCTCGTTGCTTATGATAGTCGTTTTCTCCATAGAGTGCGTCAAAGAGGCGCACCAAACCAGCCTCGCCATAGCCTTTCTTGAGGATGAGAACAATACAGAGGTTCAGGACAGCCACAGAATAAGTAACGATGTCCAAACCCGTGCCTGCCAACTGCAGCAGCGCCAACTGATAGGCACTCTCGCTATATTCGTTGCACATCCTGACAATGTCGCCTATAGTCTTCATGTTCATGTGCAGCAGTATTTTGTAATAAGGCATGAGGTTGTCCTCATAAACCTCGCCTTGGTTGATGGCTGCGATCTTATCGGCAAGTTTCTTGAAAGGCCTCAACTTGAGGAAGCTACGGAAAGTGTCGCCATTGAGCGGCACTTCGTCGAAATTGCCGTTGGCCACCATCGACTGAACCGTTCGACGGTAGCCATTAATCTCTTTCCGGATGTGGCTGAACTGCTCGTCGGCCAGTTCCAACATCCCAGCGAGGCGAGTCATATTGCGCTGGTATTCAATGGGGATTTCCACATCGCTCTTGTACCCAATGTCATGGTACATGTTGGCCCAGACATGCTGCAATGTGCTGCGCATTTGTAGCTCGAAACGGATTTGGTTAAACTGCGGCATTTCCGGATCTTTGTACAAAGCCTCAGGAATGCGACAGACATAATGCAGCGACAAATACCCGAAACGGTCGATTTCAAGCATCTTGCGCTTGTCGACGGAGTTGTCCCAATCGATTTCAAACAGTTTCTCGGCCAAAGCAGAGATGATGTCGACCTCATCGCTGTAGAAGGTGATGATGCGGGCACCAACGACATCAGTGATATCATCCAAAGAGCGGTATTTAAAGCCTTTCAGTTCAAGCTTTCCAGCGAGGCTTTGCTCGGTCTTGACACGGGCTTCCAAACCCGAAACGAGGATATGATTCTCTTCAAGGCAGGATTGCAACAAACGAAGAATGACGGTTTTCATCTTCTCATAAACAGGCAGCTTCTCGTGATATTCGTCGAGAATCATCTCACTGTGCATGTCAAGCTTCATAGTAGGCTGTTTTATACGATGGTGATGATATTTGAAAATCCAGTGATGTCGAAAACCTCCTTCACGCGGGGGTTCATATTGCGCAGCACCATTTTGCCATTGCGCGACATAAGGCTTTTCTGCAACAAGAGAAACACACGCAGTCCTTGCGACGAGGTATAGGTCATGTTGGTGCAATCGATGTCGATGTCAAGGTTTTCACCTTCCATCAATGGGGCAACGTCTTTCTGGAATTGGTCGGCATTGGTGCTGTCGACGCGCCCGTCAAGCACAACATAGGTTTTTTGTTCTAGTTTGTTTATTGTAATATCCATATTCTTCGTTTTGCTGTTTGCCGCGACGTTATATGTCGGAACCTATTGTTAAACCTTTTCGGGGTTAACTAATTTCTTCATTGTAAGGATGTTATTTCCGTCTTTATAGTGATACTCAATGTTATCCATCATTTGTTTGCAGAGGTAGATGCCGAGCCCTCCAACAGGTCGTTCATTGGCCCCCAAGGTGACGTCGGGATCATCCATTTCCAATGGGTTGAAAGGCATGCCTGCATCGCGCAACTCGATGGTGAGTAGCAATGACTTATCGTCCAAGCTGGTGCCTGCCTCAAGCCAGCCGATGCCGCCTTCGTAAGCATAACGCACCACGTTTTCGACGGCCTCTTCAATAGACAACTCTATTTTGAATCGCACATCTTCATCCTTGGGCATATCGGGCGAAGCCATCAGGAAAGCGACAATTTCGCTGCTTCGGTCCTTTATCGGATTGAATCGTTTTTTTATCATTTTTTCTTGTTCAATAAACTGGTTTCGGCTGCCACGATGTGACAGCCCTACAACGCTTAACTATTAACTTTCAATTGTAAACTGACAATGGTTATATCGTCATTCTGTGTGTTGCCTTCGGCAAAATCCTTTACCGAATCGTATAGGTTTTCCACAATGTTCTTTTGTGACATTTCAGGGGACGTCTCCATAATGTTTTTCGCCCATTCTAGCAGGCGGTCCTCTCCATATTGACTCAAATCCGCTTTCTCGGCTTCGGTCACACCGTCGGTATAGGCGATGATACGGGTACCCTGTTTCAGGTCGATTTGCTCAGCCTCATAGGCAAAATCCCCGAACAAGCCCATCGCAATATTGGCTTTGCTATGGAGATAATACGGTTCGGCATCAGGAGGGATAACCAGGATGGGGTTATGTCCAGCATTGCAATAGTCCATGTGTCCCGTCTTAAGGTCGAGGCGGGCAACGAAGAGCGTCACGAACATGCCCGTTTCGTTGGTAGCGCTAAACTCATCGTTGATACGGCGCAAGGTTTCGTCCAAAGGCAGACCCATACCTACCACAAAGCGAAGCATCACCCTTGTGATGGCCATCACCAAGGAGGCCGCTATACCCTTTCCCGACACGTCACCAATAGCGAAATAGAGTTGGTCGCCCTTCAAGGTAAAGTCGTACAAATCGCCACCCACTATCCTGGCAGGGTGAAGCATTGCATACATAAAAGGCGGAAACTCCTTGACCAACATTCCTTTTTGAATCTTGCGAGCCAAGTCAAGGTCCGACTTGTTGCGCTCATTGATGGCGGTTGAGGTCTTTAGCTCCTCAATATAATCAATAAGCGAGTGTTGCATGGTTTGGAAACTATCGTGCAAACGCCGCATCTCATCCTCGCTCTTGATTTCGGGCAACTGCGCTTTCAAATCACCCTTGGCCATCTCAAGCACGGCCTTGGAGAGTTCTGTGACAGGTCGCGTCATGTAATTGATGACAGCACGACAAGCAAAGAAAATAGCTGCAAGGCTTGCCAAGCCAACGACCATCATGACCACGTGCAGAAGAGGGGTATCTTGCCATGACTTGTAAGCAAAATACACCGCAAATTGTGCCATAACAGTAATGGCCGAAACAATGCCAATGATCCGCCAACTCAGCCTGTTTGAAAACGATTTGCCTCTCATCACGTCTCATTAATTGCAGCAAAATTACAAAAACTTGAATAATAAAACGCTTTTCTATTCTTTTTTCTATTTTTGCCCAAGAAATCCTAACTACAACCGATGGAAGCAATTAAGATTTCCTTAGACGACTATATCCTCACCGGAGGCGGTGCCAATGGAGAGAGCTACGACCATAAAACCGACCCAACGGTGATGCTCAAACTCTATTTCCCGGGCAAAATCCAGCAGCCTTTGAATGAGATGCAATTAGCCAAAATGGTTTACGACATAGGCATCCCCTGCCCCGAACCTGGCAAGTACGTGGTGACGGAGGACGGTCGTTATGGCATCCTCTTCCGACGCATCCCAAGCAAGGTCTCGTACTCACGCGCCACCGCCAACCATCCCGAACATGTTCAACACTATGCCGAGGAGTTTGCCAAGATGTGTCTTCAGCTACACAACACACATGTCGACACCACACAATTTGAGTGTGTGAAAGACCGTTATCATAAGCTATTGACTGAAAATCCATTCTTTACAGCAGACGAAAAAGACAAACTTAGTCGATTCATCAACGAGGTTCCCGATACCGACACTGCCATCCATGGCGACCTTCAATACTCCAATGCTATTTTCACCGACAGCCAACGCTACTTTATCGACCTCGGTGATTTCTGCTACGGCAACCCCCTTTTCGACTTGGGAATGGTCTACCTGAGCTGTAACCTCAGCGATGCGTCATTCATCAAAGAGACCTTCCACATGGAGAAAGCCACTGCCATCAAGTTTTGGGAAGCCTTTGCACCTGCTTATTTTGGCAGAGAAAGCTCACTCAAAGATATAGAGGAAGAAATCAGGCCCTTTGCGGGACTGAAGACGCTCATCATCGAGCGCGATACCGGTTGCCCCATGCCTCAATTCCGAGTGGCATTGGAAGAAATTTTAAAATGACCGTTATCGACGTTTCGCCGTTGAGTCAACAACGATTTCAGTATAAGTGGAAAGAACAAACACGGAAATCTGACCATTCTCTTTGGCGAAACGCAAAGCTGCTGCAAGCGAGTCTTCAGGGAAGATTCTGTCACTATCAAAATAATAGAGGCTGTCGGAGGTATTCAGCCAACCACCCACATAACCATTATGACTGAGTGCGTGAGAAACGACTTTGGGCAATTGGTCGCGCGAGTGGCTATTTTGCGTTTCCGCATACGCAACACAGATTCCTTCAGTAGGTTCAGTCATCGTGCGAAGGTCAAGTGTGAAACCATCGGGGTGCATCTGACTGAACGCCCAAACCTTTTCGGAAACTCCCTTTACTTGGTAACGAGAGGTCTTGCATTGCGTAAAGAAAAGGGTGCTGCAAAGGAATAACACCCCTGCAAGCACCCTAATTGCTGTTTGTTTCTTCATAGGACTTTTATCTTGTCCTACCTGGATACATCTTCAAGGCTTCGTCCAAACATTTCATGGCGGCCTTCAGGTCTTCGATGCAGAGGCAATAGGTGATACGAGCCTGATGACGGCCCTTCTCAGGATCGGCATAGAAGCCTGTGGCAGGAGCCAGCATCACGGTGGCACCATTGTAGCTGAAGTCGGTCAGCAACCACTGGCAGAACTTGTCGCTATCGTCGATGGGAAGGTCGATGACGGTGTAGAAAGCGCCCTTAGGCATCGGGCAGAAGCAGCCCGGAATCTTGTTGACACCTTCAACGATGACATTGCGGCGGGCCACATACTCGGCTTGCACCTTATCGAAATACTCCTGCGGGGTGTCGACAGCAGCCTCAGCAAAAATCTGACCGAAGCTCGGTGGTGACAGTCGGGCCTGAGCCAGACGCATAGCGGTGGCATAGACCTCGCTGTTGCGGGTCACCATGCAACCCACACGGGCGCCGCAAGCACTGTAGCGCTTCGAGACAGAGTCGAACAGGATGGTGTTGCGCTCCAGTCCTTCAAGCTGCATCACGCTGAAGTGCTTATGGCCATCGTAGCAGAACTCACGATACACCTCGTCGGCGAAGAGATACAGGTCGTACTTCTTGACCAAACCAGCCACCTTGAGCAATTCCTCATGGGTGTAAAGATAACCCGTGGGGTTGTTGGGGTTACAGATCATGATGGCCTTGGTGCGAGGCGTGATGGCTTTTTCAAAGTCTTCAATGGGCGGCAAAGCGAAGCCCGTCTTGATGTCGCTGGGAATGGTGACAATCTTGGCATCGCACAGCTTGGCGAAGGTGTTGTAGTTGGTGTAGTAGGGCTCCGGGATAATGATTTCGTCACCAGGATTCAAGCACACGGTGAAGGCCATTTGCAGTGCCTCACTTCCACCAGTAGTGACAAGCACTTGGTTAGGCGTGACATCGATGCCGTGCTTGTGGTAATAGTTACAGAGTGCGCGACGGTAGGAAGGAATACCGGCCGAATGGCTGTACTCCAACACGCCTTTGGTTGCCGGGAGTTCACGGGCGGTATCAGCCAAAGCAGCGAGGGCACCTTTAGGCGTCTCGATGTCGGGCTGACCGATGTTGAGGTGATACACATGGACACCGCGTTCTTTTGCGGCATCAGCAAAGGGGACAAGTTTACGGATTGCCGACTGTGGCAATTCCATACCTTTTTTGGATATTTGTGGCATAAAGATTTGTTTTGAAGAAAAAGCCATCTAACGCAAAGATTAGACGGCTTTTATAATAATTTCTTTTATTGGATTCAAATTAATTGTTGTTGACGGGGCTTCCCATGTCGCTCTTCTTCTCTGGAAGTGCCTCTGTGGGCTGGTCGAGAACACGACCCTTGATGCGCAAAACCACAGTCGAATTCTTCACAGCGTTTGAGGTGACGGTCACCGTCTTGTTGATGTTGCCGGCACGGTTGGTTCGATAGGTCACCTTGATGACATCTGACTCACCAGGGAGAATAGGCTCCTTGGGCCAGGAAGGAATGGTGCAGCCGCAGCTCGACTTGGGTTTCTGTACCAAGAGGGGCTCAGTACCCGTGTTGGTGAAACGGAACTCACATTCGCCATTGCCGTTGTAGGGCACATCACCATAATCATGGACGACTTTTTCAAACTCGATCTCAGGTCCCATCGGGACAGCCTTGTTGTCTTGAGCCTTGGCAGCTCCAGCCATAAGGAGCATGATACCAAGCAGATAAATCACTTTCTTCATTGCTTATTGATTTAAAATTGTTGCAAAATTAGTAATTATTGTTGTTCGTTGTTCAAAACTTCCAAATTTTCAAACAATTTTTCTCATTTCTCAAAAACTGTACCAAAAAAAGGCATCCGTCATGGCAATCTTCAATTGATTCGGATTTTTTGCGACCTGGTCTCCTTGGCATTGAAAAGGCGCAATACATACAATCCAGCCGCCAGACCATCGGTAGGAACGCGATATTCCGCATTTCCTTGCTTTACGATCTTCTCATCTTCCAGGCATTTGAATCCCTGAAACCGAGGCGCAAAAGTAATAAAATCTGCGATTAATGCCATTTGAATCTAAGGGAAAATAGTGATTATATGAAGCTTTTTCACCCACAATCATTATAAAAAAGTAGGGACAAGCCCTTTTGCCACTATTTGCTACATTGTTGATTTTCAACAAAAACCAATAAGGACATTCCAAAAAAGTAGGGACATCGCCTCGTCGCGCCCCCTTTGCCTCTTGACAAGCGTTTTTTCTGTATATTTTTGCGATGACAAAACATAATAGTCATGAAGACATATTTACACTCATTGATTTTAATTGCCATCGCTTGCCTTGGGCTGACAGCCTGCGACAGTCCAACGAAGCGTCTGGAACAGGCCCAAGCATTATATGAAGAAGGTGTGCAACTGCGTGAGCAACGCCGCTCCGAAGAGGCCGCCGAGAAGTTCCTGCAAGGGCTGGCACTCGTGCAGCGTTCGGACAAGACGGCCGAGACCATGCAATTGGAAGGCCAACTTTGTGACAACCTCGGTGCCATGTTTCTGAAACATGGCCTTTTCGAGGATGCCTTCAATCAACACCTTCAGGCATTGAAATGTTTTAAGCAGGCCGCCGACTCCACGGGCATGATGAACGCTTATCGCAATAGCGGTCGGGCAGTGCGGGCGCAGGAGCAATACACCCAAGCCAAGCAATACTACGACTCGGCCTTCCGCGTGGCCACCTTCATCAACGACCAAGCTATGCTCGCTGACCTCTATCTCGAGATGGGTCGCGACTACTACATGGAAACGGGCAACTTCGCCAAAGGCATCGAGAGCGTCAACCAAGCCTTGGAAATCGGCCTCGGCGACAACGACACCGACATCGCCCACATGACCTTGGGCATCCTTTATTATTACACGCGCGAAAACGAGAAGGCGAAGTCCTACTTGAACCAAGCCCTCCGCAGCGAGCGTGCTGGACTGAAGATGTCGGTATATCAAACGCTTTACGCCATCGCCTACAGCGAGGGTGACTACCAACAGGCGGTGAAATACCACACGCATTTTTCAGACAACTTGGTGCAAGCCGATGCGGAGCACTCCAGTGAGACCCTGCAAAGAATCAAGTCGGAATATGAGTTGAAAGCGCAGCAGAGCGAGTTGGAGAGCCTACACCGCACCCGCGACCTGAAACTCTACCTGATTATCGCCTTAGCTGTCATTGCCTTGCTCGTCATCCTCCTGATTGTGAGGAAGAAAATCAGCGACCACAAGTTGGAGATGGAGCACTTCGGGCGACAGGTAGAGCGCGACCAGAATCGCATCCACGAGTTGGTGAGCGACATGGAGAACCTGATTCGCACCAACGATGAACTACGCCGCCAGCAGCAGACCCTTCCGCCGAAGGATTTGATGTCGATCCAGAAAATCTTGACGCGAAACAAGATTATGACCACCGCGCAAGCCCTCACGGAAGAAGTGAACAACGACTCGCTCAACTTCGAGCTGACCGACAATGACTGGAACGACTTCATCAGCCTCACCGACTTGGTCTTCGACGGCTTCTCGCAGCGGCTGTTACAACTCTACCCCAAACTCAGCAAGTGGGATGTGCGCATCTGCTGCCTCTCCAAGAACGGCTTCTCCAACCAAGTGATTTCCATCCTGTTGGACACGCAGACCGACTCTTACTACAAACGCAAAACCCGAATAAAACAAATGAAGATGGACCTCGGGGATGATAACCGCACTTTTGAGGAAATCGTCAATGCTGTATGAGAAACTACGGATTACACGGATTTGACGGAAATATTCATCAAAATGGAATTTGTATAATCCGTAAAATCCGTAGTTAAAAAACGAAATCAAATAATTAACAATCAAATACTTACAACTATGAAAAACATTAGTATTATCGCGATGATTGCCCTGATGATGATGGGCGGGATGACAATGAAAGCACAAGACTATCATCCTATCGTTGAAGACGGAAAGCAATGGAATGTGCTGTTTTCCTATCCGTGGAGTCCGCCGGAGCCACAGCACAAGTACACCGACATCTACAAAATCGAGGGTGATACGCTGGTGGATGGCATGTCGTACAAAGTGATGTACACCACAAGAAATGAAAACCTTACGGGTTGGAGCGTTTGTGGCGTTATCAGAGAAACCGAAGACAAACAAGTTCTCTATCGTAGAGACGGCTCTGCTTACGATGAGATTCTTTATGATTTCTCAATGGAAGTCGGAGATACCATTATTATGAGCGGCAATGGGTTTTATCCCAACTGGATGTTTGTCATCGAAACCAATGAGATCCTCGTTAATGGCGAGCCGAGACAACAAATTGTGTTGGAATATCCATGGGGTGAACAGGAAGTATGGATTGAAGGTATTGGTAGCCTTTACGGGATAATCGATTCGGGTTCGCGGTTTTTGGATGGGGGTTCGACCGACCTTCTTTGCTATTACGAGGACGGTGACCTGATTTGGCAGAATACCACTCCAGGGTATAATGAGTGCTATATCGTGAATACAGGGCAACAGAACGATTTGGTGGTTACACCTACCGTGCTGACTTTTAACGAGCCTGCCGTGCCGCAAGTTTTCACGATTAGCAACCAAACCAATAATGCCGTCACCATTTCATCCATCAACGTGCAACCTGACGACAATGTGGTGCTACTCTCCTTTGAAGGTCTGCCCCGCATTTTGCAGCCCAACGAAACCATGAATGTGACAGTGGAAGTGAACACTATCGGATACAAAGGCTATAACAATTACAACGTCACCATAGCCACCTCGATTGGCTACAGGCATGTTATCGTCAAGGTCAACGAGGAAGCATGGGATGAGGGATTATTGTGGATACCTATGCAAGGGATTACTTTCGATGAAAACACCCCTTTGACACAATCCTTCTACCTGCAAAACACCAATGCCCTGCAAAGTATCACAGTCTATGAGATTCGCGAATACGGCACCAACTATCTTGAAATGCTGCCTTCGCACAGCCTGCCTTATGAAATCCCGGCGGGTGGCTTTCTTGAGGTTGCGGTCACTTTGGTCAATTTCCCTGAAGAGCAAGTCGTGACACATGCCTATTGTCGCAGTTCCGAAGGCGAAGGAAACGGTTATTTCTTCTTTATTGCCGGAGGCCTTTCAAATGGCGGCAATGTGGCGCATAGCCTTTGGAAGCCTATCGAAATACCTGGAGTATTTTTAGGTGCTGATGCACAAGGAGACCTGTTCTGTAGAAATACAGATGTCTATCCTTCAACGTTGGCTCGTTCGCAAGATGATGGCGAGACATGGGAAACTGTGTTCGACGGCAGTGTTGGGAGTCTCGCCGTCAGCAAAGAAGGAAGGATTTTTGTTTTCAATAATAATACGGTGACGGTCATGTATTCCGACGACAACGGCGACACATGGCAGCAAACCAACCAAATATCCTCCTGTGGTCTGATAGGTGTAGCAGGTCTATATGCTGCAACCAATGACATCGTTGTGGGGTGGACTCAAAACAGGGAAATCTTTTGGACGCTTGACGGTGGCGAGACTTGGGGCTTTTCAGGCCTTGAATTCATGGAAGAACACCAAGAAATCAGCGACCTCCTCGTCAGCGAAAACGGTGATGTGTATGTCAGTGTTTGGTATTACATCGGGCCTAACATCGGCGTGTATCATTCCACCCTCTCCGATATGCAGAATTGGGAAATTGCTGCTTTTGAGAATGTTGGCATAAAGGACATGGCATTTGACCCCGAGGGCAATATCATTTGTGCCGTGAATTTCGGAGGCGAGTTTTCGGGCTTCGAGCATGTGCCGGGGTTTTATGCCTTTTGGTCCAATCGTGTGGCCGTTGCCGACAATGGCATCGTTTACAAGACCGCTATGACCATGTATGACAATGTGGTTTTGGCTTATTCTTTAGACCACGGCGAGCATTTCTACAACACCATCGAGAACCTTCCTGTGTCGGCACCTGCCCCTGGTGGTGAAGACGGCTTCCTCTCCAAAAGCTATGACAATCATCTGTATTTCTTTGGCAATGAGCAATACTGGAAAAGCCTCCCCAATGCCGACGACATTCCCAATGTAATTGCTTTCCCATCCGAATGGTACTACGAAATCGAGAACGAGAACGGCAGCATCACCTATCAATACATGTATCAGGCTGGCGACACCATTGTCCAAGACGAGCCGACGCATATCCTTGTGAAGATTAACACGCTTTACGACAAAGGTTTGCGCGATGAGGTGACGCGTGAGTATGTCTATGTGCGCGACGGCAAGGTGTATTGGTGGAACAAGACCTTGGAGGAGTTTACCGTGCTGTATGACTTTGGTGCCGAAGAAGGCGACACTTGGGTCACCAAGGTCGGCACGGAAACGCTCATTATGCACGTTGATGCCGAGGAAACCGTTGAATACGAGGGCAAAACCTATCGAATGCTTCGCGTAAGCGACGCGGACGACATTTTCAGCGGCGACATCGTATGCGGCATCGGTCACCTGACGAGTTTCTTCCCCGAAAGGCTGATGGACAACGGCGATCGTATCAGTGTGGAAGGTCTGCGCTGCTACTGGATTGAGGACGAATTGGTGTTCAAACCCGGCGACGAGGACTGCGACGCGATTTATTCAGAGGTACACGGTGTGGAAGAAGATGGCCCTTCGACAGGCTCAGGGACCTTTACGATTTATCCTAACCCTACCAACGGCATTATTACCATTCAGCATTCATCATTCCGAATTCATCATTCCGAATTCAGAATTACCAACCTCATGGGCCAAACCCTAATGACAGGCAACATCACCACTGAAACCCAACAAATTAATGTTTCGTCATTGCCTCAAGGTATGTATTTCATTACCTTTGCAGGCGAGACGCGGAAATTTGTGGTGAATAAATAAAAATCAAAACACAAACAATATGAAAAAACTAGTTTTATCCTTAACCATTTTGTTTGCCCTTGTGCTCGGAGCCAAGGCGCAGCAAGGCGACTTGGTCATCAATCCCGATACGCTGTGGTTTTACCACAATGGGGATATTGAGTATTTCACCGTCACAAACGAATACAACTACCCCGTGCAAATCGATTCTATGGGTGATTATGGCGGGTATTTGTGGCCTGGCTACGACCTCCCCGACCTTCCTTATACTATCGAACCTGGAGAAAGCGTATCGTTCAACTTCCGCTTCACCTATCCTGTAAAAGACAACCAGGACTTGAGGGAGTATGTCACAACATCGGTATCCATCTTCACTTCGGTCGGACAAAGGGAACTGCCAGTAATGATCGACCAAGCAGGCATGGTGAATCTCCTGTTCCTGCGTGAGATGTACTTTGATAATCCGTCCGATGTCGTTCAAACAATGATTATGAACAAATCATGGTACATACCGACGATACACGTCTATTCCATTGCAGAGAAGAACACTGACTATCTGAATATTGAGATTGAACCAATGGCACCACCCTTTGACTTGACTATGGACTTTACTCCAGATATGACCGTAACCTTGAAAGATTTGGTCAGAGGTTATGTGGAGACCGCCATCGAAATCGAGACAGACTATGGAACCTTCGAGATAGCGGTTTACATCAACGAGGAAATCATTACCATCAACGGCATCTTGACCCAAGTCGAGGCACCATATTTTGAACAAAACGCCAGCGACAACCGTCTGGCCATCGTCACGGGCGAAGAGACTTACTATACGACTGTGAACGGCTATTGGCCCAATCCCGATGGCGATGCCCTCATTGTCGGTTTCGACACCATCCCGATGGGTTCACAAATCGAGGTTGGTGGCACCTATTCCCTGATGGAAGATGATAATGGCGACAACTTCAAGGTATTTGATATCAAGCGTCTTGCCCATCCAACTTACACCTCAGCCCTCGGATATTTGAGTCAATTTGCCATATTTGCGGGTCCTCAGTACATTTATGCCTGGTCAGTTTACGACCAAAAAACGCTACACGGCAATTATTTTCTGACCGTTAATGGGGCGCTTCAGACCGAGCTTCCTGTTCTCCCTGATGGAACAATGCTGACCGATTCCATCCGATATACTGTCGTCGGCATCGCCGACACCATTCACGACTACTACGGCAACCCAATCAATGTGCTTGAACTGACCAACATCTTCCCTTACGAACCCAACTTCACCGCCAACGGCCTTCTGAGCCTGCAAGGTGACCTTTGCCTCTCCTCTCCCTGCGGTGAGACAGCCTATTTGTCGTTGGACGAGGGCACTGACCGTCATTACCTTACCCTTGTGGGCGAAATGCGGCACAACTATATCAACGACTCCATTTTCAGCGAAGGCGTTCAGGCTCAGATCAGCGGCCTTGAGGCCACGCATTACGACCTCTTTGGAGCACCTTTCCAAACCCTCGACATCCTTGAGATGGAGGCCGCCGTTGAGCAAACGCTGGTGGGCCCTGTGGTTTCCACAGGTAATCCGAATATTGGCCCCTTCCATCCGTTGGGTATGGAACTCGCTTTTTATCATAACGGCATCGAGTACTACTTCTCGCCCTACATTGAAGAAATCTATTATCCCTTGGGCGGGACTAATTATCAGTATATTTTGTTGTATGAACTCGACAACGACACCCTGATTGTCGGCAAGGAGGTGACCGCCCAATTCACCACCTCCACCATGCGTATTGACAATTACTTGAAACCCAATTATCGTGTCACGCTGAACCATGCGGAGTATTACGACCATTTGGAGACGCTGCACGGAAGACTGGCCATCGTAGAGGAACCATACAACATGCCCATGTACGCCATCATCACGGACGATGACGAGCGTTATCTGATTGAGCCTTATTTCGTTAATTATGCGGAATATGACGAACTCGTCTTTGGCGAAGACACAGTTGCTGTGGGTAAGTCATTCACCGCCACAGGTGAGGTGTTCAAGTATTATGACGATTCTTATGAAGACTTCTATTTCAACGGCATTAATATTCTGGAAATCAACGAAATTGATACTCCATTCATCATCGGCAACGAATGGTACTACGAAATTCAAAACGACAACGGCAGCATCACCTATCAATATCTCTATCAGGCGGGCGACACCATCGTACAAGACGAGCCGACGCATATCCTCGTGAAAATCAACACGCTTTACGACAAGGATTTGCATCAAGATGTGACGCACGAATATGTCTATGAACGTAACGGCAAGGTGTATTGGTGGAACAAGACCTTGGAAGAGTTTACCGTGCTGTACGACTTTGGTGCCCATGAAGGCGACGAGTGGGAAATCAAGGTTGGCAACGAAAGCCTTGTGATGCATGTGGATGCGGTAGAGAACATTGAATACGAAGGCAAAACCTATAGGGTGCTGCACGTCAGCGACGCGGACGACTACTTCAGCGGCGACATCGTGTGCGGCATAGGTCACCTCACCAGTTTCTTCCCCGAGCGGCTGATGAACAATGGCGATGGCCTCCGCGTGGAAGGCCTGCGCTGCTATTGGATTGAGGACGAATTGGTGTTCAAACCTGGCGACGAGGACTGCGACGCGATTTATTCAGAGGTACACGGTGTGGAAGAAGATGGCCCTTCGACAAGCTCAGGGACCCTTACGGTTTATCCTAATCCTACAAACGGCGTTCTTACCGTTCATCATTCCACATTCTGCATTCCGCATTCTGCATTCAGAATCACCAACCTCATGGGCCAAACCGTCCTTTCCGGCAATATTAATGCTGAAAACCAACAGATTGATGTTTCATCATTGCCTCAAGGTATGTATTTCATTACCTTTGCAGGCGAGACGCGGAAATTTGTGGTGCGTTAATCGTGGTAAAAGATAACAATCAAAAACATACAACTATGAAAAGATTAGTATTAACTTTAACGATTTTGGCTGGCTTCGCCCTTGGTGGCGTGGCACAAAATGTTTGGAAACCCATCAACATTCCTGGAACACTGAAAGGAGTGGCCGCCAACGGAGACTTGTTTATCGGCGAAACAGGAATACAGCGTTCGCAAGACGAAGGCCAGACCTGGCAAATCGTCCTTGAGGGAACTTATTATAATGGCAATGACGGCTTCACCATCAGTCCTAACGGACGCATCTTCGACTTGCCTTATAACCAAAATCATCTTTGCATCTCTGATGATGGTGGCGACAGTTGGCGCAACAGTCCCGACTTCCTTTACAGTTCTCTTGAAAACGCACCTATGTATGCTGTTTCGGATGACACGCTCTTCTTATATCAAGCCGAAGGTGATACTTTGCTTTGGACATTGGATGGAGGAAACACATGGGACAAAACTTGTTTGCCTTTCCTTGACCATGACCAAAACGGCATGGGACCATGGTTTGGTGCTATGCTTGCCGATGGAGCAGGCAATGTGTACATTGGCACATGGGGCTGGGCTCCGCCCGAGTCAGGGGTTTTCCAAGCGAATTTGGACAATATGAATGAGTGGTCGTTGATTATTTCTGACAGTTATGTTCAAAGTTTGGTTTTTGACATAGAAGGGAATATAGTAATAGATTGCCCGGCCGTTGCCAACAACGGTATCTTCTTCTCGACTCAAAGGATTGACGGCGATTCTATGGTATTGACCTATTCCACTGACCATGGTGTGAATTACACACCCATTGGCGAAGGTCTGCCTTCCACACAGACGGTCCCCGAAACAGGTTTGAGACTTTTTAAGGGTGGCGATCAACATTTGTACTGTCATGGTGATATCTGGAGCGGAGGAACTATCACCCAAAGGCAGTATTACAAGAGTATTCGCAAGGCGGATTTCATTCTCGAAAACTTCCCCCTGGAAAACACGGCATGGGTGCAGTTCTACCGCTCCATGTACGAGGACTCCACCTATTACCAGTTGGGTATCAAGGGCGATACGGTGGTGAACGAGATGGCTTACAAGAAAGTCATCAATTGCTCTCATCTGGGCTATCCCATAGAAGGCGAGTGCTTCGGCGGCATCCGTGAGGACGGGGACGGCAAATGCTATTTCATGTCGTTTGTAGATGCCATATTTGCCCCGTGGCCCTTGCATTATGATTGTGAGGCAAACACCGAATATCCCCTTTACGATTTCTCGCTTTCGGTGTGCGATGTGTTTCAGACGATTGGTCTAACACCTCATGTCGTATTCGATACCGCCGAAATGCAACTCAACGGCAGCACAAGGAAAGTGCTTTGGTTTGGCAACAACTGCGACAATGGGAATTATTATGATTACCAATGGATTGAAGGCATTGGAAGCACACATAGTCTGTTGTATCCTATTCAGGATGAGCCTGACAACGGGCCGGAATACCGTTTGGTGGAGGTTTGGCAGGACGAGGAACTGCTATACAAGAACCCACATTTTGAAGAAGATTTCCCGTATGACAACACGCGTTGGGCCATCTATTACCAGAACCTATATCTGGATTGGGCTCCCTATATCCAGATTGGAATAAAGGGTGATACGGTTGTGGAAGGCACAACTTATCATAAAGTGATTAAATGCACGTCTTATGGAAACGTCATTGACGGAGATTGCTTTGGCGGCATTCGTGTGGAAGCGGATGGCAAATGGTATTTCAGATTGTTCTCGGAGGAGAATGTGCCGCAGTATTTGTATTTGGATATGGAACCGAATACTGAACGGCTCATTTATGACTACTCACTTTCCGTGTGTGATGGTTTTGAATATGAAGGACAATATTGGATGTCAGTATTTGAGATTGACGAGATTGAAATCAATGGAAGCATGAGAAGACGCTTATGGTTTGACGGTAATTGCGAGGAAGGCGACCATACTTATGACTGGAATTGGATTGAAGGTATTGGCAGTAATTTTGGATTGTTATATTCTATACAAGCATTTCCTTTAGACGGTTCATCCTACCATTTGGGTGAGGTTTATCAAGACGGGGAATTAATCTATAGAGATCCGTATTTCATCAATGAGCCTTCCTCCCCCGAATGGTACTACGAAATCCAGAACGAGAACGGCAGCATCACTTACCAATATATGTATCAGGCTGGCGACACCATTATTCAAGATGAGCCGACGCATATCCTTGTGAAAATCAACACGCTTTACGACAAGGATTTGCATCAAGACGTGACGCATGAATATGTCTACGAGCGCGACGGCAAACTATATTGGTGGAACAAGACTTTGGAAGAGTTCACTGTGCTGTATGACTATGAAGCCGAAGTGGGCGACTCATGGGAAATCAAGGTCGGCACAAGAGCCCTCGACATGCATGTGGACGCAGTGGAAGAAATCGAATACGAAGGCAGGACCTATCGGATGCTGCGTGTGAGCGACCCCGAAGACTTCTTCAGCGGCAATATCGTGTGCGGCATCGGTCACCTGACGAGTTTCTTCCCTGAAAGACTGATGGACAATGGTGACGGCTTGCGCGTGGAAGGCCTGCGCTGCTATTGGATTGAGGACGAATTGGTGTTCAAACCCGGCGACGAGGACTGCGACGCGATTTATTCAGAGGTACACGGTGTGGAAGAAGATGGCCCTTCGACAGGCTCAGGAACCTTTACGGTTTATCCTAACCCTACCAATGGCGTTATTGCCATTCAGCATTCAGCATTCCGAATTCAGAATTCCGAATTCAGAATTACCAACCTGATGGGTCAAACCCTAATGACAGGCCAAATCACGGCTGAAAACCAACAGATTGACGTTTCATCGTTGCCTCAAGGTATGTATTTCATTACCTTTGCAGGCGAGACGCGTAAATTTGTGGTGCGTTAATCGTGGTAAAAGATAACAATCAAAAACATACAACCATGAAAAGATTAGTATTAACTTTAGCGATTTTGGCAGGCTTCGTCCTTGGTGGCGTGGCACAAAATGTTTGGAAGCCCTTGAACTGCAACACCTACTTTCTTGGTGCAGACGCTGATGGCAGCCTTTTTGCCATGGCTGGCTATGGTGGTCTCATACGATCCCAAGATGAAGGCGAGACTTGGACGCAAGTCCTTGATTATTACATGCGTAACTTTATGACCATCAGTCCTGATGGGCGCATCTTCATGTTTCCTGACGACTATGCCTTCGTCTGCTATTCCGATGATCATGGCGACACTTGGCAACAATCCGCTCCAAACTCGACCTCCAACTACAATATGATCGGTGCATACGCCGTCAACAACGACACTTTGTTGCTGTGGGGCGAAAGACAATTGTTTTACACCCTCGATGCTGGTGCCACATGGAACGCTGCTGACATGAGTTTTATCGGCGAAGAATACCATGCTATTGGCGATGTGATTGCCAACGAGGCGGGTGATGTGTATGTCAGCAAATGGTACTATTCCGGCGTGGATAGCGGCATCTTCCACTCTACCCTCTCTGATATGCAAAACTGGGAGTTGGCCGCCTTCGACGGTGCGGTGGTGCTCCACATGGAGTTTGACCCCGAAGGCAATGTGTTGGCTGGCTCCTCATGGGGCGGCATTGTGGGATTCCAACATGAGCCAGGTTTTTATCTCTTGAATGGAGACAAATTTGTTGTCGTCGACAATGGCATCGTCTACAGCCTTCACAATGTGAGCTATGATTATAACCTCTATATGGTGCTGAGCTATTCGGGGGATCATGGTGAAATTTTCTATGACTACGGAGAAGCCTTGTCCATTCAGCAAAATGCGCCTGGAGGCGAAGGCGACGGCTATCTTTGGAAAGGCCGTGATGGACATTTGTATTTCTATGGTCATGGTGCGTACAAGAAAAGCGTATTCAATACCAACGACATCCATTACATTGAAGGCGAAGTCGTTGTTTCACCATCCGCTTTTGCCTTTGGGAATTGGTATTACACTTCAGGACAGGCCATCAAGGTTGATGAGGAGCATATCTATCCCGTTACGGTGGATGGTTTCCGTCCTGATCCCACTGATTTGAGTCGGCTCATCGTACGCTATGATACCGTCCCTGTGGGTGCAACCATCGGTGCGTTTGGAACTATTACAGAGATGCACGACAATGCTGGTCATTCGGAAAATGTGCTTGATATCCAACAGACTACGGCGCATTATTACGATGCCATCACCGCGATGCTTTCCACGTCGGTGGAGGATGACATGGTGGTTATCACACTTTGCAAAGCGCCTTATACGACTTATTATCTGACTATCGATGGGGAGAAGCAAACCTGGCCATTAGTCTTCAACGGTGTGACGTATGAGGACTATAACCTTCGCACTGTCATCGGGCATTGTGGCGTCATGTTGGATCAATATGCAAATCAATTCAACGGGATGGAATTGGTAGACATCCAGCCATTTAGAGATTACACTTTCCAATTAGACAGTGGTACACTTACCACAGATTATTGGAATCCGCTCTGTTTCACCTATCCTTGTGAGGATGAGCATTTTCTGACCTTCATAGGTCCTGGCGATTTCATCATTCCCTATTATCCAACACACAATGGCCGGCTTTACAAAGAGACGTATATCAACAACGACATTTTCAGGGAAGGCACACACGTTGACCTCAAAGGCATAGAGCATATTCGTTATGATATTACTGGCGATGAGGTGCATGCCGTTGAATTGGTGGAGATGGGTTCTAGAGACGAAACCACTTTGACTGGAACAGTTGAAATGGCTCCCATGCCTTATACCTCCTATATACCAGTGCCTGGATTAGCGCTAGCCTTCGTATCGAACGGAAAGACATATTATCTCGACAATCAATATGAAGACAATTATTTTATAGTGGGTAACGACACCATTTATGAAGGTCAGGAAATCACGGCGACATTTACTTCAAAAATGCTGATTGATAACGGTTTGAATTTCTATTATCGAATCAATATCAACGAAGTCGAAGTTTTGAATCCAATCCTTCCTTCTGGTGCCGAATGGTACTACGAAATCCAGAATGACAACGGCAGCATCACCTACCAATACCTCTATCAGGCGGGCGACACTATCGTACAAGACGAGCCAACGCATATCCTCGTGAAAATCAACACGCTTTACGACAAGGATTTGCATCAAGACGTGACACACGAATATGTCTATGAACGCGATGGCAAATTGTATTGGTGGAACAAGACCTTGGAAGAGTTTACCGTACTTTACGACTTCGATGCCCAAGTAGGCGACAGCTGGACAATTAAGGTCGGCACGGAAAGCCTCATCATGCACGTTGATGCGGTGGAAGAAATCGAATACGAAGGCAGAACCTATCGGATGCTACGCGTAAGCGATCCCGAAGACCTCTTCAGCGGCAATATCGTGTGCGGCATCGGCCACCTGACGAGTTTCTTCCCCGAAAGGCTGATGGACAACGGCGACGGCCTACGCGTGGAAGGCCTGCGCTGCTATTGGATTGAGGACGAATTAGTGTTCAAACCCGGCGACGAGGACTGCGACGCGATTTATTCGGAGGTACACGGTGTGGATGAGGACAGCCCTTCGACAAGCTCAGGGGCCTTTGCGGTTTATCCTAATCCTACCAACGGCGTTCTCACCATTCATCATTCATCATTCATCATTCCGAATTCAGAATTCAGAATTACCAACCTCATGGGCCAAACCTTGTTGACAGGCCAAATCACGGCCGAAAACCAACAAATTATTGTTTCGTCATTGCCCCAAGGCATGTATTTCATTTCCGTAGGCGATGTGACACGGAAATTTGCGGTGCGTTAATCGCGTTCTCGTAGGGCTGTCACACCGTGGCAGCCGCACGCTGAAACGGCACAGCGGCTGCCGTGGTACGACAGTCCTACAGACCAAAACAAAAGAAATTCCCCCAAGCTTCCGACACGCGGTTTCTTGGGGGAATTTCTATGTCTACCATACTGTGATTACAGCAAGTGGCAAGTGACAGTCAGACCAGCCATTACAATGCTCACCATGCTCATCAGCTTGATGAGGATGTTCAGCGAAGGACCTGACGTATCCTTGAACGGGTCACCGACGGTGTCGCCAACGACGGTAGCCTTGTGGTTTTCAGAACCCTTGCCGCCAAAGTTGCCTTCCTCGACATACTTCTTGGCATTGTCCCAAGCACCGCCCGAGTTGGCCATGAAGACAGCCAGCACGAAACCCGTGCTTAAACCTCCTATCAACAGACCGAGAACACCAGGAACACCCAAAATGACACCCGTCAGGATCGGGACGAGGATGGCGAGGATGGAAGGCACCAACATTTCGTGTTGGGCACCCTTTGTGGAGATAGCCACGCAACGCTCGTAATCGGGTTCGGCCTTGCCTTCAAGGATACCCTTGATGGTGCTGAACTGACGGCGGACTTCCTCCACCATCTTCTGAGCGGCACGACCCACGGCGTTCATCGTCATGCCGCAGAACACGAAGGCCATCATGGCACCAATGAACACACCCACCAAAACGACGGGGTTCATCAGATTGACGTTATAGGCATTCATGAAGTCGACCAAAGTGGCCTTGGCAGCATCAATGCCGTTCGGCAAGGCTTGACCCACACGGATGAGGGCCAACTTGATTTCCTCAACATAGGAAGCCAACAGAGCAAGAGCCGTCAAAGCGGCAGAACCGATAGCGAAGCCCTTACCTGTAGCAGCGGTAGTGTTGCCGAGGGCATCCAAAGCATCGGTGCGGTGACGCACTTCAGGATCGAGGCCGCTCATTTCGGCATTACCACCGGCATTGTCGGCGATAGGACCGTAAGCGTCGGTAGCCAGCGTGATACCCAGCGTGGAGAGCATACCCACGGCAGCGATACCGATACCATAAAGGCCTAATGAAAGATTTTCAGGCGTCAAAGCGACATGGAAACCATTGGCGCAGAGATAAGCCAAAATGATTGCGAAGCCCACAGTCACCACAGGGATTGCGGTGGAGAGCATACCGAGACCCAGACCAGAGATAATCACCGTGGCAGGACCCGTCTTCGAGCTCTCGGCCACCTTTTGCGTGGGCTTGTAGCTCTGAGAAGTATAATATTCTGTTGATTTGCCGATTATCACACCAGCCAGCAGACCGACGACCACCGACATGGAGACTTGCCACCATTGGTTGGTGTCGGTGCCAAACAGCCAAGCAAAAATGCCAAACGTGGCAGCTGCAATCAAGATGGCTGCGGTGTTGGTACCACGGCTCAATGCGCCAAGCAACTGTTTCATGCCAGCACCTTCATTGGTCTTCACGAGGAAGATACCGATGATGGAAAGGAGCACGCCCACAGCGGCAATCAGCATGGGAGCGAACACGGCTCTGTACTGCATGCCTTCGACAGCGGAAGTGGCGAAAGCGGAAGCACCCAAGGCCATGGTAGCCAAGATGGAACCAGCATAGGATTCATAAAGGTCGGCACCCATACCAGCCACGTCACCGACGTTGTCACCAACGTTATCAGCGATGGTAGCAGGGTTACGCGGGTCGTCTTCAGGGATGTTGTATTCGGTCTTACCAACAAGGTCGGCACCCACGTCAGCAGCCTTCGTGTAGATACCGCCACCCACACGGGCGAACAAAGCCTGCGTGGAAGCACCCATACCGAAGGTCAGCATGGTTGTGGTGATGATGACCAAGTGGTCTTCGACACCGATGAAGTGGTCGAGCACGAGGAACCACACAGACACGTCGAGCAGGGCAAGACCCACCACAACGAGACCCATGACAGCACCCGAACGGAAAGCCACTTTCAAGCCGCTGTTCAATGACTTACGAGCGGCATTAGCGGTACGAGCTGAGGCGTAGGTGGCCGTCTTCATGCCGAAGAAGCCCGCCAAGCCCGAGAAGAAACCGCCAGTCAGGAAGGCGAACCACACCCAACCATTTTGCAAGTCGAACAGACTCATCACATAGAAAAGAACCGCCAAGACGATGAACACGATAATCACCACCTTGTACTGCTGCTTCAGGTAAGCCATGGCTCCCTTACGGACATGCGCAGCGATTTTCTTCATCAAGTCCGTACCTTCGTCTTCTTTCATCATCTGTTTGAAGAAGATGAAAGCGAATGTCAGCGCCAACACTGAGGCGACCAACACAATGTAAGGAATACTGTTAATCATAAGATTGTTATTTAGTTAAACTTGTTTTGATTCGATAAACAATGCCATTATGATATGATTTCAGCACTTTTGACGGGACAAAAATAAGGACAAAATAAATTGAAATGAAAGTTTTTTGCATAGTTTTTTTCCTAAAACCAACTTTTTTTGCGCATTTCACAAAAAGTCCCTACTTTTGACGATTGAAGGTAGAAGGTTTTGTTTTCAAAAACAGTCTTAATAATCAGTGCTTTAGAACAAAAACACTTTCACATCCTTCCCAAAACGAGCAAAAATGAATAAAGTCAGTTTGGAAATCATCGGCTTGACCTACAGCGAATCCTCGACAGGGGCATACGTCTTGATTCTGGGCGACAAGAACTCGCAGCGTCGTCTGCCCATCGTCATCGGGAGTGCCGAGGCCGAGTCCATTGCCGTGGGCATTGAAAAACACAAAAACGGTCGTCCCCACACCCACGACCTTTTCATCCGATTCGCCCACGAGTTTGGCATCGAAATCATGGAGGTGGTCATCAACCGTTTTCGCGATGGCGTCTATTATGCCATGCTGGTGTGCAAACAAGGCGACGACCTCACCATGGTCGATGCACGGCCTTCGGATGCAATCGCCATCGCCGTGCGCAAAGGCTGTGAGATCTATGCCTACGAGAGCGTGATGGAAGAGGCGGGCATCATTATGGAAGACATGGACAAAGAAAAACCTGACGAAAACGAAGAAAGTACCATTAATAAAGGTGTAACCAAAACCAGCCTCGACCTGCTCGACCTTGAGACTCTTGAAGACCTGCTTCAAGAAGCCATCGACAATGAAGACTACCAAAAAGCGGCGCAGATAAGGGATGAGATTAACAGGAGGAAATGAGGAATGTGGAATGCTGAATGCAGAATGTAGAATGCAGAATGCAGAATGCAGAATGCAGAATGCAGAATGAGGAATGAGGAATGAGGAATGAGGAGTGTGTGGCTCATCTGTATTAATCCGCAGCGAAGCTGCGAAATTTCGACTCGAAAACATCTGTAAAATCTGTAGTTAAATAAAATCTTGAATCTTGAATTTTGAATCTTAAATCTTTAAATCAACTTATATGAAAGCAATCAAATTCAGACTTATCGTGATGAACTTCCTCATCTTTGCGGTGTGGGGAGCTTATCTTTGCTCATTGGGCATCTATCTCGGCCGTATCGGCATGGGTGCCAACATCGGCAAATTCTTCGCCATCCAGGGCATTGTTTCCCTTTTCATGCCTGCCTTGATGGGCATCGTGGCCGACCGCTGGATTCCAGCGCAAAAGCTGTTGGGCATCTGCCATTTCCTTGCCGCCATTTTCATGGCCTTGGCGGGTTACATGGGCTACAAATACGGCAGTGCGGTCAGTTTCGGACAATTGTTCCCGTGTTATGCCATCAGCGTGGCCTTCTTCATGCCGACCATCGCCTTGGGCAACTCCGTATCCTACAATGCCTTGAACCAAGCTGGCCTCGACACGGTAAAGGCCTTCCCTCCTATCCGTGTGTTCGGCACCGTCGGCTTCATCCTTTCCATGTGGATTGTGAACTTCACGGGTTATAAGAATGGTTATGAGCAACTGTTTGTGTCAGCCGCTTGGGGCATCATTTTGGCCATTTATTCGTTCACTTTGCCGAATTGCCCCGTCAACAAGAACGTGGAAAGCAAGTCGTTTGTTGACACCTTCGGTCTGCGCGCCTTCTCCTTGTTTAAAGACACGAGGATGTGCGTGTTTTTCATCTTCTCCTTCCTGTTGGGTATGTGCCTCCAAGTGACCAATGGCTTCGCCACCCCATTCTTGGATGCTTTTGGCCAGTCACCGGAATATGCCAATGCCTTTGCGGTAAAACATAACGTATTCTTGTCATCCATCTCACAAGTTTCTGAAACGCTGTGCATCCTGCTCATCCCCTTCTTCCTGAAGAAGTTCGGCATTAAAAAGGTGATGCTCATTGCTTTCGGTGCTTGGGCTTTGCGTTTCTTCTTCCTTGGTGCAGGTAGTCCGACAGGTTTCGGCCTCGTGCTCTTCATCCTTTCGATGATCGTCTACGGTGTGGCCTTCGACTTCTTCAACATCAGCGGTTCGCTCTTCGTCGACCAAAACACGGATGAGAAGATCCGTAGCAGTGCGCAAGGCGTGTTCATGATGATGACCAACGGCCTCGGTGCCACCATTGGTTCGTTCTGCGCCCAAGCCGTCGTCAACCACTTTACTATGGGCAAGACCAATTTCAATGAGTTGATGGCTGGTTGGTCATCGGCTTGGTATGTGTTTGCAGCGTTCGCTTTGGTGGTGGGCATTTTATTTGCCTTCTTGTTTAAATATAAGCACGAGCCGGAAAGCAAATAATTTACTGGAAAACAAATGATAAACCCTGCTGATAACCGATACTATTATCAGCAGGGTTTTTGATTTGGGTTAATTCAAATCTCAATTATCCTTTAGTTGTTCATCGGTAGAGCCCAATTCTTCGATATACTCTTCTATTTGCTGTTTAAGAGGCACAAGGTCGCCTTGAATCACCGACTAAACCTCGTTTTTGTCCACTACATTATAGCCGTGAACAATGAAATTCCTCATACTGACGATTTCGCGCCATGGTGTTTGAGGACGTGCTTCACGGAATTCTTTTATGAGCATACTTGCAGCTTCGCCAATGATGACCAACTGATAGACAATGGCAAAATAGCACATCTTATCCCCTTCGATTTGCTCAAAAGTCTTACCTTCTGCAAATTCAAAGATGTTGTTGATACATTCAAGAATGTGATCAAGTCTTCCTTTATCTTTAGCTGGCTCTCTCATAAATCAGCACTTTGTCTTTATCAGCTGTTTCCTTTGCGAAAGGTAATAACGTGCCCTCAGTAATCAAATCCACTTTCTTTCCCAACAAATCTTCCAAACCTAATGCGATGCCGATATGCCTTAGCAAGCTCACTTTCCTACCATTCTCTTCATCAAACACAACCAAAATGTCAACATCGCTGTCAGGCGTTTGCTCGCCTCTGGCATACGAGCCAAACAACCAAGCCTTCAGAACAGGCTGGGTGGCAAAATATGCTCGAATGACATTGATCAATTGGTTATTCATCGTTTAGTTTATTTTCCGCAAAATTACACATTATTTTCAAATCGCACAAAATATCCGAAAATTCCCTTATTTTTGCACCATTAATTATTTGCCCCAAATGAAGCAATACTTAGATTTACTCCAATATATCCTCGACCATGGACACCAGAAGGGCGACCGCACGGGTACGGGCACCATCAGCGTGTTCGGCTACCAGATGCGTTTCGACCTCAACGAGGGCTTCCCTCTGGTCACGACGAAGAAGGTACACCTGAAAAGCATCATCCACGAGCTGTTGTGGCTGCTCAGCGGCGACACCAACATCAAGTATCTGCACGACAACAAAGTCACCATCTGGGACGAATGGGCCGACCCGAATGGCGACCTCGGTCCCGTCTATGGAGCCCAATGGCGCAACTGGAACAACGAGGGCATCGACCAGATTGCCGAGGTGGTAAAGAGCATCAAGGAGAACCCCAACAGCCGCAGGCATATCGTCACGGCATGGAATCCCAGCGTCTTACCCGACGAGCATGAGAAGGACTTCGCTGCCAACGTGGCTGCAGGCAAGGCCGCACTCCCACCCTGCCATGCTTTCTTCCAGTTCTATGTGGCCGATGGCAAGCTGTCGTGCCAACTCTACCAACGCAGTGCGGACGTGTTTCTCGGCGTACCGTTCAACATCGCCTCCTACGCCCTTCTCACTATGATGATGGCGCAAGTTTGCGACCTAAAGCTTGGCGATTTTGTCCACACCTTCGGTGACGTTCACATCTACAACAACCACATTGAGCAGGTGAATCTGCAACTAACGAGAGCCCCTCGCCCACTGCCTACCATGCATTTGAATCCTGACATCAAAGACATCTTCGGGTTCAAGTATGAGGACTTCACCTTGGAGAACTATGACCCTTGGCCTGCAATCAAAGGAGAAGTATCGGTATAGTTTTTGAGACGCGATAAATCGCGCCTCTACAACAATTAAACAGTTCAACAAATCGAAGATTCAACGAAGTTAATCAACATTCCAACATAATGATCCTTTCCATCATCGTGGCCATGGCCGAAAACCGCGCTATCGGCAAAAACGGCGACCTCATCTGGCACAACTCCCGCGACTTGAAGCAATTCAAGAAGATTACTTCTGGACATACCGTTATCATGGGTTACAAGACCTATTTGTCGCTGCCTGGCCAGAAAGCCTTGCCTAACCGTCGAAACATCATCCTTTCCACCCGGCTCGACGAAGCGCCCGAAGGCTTCGAGGTGGTTTCGTCCATCGCGCAGGCTTTGGATGCGGTGAAAGACGAGGAAGAAGTGTTCATCATGGGCGGCGGAATGGTTTACGAGCAATTCCTCCCCTACGCCGACCGCCTCTACCTCACCCGCATCGGCAAGCGTTTTGAGGCCGACACCTATTTCCCCTACATCAATTTTGAGGAATGGGACTTGGTGGATTTGGAAGTGATTGACGATGACCCACAGGTTGACTATTCCTACCGGTTCGAGGTTTGGGAGCGATCGTTGAATTGTTGAACTGTTGATTTGTTGAATGGTTGTAGGCAACAGTTAAACAATTCAACAATTAACAATCAACAACAATCTACTTCTCAAAATGTTGATAGTCTTTTCCACTAAGCCAGTCACCGCCCCAACGGAAGCCATGCTGTCTGAATAATCGATAACACAGGTCGCCCTTTTCGATTTTGTAAGGGAAGACCTCACTCCTATTAATATAGTACTCGCTCCCCTTAGGTTGAATGCGAGTCATCCCGTTTCTCACTTTGTAATAGGGATTGTATTTAGGATTGATGTCGACAGCCATTCCATAACTGTGCTTCGAAACCTTTCCACCCGCAGTAATATCGCGTTGGTTGAAGCATGAAGTATTGTTGTCGCGCATAGAGGCTTCGTCATCCCCGCCATAAAGGTCGATAAGGCGCATTTTCTCAATAGGATAGCCCGACTGATACAAGGTCTTGAAAATCTCCAACAAATCCGATGCAATGGAGGTGTTACAGACCATCTCACCCACAATGGCGTTGCCATCAAGGTCACAATGCAACACTATAAGGTAGCTTAAATCATCCCAACATGCCCCCGTCTTTCCCTTATAAGAGCAGGCATTCATCCACGCCATCACCTGCTCAGGAAGAGAAGACACCTTGAAAAACTGCTCATAACCAAACACTTTCAGGTAAGGCTTCGGAACCACATCGCCAGGCTTGAATTGAGGTTGAGCACAAGCAACTATGGAAAGCAGTAACCCTAACAGGGTCATATATATTGTGCGTTTCATCGGGTCGCAAAAATACATAAAAAACGGTTGTCCCATGACGAGACAACCGTTTTAGTAATTCCCTAAAGGAATTGATTCTTATCTGATGATAGTGACACGCTGTGTGTACTCACCATTGACGGTGGATACGCGCACCATGTAAACACCCGTCTCAACATTCAAGAAGAGGTCGACCGACTCGCCTTGGCAGTTCATCTCATACACCTTCTGACCCACAATGTTGTAGACTTCAATGTGGTTGAGGCCAGCAGCTTCAACGGTGAAGCGGTTGGTGGTGGGATTCGGGAAGATGGAAACGCTACCAGGTTCCAGTTCTTCGACGCCATCAAATGAATACGGAGCGTGCAGATAGAACTGGTTGTGGTCATTAATCCAATAGGCAGGAGCTGAAGTGCAATCCAGATCGCCATAATAAGCGTAAAGTTTGTAGTAGTAGTCGCCTTCTTGGTTGACGGTGTTGTCAGTATAGCTTGTAGCGGAGGCACTCAGCAGTTTGATTCTCTCATACGTGCCCTCATCGCCGAACTTTCTGAACAGATAGTAACCAGAGAGGCCGTCGTGCGGCTCAGGTTTTTCCCATTTCAGCTTGATCTTATAGCTGCTGCCCGTGTACTCGAAGTCGATGTTGGTAGGTGCATAGCAAGCACCAGCAGAAGCGCAAGACTCATTGGAATACTGACCATTCTCGCCACCGTCATAGAGGTAACCTACATAATAGCAGTGACCACCGTCCGGCACATTCTCGTCGACGAAGGAAGTGCCTTCAGGAATCAAACGATAGAGCATACCGTCACGATAAACGACATAGCCGTAACCTTCGCCTGCGACAGGATCCCAAGAAACCTTGATGTTGTTGGGGTTTTCATCATCAATGAGTGCCACTAAATTGGAAGGAACTGCATCACCGACGGAGTTGCCACAACTGTTGTTACCCTCATAGAACACACCTGCAGGCAGGTCTTCTGAGCTGCCGCTATAGCTGTAAACAGCGTTGTTCTGAGCATCCTTGATGGTGAAAGCCATCGTGAAGCTACCCGACTGAGTGGGAGCTGACCAACCAAAGGAAACGTGACCCAAAGGCACGTCAACCGGGATATTCTGGACAGCTGAAGTGGTGGTTGTCACTTGTAAAACATCAGTACCGGCAGCGTTGTAGACGTGAATCTTACCACCACGGAAACCAGTGAACGAGGCTTGTGTGATGCTGATTGTCCAACCGCAAGTAGGACCGAAAGGCACATTATTGAAGTAAGCAATCTTACCATGAGCATTATTGCAAACAGCATAGACCGAATACTTGAAAGAATCAAAGCGCGGAACACTATTGTCAGTGATGGTCATATTAGCACCAGGAGTCACATTGTCCTGCGTGTAGATGACTTCACCATTACGGCAAACCACGATTTGATCAATGGTGGAAAGGTTGCTATTGTTCAAAGTCTTGGAAGGATTGGTCCAAGAAACTGTGGCTGACAAAACATTGTTGGCGGCAGGTGTCACATTAAGGTTGGAAGGAGCCTGAGCTGTGTTATTGTAAACCTCAGTGGGAACGAAGTTAAAGATAGCTCCATCCGACGAATTGTATTCAATCTGATCGAAATCAAAGTAATCGTCACCGCTGCCACTCCAGCCCCAGTTGTAGTGGAAAAAGCCGTTGTCATCGTAACCGTCACACACGAAAGCGTGACCGCCATCAGGACCTTGTCCCGAATAATAAACTGGCCAACCCATGTCGTGTGATTCCATCAACATCGCAGACCAAGCATCATAGTTATAACTGTCTCTGCTTCTATACACTGCCTGATTGGTATAGTCAAAGTATTGGGAAATACTTGAAGGAACATCTTGGGAAAAGGCACCACTACCATCAGGAGCATACATCATATTCACGGAAACACCGCAATGGTACATCAATGTGGCAACAGCTTCAATCTGCACTTGTGGAGAACTGGCATTGAGCTGCAAAGGCATATTCTCCCAGTCGTAATTGGTTTCACCAAAGTTGGCTGAAAGCCCAGGGAAAGAAGGATATCCTGGCCCTCCCGAATTGTAGGTATGAGAACCATTTCCTTTCAAAGGATGATTCCAATATTTCATCACTTGGCTCATGGCTGTGGCTACACAACCTGCATAGCAACGGCCATTAGGACCGCCAGCAGATTGGGGGCAATAATAGTTGTAAGGGTTGCCCTGATCCCATTTGGTTTGCACGAGATAGAATTTCTCGCGGCCACCATTGCGCGAAATCAGTTTACCCGAATTCATCACACTCTGCCATTCGGCAGCAACTGTAGGAGTAGCTTTGCCTGCAAGTCTTCCAGTACGACCGGCGATCAACTCGTTGAGCATGTATCCCAACTCGGGGTTGATGTTTTCAGCGTCAAAGCTGCGTTCTTCAGAATAGCCGATGATTGGACGGTAAAAGTCATCGGCTGAGACCATGACGAACCCGCCATTGCCGACATTGAACACATAGAAGCAAGCCTCGCCACGGTTTGAAGTGCCCGTGTAGACCAAGGTAAGGTCATCCATTTGGCGTGACTGCTGGAAGTTGGCTTGGACAAATTGTTGTCCAACATACTTGGCTTGGCTCACATCGACCGGATGGGCTTGAACCATACCGATGCCCAAAACCAAGGCAAGCAGACTCATTAAATACTTTTTCATTGTAGTTGGATTTAATATTTTAAATTAGATTCTGTTTAAGCGTGCAAATATAGAGATTTTCCCGAAACATAATGCTTTGTTTGCACATATTGACAAAAAAACTCCATTTAATGAACAACGGCGACACGATGTGAAACCCATCCGTTACCCGTCATCACTTTGACATGATAAACACCTTCATTCCAATCCGACACATTGATATTCATAGAATTAGAATCACATTCCGATGCATAGACTAATTGTCCAAGCTGGTTGTAAACCGTCACATGAGTCATGCCATCAGCTTCAATCTTCAAACTATGGTTGACGGGATTCGGGTATAGTTTCATCTCAGGTTTTTCTGTTTCCTCAATATCGGTGGGTGAATAATACACTTTCAGATAGAACTTGTTAGGATCATCTTTGATGGAAGCTGGTGCCGAAGTACAATCAGTGGCGGAATAATAGGCGTAAAGGCGGTAATAGTAATCGCCCTGTTGGTTGGCGGTATTATCGGTGAAATTGGTTGCCGAAGCGCTGAGCAACTTGATTCGCTCATACGTGCCGTCTTCACCTTGTTTGCGGAACAGATAATAGCCCGACAATCCATCACCAGGTTCTGGTTTATCCCATAACAGCTTGATTTTATAGTTGTTGCCCACATATTCGTAATCGAAGTTGGTAGCACCTTTGCAGTCACCCGCCGAAGCGCAGGTTTCGTTGGAATGGTCCGACTCGCCGCCATAATTCAGTGCGGTAACCGTGTAGCAATGTCCTACGGTGATGTTTTCATCAACAAAACTCAGTTCCGTTGTAAAACCAAAGATTTGCTCATCCTTGTAAACAATATATCCATAGTCGGGAACAACGCCACCATTCTCCCATGTCAAGACGGCATCACTTTCACTCATTTCAGCCATCAGATGGTAAGGTGCCGTAGTCACCAATGCATTGCCACAACCATTATTGACGGCATAAAAAACGCCCTCTTCCATACCAGTGGAGCTGCCCTGATAGGTGTATGCCGTATTGCCTTCTGAATCCTTGATAATCAAAGACATATTGCTTACATTATTATTCGGTGCAGTCCAGCCGAAGCACACGTTGCCTACTGGAACGGGAAAATCGAACGTAGATGGCACTGAACTGGTAATGGTGAAGCGCTGGATTTCTTTTCCCGTAGCGCTATAAAGTGAAACATATCCCCCGTTCCAGCCCTGGAAGGCCGAACTCTGCATGATGATCTTCCAATCGCAGGTCGGGGCTACCAGCACTTTCTCCGCTCTTGCAGATGCGCCATGCTGTCCGTTAATGATGGCATAAACAGCATAGTCGAAAACGTCAAAATAGGGAACACTTTCATCCACAAAACTCATTTCGGCGCCTGGGGTGACATTGTCTTCGGTAAAAATCACCTCCCCGTTGCGAGCCACGACGATTTGGTCGATAACAGTCAGCGGCACATTGGTCAATGTAATTGAAGGGTTCTTCCAACTTATGGAAGCTGTCAGTGTTCCGTCGTTTGCGGGAACCACATTCATATCCGTGGGCGCATTGGCGGTGGCAGAATAAATCTCAGCAGGTACATAGTTGTAGATGATACTCTCGCCATCGGCGTAGCCATGTTCGTCGATATTGAACCAGCCGTCACTGCTGCCGCTCCAACCCCAATTGAAATGCACCATATCGTTATCGTTGTAGCCATCGAGTACATAGGCATGACCGCCACCACGTTGCACCATAGGCCAATTCATATCAATTGAATTAATTACCAGTTGCATGTAACCCTCATGGGTATAGTTCTCGCGATATAGATTGTCCATCTGGTCGGTGTAGAAGAAGTAGGCAGGCATGGTTTGGCAAAGCTTACCAGTGACAGCACCACTACTCGTAGGACGATAATTCATATCCACGCTCACGCCTACATGATAGATGAGTTGTGCCACCGCTTCAATTTGCTCTATGGGAGAGTTATTTGAAATGGCGTTGGGCATATTATCCCAGTCGTAGGTCGTCTCACCGAAATTGGCTGTCAGCGGGCCGTATTCCGGATGGTCTTCTGGGATATAGGTATAACTGCCCTGTCCCTGAATAGGATGGTTCCAGAACTTCATCAGCTGGGCTGCTGCTGTAGCCACACAGCCTGCATAACAATGCCCGCCGGGGCCGCCTTCGCCTTCAGGGCAGAAATAGTTGTAGGGATAGTTTTGGTTCCAGGTAGTCTGAACAAGGAACACATCTTCCCTACCCCCATGACGCGAGACAAGACGACCGTTTTTCTCAAGCATAGCCCAGTCAGCTGCCACTGCAACCGATGCAGCAGAGGCCATGGAAGCGCTCATCACACCTTGTCGTACGACTTCCAAGTATTCGGCCAAAGCGGGAGCCATGTCGTCAGGGTTGAATGCTCCTCTATCCGAATAACCGATGACAGGACGATAGTTGTCGTCAGCGGCAAAGATAACGAAGCCTGTGTCACCCACATTAAAGATATAATAGCAGGCCTCTCCCCTTTCGGAATAAGCGGTTTGAACCAAATTCAGTTGGTCACTCTGGCGGGTGAACTCGAAATTGGCCTTTACAAAGGACTGTCCCAAGCGTTTTGCGGTCTCTTGGTCAACCGGGCGGGCCTGAAGCGCGACACATGTCAACGCCAATACCAGCATAGTAAAGATGCGCTTTCTCATATTAAATTGTCTTTCAAGTTTAAGTGGCAAATATAACAAAAAAGGAAACATGCGCGCATGTTTCCTTTTCATTTTGACTCGTTTTTTGGAAAAAAGCCATCAATGCATCACGGCAAAACGTTTGGTCACGGTGCCATTGGCAGCTTTGATGCTGATGGTGTAGACGCCAGAAGCCAAGTTAGATGTGTTGATGACCACGCCATCTTCGTTGCAATGCTGCATCAAAACGGTTTGACCCATGGTGTTGCAGATTGTGACCAGTTGCAGGCCATCGGCCTCAACACTCATCAAGGCATTGGCCGGGTTAGGATACACCTTGAAGCCTTCTTCGGCATCTTCGTTGACTGATGTCACTTCGATGTAGACATAATCAGTGTCATCATCGACCCAAGCGGGCGTCGACTCGCAATAGCTGCGGAAGGCCGTCACCTTGTAATAGTACCCACCGGCATCAGTAATGTCGAAATACTCGCGCAATGTCTTATCAACTGTTGCTATTTCAGCATATTCTACGCCGTCTTCACTACGATAGACTTTGAAAGACTGAGGCTCGCCCTCATAGTCCCAAGTGAGCAGTGTGCCAAAGCCTTCGTTGGTCCATTGGTACTCGCCGTGGAAATTGGTAGGAGGCAGGCAGCCACCGCAATCATTGTCGCCCGTATAAAGCGTGGCAGGCACTTGGTTCGAGTTGCCCGTGAAGGTATAGACCGTGCTATTGGACGAGTTCTTGATGTTGATGGTTAAGCTTTGGACAGCCGTTGATGGAGCCACCCAGCTGAATGTGACATTGCCTTCGGGCATAACAATTTGCTGGCTGATAGGAGATGAAGAAGTCATCGTGATCTCCTCAATAAGCGTGTTGAACGAATTCTTCACTTGAATCTTGCCACCATTCCAGCCTTGGAAATTAGTGGTTTGACCAACCACTTTCCAAGTACAGGTGGGACCATATTGGTACTTAAACTCTGTAAAACGACCTTTAACATTATTGGAAAGGAAGTACAAGGTATAGGTGTAGCAATCGTAATCAGGAACATTGTCTTCGAAATACATGACCTCACCAGGAGTCAAATTGCTTTGGGTGAAAATCTGCTCTTCATTACGGAGCAACACCACTTGATCAATGTTCTCCAAAGCACTGCCGTCCAAAGACATGGTGGGGTTGGTCCAGCTGACGATACCCGTCTTGGAGTGGGCGTTTTCTGACGAGACACTGAGGTCTTCAACAGCAGGAATCAATTCGTTGTAAACATAGTCGGGGATGTAATCGAAGATGGCGGCCTGACCTTGGTTGAAGCTACCATTCCAGCCGGTGTTCAGTGCGTCGATAGCGAAATAGTTATTTAACGAGCCGCTCCAGCCCCAGTTGAAATAGAACTTACGGTCGCTCTCACGATAGCCACAGCATGCAAAAGCATGTCCGCCTGAATCGTCACTTCCTGAATAATACATCGGGAAGCCTTCTTTCAAGCTGGCAATCAACATCTCTTCCCAATCGTATTTGGTATAAAGATCACGGTCTTTACGACTGGCTTTGTCGGTGTAACGGAAATAGTTGGCAATCGCAGGAGGAACATCTTGTGAATAGGCACCCGAAGAGCCTCCACCATACATCATATCGACCGAAACACCACAATGATACATCAGCGTAGCAACAGCTTGGTAATTGGAGCTATTGCAGGAGTTGGGCATATTGGCCCAGTCGTATGTCGTGGCACCGAAATCGACCGTCTGCATAGGATAACCTTCAGGCGTATAGCTGTGCTCGCCATTGCCTTGGATAGGCCAATTCCAGTACTTCATCACCATCGACATGGCTGTAGCCACACAACCGGCATAGGCGTGACCGCCAGGGCCACCATGACCGGTTGGGCAATAGGCGTTGTAAGGGCTGTCCTGGTTCCAGAGGGTGGTCAGCAAGGGGGCAACGTCGCCACGGGTGCTGCGGTTGTCGTTCTCGAAGCCGTCCTTTGCCACATGCAGCCATTCGGAAGCCACCTCCATCTCAGGCTCAAAGTTGTTGGCCTGAGCGTAGGCGATCTGACGTGCATAGAAACCCAGGTAATAGGCGAAGCCGTCAGGCATGTTGTTCGGGTCTACGCTCTCCTCGTCTGAGTAAGCCAGGATGGGACGTGCCACATCGTCAGCCGAAACGAGGACGAAACCATTGTCGAAATTGAAGACATAGACAGCAGGATTGCCACTTTCAGTCATCTCAGTATAGGCCAAATTGAGTTCGGAGACCTGTCTGGCAGAGTGACTCTGCACATACTTCATGCCCAAATGACGGGCTTGCTCCACGTCGACGGGCGAAGCGATGAGTTGGCTAACGAACAGCGCCAAGCTCATCATCAGAAATAAAGTTTTTCTCATTGGTTTAATTACTTTTAGATTATTGATTTTAAATTATTTACATCTTAATAACACGCTGCATCGACGTACCATTGGCCGTGCTCACCTTGATGAGGTAGATGCCTTCTTGCAGTTGGCTCATGTCGATGGTAGCTTGACCGTCTTCAACAGTCATTTGCATCACACACTGGCCTAAGAGGTCAAAAACGCTTATCGAAGTCATCTTTTCAGCCTCGATACTCAGCTGACCAGATGTGGGATTGGGATAGAGTTTCACGTTCGACTGCCATTCCTCGACCGACACATTGGAGATTCTGATAAAGTCATCGCCATTTTCGGTCAAGGCAAACTCAGACTCACATTCGGGATAGACGGCTTTCACCTTATAGGATTTATCCATCACATCAATGGTGATGGTTTGCTCGAAGAACAAATCCGTAATTCCAGCCATTTCTGTTGTATCATTCAGCAAGTGATCAATGAGGACAACAGTATAGCTATCAGGAACACGGTCTTCAGGAGCATTCCATTCTATACGAGCAACTCCCGCATTGCCCTCAACTCTCCTCAGATCCGTCGGAGCCGAGCAAGGCAAAACAGGCGGTTCGGGCGCATCGGGCATGGTAACACAAGCCTCGTTGGAGCCCTCTTCAGATTCTGAACCATGGGCAATAATTTGATAGCAGTATGTCTCGCCTAAGGCCAAATCCTCGTCATCAAACGCCATCTCTGTAGTCTCGCCAATCTTCACGCCGTTGCGCATGATATCGTACGAGGAAGCTTGATAGGCAGGTCTCCAGCGCAAACTGACCATCGTGCTATCTTCATTTAAGAAAGTTTGCAAGTCCTTGGGCGCGTTCGTCCAATCCACCGAGATGAAGAACTTATCGGCATCAAAGAGGTCATTGGCGTAGGCAGAGTTGCAGTCAGTGTCACGATAATAGGCAGTCACAACATACTGATAAGGTACGCCTGAAGACACACTAGTATCCTTGCAGTTGGTCGTATTTGCCCCCACATTCTTGATACGCTTATAAGGCGTGTCTTCCGTCTTGCGGTAGACGACATAACCCGTCACGTTCTCGTTTTCAGGTGCTGTCCAGAACAGTTGCACTTTGTTTCCATTGAAATATTCGAAATACAAGTCTTGGGGAGGTTCGCATCCCGTTCCGGAAGTGACACAATACTCATTGGAATTGGCCGTCTCACCTCCACTGCACAAAGCCGTGATATAGTAGCAGTGTCCACCGATGTCAGTATTCTCATCAACATAACTCGTTTCGTGCGCCATATTGAAAAGGAAGCCATCACGATAGATGTTATAACCGAATTCAGGAGTATGATCGGAGTCCCAAGTAAGGATAATGTTTCTGTCATTATCGGGGTCAACGGTAGCCTTCAGGTTATAAGGAGCCTCGCAGGTGTTCTCATTACCACAAGTGTTATTCAATGTGCGCAAGAGGCCTGCTTCCAAGCCCGATGAGGGGCCTTCGTATTGGTAAACAATCTGGTTTTCAGCATCTCTAATCTTAAACGAGAGGTTTGAGACAGGAGAATTCGGTTCCACCCAGTAGAGGTTGTTGTTGCCTAATGCCATTTGGAAGACTTGCATCTGTGCGCTTGAAGTGGTGGTAGTCAAAAAGTCGATGTATGACCCTGCTGCATTCTGCACAGTGATGCCACCGCCGTCCCAACCTTGGAAGCTAGCCGAGGTCATGATGACTTTCCAGTCGCAATAAGGGCCGAAGACAGCCTTGGCATGGGTGGTACGACCGTAGTTGTTACCATTGACAGCCAAAACCGTGTATTCAAACTGGTCGAAGAACGGCACTTCGTCGTCGCAGGTCATGGCCTCTCCAGGAGTAACATTGGTAATTTCCTGAACAATAAAACCATTACGTTTGACAAGAATCTTGTCGATGCCTGCCAAAGGCTCACCAGCCTCAGTCTCAGTGGGGTTAGTCCAACTGAGATGGGCAACGCGTGACACATCACTGTCGATGCTTACGCTAAGATTTCCGGGAGCCTGAGGCATCTGGTTGTAAACATAATCGGGAACGAAGTCGTAGACAATGGCTTGGCTACCCGTATAGTCGAAGTGTTCGCCATCGATGAGGATAAAGCCATTGCTTGCGCCTCCCCAGCCCCAGTTGAAATGGAAGAAATCATCGGCATCGTAGCCATCACAAACAAATGCATGGCCTCCCTCAGGACTCTGGCCAGAATAATACAACGGAATATGTTGGTCGATATAGGTCTTCAACAAGGCAATCCAGTCATTATAGGAGCCACTTCTGCCGTAATGTGTAGCGTGTTCGGAATAGGAGAAATAATTGTTGATGGCGATAGGCACATCCCCAGAAAAGGCACCGCTGCCATCGGGCTCATAATTCATGTTGACCGACACGCCGCAATGCCACATCAGGGTGGCGACAGCCTGTCTCTGTTCGGGTGTACCAGCACCGTTGCCATAAAAATCAATCATATTATCCCATTCATAGGTAGTCTCTCCAAAGTTGGCGCTCAAGGTCTGACCGTTCCATTGGTAGGAGTGTTCGCCCGTGCCTTGCAAAGGCCATTCCCAATATTTCATTAACTGGGCCATAGCTGTAGCCACGCAACCCGTGGGGCAGCCAGCAGGCACATACATGTTGTAAGGAGCATCTTGGTTCCAGCGTTGTTGCACCAGCGGCTCAACCACAACCTGACCTCTCTCAGGATGCAACATGCCGTAGTCTTCCAGATTCTTCCAGCGGCAAAGGACATCACTCGAAACAGGTTGGTTCAGTTGGACACACTTCTCAATGTCGTTCGACAGCTCACCCAACATGTAACGCAAGCCATCGGGAGCAGTCTCATAGTTGAAACTGCCTTGGCAGGAATAACCGAGGATGGGCGAATAGCAGTCGTCAGCAGCCACGATGACAAAGCCACCGTCGAAGTTGAAAACGTAGGCCGTGGCCACACCATTGCTGGCGCGATAAGTGTAGGCCAATTCAAGGTCATTCACCGCGTTTTTGGCGAACCTGGCCTTGTGTTGGATGAAATTCAGTCCCAAGCGTTGTGCCTTACCCACCTCAACGGGCTTGGCTTGTAGGGAAAAGATGCCCAATATCAGGGCAAGAATGACGAGTAGATTTCTTCTCATAGTCTATGATTTTTGTGAATTAATGCATTTTAAAGCGGCAAATATAAACATTTTCAAGTTTTCTGCTCTTTTTTCTTTGCCGCAGGGAACAAAATATTGTTCAAAATGAGCCGATAGCCCGGCGAATTGGGGTACATGTCGAGTTCGGTGGGCGGGTCGCCAACGATATGTTGGTAGTCCTCAGGGTCGTGGCCACCAAGGAAGGTCCAGAAGCCGTTGCCGAAGTTACCATGGATGTAACGGTCCTCGTTCAAGGCGGCATTGTCGCCCAAAACTACAACCGATGGCTTTACATAGTTCTTGTTGAAAGCCGTGGTCTGCCCCATAAACCCTTTTACGAGACGCTCATGACATTGGGTAAGCATGGTCGGCACCGGGTCCCATTTGGCTGAAAAATCGAAAAGCAGGAAATAGTCGTTTTGTTCTTTCACTTTCTGCATCCGGCCTTGGGTGACGTCGATGTTGGAGATTTCGTATTCCTGCGGGTTGACTGAAACCGAGAAGTCGGTGAAAGCGAAGCAGTTGTCGTAATTGAGCCGTTGCGGGTCGCCGTTGCGAATGGGGTCGCCGTCGAACATATAGTCACAGATGTCGAGGCCGTCAGCAGCCAGAGCCACATCAAAGCTGTCGGGAGCGGAGCACATGGAGAACATGTAGCCGCCTCCAGCCACAAACTCACGGATCTTCTTCACTACTGCAAGCTTCAACTGAGAAACCTTGCTGAAGCCCCAGCGTTGCGCCGTGGCTTCCTGCATCCGCACATCCTCCTGATACCAAGGATAGTTGCGGTAGCGTGCCCAGAACTTGCCATACTGTCCCGTGAAATCCTCGTGGTGAAGGTGGAGCCAGTCGTAGGTGGGCAGCACGCCTTGCAGCACTTCATCGTCATAAACCACATCGTAAGGAATCTCGGCATAGGTCAGCACGAGGGTGACGGCATCGTCCCAAGGCAAGTTGTTTTTTGGTGCATAGACTGCTATGCGGGGCACCTTTTGGAGTTTCATCTCGTCCATGTTGACGCCTGGGTCTGCGATCTCGGCAAGGATAGCGTCGGCTTGTGCATCGGCGATGACGTTGTACGACACGTTGCGCATCTTGCACTCGCGCTCAAACATCTCGTGGTAAGGAATCAGGTAACTCCCTCCCCTATAGTTCAGTAGCCAGCTGATTTCCACCTCGCGTTGTAGCACCCAATAGGCCACGCCGTAAGCTTTCAGGTGGTTGGTCTGAGTATTGTCCATGGGAATGAGTAGATAGGCGGCCTTTGCGGGCATCGCCAAAACCAAAAGCAGAAGGATAAGACATATTTTGCGCATGGCGGGATAATCCTAAATAGGGCGCAAAAATAAGAAAAAAGTGGGATTTTCGTCCCACTTTTAAAACATTCATTAAACAATATGTATTATTGCGCAAAAGTTGTCCATGTTGGTCGACTAACTTCTACATATCCTCTATGGACAGGCCTTGAAGCGAGAGTTGGAATCGTCCGAATTCAGACGGCAAAACCTTGACTTTTTCCCCAAGTTCAACAAGGTTGATTTTTCGAGGATTGCGCTTGATTTCGGCCACAACGCCAGTGTGGTTGAACTCATTCAAAGCTATCATGTCAATCTCGTTGCCACCTTTGCGATCCCACCAATTGCCCACTATCGTGCATTGTCCCGACTCCATCGCTTTGGTTTGGAAATACTGCTCTAAAGTCCTACCGGAGAATTGATCATAGCCCTGCCCCATGTTTTGGCGAAGTGCCGTCATCTGCTGACGTTCAATCAGCGACTGATAAGGCCAGATAAATCTGAACCAGAATCTCAGGAATTGGTCAGATATTTCATAAGCCGTAGTTTTGCTGTTTGGCTTGGACAATAGAGGCTTCAGTCGCGTCACGATGCGATAATTTTTCTCCAAGTTTTGAAGATATACGCCCATATCCTTCTGCATGGCTCCATCGATTTCACTGCGTTTTGTCAAACCACATGCAATCAGTTGAAGTACAGAAAAATAAGTATTACTCTCGTCTCCAAACTCTTGGTTCATCAAGTCACGTCCTTCTGAAAGAAAATATGAATCGGGACGGCAAATATAATTGAGCATTTTTTCCTTGGTATAGCATTGTGCATCCATCAGAAGCTCTACATATTTAGCCACGCCTCCGGTAATCATGTATAGGCACAACAGGTCTTCGTTCTTATAATTAGGGCAATGGTCTTGGAAAATTTGTTTCAAGACGTCAATCCTGAATGGTAGAAGCGTATATTTTGAGGTAGGCCTGCCATATAGCGGTTCGTTCTCGTCCTCAAAGATGCGTTTCATCAACGACTGTATGCTGCCTGACGCGACCAGATGGAGGTGTGAATCGCGATGATAGCGATCCCAGAGGTCTTGAATTTCGCTAAAAATAGCAGGATTCACCTTATACAAGTTTTGGAACTCGTCGAAAAACACTGTGAAGTGCCTGTCAACAGAGGTTTTCATGATGATTTCGAACAGGTCGCGGAAGTGTGCGATTTGCCCAAAAACTTGAATACCCAACTGTTCTTCGATAGCCCTCTGAAACTTCTGGCACAAAACGGCTTCACCATCTTTTGAGACAAACAGGTAGGCGACGTCCTTACCTTCGAGGGCTTTGGTAATCAGCGATGTCTTACCAACACGTCGACGACCTGTCAGGACAGTAAAGACTGCTGTACGTTCGGCTTGTCGTTCGTTCAAGACAAGCATTTCCATTTCTGTTTCCCTGTCATAAAACTTCATAATATTAATCGCAATTTATATTAATTGTCATTTATATTTCACGGTGCAAAGATAGGAATTGTTTTCAATTATACAAATTTACGTGACTTTTTTATCATCTCAAAACTCAATCAGCAAGAGCCAAAGGCTCCTGCTGCTGGACTTTGATGGCGTAAAGGTTTAAAAACGGCATCCCAAGACCTTTATACTACAGGATGAGAAGGATGCCAGCCAGCCTCCGGCCTCATGAAGGGGCTATCTACAGCTGGTTCTGTTGTTGAGTCTTGGAATTATTCGTCTACTGCGATTCCAGCTTCTCCAAACCCATTGCCATCGACCGAGCAATTTACCTCTATTTGTGGATAATAGCGTTTAAGAGCATAAAGCAAAGGCTCACTCATGCTACTCTCGGCATGAAGTAAAAGGTTATTAGCAGCTACACGTCTCATTTTCGTGATGTTGCCCTCATAATAGGACGATCCGACCAACTTCTTGAAAAGGATGTCGAAAGGCACGTACATCCCGCCCAGACCATCATCAAGAACGCCGAATTTTTCGGCCAAAACCCGTATGTCGTGTTCCACTTTGTCAAGTTCGGCAGGATCTCCTTGAAGAGAATAATCACTCTCAACGACCTCATATTCATCATCGCTTTCTTCATTGGGGTCGTAATCATCCCATTCCACGAGGTCGTATAGTTCTTTCGCCTGTTTTTTGTCGATGAAGACGCCATGCTCCTCGTCGCCGTAAGCATAATGGTGAGCCAAGTACAAGGCTGCATCTTTATCGCCTTTTTGAACCATTTCCCAAAGACGGTCAATATCGTTCAAAGCATCAGTAGCATGTACATCGCCTCGATCGCTGAGTTCTTGAAGGACAGGAAAAAGGTCGTCATTAGAAAAGTCACTCGTTTCGTGCCAAAAAGCATTCAGGTCTTCGGTATTGGCTTCTTTTACCCCATTGCAGATTTGTTTAAGGATTTCTTTTTCCTCGTCGGCGGGTTCTGCAACCAACAATTCGCTTCGTTCCACAGACACTATTTCGCCAGTGTCTTCGTTTTCAAAGTCTTCCATCCAGAAACGGTATTTCTTTTTTTGGAGTTCGGCGAATTGCTCAACAAGTTTGTGGATTTGTTCTTTTACGGCTTCTTCCAAGTACTGCCGCATCATCGAAACAGCATGTTTTTTGAAGTCAATGTTGCTATCAAGGTCATAGGTCAGTGCTGCATTTTTCAAACCATCAACACCAATGGAAATCAGTTCTTCTAGCTTCAGCCCACGATGCTGATACTGTGCAGCCAAGGCGACCACAAACCTCATGTTCGATTGGCACAGTTGTTCCGTCTCGTCGCAGTCAGAGCCTTTTTCACGAATAGATTTGAGCAGTTCCAATTCCTGGTCTGCGCTCAATAGAGGTGCGTGGCCAATCTCTTGTAGAAATTTGTCTAAGTTTTCAATTTTCATGGTTTTTCAGTTTTATCATAGTTTTTGAAAAGTTGATTATTGATGCGTTCCAAAGGGCGTTGTTTTAATTCTATAGAAAGGTTTATACAATTTTTAAACCTCAGACGAAACAAAAACTCAGGCAGCAAGAGCCAAAGGCTCCTGCTGCTGCACTTTGATGAGGTGGTTGGTCTTGATGAAGTCTTTGATGAACTTTTCCAGTTCTTTGGGTTTGAGTCCAAAGAGAGTGATGTTGAAGAGATTGTTTTCTTCTGTGATGGTGTTGTGGATTTTGTTTTTCTTGATGAAACGACGAATTTGAGTGAATTGCTTTTCTGAGGAGGTTTTGATGGTGGTGTTCATAAGGATGTTGTTTTAAGGGGTTAGGCCTTAAAATAGTTCTTTTTTGCCGAAATTTTAAAGATTGGGGCAAAAATATTTTTCAAAACCACTTATTTTGCCACTTCTTTCAGTTTCTCCCAAACCTTCACCATGGCCCAGGTGTCAAGCTCGCAATAGCGGAGCAGGGCTTCACGGCTGGCTTTGGCTTCTTCGGGCGACATGTCTTGGATTTTTGGGAAGAGCGTCATCGCATTGCCACCGTTCTGGCAACGTTCGTCGAGGTTGTGGTAATTGAGTTCCGCGTCATCAGGGAAGAGCGCAGGCAGCACGCTCTTGATGCTGAACGAGCCACCCATGGCGGGCACATAATAGTAGCCGCTCTGGAATGGCGTGAGCAGGTCTTGAATATGCTCTTGGATGTTCATCAGATGAACGGCGAGGTCGGGATACATCATAGCCAGTTCCTTGATGCGGCTGCACTCGAAGCCTTTGTTGTAGGCCAAGGTGCAGACGTTCATCGGAATGTCCTTGCAAAGCTGCTCGGCTACGACGCGACGCGGGTCAGTGCCGTCGCTGGGTGCCAGAAACTCCTTGTGTTGGTAGGGTGCTGTGGCACTCTCCTTGATGTGGAGCGAGTACTGGAAGGTAATCTGTTGGTATGGCTTCTGTCCGTCAAATTGGGGAATGGCTTGCTGTAGGGTCTCAAAGTCAAGGAAATAGAGCGGATAGCTTAAATTGGAAAGGAAATCACGGATGCCAACAACAATGATGTGTTCTTTCTTGTTCAGCGTACATTCTACCTGCATCTGCTGCTTGTCGCTCAGCTTCTCCGAGCGCAAGGCATCAAAAGTAATGCGTCCGGCATGATAGTGCTCCAGCTTTTTTGAGAAGTTCATGCGATACAGGTCGAAAACGGTAGGCTCGTCCTGGGGCACACCATGCTGACGTTTGCAGTAGTCAAGGAAAGCGCAGGTGTATGGTTTCATGCAGCGTTCGGAAAGGTCGTAGTCAGGCTCGTCCTTCAAGCCCAAGATCTTCAAGGCTTGGTTGCTCTGTGCAGGCACTTTCAGGTATTCGTTCTCCACCAAGTCGTGCATATCGATGATGACAAATAGGCTCTTGAGATCCAGCTCGCCATGCCTTACATAGCTGCTGTTGAGGCACACCAGATAAGTGTTGATGACCTTGACACTGCATTGGGTAAGCACCCACTTTTGATAGGCGATGTCGGGCGCATATTTCTCCAACTTCGTTTCCTCTCCGTCGCACTCTGGGAAGCTGCTGTTCTTCACCTCGTAGATGTCCCATCCGTCGCCGTTGCGGCGCAGGATGTCGACGGCGCAGTAGTGTCCGTCGCGGGCAAACGAGGCTTCGCAGATATTCTCGGTGCCTTGGGCCATCTCCTGTTGCGTCTTGTCAGCCATGGCGGTGAGGTCGAGGCTGCCGTCGGCCTTTTTCGTGGTCACCTCGACGAAGTCGCCGAAGAGTTGCATGGCGAGGTCGCCCACCATGTTGCCTCGCTCGAAGCGGGCTTCAAGCGCCGGGTCAACGGTTGCCTTATCGGGTTCGAACACCTTCAGCCAGAGGTTCTTGGGGCATTGGCAGAAGGCGGTGTAACGGGATTTGGAGAGTCCTGTCCTTGTGCTCATAATAATTGATTTATCGGCGCACAAATATAGAAACATTTTGTGGTAAATAAAAAAAAGACTTAACCCTCATCTTCAAGATACTCAAAAACTCCAAGGACAACTCCTATTCCGATGGCATGAATCAATGTACCCATAATGATTGAAGTTTTGATGTTACGCCATAATATAGTCACAAATGGCGAGAAATTCAAAAAATCCCAGACGGCAATTCGATTTTCATTTTCCTGCTGCTGTGCGATTTGGCCGCGGCAAGCAGGGCTTCCTGGGTGGTGTATTGCTCGTAAAACCTGCATTGCGTGACGATGCCTTGCGTCGAGCATCGCTCACCGTCAACCAAAACCAGCGCCCAGCCTTTGTTGTGGTCGGCAAACTCCTCTCCCACCAACGCGACACCTTCTGCCGTCTCCACAAGCTCACTTGTCTTCACCTTCCTGAATCTGAACTTCACTTTCGGCAAGCTGTTCTCCCCATGTTGCTCGGCCGTGTAAAGCAGCAACTCCATACCTTGGCGGATATGTTTTTTCTCCAGATTGGCGATGAGCGCCGCGACGCCATCCACCTCGCCAAGATGCTGCCTTACCGTAAGCAGCTTGCCCTCGCTCACCGGAATATCGGGCATCAGAAACGAAGCATGACGATCCGCAAGGCTCTTGTCAACAAAAACCGCAGGCAGCCTATTGGCAAGCGCCACAAAACCGCTGTAGGCCGATTGATGTTCGGTGAACATCGGATCACAACACAACAGTTCATGCCACAATGCGATGGAATGCCTCATCCGCTGTCGTTGTATGAATTGTTTTAGGGTGCACCGACGCGGCTTTGAACTGTTGTGCGCAGACCGTACAACTAGTTTTCCTTGTTTCTCATAGACGGTCATTCCCGATTGTGGCATTCTCCCAATCAGCGATAAACCTTTGACTTGTCTTTTTCCCATATCAGATTCGTTTTAATCAGGTGGCAGCCTCAGAATAGCCTCGTAGCTGCGCCCACTTTTACTCTATTCTTTTAGGTCTGTTATTCGTCTGTTATTCGATTTAATATCGAAGAACAATCGAATAACAATACAATAATAATAGAGCGTTTAATATGTTTGATAAGGCGCAACTCCGAGGCAAATCCTTGCCTGCCTCTATGTTGTTGGATTGCAAATATAGATACTTTTGTCTGGAAATTCAAAACACTAGCATTATTCCTTAAACACAATTCTGTCCGCCAATTGCAAGAAATAATCGTTCGACCAAATGTCGAGTTCGTGAGGGCCGTTCTTGAGGAATGGTCGGACATCAGTCTTTACATCCTCAATGTTTGTAGTGGCCAAACGCTCTTTTAAGGCCGTCTTAAAATCCTCGATTGACATTACCTCACCATTGAACTCACGGATACGCTCTTGCAAATGCTTGAAATCAAGAGGTACTTGCCAACGCACATACCATTCAAAATCGTACCAGTCACGCCCCTTCACACGCGACTTCCAATTACGGAACACCAAGGCGTGCATCTTTCCTGCATAAAGGTCAGGCAGCTGGAAACAACGCACCATAAAGGTATAAGGCAGCGTCAGTGCCTTTTGTTCTGTTTGGAACAACAGAGGCGGTTGGGTATCGACTTCTATCTTCACCTTCACCGTTTTCTCCGTCTGGAATGCCACATTATAAACATTCGTATTGTCCTTCAAGAAAGCGGAATCCACCCTATCGAAAACTTTCTTGTCCTTCTTCTTAATTTCCACCTTGCGTCCCAAACTATCGAACTCTTCTATAATAGGCTGGAAATAGTTCTCAAACTCAAACCTTTCATCTGGGGTTAGCAGAGAGAAGTCCATGTCTTCGGAGAAACGAGGCAACTGATGGAACAGTCGCAGGCAAGTGCCGCCATAGAAAGCGGCCTTGTCAAAGAACCCTCCACGATGCAGTCCTGCCAATACCACCTGCTGGGTGATTTCATAGATGGCGTTCTGCTTGTCTTTGGCAGTATTGATCTGATAACGCTGCAACGCCCTCTCAAAAAAATCATTCATCTTTCCAAAATCTTTATCAGGTTGTTGATGGCTTGTCGTTTCTTGCTTACTGCAGCACACTGCCGGAATAGGTCCACGTTCATTTCCATAAAAGCATCCATATCCAATCGCAGGTCCTCTTCAAGAAAGACATAGGTGTCTTTGAGAAAACGCAATGGAAGCCTTGGTGTGGTGATGATATAGTCGCACAAAGCCTTTTCAGGCATGGCTATCAAGTAGGTCACACCCTCCTCTTCGCGCTGGGTAATGCCAATGGGATAATAGTCCTTGGCACAATGATGATACTCAAACCGTCCGGCGCCATTCTGAAAAGAAACCGTCAGATGCGTCGTAATCGACTCCACCACATCCACCCGCTCTGGTATCAGCCCATATTCACGCAGTGCCGTCAACATTGACACATACGATGGGCCATAAAGCACATTGCCTATCAGGTTCAGCGACAGCAAAAGGCCGCTTTCTTGGGGAGACACGACATAAAGACCTCGCTTCAGACGTATTATCCTACCCGCCTTCTCAAGACTAGCCACCTTTCTGTTCGCCGACTTCACACCAGGGTACAGCGAAGCGACAGCAGCGGTATTTACAGGGATGTTCTTTAAGACGGCCAACTCGTTCATACGTTATCTTTTTTTTCGATGGCAAAATTAGTAAATTTTTCAAGAGAAAATAACAGTTTTTGTAATTTTCTCTCAAAAAACCTACTATTTCATAGGGCGCGAAAATAAGAAAAAACAAAAAAAAAGCGTGAAAAAGCAATACTTTTTCAGATAAGCCCTCACAACTTAAAATTCACCCCAAGACCCAGCAAGTGCATAGCGTGTATAATGTCATATTTGTATTCCGCGGTAACCAAAAGATTACGGACGATTTCGTATCCTGTTTCGGCACCGACCATCACATTATATGTGGATCCGACATCTGTAAGAATCGTTCTTCGGATTTGGTACTGCCCCGTTGGACCGCTGATGCTGAAATCCGATTTTCTATGGTTGGTAAACTGATAACCGCCACTGGCACTCAATGCAAGGAGAAAACCACCACGGTTGACCACATTAAACCGCACCACAGCATCCGCATAATACCTCTTATACATGTCGTTGATGATAGTGAAATTATCATTAATGGTAATGATGTATCCGTCCAAATCCACTTGAGCATTATCTTCGCAAACACGAATTGCTTCATTGTAGCCCAAAACCACGCCGACCGAAAGGCGGTTTTGCCACACTTCGTAAAGCCCTCTGGCCGACACGCCTCTTGGCGAGGATCTGAAAGTCTCACAGTCGGTTTTAGCGGCTTTGAGAAAAACGGGCTGTTCATAGCCAAGTTTCAATTCCCATTTCTTTGATGATTCCTGTGCGCTTACACCCAACACAAAGAGGATGCACAGCAGCGATAATGCCATTTTTTTCATTTTTACAATTCCTTTCTTTTGATTTGTTTATAATTAGTTTGTTTTTCTCATTAATCTTGTATGTTCCCACCTCGTAAGCACCTCAACACGCTATCCCGCATAACGAAACGGACCAACTCCCAACTCTAAACTCTAAACTTTCCACTACTCTAAACCCTAAACTCTAAACTCTAAACTAAAAAAATCACCTATCCAACTCCACCCCCGCACCAACCCACTCAATCAGCTCCATCTCCATCCTCGTGCTATCCTCCGCCGCCGTCCTGCTGCTTTCGGCAGGCGCATCCTTCGTCTGTGCAGCCTTCTCCCGTCGGCATCCCATCAGCAGCATCATGGCCGCCATCAAAACCAAAGCCCAAATCCTCATCACTCTCATAGTGTCTTTTATTAGTCTTATTAGTCCTATTAGTCCCCTTCGTAAGTACGTAAGTACGTTAGCACGTATAACGATAGCACGAAAAAAACACTACCTCACCATCACCTTCTCCATAAAGATTCTTCCTTCTCTATCTCTAATCCGCACCAAATAAACACCCTGTGGCAAGTCTGCAACGGGAATTTCATTCGTGCCTTGCACGGTCTTCACCAACTGCCCGAGGGCGTTGTAGACCTGCACTTCGGCAACCTTAGCGCCTTCAATCAGCATAGTCTCTTTAGCAGGATTGGGGTATAGCGAAACGTGCTGAAGGTCTTGCTCTTGAACCGATGTTTCATCAATATAGCAAGTGTTGTATTCCGGATTCTCAAAGACCTGCTCACCGTCTTTGTATTCGCACAGCAAATTATTCTCGCAATCATAGTAATCCAAATATCCTATTGGATAATTGTTCGGGAAAATACCCTCACGAAAGGTCAGGACATCATGATAATAATAATCATAGATGGGAGCAAAACGTATCACTTTCCTCCCGTTTTCAAATGACACGCTTTCCACGACAGCCTGATGCGTCTCCCATTCGTCAGTATATTCGAATGTGTCGCCTACTGTAAGCGTCATGTCACAAAGCAACACTTCTTCCTCGTCAAACACTGGGCAATAGCGATAGAGTCTTCCCGAGGCGGTTTCTTCGCGCAAATACAACTCAAAATAATCAAAGAATCCTCGGGGAATAGCATGAAGATAATCATGTCCGTTAATGTTGACCGTGTCGGCAGTATTGATTTCCATATAGCCAGTGGTGACCCAGTCTATACAATATTGGAGCACATTCAATCGTGTAGAGTCTGCACCAAAATAAGATTCATACTCTTGCGCTTGCATCGTCACCCCTCCCGCCATCAGCAGGACCGCAAGCAGGGTGTAAAGTCTTGTTGTTTTCATATTCATATTAGTCTTATTTGTCCTATAAGTCTCACTTCGTTAGCACGATAGTACGCATAACGTTAGCACGAAAAAAAGTCACTCCTTAATCCATTTCCCACTCTCAGCCTCAGAGCCATTCACCATCACCTTCCAAACATAAACGCCCTCTGCCCAATCACTAGCATCAATCTCCGTCACATTCTCCGTAATATCCTGCCTATGCATAAGCCTCCCATTCATATCATAAACCTCCACCCAAGCATCCTTCAATCCCGTCCTGATATTCAGCACATCCTTCCCCGGATTGGGATAGGCGATGGCCACCTTCAGCCCATTCTCATGTGCCTCCTCGATACCCACAAAGGCCTCTGCAGGGAACTTTGTTAGAATGTAATGGTTAATGTTTGTGTTATCAAGTTCGTGGCAATAGGAAAGCAGAAGCACCCCGCCATCGCGGCTGACGATATAGGAATTGCAGTTGAGGTTGGTCCTTTCCTGATAAGGATAATACACTTCACGTTCCAAACCAAAGTCTCGGTTCAGTTTCTCAATCATAATCCATGAGTCATGGTCTCGATAAAGGCCCCGGTCGCGAGTGTACGCCCAAATGGTACCGTCATCAATGAAACAGGCTGGCGACCGCAAAGCGGTCATGTCATAATCGAAAGAAACCGTTTCTTTACGGTGCAGGACGTGGACATAAGCATCGTTTTCGTCAATCTCCATGAGCAGCGGATTGGGACAATAGGTCTTGCTGTCGGTGTAATCAATCAGGCAGGACATGAATGTAGTACCCCATGGACTTCTCCTGACCATTTCATAATCGATGTATCTCGGGCCATTGTGTTCCAATACAGGCACACCCATGTTTTTCACGAAATTGAAGTCCTTGTCCACCAAAATACAGTGATCGCCTGTGTTCTTTGCATCCTGTTTGCACACATGATAATGCACATATCCGATGTCGTTGCTAATCATCTGGTCGTTGAAGGCATACGGGTCACTGCCTCTGTCACCCAATGAAATTCCTTTCTGCATCAGCATATTCCCGTCAAAATCCATCTTGAAGAAAAACAGTGAATCCAACGCATAGTTGTTGTATCTCGTTTGTATTTTCGTATAGGAACCCACAATCTGCCCATCTTCCACAAAAGCGGAAGTCAGCTTAATTTTAGCCATGCTGATATTGGGGTATTGCCAAGTGCCAGCCTGATAAAATGCAGCATTGTTGGTCGTGTCGAGAGGTATCAGATATTCTACTGAGTCAATCATATTAAGGTCGCTGTCCATCTTGTAGAAATACAAATATGCCAAGTCTGAGCCTTCAAGCACAAAATTGGCGCAATCAGGATCTCGGTCGGGTAGAAAATGTCCCATCACAATGATGTTATGGTCAGGCGACTCAATGATATATTGGTCATCGGTGCGATAGCCGAATCTTGACCAATAAACCTCCTTCTGCAATATGCCGTCCGACGAGAACTTCATAATGCCAGGATTCTCGCTTTTTACCCCGTTAACCGCTGGGTCAGTCCACGAAGCGTTCACAATGATATCTCCCGATTCCAGCTCCATCATCGACTGCATCCTATTCGGAATGATTGAATCGTTGCTGTCAAACGTTCTTACAAATTCCCACTCCTGCCCGAAGGCCTTGGCCCCAAAAAGCATCAGCAGCGCAAGCAGGGTGTAAATTCTTGTTGCTTTCATATTCATATTAGTCTTATTTGTCCTATAAGTCTCACTTCGTTAGCACGTTAGCACGTATAACGATAGCACGAAAAAAAACACTACCTCACCATCACCTTCTCCATAAAGATTCTCCCTTCCTTATCTCTAATTCTCACCAAATAAACCCCATCCGCCAAATCCGCTACATCAATCTCATTCGTCCGCCGCACTATTTTCACCATCTGCCCAAGTGCATTATAAACCCGCACCTCATCAACCTCAACACCCTCAATCCGAACAACCCCATTGGCAGGATTGGGATAAACAACAGCCTCAAAACGATTCTCTTCAATCCCCGTGGTATTCTTCTCCAAGCATTCAGACCACGAAATCGCTGATTCCACGCCGTTGATCACATGGCTGACACCCCATTTGTAAAGACCGTCATCCAAGTCAGCCCATTGTCCGTCAAGGTAGGAATTGTCCTCCAGCTTTCTTGCAATCAACTCCATGTCCTGGCCGTCGCAAAGGGCGCGATACACCTTGAAGTGCGGAAAACCGCTGTCATAATACATAAGCATCTGCATCAGCCAAGCGCCACCGCCAAGGTCGGTTTGCTGCCATCCGTCTTCAGTTTTCCACCAAGTGCCATCGTCGCTCGAACCACCATTGCCGTAGGGAGCCGGTGTCTCGTGGCCTTCGTCGGTGCTCCATACCATCCAGATGCTTCCTGCCTCTAAACCAACCTCCACCCAGTCATCCAATTCAAAATACTGATAATCGCCCAGTCCTGGCGTCACATCCACGGTAATTGACGACATCGCCTCCCCAGGCGCATCTTCACCGCCCAAGTATATGGTACAGTTATAGGTGCCGCCCGTCAGTCCTTCAGCATCGCTGTAGAGGGCAACATCCGTAATGACCCCACACGTCTGCTCCGTCCATTTCATGGCCCATTCACAGGCATTGCCGCCGTCACCCATGCTGCCACGGTAACCGTCATATCCGTAATACAACCAACTTTGCGGCTGATAAAAAGAGCCATCGTAAACAAAATGGATGCAGTCGATATACCATGTGTCGTCCAGGGCACTCTCTTCGCCGTCTTTGGCATACTCCCACTTGAAGGTGTGTTCGCCTTCCGTGACGTCAAACCGAAACTCATGCCAAGAGCCTTGTCCCGACTGGTTTGTCATGCACTCGCCATCGATATAGAACTTACCCAAATCCCAGTTGTTTTCCGAGGAGATTTTGCCATAAAACCGCATCTCGCAATCACGTGGAATCGGCATCTTGATTTGAATGGCCGAAGTCGAATTGTCTATGCCGGCATTCGACGCCCGCATGGAGAAGGAACCGTCAAAGGACTGGCTGTCGGTAATCTCCCAAGGATAATCGGAAACGGCATTGTTCCAGTCGAAAAGGCTGAAATCACCCGTTTCAAAATGATCGACAAATTGGCTTTCCCACTGAACCCTGACCGTTTGGTTGCTGATAACAGAGGCATCCACCTTCATCGGGTCTTCCCATCTGCCGGGAACTTGTGCAAAAAGGTTGCTCGCCATAAGGCCAAGCCCAACCATAGCAATAAGCCTAATGTTTTTCATTGTACAGTGATTTTATTTGTATAAACTATTCCATTCATACCTGTAATTCGCAGAAGATAAACACCCTGCGGCAATCCCTCCAAACTCACGTCATTAGAGTTCCGCACCGTCTTCACCAACTGCCCGAGGGCGTTGTAAACCTGCACTTCGGCGGGTTCAATACCATTGATGTAAACATAGTCGTTTGCGGGATTAGGTGAACAGGTTACAACAGAATTGCTTTCATTTTCTTCTATGGCATCGAACCCTGTGCCATCGTTCATAAACACTTCAAGCCATGATTCTCTCTCAAATGGCACATGCAAAACGAGCAAATCGTCGAAACCATCGTTGTTCAAATCGCCGACTTCGAAATTGCGGACAAACTCGTATTCATATTTTTCCACTGGGAAAAACACAGGATTGCCAAACCCAAATGCGCCGTTGCCCTCAAATATATAATAACCCGTATGCCCCAACTGGAAATCACTCATTTGCACAATAATATCAAGGTATTCATCACCGTTGAAATTCACTAGTTTCATATTGTCAAGCCCCCCATCATACCAAGTGATACTGCTTGGGAACCAAATCGAATCCATCTTTTGGAATTCCTCATTGCCGAGGTTCCTATAGACCCAAAGGTGTGAATCGCTAGTTGATCTGCCTTCCACCACATCCTCCCAACCGTCGCCGTCGATGTCAAAAACCACCAGACCATTAGTAGAGTAGCCGTCAGGGACCCACGGATGGACATATCCTTCGCGAGGAATCAAGCTGTCTGTGGTATAAAGAAGGGAGTAGGCGTCAACAATGTCGTCCTTCTTGTCGTGATTCATGTCGCAAACAGTGGGCACATAAAGCGAACCAATAGAAAAAACCGCTTCCGCAGCGAAGTTGCCCGTACCATCATTACACAAATAACCCAAGCCTGATTCAGTGTTGGCATGATAATCGTTTGCTACCGCTATGTCGAGGAACGAATCACCATTAAAATCGCCCGATGTCATCATCAGATAGAACGGATTGTCTAAGAAATGCTGATAACCATTGTACCAAACCCATTCCGGCTGAATCAAAGGAGTCTCGGCAAAACGTTCGAAACCGCCATTTCCGTCGTTGTAATCGATTCTAATAAAACAGGTGTCGTAATCCGCGTTTCCGTTGAATACGTAGGCATACGAGGCAATGTCGAGGCTGCCGTCCTTGTCGAAATCCTCCAAGAGGAAGGCTAGCTGTAGCATCTCATAGCCCATGTGCATGTCGGGTTTTGGGCTACTGATGTTTTGGGAACATTCAAGATGCCCCGTCCCATCGTTGAGATAGATGGAGAAAATCACCTCGCTGTACATGATGTTGAGTCGGCTAACGACCACATCGGCAAATCCGTCGTTGTTGACATCGCCAACCTTGATACTGCGCGACTCGGGTAGCAATTCGTACATCTCGCTACGCACTTGCGCTTGCATCGTCACCCCGCCCGCCATCAGCAGGAGCGCAAGCAGGGTGTAAAGCATTATGTTTTTCATCGTACCGTGATTTTGTTCGTGTAAACTTTACCATCCGCATCCGTAATGCGCAGCAAATAAACCCCATCCACCAAACCACCCAAATCAATCTCATTCGTCCCCCGCACAGTCTTCACCAACTGCCCGAGGGCATTGTAAACCTGCGCCTTGGCAGTCTCGATGCCTTCAATGGTCACTTTTTCCCTTGCGGGGTTGGGATAGAGTTGGGCCGTTTCTGAAAATTCGGTAAATTCCTCCGTTGCTTCATACACAGTACATAGCAATGGGGCGCCACCTTGTTCCATCCAAACATCATCGCACCAGTTTTCATAATCTGACGAGCTCTGCTGTATGGCAACCCAGCGATTCAGTGCTTCTTTCAAATCGTCCACCATTTCTCCGCCGATTTCAACTGGGTTTTCCAAAACACAGCCATCATTTGCGTAATAAAAAGCAGAGGTGTTATTAACCGTGGCCCATTCGTCCGGTCTGCTTACAACGCCTGTGTAGAAGGGTACATCATGCTCGGCCAAATAATAGCAATTCTCAATCACACTATTTCCACGATGCCACCATGCGACTGCGGCCCTATAACCCACCATGTCGCCTCTTGGCTCTGTTGGGTAATAATAACAGTTTCTAACGATGGAACCCTGCTCTATTTCAGGGTCGGTGGAATTGTATTGTACAATGCCTGCTGACGTATGCATGGTGCGATCCTTGAAAATCAATGGGTAATCGTACATCTCGCCATAAAAATAGCAGTTTGATATTTCTGCACGATGGTCTTCCAAAGTCGTAATATTGCTATGAGCAATACCTCCCATTTCGTATGAGACACATGAATCGGCGACAAAAACACAATTTCTTAACAATGAATTAAGATTATTGTAAACCAAACCACCTGCATGTATTTCCTCGTTATTCTCGTATTGCCCATTATAAAACTCATAAATGGAGCCTTTTGAAACGCAACGGTCTATGACGGATTGTTCGGAATAGCAGGCAACAGAGCCAAAATGTAATATATGGTCATCTCGATTCAAGCATACAAAATCGTTCAATTTCAATCCCTTTATTTCAGCATTGTAAAGATTGCCGAATAAACCATGACATTTCTCATGGAACAACTCATCCACTCTTCTAAAATAACCTTTATCACCCCCTACCAAATTCGACACTTCGTGTCCTTTGCCATCAAATGTGCCTTTGAAATATTTGAGTTGATAATCCTGAATGGAGTCGCTCCACTGGCTTCCTCCTATCGCCTCCCATAAGTGCGCGCCCATATCTATATCCGAAACAAGTTTAACCTCATTCCCTTCAAAGTCATTGGCTTCCTGTCCGTTCCGTCCGTTCACCACGGCGGCAAACCAAGCCAAGCCTTCGGCACTTGAAATGGTTACATTGCCTTGTTCATCCATTTCATAGCCTTCGGGTTGTTCCGTTACGACATCCGTCCAATAGTCAGTGGGATAGCCGTCTCTGTTTTGCGCTTGCATCGTCACCCCTCCCGCCATCAGCAGGAGCGCAAGCAGGGTGTAAAGCATTATGTTTTTCATTGTACCGTGATTTTGTTCGTGTAAACTTTTCCTTCCGCATCCGTGATCCGCAGCAAATAAACCCCATCCACCAATCCACCCAAATCAACCTCATTCGTCCCCCGCACCGTCTTCACCAACTGCCCAAGGGCGTTGAAAACCCGCACTTCATTAGCGATAACACCTTCAATTTTGACAACACCATGGGCAGGATTAGGGAAAACTTCAAACTTTGATAAATTCAATTCTTTTGTACTTGCTTCTCCGTTTATTTCTGTGATAAGAATGTAAAAAACAGGATTCCTATAATTATCCATTATCATCCTTGGAATAAAGGTGGCGGTCACTTCTTCATAGTCAGCATAATGAATTGTGTCATTGCCAACAATAAAAGTGTGATAGAGATAATCATAGGATATTGAATCCCAGACCATTGGGTTGTCAATATAATGATGACCATTGCTATAAAATGACATGTTTATGCCTGGTATTGGCGGCCCAATATTTATATATGGAGTTCCTGCATCTGTCAGCATTCCTGTTAGAGTTATTTGCTCCTCCGTTTCCAGTTTTATCACCTCCATTGCATTGAAAGGCACACCGAAAAGATCATGATGAATTGCTTCAAAACCGCCAGCTACAACCGGAGTGTTGTTGCCAAAAGTATTCCTGATGTCATATAACGTGTACCTGTTTTGGAGGACTCCTTTGTTTGTCACATAACGGTGCATCTCTCCGTCAAATACCGAAAGATAAGGCGCTTCGCCGCGAGGCCAAGAAAGGCATAGGTCGTTTTCCGTAGTAAGTGTGCCACTAATGGTCGAATCCTCCGTGTCATACGGGAGTGCATCAATCAGTTCGAAGACATAGAAAACATTGCCGTTATAGTCGGTCAAGCTATTGTTTTCGCCAACGAAGAGATACCGTTTGTCTGCCATAAGAGTCCTTCCGTTAACGACAAGAGGCATTTCCGTCTGAAGTTCTCCATCGATTGTAACGTAATATACTTCTGTCCCACTATATTTGACAAAGCTGGCTGCCGAAACAGGATTGGGTCCTGGATAGACAATGTCGCGGAAATCAAAAAAGCCAAAGATTTGTCGACGTGTTGAATTAAGGTTATTGCTGATGTCGATGGCTTGAAAAACTTCCCCATTCCCATCTTCCATTTCCACAACAGTTCCCTTAACCTCAATCTCATTGCCAACCGGGATGGTGTCGTAATGGATAACCAAATCCTCCAAATATGGATTGGGCCAGTAGTTGTCAACCATCACATAATATGTCTCACCTTCGGAGACGATGGCAAAACGGTCGTTACACACATTTTGTTCAAAGTAAGGAGCGTCAACTCTACTTACCATGCCTGTGACGTTTATTTCTTGCGCTTGCATCGTCACCCCTCCCGCCATCAGCAGGAGCGCAAGCAGGGTGTAAAATCTAATTTTTTTCATCTTCGTGTACATTTATTATAATTCATGCACACAAAATTATATCAAAATTCCACAGAAATTCCAACCGCAAGGCACAAGTAAACATTTTTCTACCTCGCATAATACCCAATCGCCTGTTTGGTAGCCGATTGGGAAACGATAAAGTACACATTTTTATTCCACAAGTACCGAAAACTGGCCCAAATCCAGTTTCTTGTAGAGCGCAGAGCGGTACTTTCGGACAGTGTTTTCACTCAATCCAAGCAGCTCCGCCTCCTCCTTCGCACGCAACCGCAGGAAGGTTAGGATGGTCAATTTACGCTCCGTCTCGCTTAAGTCGGGGCAAACCTTCTGCAGCTTTTCCGTGGCTCGGGGATAGGTCGTTTCAAATTCGGCCATAATGCGCTGCAGCTTGTCGTCTTCTTCACTATCGTAAATGGCCTTCGCACGTTGCTGCAGCACTTCCTTGGTGTGTTGTGCTGCCTGTTCCATCTTTGTCTGAAGCTCACGCTCCGTTTCGCCATGCCGTTGCAAGGCCTCATTCAACCGCCGCTGTGTCTCGGCCTCGTTTGCCGCCATGCGTTTCCTGTGGCTGCGCCGCATCAATATGACAACTACAGCCGCCAGCACCACCAATGCCATTACCATTGCAAGCGTCATCCTCACGGCCTTCCTCCGTTCACGGAGCGAAGCCGCCTCCTGATTCTCCTGCAAATAGTTCTGGAACATGTCATTCAGCTTCGAGACTTGTGCCTGCTTTTCGGCTGCCGTTGTGGTTTTTTCTATGAGCATTGTGGCATATTGGTTGGCTTTCAGCGTGTCGCCTTCGCTCATGGCAATCTCACGCAAAGCCCTTGCTGAAACGCTTGCCATGCCAGACTCTTTTTCAAATTCAAGCACAGGCTCAAAATAGGCCTTTGCGGAATCGTATTGCCTCATATCTTGGTAGATACTGCCAATGATCATGTATCGGTTGAGTCTTTCCGTTTCATTTGTTGCTTGCGCCGTCATCCTTTTCAAGCTATCCAAGGAGTTCACGGTATCGTTGTGGGAAGAGTACTCAAACAACGCCCTAACCGAAATCAAATCCCTATATAACAAAGCGTTTCTTTCGGTCAAAAGCTCCAACGCCTTTTCATAGCAACAGGCTGCGCTGTCCGCTTCATTCAGCTTGTCATATTGTTTTCCCAAATGATAAAGGATGTTGGCAATCTTGTCCGGCGAAACCTGCGCAATTCTGTCGTATGCTAAAGCCTCCTTGTAGCAATAGATGGCAGGTTCTTGCATGAATTGTGCAGAAAACAATTCCCCAAGGCGGTTATAGGTCAAAGCCATAAACCACGCTTTCTTGTCCACCAGATCATTCTCGGCAAAGTGGCTCTCCATCATCCGTAAGGCATTGAGGTATTCCCCGCAGGCCTCAATAAGGCTGTCGCGCTCATAATACCCCACACCATTAATATAATGTGCCCGCGCCGCCAAAAACGCATCCCGCCCCTGTACGGACACACCGCGTGTGTTCGCTCCATCCATCCCCACAATCGAATCAAAATAATGAACCGCCTTCAGCAGATCCTTCCTATTGCTCTGCTTATAGTAATTCTTATAAAGCAGCTCCGCAATCAACACCTGGCAATAATGCCCCTCAAACACATCCAACCCATCCGCCTCGGGGCTTGCGGCAAACTCCATCATCACCGCCAAGGCACTGTCGGGGTGGTGCCACATCAGGGTGTCAATTTGAGATAATGCTAGAATCGGCCCTTCGACCCTTCGACAAGGCTCAGCGACCACAGGCTCAGGGACCTCAGCTGGTTTGGAGCAAGCCACCAGCATGGCCAGCCCAAACAAAAAGCTCACTATGTGCAAACACCATTTCACGCGGCAAAAATACTCAAAATCCATCTAAACATCCAAAATCTTTGGGTCAAACAAGAATTCATAAATTCCAGTCATGACAATGTTTATTAGCTATTTCTATTGTTTTCATTACGGATTTATGGCAATTTTTCCAAAAATCCGTATTAATATTTCACATACTGCTCCAACAAAGGGTTCACCTCCCCTTCTTCCTTGAGCAATGCCTCCAGTTGTGCCCAATTTTTGATCATGCCGCGTTTCTCGCGTTGGTTGACGATGCGCTTCACCTGCTCATAGCTGAGGTAAGGATGATGCACCAAAGTCTTGAAATCTGCGCGATTAACATCGACTTTCCGTATTTCGACCGCACCTAAATTAATAAAAGGCTGTATGGCCGCGAAACGCGCATCGTCCATGCCTTTCACGTCGCGGAGTTGCTCCTTGTCGACGAAGCCGCCCAACTTCTCGCGGAACTCGATGATACGCACCGCCGTGTAAGGTCCAATCTGCGGCAACTCTACCAAGGTGGTCGAGTCCACGGTATTCAAATCGACGATGGGAATGGCTTTCTTTTCTGGCTTAGGTTTCTCTTCATAAGACGGTGTCTCCTGCTTTTTGGATGAAGGTTTGCTGCTTGCACCATGCGACACTTCAGGCAACACAATGAAAGGCTCCAGCTGCACAAACTCTTCCTCACTGATGGTGTAAAGCTTGCCCAAATCGTTTTTCGAGTAGAACTTGCCGCCTTTGGCCTTGTAGTTCATGATGTTGCGCACCTGACGGTCGGTGAGACCCATTTGCAGCCATTCTTCTTCCGTGATGGTATTGGGATTGAAGGGAAACGGATGCAGTTCCGCCACCTCTAGAGGCTTCTCAGCTTGTTGCTGCTGTTGCTGCTCGATGGCCGCCTGACGCAAGGCCAACAAGGAATCCAGGTTGTGCAAGGAGGCATTACTCAGCGACTTGCGCGACGGACGAAACAGGCAGGCCAAAATCAATACCAGTATCACTGCCAGTATCGTGATGATGGCAACGCGCTCGCCTTTGCTGAAGGAAAACCATTTGCGCAAGGAATCCATGTTATTTAATCAATCCACTGATGAACACAATCGTGATGGCTATGGGAGCCAGATAACGAATAATGAAGAAGATAATTTTTTTCAACGAAGCCTTGATGGTACCCTCGTTGGTCACCTCCTCGAAGAATTTGGCCTTGCCCAATTTCCAACCCACGAAGATGACAATCAACACGCCACCGAGGGGCAAGAGTATGTTGGACGAGACGAAGTCCATGAGGTCGAAGACAGTCCTGCCACCACTGGCAAAGGGCGTGTTCTCCATCAGACTCAACGAGGCAAAGCTACCGATGAATAGCGTGGCTACACAAGCCCACACCGTCGACCATCTGCGGTTGATGTGTCGCTCCTCTGAGAGGTAGGCCACCACGACCTCAAGCAGCGATATCGTGGAAGTCAACGCAGCGATGGCCAGCAGCACGAAGAAGATGATGCAGAAGATATAGCCTCCTGTCATCTGGTTGAAAATCATAGGTATCGTGTTGAACACCAGTCCCATGCCTGCTGTCGGGCGAATGCCAAACGAGAAAGCTGCAGGGAAGATGACAAGACCCGCCAAAACGGCAATCAAGGTGTCGGCAAGCACCACGGAAAAGGCGGTGGAAGTCAGGTTGTCTTTTTTCTTGATGTATGAGCCATAGGTGATGAGCGCTCCCATGCCGAGACTCAGCGAAAAGAAGCCCTGCCCCAATGCACTAATCAAGACATCACCATTGATTTTAGAGAAATCAGGAGTGAAAAGGAAGGACAATCCTTCGTTGGCACCAGGCAAAGTCGCCGAGCGTATGCCCAAGACGATAAGGATGACCAAAAGCAGTGGCATCAGGATTTTTGCATATCTCTCAATGCCGTTTTGCACTCCTTTGAAGACCACAAAGCCGGTTAGGAAAATGAAGATGGCCTGCCACATCACATTGCGCCAACCCATATTATGGAAGTCGGCAAAGTCTTGCTCCATGGCAGCCAGGTCTTTGCCTTGGAACGAGTTGGTCACTGCCTTGATGATATACTCCAACGTCCAGCCCGACACGGTGGAATAGAAAGCGAAGATGATGAATCCACACAACACGCCCATATAGCCTACAACCGACCAAGCGGACTTAGGCGCGAGTTTCTTAAAAGCCCCGACGGCATTACTCTGTGAGCGGCGACCGATGACCAACTCCGACAGCATCACAGGGATGCCGAGGAAGATGACCACGGCGAGATAAACCAAAAGGAAGGCCGCGCCGCCATTTTCCCCAAGTTCACAGGGAAAGCGGTAGATATTACCTAGACCGATAGCCGAGCCCGCAGCAGCGGCAATAATGCCTATCTTCGAGCCAAAGCCATCACGTTTTTTCTTTTCTTCTGACATATTGTATTATTTGACTCGGGACGCGGGACTACGGGACACGGGACAGTCTCGTGTCTCGCGTCTCGTAGTCTCGTGTCATTGTTTATCTCTTTTCACCGTATGCAAGGTCACCCACATCGCCAATACCCGGAACGACATAAGCGCGAGCCGTCAACTCCTCATCAATGCTGCCCACCCAAATGGTGACAGGCAGGCGCGACATGGTGCGCTCCACATAGTCAAGACCATCTTGCGAAGCCACAGCCACTGCAATAAAAATCTCCTTCGGCATCATATCCTCCATCAGGCCGTTTAAGGTTTTCACGATGGACTCACCCGTGGCCAACAAGGGGTCGCAAAGGATGAGGATACGATCCTCGATGTCGGGCGAAGAGAAATACTCCACGCGAATCTCAGAGTCTTCCTCGTTCTTGTCGTATTTGCGGTAGGCCGCGATAAAAGCGCTATCAGCTTGGTCGAACATGCTGAGCATGCCGTTGTGGAACGGCAAGCCTGCACGCAAGATGGTGGCAATGACAGGTTGCTCATGCATCGTACGAATCTGTTTGATGCCCAAAGGGGTGGTCACCTCTTCATCGTCATATTCGAAAGACTTACTGATTTCGTAGGCCATAATCTGACCAATGCGTTCGAGGTTACGGCGAAAGCGCATTCTGTCTTGTTGGATGACGGCGTCGCGGAGTTCAGCCATGTATTGGTTGAAGACACTGTCGGTTTTTTCAAGATTGTTGATTTTAATCATAGTGCTGGTATTTGGCACAAAAATAGGAGTAATTCTGATACAAGGCAAGAAAAACTTAAGAATGGGTATCGAAAAGTAGATTTTTTGTCTTTCACTTGGATGGTGTAGTTTTTATCCATACCTTTGCACCCCTAATTTTAACCTTCCATGAAGTTATTCAAATACTTGATAATCTTAGCATTACTTTCAGCGGTAAATATTTCAAACGCCTGTACCAACTTTCTCATCACGAAGGGTGCCTCTGTGGATGGCTCCAGTTTTATCAGCTATTGCGCAGACTCCCATATCCGTTACGGTGAGCTGTATTATACCCCTGCTGCAGATTGGCCAAAGGGTTGCATGAGGATGTGTTATGACCGCGGCACCAACCGTCCAAGAGGCATGGTACCCCAGCCTGCTCACACCTATCAGGTGGTAGGCTATATCAACGAGAACCAAGTGGCCATGGGCGAAACAACCTTTGGTGGCCGCGAGGAGCTCCTCGACCCCACGGGCATCGTCGACTACGGCAGCCTGATGTTCATCGCCCTCGAACGCAGCCGGTCGGCACGCGAAGCCATCAAAATCATGGCTGACTTGGTGGAAGAATACGGCTACGGCAGCGATGGAGAATCGTTTTCCATCAGTGACCCCAACGAGGTTTGGTACATGGAGATCATGCCTAAGGGCTACACTGAGGTGATTACCAAGAAAGGCGATACCATCAATGCCGACCGTGGTGCGGTTTGGGTGGCCATCCGCATCCCTGACGGCTACGTGAGCGGTCACGCCAACGCGGCCCGCATCACCACCTTCCCGCTCCGCAACGGCAGGACTTCCATCACCGACAAGGAATGGGGAAGACTTTATAACCCTGCTGTCGAGGTCATCTACAAGCACGATATAATCAAATTCGCCCGTAGGAAAGGTTATTTCACGGCCAAGAAAGACACCGATTTTGACTTCAGTGCGGCCTTCGCCCCCGTCGACTTCTCGGCTGCCCGCATCTGCGACTTCCGCGTTTGGACCATGTTCAACGAGGTGTGTGACGACATGGACCAATACTGGGATTACGTCACCGGCAAGGACCTAAGCAACCGCATGCCGCTTTATGTCAAACCCAACCGCAAAATCAGCCTTGACGACATGATGGCTTTCCAACGCAACCATTTCCAAGGCACTGAACTGGACAAGACACAAGACATCGGCGCCGGCAACTTCCAATCGCCTTTCCGTTGCAACCCGCTTTATTGGGAATATAACGGTCAACCTTATTTCAACGAACGCAGCATCGAGACCGTACAAACCGGTTTCTCCTTCATCGCCCAAAGTCGTTCGTGGCTGCCCAATCCCGTCGGTGGCATCATCTGGTTTGGAGTTGACGACACCAATTCAACAGTTTACACACCTTTCTATTGCTCCATCAGCGAGGTGCCCATCGAGTACCGCCACGGCAACGGCGACATGCTCACCTATAGCGAAAACGCTGCCTTCTGGGTCTTCAACCGATTGGCTCACTTCAAGTATCTCTTCTACAACCGCGTCATCGACGACATCAAAGCCGTACAACATGAATTGGAAACCAGCTATCAGGATCAGGTCAAACACGTGGACGAGCAAGCCAACACCCTTTATCTGCAAGACCCCAAGAAAGCCATCGAATACCTGACCTATTTTTCAGGCAAGGCGGGCCACAACACCGTGGTCCGTTGGAAAGAATTGGACAACTACCTGTTGGTGAAATACATGGACAGTAACATCAAGCAGGAAGAGAACGGCCAGTTCAAGCGCAACGGCTACGGCTACCCTGCCAAACCTATGCAGCCCGGTTATCCCGATTCATGGAAAAAGGCTGTGATTGAGCAGACGGGCGACAGGTTCAGGAGACCGGAATAAAGGAAACATATCTTACACAAATCAATCGTAAATAGAAGGTTCAGCCCGACAAAGCGAGCTGAACCTTCTTTTCATACATCTCAACGAAAAATGCGCCTTATTTGTCGATGACAATCTTTTGCGTCTTCACATCATCGCCATTGATCAGGCGCAGGACATACACGCCTGGGGTCATCCCGTTTGTGGAGATGCAAGATTTTGCGTCTGTAGTCAATGTCAGACGGTACAGAAAACCGCCCAGACATACTACGAATACGACTCGATATCTTCACTTTGCGAGGTTCGGCCGAGAGCAACTTCTTTCGATTTCGGGCACGAAGCGTTAATCAACGCACATACTTTGAAACATACTCAAGCGTTTCAATTCCTAATGTGTCCAGATCTTCATTGATAGAAGTCCTCAATTCAACGGCTGTCATATTATTGTTATTTATGATTCGACTGCAAAAATACAACTTTTTCAATAAATAGCAAGGCTTTGATGTAGTTTTACTATCTGCATCTAAATGACCATAAACGCCTGAATCTCCGCCTCATTCATATTCCGAAAACCATATTCATGAACCACTTCCCCGTCTTCCAAAAACACAATGACAGGGAAGTTTCCGTTAATGGCTTTCAACATACGCGCCACATCGGGATAGAGCACATCGCGATACTGCGCCGACCCCGATTCCTCGTAAAACTTCGCAATGCTTTCCTCGTTACCCATAAATAGATAGGTGATGTTTTCTTTCGGGAAACCATAGAACTGCTGCATCAAAGAAAGTTTGTGCGCCGCCATTTGGCAATAGTCGCAGGAAGTCGAGAAAAAGCAAACCACCTGCTTGCCTTCACGCAGGTTCAATGCATCCAAAGGAGCATCATCCAACATTTCATTGAAAAGCTCTAATTGCAGGTTTTGCTCTGGATCAGCATTTGAAGTCAGGTTGTCAGGAGGTGAGATGACGAAAACCGCAATTGTTGAAACCATCACCGTTATGCACAATATCAACCAGCGGAAAGGCGTCTTCCAACTTTCCATCCTGTAAATCGGCAGGAAAAGCAGCATCAAAACTCCATTTTTCACAAGGCTTTGCTTTGGGTCGAGTTGGAGGAAGTCGCCAAAACAATGGCAGCTGTCGGTGCGACCGAGATACATGGCATAAATTAATAATAAGGAGTAGCCCACAAGCATGGCTATGCTCCACCACCACATCAGTTTGTGCAGACAATGGGAAATCAAGCCGATGCCCAGCACTAACTCAATGATGATGGCCAAACGCGCCACCATGAAGGAGGCGTTAAGACTAAAGAAATGGTAACTGTAGATGTAAATCTCGAACTTGTCCATGTCGAATAGCTTCAACACTGCCGACACAACAAAGACAAGCCCGAGCAAGACTTTCAATGCCGATTTACCGAGCGGATTGGTCAAAACCCATTATTTCGGATTGTTGTTATTGAACAGATTCTCCCACCAACTGGGCTTCTCGCCCGTCACTTCCTCCTCGGAGACTTCGTTGCAGATTACCTGACCCCATCCGACGATTTCCTTCGACTTGTCGGAACAAGATGAGCCATCCTCGATGGTATAATAATCTGCGCCCAAATCCACGACTTCCTCATTCTGTATGGTGGTACACTTGCAATACCTCGTCTTCTTGCAGGCGGGCAAAACCAACACCGCCATGGCGAGTATTATGATCAGAATCCTTTTCATCTTCAGCAATTTTTCACGGCAAAAGTACAAATTTTTGCCTTTGTGGTGAAATAACGAAAAAAAATAAGTAATATTGCAGTTCCATCAACAATTAAACAATCAACAATTAAACAATCAACATTATGAAAAAGCCTCTATTATTCACCCTCATCCTGACCGTGATGGCTGCAGGCAGCCTCTTTGCCCAGCATCGCGCCGTAAGAACCACAACTGAGCCCAACAAGGGCTCGCTCCTTGAATACGGCATCAGTAACCCATTGGCCGACAGAGCCATAACCGAAGACCCAAACATCCTTTGGGAGAAATACGAGAGTGGCGCCGTACCCGAAGACGTGTTCTACATCGAAACCACAGGCGACTACCTCGTGTATTACGGCCTCAACCAGAAACGCGTCACCCTCTTCGACGCCAACGGTAACGTGAAATGGGAAAAACCTATTGTGGAAGGTGGCCGTGCGGCCGTTTCCCACTCAGGCAACGCCATTGCCTACTCCGACGCCTATGACCTTTACGTTGTCGACATTGAAGGCAACGAAGTCTTCCATGAGACCTTCGACTACCCTGTCTCCCACTTCAAACTCACCGCTGATGGCTTGAGGATTTATGTTTCCTACGGCCGTTATGAGGACAACTACTACGCCGTCGCATGCTATGACTTCGGCTCCTACAAAAGCGACCCGGTGTGGATAATCGGCGACCTCACCGTCAACCCTGTCGGAATCAGTCTTTCGAAAGACGACAAACGCCTTGTCGTTGCCTTCGCGCAAGGCTACAAGCAGATTTGGGTAATCGACCCGCTAACGGGCGACGTCCTGCAAAACGACCTCTATTACTACGACAACTCGCCCAGCCAAGACCCTGCCCTGAGCGCCAACGGCGACTACCTCGCCTACGCCGACTTCAGTGGCATGGCCTACCTCTACCACTGGAACGGCGAGCGCTATGAGAGCGTGTGGACGGCCAACATCGCTGGTCCCGGCGCCTCCTCCACCTGGGGATGCGCCAACGCCATCTCCGACGACGGCAGCATCATCGCTATCGGCACCCTCGACTTCGTCAGTTCTGGCTACGACGGCTGCTGCTATCTCTTCAACAACTACTCCAACGAGCCCATCTGGAGCTATACGGGCTGCGGCGATGAGGTGACCCAAGCCGCCGTAAGCGACGACGGTTGCATCATCGGCTTTGTCACCTGGGGTCCCATCAACCACTCCGCGCCCGACTTCTTCCTCTTCCGCAAACAGAGCAACGTGCCCATCGCCGAACTCAACACCCCTGGCTCGATGGAACACATCGACATCTCCAGTACCGGCGACCACTTCATCGTAGCTGGAAAGGCCGTCCACTGCCGTGAGATGGGCAGCGGCAGCCGCACCTACGCCATCGAGACCTTTTCCGACGAAATCGGCTCACTGGAGGGTAGCGTCAACTTGGGAGCCAGCGCCAACAACAGCGGTGTCAACATCAACATTAACGAGCTCGAAGACTACTTTGAGACCACCGACGAAAACGGCGACTTCGCATTTCGCTTCGTCCCAGCAGGCAATTATACCGTCACCGCCAGCATCCCGGGCTACCTCCCCGAGACCAAAGAAGTCAGCATCAGCCAAGGCATGATTACGAACATCGAATTCGATTTACAAGCCGTCGGCACACCCATCAGCGACCTCTATGCCTCGCAAGGCGCTTACGACTATGTGGAACTCACCTGGACCAAAGATGATGCAGCCATAGGTTACAACATCTACCGCAAAAACGCACTCAATGCACCTTTTGGCGAGCCTATGACCATCGTCAGTGCCGATGAAGGCTATTTCGAGGACCACACCGCCATCCCCACACAGCATTACTACTATTGCGTCACCTCACAACTCGACGAAGAGTTGCAGACACCTTATTCAAATGTCTGCCTCGGTTATGCCACAACAGCCTACATCACCCATACCATTGACGTCTATGACGGTACCGCTCCCACCATCGATGGCATCATGGGCGAAGGCGAATGGGACGATGCCTTCCGCGTGGACGTGAGCAACTACCTCCTCCCCGTTGATATGGGCAGCGTCACCCTGCACCTCAAGATGGATGACAACTATCTCTATGTCTGTTCAGAGAACCGCATGGACAACGAATGGACCAACAACGACGGCGTGGCTTTCTATATCGATGACAACAACGATGGCACCTACCCGCCTGCCGAAGACAACAGCGAAGGCAACTACTGGATGTACTACGGCGACCCCAACACCGTGCGCTACCGTCCCATCTACGAGACCGGCGGAGTGGGCACCGTCATGAACCTGCCTGAGGAAATCATCGGCTGCGACATGAGCCAAGGCTATGAGACCATTGAGTTCGCCCTGCCTTTGGGTAACGACGAAGACTGGAAGATCAACACCGACAACGGCAGCAGCGGTCTCTACCTCTTTGTGCGCGACGCCGCCACGGCCACCATGTTCGGCAAATGGCCTGCCGAGAACAACGAGACCTTCGCCCCGACCTACTACGGCGTGATGAACTACCATGCGGAGAACGCTGTGCCCGAGCCGCCCACCAACCTTCGTATCGACGAGGAAGTGAACGCACAAGGTCTCTACACGCCCATCTTATGGGACATGCCCGTGATGAACGACTTCGACCACTTCAACCTCTATTTCATGGATTATCCTGACCAACACGTGGAAGTCTTCGGCACCCAATGGATCTTCGAGGTGGATGACGAAGAGGAAGTGAGCATCTATGTCACCACTGTCGACCAAGCGGGACAAGAGTCTGAGCCTTCCGAGACTTTGACTTTCCGTCCCGGCACCGAGAACGTGGCCGAGAACGGACTGGCCCTGCTCAGCCTCTACCCCAACCCGACGCAAAACGTGCTTAACCTCAGTGCCGACCTGCAAGGCCGCACCGAAGTGAAGGTTCTCGACCTGCAAGGCCGCACCGTGAAGCATTATGTTGTGAATGGCTTGAACGCCTTGCGCCTCAACGTCAGCGACTTGCAGAGTGGCGTGTATTTCCTCTCCGTGAGCAACGAGACGGCAACTATTGTAGGTAAGTTTGTCGTGGAATAAGAAGAAACAAACTAAAAGAAAAAGGGAGGTTTGACATGAACCCCGAAAGTTGGACAAAAAACTTTCGGGGTTTTATTATTTGAACTCCGGATGCAATTCCAGAAACTTCCTGTCGTATTGCCTAATCCGGCTCAGTGAGCGTCGGGTCCAAACAAGGCGCAAGGCATTGCGCTCCTCTTCCGTGAGGTGCCAGTTGATGTCGGAGGAGGTATGCAAGCGGTTGGTAAGGGTGTACATCAACAAAGCCGCAGACACACTGATGTTGTAACTCTCCGTGAAGCCGTACATCGGGATGCGGACGTGCATGTCGGCGTTTTCCACGGCATAATCCGAAAGGCCCAGCTTCTCCGTGCCGAAGACCAAGGCGATAGGTTGGTCCAACGGCAGGGTATCGGGTGTGAAGTCATCGCGGTGCGGACAAGTGGCCACAATCTTGTAACCCTTCTCGTGCAGCTGCTGATAGGCCGCAGGCGTATTGAACTCACCTTGCTCATAATAATACATATTGAGCCATTTCGTGCTGCCCAACACCACATCGGGATTCACATCGTAACGGTTGTTGTTCTCCACGATATGCACATCCTGGATACCGCGCAACTCACAACTGCGCAAAACGGCACTCGCATTATGAGGCTGGAAGATATCCTCCAATACAACGGTAATATGCCGTGTGCGGAAGTCGAGCACCTCCTCGAAACGCTGCTTGCGCTCGTCGGTGATAAACTGGGTCAGGAACTCAAGCATGGCCGCGTCACGAGCCGCATTCATTTGAGGTTCAGCGTACTGCAATTCTCTTCCGTCATACACAATGGGTTTCTTCATGTGCTTTTTATTATTAAAAAGGGGTGCAAAAATACGAAAAAAGAAAAAATTACAAAAAAATGAACGAGGGTATGACGAAAAAGCGTACTTTTGCACGCAAAATTTTGAATCGCTATGGCAAAACAAAACACAAAACAAGGAGACGAGAGACTTGAAAACGTCGAAGAAGCTTTAAGTAAGACCGAACTTTGGATTGAAAACAACCAGAAGACCCTGTGGATTATCCTCATTGCCTTGTTGGTAGCGGCCTTCGCTATTTATGGCATCACCAACTACAACAAGAAACGCAACGAGAAAGCCATGAACCTGAGCTATCCCCAGGAAATCAGCTTCGAGCAGAAAGCCACCCAAGCTGTTGACTTCGCCTCATACTACATGGAGAATGAAGATTATGCCACCGCTTTGAACGGCGACGGCGAGAAGATCGGGTTCATCGATATCGTCAAAGACTATGGTTCCACCAAGGCTGGCAAGCTCGCCGCCTACTATGCAGGTCTCTGCTACCTGAAGCAAGGCGACTACAACAACGCCATCGAATACCTCAAGAAATACACCAACGACGACAAGGTGTTGGCTCCTTTGGCTTTGGGCCTCATCGGCGACTGCTACCTCGAGCTGGGCAACCAACAGGAAGCTGTGAGTTACTACGAGAAAGCCGCCAAGAAGAACGCCAATGACTTCTCCTCACCAATGCACCTCGTCAAGTTGGGCATGACCTACGAGATCATGGGCAACTACGCCAAGGCTTTGGAAACCTACCAGACCTTGAAGAAGGATTATCCTATGAGCAACGAGGCCTTCGAAATCAGCAAGAACATTGCCTATCTTGAACAGAAGATGAAATAACTTTTTTTATAATGTTTTAGAGTTTTACATTTTTGGACTGGCCTGTAACAGGGCCAGTTTTTTTGTCCTTACGAGTACATGGAAAAGATAAGAATTGCCTATTTCGGTACACCAGAGTTCGCCGCTTCGCAATTGGAGGCCATCATCGGTGCCGGCTATGAAGTGGCCGTCGTCGTCACCATGCCCGACAAACCTGCCGGACGTGGACGCAAGATTCTGTATTCCGACGTAAAGATGACCGCCATGGAGCACAACCTGCCCCTGCTCCAGCCCGAGAAGCTGAAAGATCCCGACTTCTTGGAACAACTGGCTTCCTACCAAGCCAACCTCTTCATCGTGGTGGCCTTCAGGATGCTACCTGCCCTGGTGTGGCAGATGCCTGCGCTCGGCACCTTCAACCTCCATGCCTCACTCCTACCCCAATACCGAGGTGCAGCCCCTATCAACTTCGCTATCATCAACGGAGAGACGGAAACCGGCCTCACCACCTTCTTCCTTAACGAGGAAATCGACAAAGGTGCTGTCATCATGCGTGAGAAGGTCAGCATCCGCCCCGACGAGACCGCTGGCGAGCTCCACGACGAGCTGATGCTGTTGGGCAACAAAGTCGTAGTAGAGACCATCAAAAAGATTGAAAGCGGACAAGTCAGCGCCCTAGCCCAAGAAGAGCTCATTGAGGGCCAAGTCTTGAAACCCGCACCGAAAATCACCAAGGAATTCTGCAACATCGACTGGAGCCAAGACTGCCAAACCGTCTATAACCATATCCGAGGCCTGTCGCCCTATCCCGCCGCCCATACCCAGCTCGTTTCCGAAAACGGAGAAGCTATCGATTTGAAGGTCTTCTCTTCCGAAATCGAACGCTGTCAGCACAGACTTCCTACAGGGAGCGTTGTCACCGACAACAAGAAACACCTCAAAATCGCCCTTTCCGATGGTTACATCCGCCTGACCAACATCCAACAATCCGGCAAAAAATCCATGCCGATTGACGATTTTTTACGTGGCACACAGCTGAATGGCGTATGGAAAACCGCTTTTAAATGAGGAAAATAGTCACTTTTTGAAAAAATTTACCTTTTTTTTGACAAAAATTGTACATTTTTTCTCAAAAACGCTTGCATATTAGAAAAATAAACTACTTTTGTCGGGTAAAAGTTTAACCACTAATTAAATCTAACTATGAATAAAGTAGAATTAATCAATGCTGTAGCCGAAAAGGCCGACATGACTAAAGTCGATGCAAGAAAGGCTGTTGACGCTGTTGTTGACGCCATCAAAGAAGAACTTAAGAAAGATGGTAAAGTCGCCCTCGTTGGTTTTGGTACCATGCTTGTTACCAAACGCGACGCCAGACAAGGTCGTAACCCAAGAACGGGTAAGAACATCAAGATTCCGGCAAAGAAAGTCGTGAAGTTCAAGCCAGCCCTGAACATTCTGAAATAAGAGAATTCGAAAAAACTACGAAGGCCGTCTTAATGACGGCTTTTTTTATGCCCTCTCTGTCGCACGGAACCACCAGCCTCTAGCTGCAGCACACCATTGTCGGCAAGGAAACGAATGGCTTCCAGCACCTCACCCTCCTCATACTCATTACAACTTGAGAGCACCGATTTGATAGGCACCGCATCCTCACTCACCATACTCTTCAGTTTCTCCTCAATTGAGTTATAGGCAACAACAGAGCAACTATCGTTTTTCCTGCAAACATCGCAACGACCACAACGCTTCGAGGTCTTCTCATTGAAATAACGCAACAGCTGCACACTACGGCATTCCTCGTCGTTGTTCACGAACTCGACTACCGCTTTCACACGTGCCTCAGCTTCCCTTTTACGGTCATGATAGTTCTCCTTGGAAAGATTAAAATGCTTGGTGTCAACAAATTCCGAAAGCAAAAGCACTTGAGGCTTATCATTGCGCGGCGCATAGGAAAGGAAATGATATGCTTCCAATTTCTTCAATTGTTCCTGCACCTTTTCAGCAGTCAGACCCGTCTTTTTCGCCAAGACCTCTTCATTGATTTTCACAAAATCAGTGAGCACCCCTGGCAAACTTCGCAACATGCACTTAATCAATTCACCATATTGGGGATTATTGACTTGAAAACCATAGAGCTCGTCGCGCGAGGCCTTGATCATCACTTTGGAAGGCTCGTCAAAGCTGTCGGAGAGCATGAGAAAACCTTCCTTTTCGAGGATTTTCAGCGTATGGAACACTTCCAAAACCGAGAAACCGTAGCGATTGGCAAAATCAGTGATTATTAGGGGATACGAGACATTCTCTCCAGCCCCGACTGGAATATTGAAATAGTTGCCCAACGCATTATAAATCAACTTAATCCGTTCCAATTCCGGGAACGACTGTGCCAAATCATCCTGCAACTTCCTAATGTCGGCAGGCGAAACGAGCAGAAAAGCCTCGGCAGGTTTCAGGTCACGTCCGGCCCGGCCAGCCTCCTGGAAATAGGCCTCGATGCTGTCAGGCAAATCCATGTGGATGACTAGACGAACATCAGGCTTGTCGATACCCATGCCGAAAGCATTGGTCGCCGCAATGACTTTGACCTTACCTTTCATCCAGAGGTCCTGACGGTCGTCACGCGTCTTGGCATCCAGTCCGGCATGATAAAAAGTCGCAGGGATACCTACCGAGTTGAGCCAGTCGGCGATGACTTGCGTGCGTTTGCGGTTGCGCACATACACGATGGCACTCCCTTCGGCCATGGCCTCCAACTTGCGCCGCAACACGCCGTATTTGTCGGCTTCGTGATACACATTGTAGGTCACATTTTTGCGTTCGAAGCTGCTTTGAAAGACGTTCTTCTCCTTAAATCCAAGTCGAAATTGAATGTCATCCACCACTTTAGCCGTCGCCGTCGCGGTCAATGCCAGGACGGGAGTCTTAGGCATATAAGGCCTGATCTCCGCAATTTTCAGGTAAGGCGGACGGAAGTCGTAGCCCCATTGTGAGATACAATGCGACTCGTCGACAGCCAACAGGCAGACTTTCATCAGCTTTACAGCTTCAATAAACGCTTGGGTTTGGAGACGTTCGGGCGAAACATAAAGAAACTTCAGCCGACCGTAAGCCGCCTGATTATATGCCAGTTCCTGCTCGTCGGGGTGCATCCCCGAATAGATGGCTGCCGCCGCCATGCCTTTCTCAACAAGATGCGCCACCTGGTCTTTCATAAGCGCAATAAGGGGTGTGATGACAAGACAAACGCCCTCCATCGCCATGGCTGGCACCTGAAAACAGATGCTCTTGCCACCACCCGTAGGCAACAAAGCCAAAGTGTCCTTCCCCGCCATCACCGAGTCGACAATATCTTCCTGAAGCGGGCGAAAACTAGGATAGCCCCAATATTTTGTTAGAATAGCTCTTGTAGTAGTGCTCATAACACATCGTCACTCGTATCACATCATGCTGCCTTTATCTTCCCTCCTTGCCGCATTATGGCATCCCACCAACGGGCTGGTAAAAGAGCATGCACAATTCTGCCGGTAATCGAAAAACGTCCGCGGGAATAACGTGCTTTGGGGTGACGGCTGTTGACAGCGCGACTGATAGCCTTAGTAATGACGGATGGCTTCGTCAGGAAATTGGTCTTATAGAACCAATCCATGTTTTTGGCCCATTGTGTGCCAACTTCTTCGTAAGCTGTACCCGCCGACGATTCCTTCAGGTGTTTCGCCGCGATAAGTCCCCAGTCGGTTTTGATGGCACCTGGCTCAATCATCACCACATCGATACCAAAGGGTTTCGTCTCCATACGCAAGGCATCGCTAAAAGCTTCCACGGAATACTTGGTTACATTGTACCAGCCGCCCATATAAAACGTCATCTTGCCAGCGATGGACGAGGTGTTGATGATGCGGCCGCTTTTCTGTTTGCGCATATAAGGCAGCACCAACTGGGTCAGACGCGCCAAGCCGAACACATTCACCTCCAACTGCCGACGCGCCTCGGCCAGAGGAACCGTCTCGATGGCACCGAAAAAACCGTAGCCCGCGTTGTTGACCAAAACATCAATACGTCCTTCCGCTTGGACAACGGCCTCAACGCCTTGCCGCATCGAATCCTCATCGGTGACATCCATCCTAATAACCTGCACGCCATCAACCTTCAAAGGTTCCATCAACTCCATCCTGCGGGCGGCTGCATACACACGATGCCCTTGTCGAGCTAAGGTTTGAGCCGCGTCAAAACCAATGCCACTGCTGGCACCAGTAATAAGAATTACCTTTTTAGTCCTCATAATGCTTGCAAAATTACAAAATCCAAAGGTAAACGCCAAAGGATTCATGTTTTTTCACTAATTTTGCAGCTTCTTTTTCTCAATGTTTTTTTAATGAACGTTTATAAACACGAAGTAAAATACTACGAATGCGACCGCATGGGTGTAACGCACCATTCCAATTACATCCGTTTCATGGAAGAGGCGCGCGTTGACTGGCTCGACCAATTAGGTTTCGGCTTCGAGAAGATTGAGGCGGAAAATGTTTTCTCCCCAGTCATCTCGATTTCATGCGAATACAAACATCCGACCACCTTTAAGGATATTATCGACATTGAAGTGAATATCAGCAAGATGAGCGAAATGAAATTTGACTTCACCTATACAATGCGGGTGGAAGGCAAGATTGTATGCCTTGGGCACAGTTCACATTGCTTCATCGAAAACGGCCGTCCCGTAGCCATCTCCAAACGCCTCCCTGAGTTTTACAATTCATTGAAAGAAAGACTTTCAGAATAATAATTTACCATGCACAAGATATTTGTTCCCATATACAACTTTTTCAAAGGCCACAAAATGCTCATGTACCTCATTATGGGTATCTCAACTGTGGTTTTCATCGTTTACGGACTGAAGCTCCACTTTGAGGAAGACATCACAAGGCTCCTTCCCTCTTCAAGTGTTGAGAGCCAATTGGCCTTCAGTTCCATCCAACTCAAGGACAAGATTTACATTCAGGTGACCTCTGCCGACGAGCCGCTATCCACCGACATCCTTGCCGAGAGAGCCGATGAATTCATCGAGTTGCTCTATGAAAAAGACTCATCGAACCATTTCATCTCCAATGTGTTATACAAACTTGAGCCAGAGGTGGCCATCAACGCCTTGGATTTCGTGTTGGAGCATATTCCCTCGTTTATCGACACCTCGGCATATCACGACTTTGAGAAAGCACTTGAGCCCGAAGCCATCGAGAAACAGATGTGGGTCAACTACGAACAGATGATGGAAGATGAGACGGGCGACCTCACGCAAGCCATTATGTACGACCCGCTCAACTTGCGCAATGTGGTGCTCGGCGATGTACTGCAAAGTGCCGTCGGCAACTTCAACATCATCGATGGACAGCTCTTCTGCCCCGACAGTACTGCGGCTATGGCCTTCCTTGCTCCTGCCTTCCGTTCGTTGGACTCGAAAGCCTCCACCCAGTTCTCCCGTATGCTTTCACACGCAAGAAAAGAGTTTGAGGCCACACATCCCGACGTTAAGGTTTACACCCACGGCGACCCCATCGGAAGTGTGTCGAATGCAGGCCGTATTCGCACCGATCTTGTGATTACTGTAGGCATTTCGTTGGTTCTGATTCTACTGCTTATCGGCTTGTGTTTCAGAAGCTTTCCATTCATCTGGAAGCTCCTGTTACCCATATTTTACGGCACCGCTTTCTCTTTGGCATGCATCTATTGGATCAAAGGAGGCATGTCGCTCATGGCCTTGGGATTAGGCGCCATTGTGTTAGGTGTCGCCATCAGCTACACCCTCCATGTGCTCATCCACCATTTCTTTGTCGGCGACCCTGAAAAACTGCTGAGGGACGAGTCCACACCCGTGTTTTTGGGCTGCATCACCACAGTGGGTGCTTTCTGTAGCCTGCTCTTCACCGACAGCGACCTGCTCCGTGACTTCGGCTTGTTCGCTTCCTTCGCCCTGTTGGGCAGCACGCTGTTCGCCCTTATCTTTTTGCCGCATTTTCTGCCCTCCATCAAGGCCGACAGCCATGGCAAGACCTTCCGCCGCATTTCGCGCATCAACAACTTGCCTTTCGACAAAAAGAAATGGTTTTTGGTGCTGATAACGGTCATCGTGGTAATAGGCATCCTTTTCTCACCCAAGGTGAAATTCGACAGCGACCTTCGCAACCTCGACTACAACTCACCTGATGAAGTGGCTGCCGAAGGCCTCTACAACGAAAAGAACAACGACGGTTTCTTCCACTTGTATTTTGCCACCGTCTCCACCGACATCGACGAGGCTTTGGAAGCCGACAAGTCTTTGATGCGCACTCTTGACACCCTTTCTCAGAAAGGCCTCGTTCACAGCTACACAGGCTTCATTCCCAAACTGTTTGTGACACAATCCGACCAGGAACAACGCATTGCCGCTTGGAACAACTTCTGGACTGAGGAAAGGAAGGCTTATGCCATTGCACAAGTCGACAAAGGCGCACATAACTTCGGTCTCGACCCGATGATGTTTTACGATTTCAAGGAATTGCTGAATGCAGATTACGAACCTGCCTCACTGATGGAAAGCGGCGTGGTGCCCGACAATTTGCTCGGCAACTTCATCGAATGCAACGCTGACAACCAGTACATGGTCTTCACAGATGTTTCCATGCTCTTTGACGAAAAGGACATCGTCACCGACGCGTTGGTCGCCAATCCGAAGACCTTCGTTTTAGAGCCCTTCTACTACTGTAAGAGCATGGTGGAGGTTATCAACGACGACTTCAACATCGCCGTGTGGATTTCCTCGCTGTTTGTGCTTCTGATTTTGTTGGTCTCGTTCCGCAACATCATCACCGCTTTGTTGTCGTTCCTCCCGATGGTGCTCAGCTGGTTCATGGTGCAGGGCTATATGTACCTCTTTGGCCTGGAATTCAACCTTATTAATATCATCATCTCCACCTTCATCTTCGGTGTGGGTGTCGACTACAGCATCTTCATCACGGAAGGTTTGCTCAAGCAAGCGCGAACAGGCGACAGCGATGTGCTCACCTGGCACAAGGTGGCCATCTTCTTCTCGGCAATCATCTTGGTCATCGTGGTGACTTCACTGCTGTTCGCCGTGCATCCTGCCATTCGTTCCATTGGTCTTAGTACTCTTATCGGAATGGCCTCAACGATCATGATTTCATACTCGTTGCAGCCGTTTGTGTTCTGGCAATTGATGAAGTGGCCTTGGTATAAGAAGAGCGTGATGAAGAAAGTTCAGAAGAAATGAGGTATTCTTCGCCCATTCGCGCTTTCATTGCCGCATTAACCTCAGCTGAATAGTATTGGAAGAAGTTGAAATTCATTGCGATGGAGATTCTGAGAATCAAATCTGCATCGAGTGAAGGTCTATTGAAGATTTTGTAGACATGGTTGCGGGTGCAGCCAATCTCACGCGCCAACCAGCTTGCGCTACGCAGGTCGGCTTTGAGTTGCTCACGGATGAGGTGCCCGATGTGGATGTTGCTTTGAAGGTTTTCCATCTGCTCACGTAATCGAATAGCGCAAAAGTAGCCTTTAACAGACTTTCATTTTTCATCCATTTCATCCATTTGCATTTTCTTTCGATTCCTAACATGAAAATGCTTATTTTTGCCCAAAATAAGCGAAAACATGTTATCCCTTCCCATCATAGCAATGATCAAGAAGAAATCGGGGCTGGACTTCATCAATGCCAAGGATTTCGAGGTGCTGTCGGAGTCGTTTCCAGCCAGCGACCGTTTGGGTGTCAACACCCTGAAACGGCTGATGGGCTATGCCAAATCCCCTATCGCGCCACGGAAAGCCACCCTTGATGCCTTGGCGCATTATCTCGGTTCGCCTTCATGGGAAGCGCTGACAGGTGTCCAACCCGTTGAAAGCGACTGGATGGAGAAGGCTTTTTTCGCCGATGAGATTCGCGAAGGCACGACGGTGGAGGCATCGTGGCTACCCAACCGTCATATCGCTTTGCTGTGTATCGGTGAAAACAAGTTTAGGGTGACCGAAAGTCTTAACGGCAAGTTGCAAGTCAACGATGAGGTGACCATCCTTAGTTTTCGTTTGGAGTATCCTTTGCAGGTGTACCAAGTCATCCGCAATGGCGAGATTGTGCGCGATGCCGCCGGTAACGAGTTGGGTTATGTAGCAGGCCGACAGAATGGATTGACTGAACTATTCATCAAGGAGGCAGCCTAATGAGCGATTCCGATTTCATCAATCCTGTACAACACAACCAAGATGAAGTGTTGTTTGACAGTGGTGGCACCTGTGATTGCTATCGTCTCGTCAAAGACAATCGTGTGTATTGCGTCAAACGGCCTAAGAAGGACATGCGTTCGTCAGAGGCTTACATGAACCTGTTCCGCAAGGAGTTCGAACTCGGTATCGAGTTGGAGCATCCCAACATTGTGCGTTACTTCGCCTACGATGAGGACGAACAAGGTCCATTCATCCGCATGGACTACATCGACGGTGACAGCCTTGAGGCTTTTGTTGCTCAGCATCCTGACTATTTCAAAGATAAAGGACATAGGAAACAATTCTGCGACGAGTTGTTTTCAGCTTTGGACTATCTCCACGACAAGAAGATGTTGCACCTCGACCTTAAGCCCAGCAACATCCTCATCACCAACAAAGGACATCATGTGAAGCTTATTGATTTGGGGTTCGGCTGGAGCGAGAGTTACCTTCATGATGTAGGTTTCACTCGAGAATACTGTGCGCCAGAGCAGCAGGCCGCCAAGACCGAGTTGTTTGGTCCTGCCACCGACATCTATGCCTTGGGCAAGATACTACAGCGTTTCGGTTTGGCCAAGGATGCCGTAATTCAAGGTTGCCTGAAAGAAAATTCGAAGGAGCGTTACCAAAGCGTTGGAGCGCTTCAAAAGGCCTTCCGGCGAAATGAGACTAAAAGCAAAGCCACCAAAGTATTGTATGGCGTGTTGGGAGTCGTCGTGATAGGCGTTGCAATATTGCTGCTTGGACAACCCAAGGAACCTCCCATCCCCGTTCGTCCACCTGCGCCAGAGGGTGCAGAGGATGCCATCAACGGCTTGTTCACTATCAATGCCAAAGGCGATCAGGTGTATTTCTCAAAGGGTAACTTGCAATACAAACCCTACACCAACACTTGGCGTTTTGCAGAAAACCAATTTGACTACATTGGTGGCGACAATGCAAATGTTATTCAAGAGGCAAACCACAGGGGCTGGATTGACTTGTTTTGTTGGAGTTCCAACGGGCAAGAGCATGGTGCCATTAATTATCAACCTTGGAGTCACCAAACCGAGGACCAGGAATCAGGTACATGCCTTTACAATGCATACGGTTCTGACACATGTGACCTTTGCGACTTTAATGGACAAGCCGATTGGGGCTACAATGCCATTAGCAATGGCGGCAATGAAGAAGGACTTTGGCGCACCATGACCATGGACGAATGGCTCTACCTCCTTGATGAACGAAGCACCGCCACGGGCATACGCTTCGCAAAGGCCAATGTCGTGGGAGTGAATGGCTTGTTACTCTTGCCTGATGACTGGGACAATTCGTATCCACTACACGATGTTAACAACGATGATGTCGACTATATGAGCAACACTATTCCGCAGCCTTTCTGGACGGAAAAAGTGGAATCACAAGGAGCGGTTTTCCTCCCAGCGGCAGGTATTCGTGACGGAACCATCGTTGGATTGATAGGGAGATATGGTTTTTATTGGTCAGCCACTCATTTGGGAACCTTTGATGCTAAGGGTGTATATTTCTCAGGCTCCTTTTTCAACCATGAAAACAAACATGAAAAATGCTTCTCACACAGTGTGCGGCTGGTGAGAGATAGGTAAGAGCATCGACCAAATTCAGTTTTCTCCTACGCGCCCTTTCATCCCTTCAAGGAACTCCGCAGTATAGTATTGGAAAAAGTTGAAATTCATTGCCAAGGAAATGCTGAGCAGCAGTTCGCCATCTAACGAAGGCTTGCGGAACACCTTGTAAAGATGATTGCGCGAGCAGCCAATCTCGCGTGCCAGCCAGCTTGAGCTGCGTTGGTCAGCCTTCAGTTGCGCCCGATTTTTAGACAAAACTTGGGAAAAAGGTGAGTTTGGGGCAAAAATTATAGTAATCTTTCGATGGCGAGAAGAAATTAGGTCTCAAACAAAAGGAATTCGCCATGTTGTCCCATTAACATCGTCTATTATTTAGAGTTTTTTTAAGGGCACACCATCGCCGCCTTCAAAATACAGTTTTTCTTTCATCATGACAAAACTAAATTGGCAAACACTATTTTTCCCTTGAAGATAAATGAAATCACCATCAACATCATACGATCCTTCATCAACGACTTTCCCATTGACTATATAGGTAAATCCCGTTGGAGTCATTTCTACTACTTCGTTGTCGTCACAGTCCCATTTTCCTATTACCCAATTGGGAACTTTAGAAACTATCGATTGATTATTGGACTCATTATAAGATTGGTTACTAGATTCATGAATTGTACTAGGCCTCGGAAGTTTTTTGCATTCATAAAAAACGTCATCAAAATCAAATTCAAGATTTGGATTTTGTATAGTTGCGGAAGTAAGCCCATAACAACCCCCAAAAGCATGGTATCCGATATTTGTTACGCCACTTGGAATGGTAATTATCTTAAGAGAGCTACAGTTCTCAAAAGCATGGGCCTCAATGTTGGTCACATTCGTTGGAATAGTTATTTCAGTAAGTGAACCACAATCGTAAAAAGTACCCTCTTCTATACGTGTCAAACCAGTCGGGACATTGATTGACTTTAGTGCTTTACAACCTGTGAAAGCTTCAGCACCAATGCTGGTCACGCTATTAGGAATGTTTATTGAAGCTAAACTATTGCATCCTCTAAAAGCACATTGTCCAATGCTGGTTACACTGTTTGGAAGGGTGACCGATACCAAATCATAGTGCCGCCCATCAAAAGCATAATTGCAGATGTGTGTCACACCATCAGGGATAATAACGGCTCCATCAGGTAAATTGCCCTTGAATGTATAGATGGCATCACCTATCCTTACCAATCCATCTGTCTGATTCTCAAACCATGTTGTGCCTTCAAAAGCAAAGTATCCTATGTCATTTACGGAATTTGGGATTACTATAGAAGCAATACCTTTTTTATCGGCAAATGCCCGATCACTAATACTGGTTACAGTATTAGGAATGATGACGGAAGTCCCTTCATCTGGCTCGCCCTTGTATTCATAAGCCACTGGCCCTAACACTATTAAACCATCGGGTTGACTATTAAACCACGCTGTCCCACGAAATGCACTACCCCCGATAGATTTTACACTTTGAGGAATCGTAATTGAAGTCAGGCTGCTGCAATTTGAAAACGCGCCCCATTCGATGGCTTCTACACTTTGTGGAATTGTGATAGAGGTCAGACCGGTGCAATCCTTGAATGCTTCTCTGTCTATTTTGGCCACACCTACGGGAATATGCACAGTGGTTAAGCTGGTACAACCCTCAAAAGCCCTTTCTCCTAAACTAGTCATACTTTGGGGAATGTTCACAGCAGTTAATCCAATGCAATCCTCAAACATACGTAAACCAATAGATTTTACACCTTCCATAAAAGTGACCGAAGCCAACTGAGGGCAATTGGCAAAAGCCATTTTCCCCATAGTTTTGACACTGCCCGGAATGGTTATTGAGGTCAGTTTTTTACAATGCTCAAATGCAGACCAACCAATTCGAGTCACCGAATTAGGGATGGACACGGATGTTATTTCCTCACCATCAAATGCTTCTGATGCAATGGAAGTGACGGGATAATCATTTCCATCGATACTAACTATACTCGGAATGGTCACTTCTCCTGAATAACTACCGTTACGAGGACTTAACACACTAAGTTTAGAACCTTCGAAAACCTTAAACCACATCTTGGTATTGTCATTAAAGGTAGCCATAATTACTTTGGGTGTATTATCATCATACCTTTCAACAATTTCTTGGGAAATAATTATTGGCTCTTCGCAGTTTGATTGATTCTGAACGGAGGCTATGGTTCCTGCAAGTGCGTAGTCGTTATAACTCGTGGAGTCGTGTTTTACTTGCTCATTGGAACTAGCCACATTTGAAGAAATGTTTTTATTCGCATGGTTATTATAGCATGACATATAGCCCATCATAATGGCTATTGCAATGACGGTTTTGTTAAATGTTTTCATAACACAATGATTTTAAAATTACATTTTTTACGTTTTCAAGTGTAACATAAGTGCCTATTTCAAAATAGTTTAGTATACAAATCTTAATCATTCAACAGAAACATATGTAAAGCCCAAATCATTATCGTCTGACATTTGTACCGACCCAGCACTTTCTGTCTTTCCAGGCATCAGATTAAATTCGTGAAGCTCACGTTCCCTTTTTACATATGGGGGAATATCCCCATATATATGAACACCAATTGTCACTTTTTCTATCTTTATCTTTTGGGGGCAAACATTTTTAACCATGACAATTTTACCACCAAAACCAGATTCCGACCAATATTTTACACACGAACTGTCGTGTATATGACCGGAATTCGTGCTGTTTCTTCCTTTTTGAGTGGAAGTACTTGTAGTCTTTTGCTCTGATTGCGCGATGCTATAAACACTTTGTCCAGGACGAACACCAAGAATCGGAATGAGAAGAAGCAGGGCAAACACAGCAACCTTTACCCAGTTGTTTTGCCAGATTTCGCCTAATTTCAATTTGTCACTTATTCCTATGCATCCATCGTCAATTTTTTGTGCAAAGGTTGGCGCAAATTTGGTCAAGGCCAAGAAGGCTGCCGACAATCCGATGATAATCCAACCAGGAATAATCCCCAAGGTCCTCAAAACTACAATGCCCACTAACAAAGCAATGAAACCATGTTTGAGCATGGGTTTTGAAGTTATCGGTTGTAATTTTTGCTTGATATTGTCCATCAATTGTTCTGCTTTTTCAGGATTCACCTTTTTTAAAATGAGATAGATAACCGCAGGTATCAGAAGGAGAAGTCCAATATAGATGTCGAAGAAAACAATCGAATAAACACCCAATAGAGAAACAAGCCATGGCGTGAAAGGCTTTTTTCCGGTGGCATCGTCTCCATTTTCTTCCACTGCCGTCTTGATTCTCTCGAAAGAATGCTCTCCTACTGTTTTGCCTTTTTCCATCAATTCTTTCGACTTGTCGACCAATTTGTCTTTGGATTCTTTTGCTTTTTCAGACACCTCTTTTGCTTTTTCCTTGGCATTGTCTTTAGCTTTCAAAGCAGAAGCCTTAATCTTAGGCATCAACTTCTTAATCCATCTGACCAACAGCAGCAGCAGAACGACTCCAATAACGCCTGTCGCAGCCCAAATCGAATACTTGATGATTTGGCTTTTCTTATAAGCGGCTTGCCTTTCAGCTTCTTCTTTTTGGGCGATGGCTAATTGCTCTTGTTCTGTGTATTCAGAGACCTTTGTGAAATCAATTCTTTGGTCGAAATCATAAAAACTGTACAAACTTTGCTGCTCTTTGTCCACATACACAGTATTTGGTATCAATGCCAATCGGATTGTGTTTGATTCAATGACATTGTGCAATTCAAACGGAAATTGATTCGTTGCGTCTATCTCTATATTTCCTTGCTCTTCAAATCCTTTTGCATAACTGATTGAAGTTGAGTCGATATTGATGATGGCAATGTCGCCATATATGTTTTGCTTCCATTGTCCATGAAGCCAACCATAACCGTTTGAAGCCAACTCTTGGGAAAGCTGTTGCTCTTTCTCTTCGAAATCTGCTAACAATTGATTTTCTGAAATCAAGTCGGAAGTTTTATCCAAAACGACTTTTGTCCCGTCTTCAAAGAAGTAGTACAATTGGTTATTGTCGGTGTTTAGAAACAGATAGGTTTTTATTTTATCGAAAGGATAGGTATCCATCTCATAGTCGAAAGCCAAAGAAAGAATCTCTTGGCCCTGCTGGGAATCCAGGTGATAGCCTATTTCAAATGGTACTTTTTCACGATTCGAGAAAAAAACCTCAAGGTCGCCAATGTTTTCAGGCTTTGGATAGTCCCACAACCATTCTTCTTCATCTTCTTTGCTAAACACCAATCCGTTTTTTAAGAAACGGAGGCTGTCATTAGAAATATCTAAGATGTCGCCATATTTGGCATTTTCCCATCTTCCAATAATCCATTTTTGGCTTTCAATTGTTGCATCTTGACCCAAACAAACGTTTGAGATTATGATGGCAAGTGCAAATAGGATTGCAAATGAGTGTTTGTTCATGGTGTGTTTTTGTTAATCATTTCTTGAATGTATATGGAATACCGTTTCTACCATCAATAAACTCACCATATCTATGATAAAACTTTTTGTGTTTGAAATCGATAATAGTGCGCTCATTACCCAAATAATAGGTTTGAACATAACCCTTATCAAAATCCCATGTCCAAGAAATGGATTGTTTATCTGTAAACTGTGTTCTTCCTTGCGAGTCCCTATAACACAAATTGCTGCTATGGTCTTCTCCATATTTTCTCCATTCGTTGTCGCTATCGGGTTTGAGCGTAATACTAACGGTGTTTCCATGGGCATCTTCCCCTTCGTACGTTCCGTATAGCGAAGAGACGTCACTTCCACCACCACAAGAAGTCATCATGTTCAAACCAAGCAGGAGCATCGCTGCATACATAAATCTTTTCATTTTGTAATTCTTTTGATATGACATTTGTTTGTATTTATTGCTTATTTGGTTTTTTCTAACTTAAACAATCCAGTTTTATGTCCGTCATTTCCCATGATAGACAAATTTCCTTTCTTGTCGATTAGGAACACTTCGCCTTTATGAGCACCGATAACAGCACAATCGCCCCCGTCTTCCCAAGAGGTTTCGTACTCATAATCTTCAGAGGATCTAACTGTAGCAGAGCCGTCTTTTCTAAGTACAAACTTCCATGGACTTTGTTCGTAGGTACCAACCCATTGTCTGGAAACACTTTGGCTCGAGGAACCGCTATTATCACCTGAAAAACCGCATCCGATGCAAGACCTAAACGACACAAAAAACCATGCGACAACAACCCCTACATAGATTAATAATTTAATGAAAGAAGGGCCTCCTTTTTGTTCATTGTTTGTTTCGCTGTTCTCTGAATTTTCCATATTACTTTGTATGTTATGTTTTCAATACCATTTTAATAGTTAACTCTTATTTGACGATATTGCTCGTTTAACCTATTATTTTTGATTCTAATATGATTATTGGTTTTAACGTCTTTTGCAGGGGATGCCGTTTCTATATGCGTCAAAATCGTCACTAGAACTATAAACCATCTTATTCTTGACATCAATAAGGGCTATTCCTCTAATATATAATTGCGGCCTGTCAGAAACATACTTATAGTAGCTATATGATTCATTTGTCTGTTCGCCATCCTCGCCACACCAAATGCAAGGTCCCATCTCTTTGTTAGAATTGATGATTATTGTTTGAGTGTAACCGTTTTCGGCCACCCATGTGTAAGTCCCTTTAATGTTAGTGCATGAGACAAAACAACAAAGACTAATGAATAAAAACGTGATTTTTACTAATTTCTTCATAATTACTTATTTTAAATGTGTACATATTGATTTGATTACATTCTTAATTACATATAGCATGGTTTTTTCTTTTGCCAGTGACAAATTTCATTCTGCAAAACTACAACAATTTTCCATACAACCAAATTAATTATTTGATAATCAATATTTTAATTATCCAAATCAGATACAGAAAATGTATCCAAAATGGATAATTTGGTTTGGAAATGGATGAAGTGGATGGATTTTAAGAAACAAACGCTTTGCATTGGCTCCGCCGAATCTTCGATTTCAACGTAGTTAAATCTTATAAAAATCCACCAAAATCCTTTTTCGGGTCATCCTTTTTATGGCTGGTATGAAGTGTCCATTGAAAATTGCGCTCAGGGAACATTTTTTTGATTTTTCTTGCATAATTCAAAGATTTACAGTTTTTTTGCAGAAATTTAAAAAATAAGAAATATGATTGAGCATATTTTCAAGCGCAAGGCATATCAAAAAATGTTGCAATGGAAACAAGAATCACATGGAGAAACGGCTCTCCTAATTGAGGGTGCGAGACGTGTAGGCAAGTCAACTCTTGTACGCCAATTTGCAAAAAATGAGTATGATTGATTTCCTGTTGTCAGACAAGACGAAAATATGCCCTATCGAAGTGAAGTCAGAAGGCTACAGCACACATCGCTCGCTTGACGAATTTTGCACGAAGTTCTCGTCACGAGTGGGCAACCGTTACCTTGTTTATACCAAAGACCTTCGCAAAGATGGCAACACTATATTAGTGCCGATATATATGGCGGGTGCGCTATGAGTCGAATGACACATTCATGTCTAAAATGACAAGAATGCCACTTAAAATCGTTTCAAAAAAATTCTGTATTTTTGCAGACTTTTTGAAAAACATTCGCATGCAGAAAACCACTGAACTCGATAGCCTGACTTTCGCCGCAATGCTGCGCCAAGGCGCGGTACAATTGGGCAGGGACAAAAAGGTCATCAACGACCTCAACGTCTTCCCTATCCCCGACGGCGACACGGGCGACAACATGCTGATGACCCTCAAGGCGGGGTGTACTGCCTTGAACGACCAACTCGGTACCCTTTCTGAACTAGCCTCAGCCGCTTCTTCGGGTATGTTGCTCGGCGCAAGAGGTAACTCCGGCGTTATACTCTCACGCATTTTCGCAGGCCTCGCCAAAGGGCTGCAAGGCATCATCGAAGCCGACACAAAGGCCTTCGCCAAAGCCATGCAATCCGCTGTGGAAGAGGCTTATAAATCTGTTCCCGTTCCCGTGGAAGGCACTATCATCACCGTGCTGCGCGAAGGCGTGGCCAATGCTGATGCAAGTTCGGACTTGAACCATTATTTTGAGACTTTATTGGAGGCCATGCAAGTTTCCCTTGACCATACGCCCGAACTGCTTCAAGTGTTGAAAGATGCAGGTGTGGTCGATAGCGGCGGCGCTGGACTAGTGAGCATCTTCCGAGGCATGAACGATGCTTTAAACGGCATCATTTCGGATGAGGAAATCGCCCCCTCTCAAGCCTCGGCCCCCACAGTGGAGCTCGACAAATTCACCGAAGACAGCACCTTGGAGTTTGGCTACTGCACCGAGTTCCTGCTCCGACTGATGCGCTCCAAAGTCGACTTGGACACCTTTGATGAGAGCGTGATCTTTGACTATCTAAATAAAGTAGGCGAATCGGTGGTGGCATTCCGCGAAGATACTATAATAAAGGTGCATGTCCATACCTTCACACCTGGAGTGATTCTCAACGAGATGCAGAAATACGGTGAGTTCCTGACCATCAAGATTGAGAACATGGCACTACAACATCACCAATCGACCAACCAAAACAACGCCTCGTTCAAGCTGCCTCCCAAGCCTTACGGCATCGTGACAGTGGCTTCAGGCGAAGGGCTCATCAATGCCTTCCGCGAGTTTGGCACAGATGAGGTGATTGCAGGCGGTCAGACCATGAACCCATCGACACAGGACTTCCTGGATGCCTTTGCCCGCATCAACGCGCAACACATCCTTGTCTTCCCCAACAACAAGAACATCAAGATGGCCGCCGACCAGGCTGCCGAACTCTATAAAGACGCTGACATCCATGTACTTCCGTCGACCACTATTGGCGAAGGCTATTATGGCATCGGCTCCATCGACCGCGACAATCCCAACGTTGACGAGGTCATCGCGAGCGTCACGGAAACAATGCAATCTGTAGTGACAGGCATGGTCTCCACTGCCATCCGCGATGCCGAAGGCAAGCAAGTGAGCGTCCACACGGGTGACTATGTGGGCTACTGCGGCAAGCAAATCCTTTCCGACAGCCCTGACCGCGAAACGGCTGCCAAAGAACTCATTGAACGTCTTGGCGCAGCTTCTCGCGATGTGATGCTAATCTTTTATGGTGAGGACGTCCCTTCAGAAGAAGCGGAACGCTTCGTGGCCGACCTGCAAACCCAATACAAGAACCTTGAAATTATGTTGAACAACGGCGCACAGCCAGTTTACGATTATATAATTGTTTGTATATGAATGAATTTTCGACAATGACTTGTGACAATGACTATGACCGCTCCAATGTAAGTGAAAGCTGTCATAGTCATAGTCACTGGTCATAGTCCAATAAAAAAATACAAAATGCTGACTTTTTTTAGCGACACCGATTGCGACATCACTCCCAAGGAGTGTGCCGCCTATGGCATCAAACTCATCAGTATGCCTTATACCGTGGGTGAACAAGTGATTTACCCCTATATCGACTTCGACGAATTCGACTTCCACAAGTTCTACGACATGCTCCGTGCTGGCACCATGCCGACCACCAGTGCCATGAGTGAAGAGGCTTACATCCAATACTTCGAGCCTGAGTTTGCCGCTGGCAACGACATCCTCTACGTGCATTTCTCGTCGGGCACCTCCAACACCTTCACCATTATGAGACAGGCTTTGGAGAAACTGAAGCAAAAATACCCTGAGCGCAAGTTCTATGAAATCGACACTTTGGGTATTACAGCTTTGTCATATAATGTGGTGCTTGAATGCGCTGAGATGTACAAGGTAGGCAAGACCGCCGAGGAAATCGTGGAATGGGCCAAAGTGGAAGTGCCGAAGTTCCCGATGTATTTCTTCGCCGACGACCTGAAGTTCTTCCGTCGCAGCGGTCGCGTGAGCGGCTTGGCAGCTACCATGGGCGGCTTCATCGGCATCCGCCCGATTATCTATTTGGACAACGAAGGAAAGATGGTTAGCATCGGCAAGGAAACGGGTCGCGCCAAAGCCATTGCCCGCTTGGTGAAATATGTTGAAGAATTGGGTGAAGAAGTGAAGGCCCACCGCGTGGTCATCGGCCACTCAGACGCCCTCGACATCGCCGCTGAGGCCGAACGCCAACTGAAAGAGAAGTTTGGCGACGACCTGAACGTCATCATCACCCCCGTCAACCCGACTATCGGCAGCCACTGCGGCCCCAACGCCATCGGCATTTGTTTCCATGCCAAACATCGCTAATAAAAGCTAAGGTCCCTGAGCCCGTCGAAGGGCCGACTTGTTTTGACGGTGCTTCTATACTTCGACAAGCTCAGTACTCAGCAACCTGCCTTAACTGAACAACTGCAAACTAACAACCCTTATGATAACTATCGAACAGGTACTGACTAAAAAACAGCAAAAGGAATTCCTTGATTTTCCTTTGAAACTTTACAAAGGCAACCATTACTTCACGCCGCCTTTGTACATGGACGAGAAGAAAATCTTCCATAAGGACTTCGTCTACAACGATATGTGTGAGGCTGTTTATTTCAATGCCTATAAAGACGGCGTGATGGCTGGACGCATCTCGGGTATCATCCAACGTGCCGCCAATGAGAAAACGGGCAAGAAACAAGTTCGTTTCACCCGCTTTGATGTCATCGAAGACGAAGAAGTGGCAAAAGAACTCTTTAAGACCCTGGAAAACTGGACCCTCCAAAAAGGCATGAACGAGGTGGTTGGCCCTTTGAGTTTCTCCGACCTCGAACGCGAAGGCCTATTGATTGATGGCTTCGACTATCCCGCCACCTTCGAGGAGACTTACAACTATCCTTATTATCAGACCTTTATCGAGAACTATGGTTATCAGAAAGACGTCGACTGGACGGGCAGCCGCATCCGCATTCCCAAGGACTATGACGGCGAGGTCGACAAGCTGGCCGCTTTCGTGATGAAACGCTACAACCTGCATCTCGGCACAGCACGCAACACCAACGAATTCCTCAAGAAATACGCCGACGGCATCTTTGAGTTGCTCGATAAGTCCTATGAACTGCTTTACGGCACAGTGCCTTTCACCGAGGGCATGAAAAAGATGATGATCGACAACTTCCGTCTGGTCATCGATGTGAAGAACGTGGCCGTCATCCTCGACGAGAACGAGAAGATGATTTGCTTCGGACTGGCTTTCCCAGCCATCGCCGATGCCGTGCGGCCTTCAGGCGGAAAGCTGACACCCACTACCTTAATCAAGTTGCTCAAAGCCTTGAAAAAGCCCAATGTCATCGACCTCTGCCTCATCGGTGTCGACCCCGAGTGGCTCAACCGAGGCGTGAGCATCATCGTCTCTGCCGGCTTGATGAACATGCTGAAGAATGTCGAATACGCCGAGACCAACATGAACTTGGAAGACAATTATGCCATTCAGAATCAGTGGAAACGCTTTGACGAACAAAAGATCAAGCGTCACCGTTGCTATGTAAAAAAACTTCTCTGACTATGATAAAAATCCTGATAGACTGTTTCGGTGGTGACCACAGCCCCGAGGCCAATGTGGACGGTGCCTTAGCTGCTTTGACTAAAATGCCCGAACTGTATCTCATTCTCACGGGTGACGAGGCCACGCTCCAGAACTGCTTGAAAGGCAAGAACTACGATGCATCGCGTCTCGAAATCGTCCATGCGCCCGAGGTCATCGGCTGCGAGGAACGCCCCATCGACGTCATCCGACTGAAGAAGGAAAGCTCGATGATCAAGGCGGTCCGTATGCTCCGCGACCAAGACGACATCAATGCCATGGTGAGCATCGGTTCCACGGGCGCTCTTGTTGCCGCTGCCTTGACCCGCATCGGCCGCGTGAAGGGGGTCATCCGTCCTGCCTTCTGCCCTATCCTGCCCACCATGAATGGAGGTATCGTCGGTATCTGCGACAGCGGAGCCAACGTAGAAGTCACACCTGAGCATCTGAGGCAGTTCGCCATCATGTCGAGCCTGTACATGGAGAAGGTCAACAATATTGAAAAACCGCGCATTGCCTTGCTCAATGTGGGAAAAGAAGCGGAAAAAGGCGATGAAATCAGACAAAAGGCATACTTTTTGCTGAGTGAGACCCCCGAAATCCATTTTGTGGGCAACATGGAGAGCCGCGACTTGCTTTCGGGCAACTACGATGTGGTGGTTTGTGACGGTTTCTCGGGCAATGTGTTGGTGAAGACCACTGAAGGCACAGCCTTGGAACTGCTGAAGAAGTTGAAGAAAGACATCTATTCGAGGCCCATATATAAATTAGGTGCGCTCTTGATGAAACGGATGTTTATGGAGGAGAAGGAGTTCATGAACTATCAGAACTACGGCGGCAGCGTGTTGTTGGGCACTTCGAAGACGGTGGTGAAAGGCCATGGATCAAGCAAGGCAACGGCAGTGGAGAAATGCATCGAGCAAGCCTACAAGATGGAAGTCAGTTCCTTGTCATCCAAGATGGAAGAGATTATTATGAGGTATGAACACTATGAGTATTGAATGAGGAATGCAGAATGATGAATGTAGAATGATGAATGATGAATGCAGAATGAGATATGAGATATGAGGTATGAGGTATGAAGTATGAAGTATGTTGAATCTTATATTTTGAATCTTGAATATTAAATCTTGAATATTAAATTTTGAATATTAAATCCTTGAATATTAAATCCTTGAATTTGAATAATATGTACGAAGTAGTAAAATCCACCTTAGCGCGTCAGTTGCGCATCGACCCGGAGCGGGTTACACTGGATGCCCAAATCAAGAGAGACCTCGGCGCCGATTCCGTCGACATCCTCCAGTTGCTCATGCGTCTTGAAGACGACTATGGCATTGTCATCCCCGACCAAGCCTTGGCCAAATTTGAAACCGTCAACGATGTAGTCACCTATTTAGATAATTTAAAATAATGAAACACATTACATTAATCATTGCAATGCTGTTCTCCTTAACGGCATTTGCGCAACAGACTTTCGACACCGACTTCACCCAAACCAAAGTAATGAAGGTATCGGGCAAGACCACCGAAAAAGCCGGTCACCTCACTTTCGACGGCATCGACCAACTCAGCATGATTTACTCCGAGCCTGAAGGTGATTACTTCAAAGTTGAAGGCAACATAGTGAAAATCAACATGGATGGCAAGAAGGTTGAACTTGATTCCGAGAAAGTGAAGATGGTCGGGCTGCAACGTTCCACCTTGCTGAATTGCCTGTCAGGCAACTGGGAACAAGCCGCCACCGACAACAACGCTGAGTTGATTGTCACCGAGGAGAAAGGACTGAAAAACATCTCCATCGTTGCCAAAGGCAAGGTGCCAAAGGGTGGTTACAAATCTGTCGAATTGACCTATCGTGTGTCAGATAACACTTTGGTCAAGATGGTACTTGAAGAAGCCATCGGCATCATCAACACTTATGAAATCCATTAAATGCTCTTCTTGTAGGCCCTGCGGCGCATGAAGGGTTCGGTCTTGTAGTCGCCAAACAGCGACTGCACCTTGTAGTTTTCCTCCAATTGGGGGTTCATGATGATGGTGTCGATACCGCGTTTGATGCAGTTTTCGTGCAGGTACTTAAACATCAGCACGGGTATTCCACATTGCTGATACTCAGGCATGACACCCATAATCAAGGCCTCAAGCGTGTCGTTTTTCTTCAAGGCTTTCAAGATGTCCAGGAAACCGAAGGGGAACAAACGCCCGTTGGATTTCTTCACAGCCTTTGAGAGCGAAGGCACACAGAAGAGGAAGCCTATCGGCTTGTCTTGGTCATTGACGGCAACCGCCACGAAATCCTTGTCCAAAATAGGAACGTAAGTCTTCAGATAAGCCTCTATCTGCTTGTCAGTCAAAGGTGAGAAACCATGCAAAGGAGCAAAAGCCTCATTGTACATGTGGAATATCTCCATTCCATAGCGGTTGGCCATGTCTTTCATGCTGCGGGGATTGACCACATGGACTTTAAACCTATCCTCAATCAGATTGGTGAACTGGAACATGGAGGGCAATTCTTTGCTCACCAAGAGGGTTCTTTGCGTCCAGTCCACATCTTTCTTGAAACCGAGTCGCTCCAACATCGTGCCATAATAGGGGAAATTGTAGAGACAGGTGAAGGGACTCAGATGCTCGAAACCGTCCACCAGCAGACCTTCCTTGTCCATGTCGGTGAAGCCCCAAGGGCCTCTCATCTCGGTGCGACCACGTTGTTTACCCCATTCGGCAACAGTGTTGATGAGTGCGCGAAGCACTTCTTCGTCTTCGATGAAATCAAGCCAACCGAAACGGACGAGGTGCTGCTCGTCGTCAGCTTTATGGTTGATGATGGCCGCAACGCGACCCACTATCTCATCGCCACGATAAGCTAAGAAGCAATTGGCTTCGCAGAAGTCGTAGGCGCCGTTCTTCTCCAGGTTGAACGTGTCATATTCATCGCCTTCCAAGGCCGGCACCCAGTTCTCACAGTCTTTGTATAGTTTGAGGGGGAAAGTCACAAACTTTTTCAGTTGCTTGTGACTTTCCACCTTTATAATTTGGATTGACATAGGCTAACGCGTTGTGTTTGAACTGATATAGTCGATCACCTCTCCTACTGTGGTAAACTTCGGGTTGCCATCAAACTTGAAACCGAACTTGTTCTCGATAGCCAGGCTCAGCAGCAAAATAGTCAGTGAGTCGAGACCCACATCACGCACGAGTTGTGATTCCTCTGTGACCTTCGCCAAATCCATTGAAGGCTTGATGAGTATCAAGATTTCCTTCAGTTCGTTCAAAATGGTTTCTCTTTCCATGGCGTAAGTTAATTGCGTGAGACTTTCATGGCACCCGTACGCTTGAAGTCTTCCTTGCGCACAGTAATTTTGCCGACCTGGTGGGTCGTGGGCAACGTGGCATTGACTTTTCCGACAAGGTCCTTGAAGTAGGCTTCCACCACTTCCCAAGGCTCATTGCCAAACTCTTCCATGCGCGGAAGAATCTCGATGGCAATCACCTGACGGCCATCCACTTCGTCTTCCTTGACGAGGCAGTCACGCAGTTTGCTGTCCTTGTAGAACGGCTCTTCGATGCTTTCAGGGCTGACATTCTCGCCATTGGAAAGAATGATGAGGTTCTTGATACGGCCCACGATGTACATATAGCCTTCGTCGTCGAAACGAACGAGGTCGCCCGTCTTCACCCAACCATCGGGAGTGAGGGTCTCAGCGGTCTTTTCCGGGTCACCATAGTAGCCGAGGAACACATTATCGCCACGATACCACAACTCGCCGTCGACCACCTTGGCTTCTTGCTCGGGATACAGCTTACCGACTGAAGTGGGTTTGGCCACGACATCGATGTTACCCGTGGTAAGGTTGGCACCTTCTGTCATGCCATAACCTGCAAACAGGCTGATACCCAATTTATCGAACTCACCGATGAGTTTCGGAGGCACATTGGCTGCACCAGAGATGATGAATTTCAGGTTCCCGCCGAGGAAAGGCGCACCATACATCTTGACGAGTCCTAATAAGATTTCGCAAATGCCAGGAACAGCAACGAGGCAGGTCGGCTTGATCATCGGGAACTTGGTGATGGTCTCCTTGGTGTTGGCAGCTGCGTACCATGCTCCACCTTCAAACAACACAGACAAAGTGCTTCTAACCAATCCAAACACATGGCTGAGCGGCAACACACAAGCGTAACGATGGCAGCCCAACTGATGTCCAGGAGCGTAAACGCCGTTCAAAGCGCCACGCATCAAGGCCCTGTGAGGCAGGACGGCACCCTTTGGAGCGCCCGTCGTGCCACCCGTGAAGAAAATGGCGGCTGGATCGTTCTTGTCGACCGTAGCGACAGGAGCCGTATGGTCGGCACAATCCGTGATGGCAACCACTTTGCAAGGTGCATCTTTCACGGCATCCATGAAGTCTTTGCCAGCGGCAAGCACCTTCACACCAAACTTCATGCAGCATCCAACGATGGCCTGAGGGGGCAGTTGCGAAGGCAGATTGATGGCCACGAAGCCCGCCGATGTAACGGCAAGAAACATTTCCACGGCTTCCACAGTGGTATTGTCGATGATGGCTACCTTGTCGCCTTTTTGCAAGCCCATGTCGCAAAGCAAGGCGCGTTTGCGTGCCACAATATCGCACACTTGACCGTAGTTCAATGTATTAACGGTATCGGATAAGCAAGGCAGGTCTGTCCATTTCTGCTCAATCCATGTTACAAATTCGGGAAGGGTTGGGATGTACTTCAACTGCGCAAGTTCTTCGGCAGGAAGCATACTGGGAAAATAAGTGTCATTCTTCATATTAAAAAATATTTGTCGTTTTCGAAATTAAGGCACAAAGGTAGTGAAAAAAACCATTACCTTAAAAAAAAGTCCTCAATTTCTCCCACGACATTCATTTTGACAAGGGATAAGCCTCATACAGAATGTCATGCAAAGCTGTTCTGGTGCCCTGTCGCACCAATTTATTAGGCTCGGCATCGGGATAGACACGATTGGAAAGGAACACGATAACAGTCTTGTTTTCGGGGTCAGCCCATACGAAAGTACCCGTAAAGCCAGTATGTCCATAACCTTTCATAGAGCCTAACTTAGATGCCGTACAAGTGCCTTTCTTGTTGATGGGAAGCTTGTCGAAACCAATGCCGCGACGGTTGTCGTTGCTTGCAGCAAAAGGAGCCTTGGTAAAATAACGCACCGTCTCAGGTTTCAAATACTGTACGCCTTGATAGGTGCCTTCATCGAGAAACATCTGCATGAGAACGGCCAAGTCACGGGCATTGGAAAACAACCCTGCATGACCCGAGACGCCACCAAACATGGCCGCAGCTTGGTCGTGAACATCACCCCAAATCAACTGACGGCGAAACACGGTATCGTTTTCCGTCGGGGCAATCTGATCGCGAGTGAAGTGCTGCAACGGCTGGTAACAGATATGGGACAGGTTCATTGGAAAGTAAAACTTCTCGTTCAGATAATCCTGGATGCTTTGGTTGGTGATCAGTTTCACTATTTTTGGCATATAATAAAAGCCCATATCGCTATACAAGTATTTCTTTTTCCCCAAAGGCGTCTTTGCCACAGAATCGAAAATCTGGTCCACATAGTCATTGACAAGGAAAAGGTTTTCCGCCACTCTGATGGTATGGCTTTCATCCATCTCATCACTGTAAAACTCAGGCATCGGACCATTCTCGTCGACCGTCACTTTGTAGAATGGCACCCAAGCCTTCAACCCAGCCTGATGCGTCATAATGTCGATGAGTTTGAGTTTACCGTGCGCCTTACCTTTTAAATAGGGGAAAAAATCGGCTAAAGTCTTGTTCAGGTCGATCAGCCCGTCATCGTACAACTTCATGACGGCCAGCGTGGAAGCAAAAATTTTGGTGCATGAGGCAATGTCATAGAGGTCATCGGCCTGCACCTTATGGCCGCCTCCGTAGGTAAAATTTCCAAAACACTTGTCATAAACCACATTTCCATCTTTCATAACGACAATCTGGCAACCCGGATAAGCCCCATTCCTGATTCCTGACTTGGCAACAGAATCAAGACGATGTTCATATTTCGGATCCATTTCAGTCGTCGGCAACGGCATAGGCTGCTCATTCTGAATCTGTTGTCCTACCGAAGGCAAAGCCTTGCCAGGCATTTCTTTTGAGGGTAGCAAATGCGCTTTCTTTACGGGTGCATTGACCACAATGCCATCACCACACTTGAATTTGTTGACCGAAACAGGCAGTGTTCCATGAGGCTCCAATTCGCCCACAAGCAGACGCACCACTGCATCAACTGCCGGCACCTCGTCTTGATAGCCTACCACTACAGCCTTCACGCTGTTGTTGATACGGAACATATCCAAAGCGTATGGACAAGCGAACAAATTGAGAATCACGTCATTTTGTGCCACCAAACGGTTGAAGAACTTCACAGTTGCCTCGTTGATGCCGTAGTTGCTGTTGGCAAACATCGATGTCTTCTCGATGCTGACCACCACCAAGTCATACTTTTCCAGTTTCTTCAGCCAGTCTGCCGACTTGTTCGCGATTTCATCCTTGCTCGTGACAAAAGAGGTCGTGCTATAGCCGCGTTCCACAAGTCTGTTATTCACATCATTTTTGGCATTTCCTATCGTCACAACCGCGATCTTCTTGTTGTTGGCCAGCGGAATCACCTGATTGTCATTGCGCAACAAAGTGACGGCCTCATCATATAGTTGCTGACGCAGGTCGGTGTACGATTTCTTTTTCAAGTCTGTCATCAGGTTATCTGTCGACACGGCTTTATAATGATTGAGTCCGGCACGATACTTATAGCGCAGGATTTTCTTGCAGCTCTCCTCCACTCTTGCCGCCGCATTAGGGTCGCGTTCCGCCGCTGCCTTAATGGTCTTGATGGCAAAAGGCACGTTAGAAGGCAGAATCAAGACATCATTGCCTGCCATGAAGGCCACATACGGCACACTATCGTTGCGCACCTTCTCCGACACACCCTTCATGTCGAGGCCGTCAGTGAAAATCAGGCCCTCAAAACCCATATCCTGCTTAAGCAGCTCGGTGACCACGCCATACGACAGCGAGGATGAAGTGTTTTTCACCTTCTCAATGGCCGGAAAATAAAGATGGCCTACCATCGCTCCATTCGCACCTTGTTCTATCATATAACGGAAAGGCGCCAACTCGATGTCGTGCACCTCTTCCATCGTACGGGTCACGGTGGGCAAGGTCAGGTGCGAGTCAGTAGACGTGTTGCCGTGACCTGGGAAGTGTTTCATCGTGGTAATCAAGCCCTTACTCTGCATGCCGAGAGCGTATGCAGTGGCTTTCTCACCCACAGCCTGCGGATTCTCGCCAAAGCTACGCATTCCGATAATCGGATTAGCCGCATTGGAGTTGACATCGGCCACTGGAGCAAAGTTGACATGAATGCCCATGCGTTGGCATTGTTCAGCCACCTGTTGCCCCATCTCATAAATCAGTTCATCGTCGGCGATGGCGCCCAAGGTCATCTGATACGGATAGGCCAAGGTCTTGTTCACGCGCATGGCCAAACCCCATTCCGCATCAATGGAAACCATCAGCGGGGTCTTTGCCATGGCCTGCCATTCGTTGGTCTTTCGCACCTGAGCATCCGCATCCGCACGGAAGAAACATACGCCACCGATGTTGTACTTCTTGATGTATTTTGCTACATCTTCATAAAAAGGCTTGCTCGGCTGGTTGGCACGCATACAAATCAGCTGCCCAACCCTTTGCTCTAAAGTCAAGCTGTTATACACCGAATCCACCCAACGGCTTTCGGCATCTTGGGCGAAAACAGAACCTAAGCCCAAAGCCATAAAAGCCATCAACAAACAAAATCTACATTTCATAACACTATAATTTTTAATTATTTATTCGATTTAATATAAAGTTTTAGTTCATCCCAGTCATAAGGCTTACAAACTATGTTTTTCTCGGCATCCAACAGGAAAACCGTAGGTGTAGAAGTGATGTGATAGTCCAAAAAAGCCTTGCTTTCCCATCGCAACGGATCATAGAAATGATGGCCTGGCAAACGCATTTGCCTTACCGATACGGCCACCTCCTCCTGACTATCGGCCAACGCAAAGGTAACCAGCTCGTAATCAGACTTCAAATCAAGGTTTCTTCGTATTTTTGTCAAGAAATCGTGACAATACTCACAGTCTGTCGACCAAAACACGAGAAGAATACGCTTTGCTTCCGACCGATACAACTGATAGGCCTCGCCTTTGATGCCAACTCCCATAAAATCAGGAGCCTTGGCACCAACTTTCACCAACTGATACGGCTCAGTGATGGAATCCAATCTATGGCCTTCCTCAACTGAAACCTCTCCTTCAGATAGCATTGGATAATTCAAAAGATAATCAATCACTTGCGTCCTTCCCATATTGGTATATCCATTCAACATGAATTCCAAAACATACTCGTAAACCCGCATATTTACCTTGGCTCTTTCAAGGATATTGGAGATGCTTATCATGGAAAGGCTGTCAAAACGCTTCATGTCGCCATCGGTTGTCGTGCGAAACAAATAATCCACCATCTTTGCGCTAAAGGCTTGCGATGAAATCAATGCCGTATCCTTAAAATCGACCTCACTCCAATCCTCGTCGGGCGGAGTGACTTGTGCCTTCAAAATGACCACAGGACAAAGAAAAGCCAGAAGCAATAGAACAATATGTAAATACTTAATTTTCAAATTATTTTCTATTATTCATTTCAAGTCCAACTTTAACTGAATGGCCATGTTGAAAGTCATGCGATGCAGGGGTGTGGTTCCATAGTCAGCTATGGCTTGCTTGTGTTGTTGTGTGGGATAACCTTTGTTCTTTTTCCAGTTGTAAACGGGATATTGCTCTCCATATTGTTCCATCAACATGTCCCTCGTGGTCTTGGCCAAGATGGAAGCCGCTGCAATGGATTGGTATTTGGCGTCGCCGCCCACGATGCAAACATGCTTCACCTTCTTATACGGATTAAAACGATTGCCGTCAATCAGCAACAACTCAGGTTCAAGTGATAGTTCATCCAACGCCCTATGCATCGCTAAAAATGAAGCATTTAGAATATTGATTTCATCTATCTCTTGAGCGGAGACGATGCCTATTCCGTATGACAAAGCCTCCTGCATGATCAGTTCACGGAGCTGCATCCTTTTCTTTTCCGTCAGCTGTTTGGAATCATTCAGTTCGGGGTAATCCGCATCTTGTTTCAAGATTACTGCCGCTGCCACAACGGGACCCGCCAAACAACCACGTCCAGCCTCATCGCATCCCGCCTCAACCTTATCGGAATAATGTGTCATCAGTCCCATAACTTACAAAAATCTAAAGTAGTAGTGATTGGCAAAGACCATTAGGAGGAACAAGGTCAGGAACAGATTGGCCCAACCCGTATTCCCCATGTAAGAGAAAGCATAGGAAATCAGAATAGACAAGACGATGAAAATCAAACCATTCATCAGCACATTGCCTGTCACAAAAAGGAGCAGCGCGCCAAAGAAAACCATAATCGTGGTCATTGAAATCTTGATTCTCACTGCAATAGTCTTCTCGAAACCAGAATTATTGCCGCCAAAGAAAAGGAATACCGTAGCTATCAACAAAAGTGACAACAAGATGATAGTCTTCAAGTTAAAGCCACCAACAGAGAAGTGCAGCACAGAGAGATACTCCTTATACCCTAACCACATGCTTGGGAAATCGCCAAACAAGAAGACACCGACGAAATAAAAGAAATAGACAAACAGAAATCCGACAATTGGAATCAGTTGCAAGCGAAGGGAACCTTTTTTAGCGATAGGCAGAACGATCATTACCCAAAACATCAAAACAATGGATCGGAAGTAACACATGGAGGCCAAAGCAAGATACGCCCCTGCCTTCAAAAGGTTCATTTCGGCGTTAGGCATCAAATAGGAGTCAAACAGATTGCTGATTACCAACAATATGAAAAGCACAGACAAGGCAAAAGGATAGAAATTCGTTTGTGTTTCGGTCATACTCATCAGAAGGACAAACACAAATGCGCCCATAGTGCTCACCTTGCCCACAATCTGGTTCTTCACCATTATCGCGTTAAAGAGCAGGGTCTCAAACACCAACAAGACAAAGGCAAAGATATGCTGGACAAAAGGAGAAAAGTCTAGAAGTCGGTCCACCATGTTAAAAATCGGGGTCACAGGCTCGCCCAAACCCATGGTCGACTTCCCTGACACAAAAGCCGGTATCCATAGGGCAATGGCCATCAAGGCAATCACCACATACTGAATGGCATAGCTCTGTCTGAAAAACTTAATCATTGCATCCTCATCAAGTCAAGCCCAATGTCGTGGCGATAGTTAACACCTTCAAAATGAATCTTCTCTACTTCCCGATATGCGATGCTCCTCGCTTCTTCAATCGAATCTCCGTGAGCCGTCACCGCGATGACACGGCCACCTGCCGTGACCACGTTCTTTTCGGCATCAAATGCTGTGCCAGCATGGAAGGCAACGACATCCTTCACGTTGTCCAACCCACTCATTATCATGCCTTTCTTATAAGCCTCAGGATAGCCGCCAGAGACCATCATCACCGTGACCGCCGTCTTTTCGCACTTGGCGTAATGCACCTCGTCAAGACGACCGTCGGCACAAGCCATGAGCAGCTCGGCGAAGTCGCCCTCGATGCGGGTCATCACGGCCTCGGTCTCAGGGTCGCCCATTCGAACATTGTACTCAATCACGTAAGGATTGCCGCCATCGTTCATCAAACCCAAGAAAATGAAGCCTTTATAGTCGATGCCTTCGGCTTTCAAGCCCTTGAGGGTCGGCTTCACAATGCGATCCTCCACCCTGTTCAAGAACTCAGGTGTGCAGAACGGGACCGGCGAGACGGCACCCATGCCGCCCGTGTTCAGACCTTGGTCGCCGTCGCCGATGCGCTTGTAGTCCTTGGCCTCGGGCAACAACACATAATGTTCGCCATCAGTCAGCACAAACACCGACACTTCGATGCCTTTCAGGAACTCCTCGATGACCACTGTGGCTGAAGCCGCACCAAACTTGCCGTCAAGCATCTTGCCGAGTTCGTCTTTGGCTTCTTGCAAGTCGTTGAGAATCAACACGCCCTTACCTGCTGCCAGACCGTCAGCTTTCAACACGTAAGGCGCTTTCACGCTTTCAAGGAACTTAAAGCCTTCGTTGAGGTTGTCCTTGTTGACTTTGAAGCACTTGGCCGTCGGCACACCATATTTCTCCATGAAGTCCTTGGCGTATGCCTTGCTGCCTTCCAGTTGAGCACCTTGCTTGTCGGGACCGATAATCTTCACCCCTTTCAGCTCGGCATCACCCTTGAAGAAGTCGACGATGCCATCCACCAAAGGCTGCTCTGGACCTACCACGACAAGGTTAATCTCTTGCTTTAAGCAGAAGTCTTTTACAGCTTCAAAATCAGATGGTTTTATATTCACATTCACGCCAACTTGAGCTGTTCCGGCATTGCCAGGCGCAATGAAGACTTGGGCACCTTCGCTTTGGGCCAGCTTCCATGCCAAAGCGTGTTCGCGGCCTCCTGAGCCGAGTACCAATATGTTGCGTTTTACGGCGGTAATATGTTGTCCTTGTATAGCTTTCCAGTCCACAGCTTCCTTTTCGTTGTCGGCCGGATACATGATGATGTTTTCCATATCTGTTATTTTTCTATAGCTTTCATTAATGAATTCCAAATAGCATTCGCTGCTTTATCCCATGAGAAAACCTTGACACGTTCCCTGCCCTTCTCAATAAGCGACTCACGCACGTTCTCGTCAAGCATTTCCGTCATGCCTTCGGCAATGGAGGCCTCGCTGAAGGGGTCGACGAGCAAAGCCGCATCATCCGCCACCTCGGGCATGGAAGTCACATTGGAGGTGATGACGGGCGTCTCACACTTGAACGCCTCCAGAATCGGGATGCCAAAGCCTTCGAAATACGACACATACACCGAAGCCAAGGCCGCTGCCGTCACCAGATGCAAGTCCTCGGCACTCAAGCGACCGGCAAAGACCACCTCGTCCTTGAAACGCATCTGGCTATAAGCCTGCTCGATAGGCTCCGACCACCAACGCTTCTCCCCTACAATCAACAACTTGACATTGGAAGGCGTCTGGCTCTTGAACAAGTCGAAAGCCGTGAACAGTCGTGCCAAGTTCTTGCGTGGATGCAACGAGCCAACGAACATGAAATAAGGATTCCTGTTGGTATAATGGGCTCTGATCCTTTCCTGCTCCTCTTCAGAAATCGGCGCAAACCTCTCATTCACACCGTTATAGGCCACATCAATCTTATCGGGCTCTATGCCATAGCATTCCACGATGTCCTGTTTCGAGAACTCCGACACCGTCACGATGCGCTTGGCTTTACGGGCAAAACGCGGGAAGAAAGTCTTGTAGTGCCAAAGATGTATCTTCGGCATGTCCTTTGGGAAATGCTCGAAGTTAAGATCATGGAACTGAGCCACTTGTGGCACATCGGAGCGAAGGCTAAGGTAGCCGTCGGGCGAGAAGAACAGGTCGGGCTGGATTTGCTTCAGGGCTTTCTTCACCGAGACCTCGAAGAACCAGATGAAGAGAAAGGGATGCCGTGCCTGAGGAAACAACACTATGGGTTTCACATTGTCGCCGAAGACAAACATTGGGTCAGGCTCACGGTCGAAGAGGAAGTAGAACTCCACCTCAGGATGGTCCTTCACCATGCGGCGCAAGGTTTCGTATGCCACCCAACCGATACCTTCCAACTTGTTTTTCAGCAACAAGCGTGTATTGACTGCAATTTTCATTGTTCTGTTTTGACACTCGTTTTCATGCAGTCATCACACTGCAATTTTGTTCGCAAAGATACAAATTTTACCCACATCAAAACCTTGTCAACAAGAATTGATTAGGATTTTTATTACTTTTGCTCCGAAATCATATACAATGCCATGAAGAAAAAACTATTCGCCTCACTTCTCACACTTTGGTGTGCCTTCGTTTACGCCCAACCGGCCATCACCAACCTTTCATTCCCAAGCTCCGTGGATGTCTTTAGTTTATTCGAGATGTCGTTCCAACTGGGGAAATACGACAATCCTTACGACCCCGAAGTCATCGATGTGTACGCAGAATTCATGGCGCCTGATGGCAAAACCTTCAAGGTCAATGGGTTCTATTACGAAGGGTATACCTTCCAACAGAAAGACGACTATGAAGTGGCCTCGGCCAGTCGCGACAAGGGTTGGAGGGTGAGATTCACGCCCAACAAGGCAGGAAAATGGAGTTTCAGCCTCCATGCCATCGACCGCAAAGGCAAGACCACCCTTTCGGCAAGCGACAACTACCCTACCACTTTTGAATGCAGGTCGGTCGGTAGCGCCCAAGGTTTCATCAGAATGGCCAACACGAGATACCTGAAACGCGAGGTAATGCAAAATGGCAAGTCGAAGTATCAAGCATTCTACCCCATCGGACCCAATGTGGCATGGTACGAATACAAAGGTTCAAGTGCTTATCCCAAAGGCATTTATGACTACAATCATTATATCGACAAAATGGCTGGAAGTGCCAACTATATGCGCATTTGGCTCACCCGCTACCAATACCTTTCGCTTTATGGGCCGGAATTCACGCAGATGAACGGCAAAAAGCCTACAGTTTATTTCGACTCGTCACTCAACCAAAAAGACGCTGCCGAACTCGACCATATCATTGCCTACGCAGCTGAGAAAGGCATCAACGTCATGCCCTGCTTGTTCTCATTTGGTGACTTTGGCAACATGCACCAGAGTTCATGCCGGTGGGACAACAACCCCTACAACACCGTGCTCGGATTGAAGTCGCCCACGATGTTCTTCACCGACAAAGAGGCCAAAAGGATTGCCAAAAACCTGGTCCGCTACATCGTTGCACGTTGGGGGTATGCCACCAATATCGTTTGTTGGGAGTTATGGAACGAGGTCAACAACATCCCAGTCGACGGTCAACCAGAAGCGACGTTCCACGCCAACATCGTCAAGTGGCACGAGGAGATGGCCGACTATGTCCGCTCCATCGACCCCTTCAAACACCTTGTCAGCACCTCGCTTGGCCCTTTTTCCGAAAAAGACTACATCGGAGGAGCGCTCTACAAATGCCTCGACATCGTGCAATACCACAACTACGGCAACATCCAAAAGGCCAAGTCCGCAGAGCAACGCACCAAGCAATTATTCGACAAATTTGCGACTTATCGCCCTCTTTACCCTGACAAACCCATCTTCTGCGGAGAGTTCGGTTTCGGGCAATCCGCTCCCCCGAAATACCAAGACAAAGACCCGTTTGGATTCGACACGCACAACTGCATTTGGGCTTCGCTCTTTTCGGGCACGATGGGTCCCGGTTCCATCTGGTTATGGAGCTACCTGCGCGACAGGGACTTGCTTCGCATCTATGCACCCGTGTTGGCTTACAGCAAAAACCTCCCGCTCCTCCCCGACTCTTTCACCCCTCATACCACCGTCTCGACAAACAAGAGCTCTTTGGTATGCCCCAACGGCATTGAAACCTATTACCTTTCCAGTGCCGACGAAGACACGCTCTACGGCTGGTGCCAAGACACTGCCTTCAGCTACCAAGCCTTGCGCCGCCTCACCGACAAATCAATTTCGAAAGGACATTTCAACACCGATGCCAAAGTCGACACGAAGGGCTACGTCTACACTTTGGACGAAGACAAGAAGCCTCGACCTTGCTCAAAGAGCAACGCCATCATCTTGCCCATTTGCAAACAAGATGTTGGGACGCAATACGTTGTGAGGTGGTTCGATGGAGAAACCGGACTCGAAATCACCCAAGAGAAAGCACAAGCCACAGTGACACACGACAGAAAGAACAACCGATTCATCGAGATACAGTTCCCATCGACCATTCGCGACCTGAAGAAACGCCAAATCTACAACACCTACGGCGACGCCGCCTTCATCATCATCGCTGAGAAGGATAAAACAGAAGGGAGCAACACCCAAGGCATCGCTCCCAAAAAACGTTTGAAAGTCACAAAGACTTCAAAAGACTAATCACATCAATAACGGTAGATGTCCGACTTGTAAGGTCCCTCAACGGGCACGCCGATGTAGTCGGCCTGCTTCTGCGTGAGTTTGGTCAGCTTCACGCCAATCTTCTCAAGGTGCAGGCGGGCGACTTCCTCGTCCAAATACTTCGGCAGGCAGTACACACCTACTTTATATTGTCCACGTTTCTCCCAGAGGTCCATCTGGGCCAAGGTCTGGTTGGTGAACGAGTTGCTCATCACGAAGCTGGCGTGACCTGTGGCGCAACCCAAGTTGACCAGTCGACCCGAGGCCAACAGGAAGATGCAATGACCGTCGTCGAAGACATACTTGTCGACTTGCGGCTTGATGTTGATTTTCTCCTTCAGATGCTCGGTCTTTTCGAGGCGATCCACCTGGATTTCGTTGTCGAAGTGGCCGATGTTGCACACGATGGCCTGGTCTTTCATTTGCAGGATGTGCTCCAGCGTGATGACGTCACAGTTACCTGTAGTGGTCACAAAGATATTGCCTTCCTTGACGGCCTCCTCCATCGTCGTGACTTCGAAGCCTTCCATGGCGGCTTGCAGGGCGCAGATGGGGTCGATTTCGGTGACGAGAACGCGGGCACCGTAGCTCTTCATCGAGTGCGAACAGCCCTTGCCTACTTCGCCGTAACCACAAACGACCACAACCTTACCGGCAATCATCACGTCGGTGGCGCGCTTGATGCCGTCGGCCAACGACTCGCGGCAGCCGTAGAGGTTGTCGAACTTCGACTTGGTCACCGAGTCGTTCACGTTGATGGCAGGCACCAGCAACTCGCCGCGCTCGTGCATCTGATACAAACGGTGTACGCCCGTGGTGGTCTCTTCCGAAACGCCTTTCCAGCCAGCCACAACCGTGTGCCAGAAGGTCGGATTCTCTTTATAGGTGGCCTTGATAACGCTCATCAGCGCGGCTTCCTCAGCACTGCCCGTGGGCGCATCAAGGAGCTTGGGGTCATTCTCGCAGGCATAGCCTTTGTGGATCAGCAAGGTGGCATCGCCACCATCATCAACAATCAAGTCTGGGCCTGTGCCGTCGGGGAAGGTGATGGCGCGTTTGGTGCACCACCAGTAGTCTTCGAGGGTCTCGCCTTTCCAAGCGAAGACGGCAGTACCCGTTTCGGCGATGGCTGCCGCAGCGTGGTCTTGCGTGGAATAGATGTTGCACGAACACCAGCGCACCGTGGCACCCAACTTCACCAAAGTCTCAATCAGGCAAGCGGTTTGGATGGTCATGTGCAGCGAGCCCATGATTTTCGCGCCTTTCAGCGGCTTCGTGTCACCGTACTTCTTGCGCAGCGACATCAGGCCGGGCATCTCGTGTTCCGATACTTCAATTTCCTTGCGTCCCCAAGCGGCCAGGTTCATGTCGGCCACCAAATACGGGAGTTTGTTATCTAATAGTCTGTTATCCATTGATTTAAGTATTTTGTATTCGTTTTAATATGAAGAGGCAAAGATAAACAAAATTCCGACACAAATAGAAAAAGACCGTGATTTCAAAATATTGTGTACTTTTGCCCAAAAATCAACAATTCAAAACAGTACTACCATGAATCAGCCTTACAACATCAACATCAACCCCAACAAAAAGAAAATCGGACGCTACATCCTTTGGGGCTTCTTGGCTTTTTTAGCCATCTTGATCTTTTTCTCTTCGTTTTACACCATCCGCTCGTCGGAGCGCGGCGTGCTGTCCACCTTCGGCAAGATGAGCGACGAGGTCATCGGTGACGGCCTGCACATGAAGATTCCCTTCATCCAGACCATCAAGCGCGTGAACGTGCAGCAGAAGAAATTCGACGGTAAGGAGAACAGCTACACCAAGGACGTGCAGACCTCGGAGGTGGAATACACCATCAACTACGACCTGGTGCGCGAGAACGTCAGCAAACTGATGAAAAACGTCGGCGACGACTACCACAACCGCATCGTGGTGCCGTTTATCCGCTCGTCCATGAAACAAAGCTTCGGCAACTTTGCGGCCACCGAAATCGTTGAGAACCGTGATGCTGTGCGCCGCGAGATTGAACAGACACTGCGCCAGACCTTGGACAGCAACTACTTTATGAACATCCAGTTTCAGATTACAAACATCGACTTCGACGACGACTTCGAGACCGCCATCAAGGAGAAACAGGTGGCCGAGCAGAACGCCTTGAAAGCCAAGAACGTGACCATCCAAGTGGAGGAGCAGGCCAAGCAGACCAAAATCAAGGCCCAAGCCGAAGCTGAGGCCATGAGCATCAAGGCGGCTGCTTTGGAGAGCAACCCCAAGTTGGTGAATTATGAAGCCGTGCAGAAATGGGACGGCAAGATGCCCCAATATATGCTTGGCAACTCGGTGCCATTTATTGATTTGAAGTAAGATGTGACACCAGCAGCCATGTCATGCCGACGCTGGAATACGCGGTGGCGGGCATCTATGGCTGCGGCTTATCATTAATCCGTCTTATTATAAAAACCCGACATTGCATATCGGGGTGAGATAGGGTCGTCCTTTCAGGACTTGCAAGCACTTCTATGCCTGCAAATAATCCAAGTCGCCCAACATCCTGGTGATGACACTTCGGAAGTCGGCCTTAAAGCCTTCGTTTTGTTGATATTCCTTGTACAACGAATTGTCGCCTTTGCGTTTCTTCCTCATGATCCTGTCAATGATGGTTACCATAAGGGCATCCACGGCCTGCTGGTCGGGATTGCCTACCACCAAGGTCTGGTAATCCTCATCGGCGGCTACCGCTTGCGCAACACTTATCAACTTCATCTTCTGGTCGTCAGGGGTGGCCTCCCAACCGTTAAACCACCGTTGGTTGAACTCTTTCAATATCTCATCCAATGGGTCTTTGACTTCCTCCTCCGAACCCGCGTTGACCATCGTTGGTTTCAACGGGTCGATGGTGGTCTCGCCGGCATCCAAGGTAACGGCCTCGTTCAAAGCGGTGCGGCGCAGACCGTAAGTGTTCAAATCCACCGAATCCAACAAGTCCTTCAGCCCGTCATCGCCGTTGTTGGTCACATGTAGGCCTGGAATGAGATAGCGCAGGAACCAAAACAGCTTTTCCCAATCCTTCATCTCGAAGGGCATGATGGCAGCCACCCGCGAATAAATCTTCACAAACTGTTTGCACTTCATCTTGAAATCAGCCTTGCCGTTTTCGGGCCAATCAATCTCAAGGTTGAAACGGTCGGCTGCTTCGTCAATGATGGGTGCCCATTGGTCGGCATTGGCACCATGGATGTATAATTCGATGAACGCGTCGACCTCTTCCATATCGAAAACGCCAAACGAGAGCAAAGTGGTCTTTAGCTCATGCAGGATGTTGACATCAGTGGCTTCCGACATAGTCGTAGAGGTGTAGAACGGGTCAAAAGCTTCCTTGATATCATCTTGGGTGTTATAGAAATCAAGGATAAACAGGTCTTCACTCAACTTGCCCAAGTCGGGAGCCGAACGGTTGAGACGCGAAAGAGCTTGAACGGCCAACACGCCAGCCAAAGGCTTGTCGACATACATGGCACAGAGCTTGGGCTGGTCGAAGCCTGTGAGGTACTTGTTGGCCACAACCAAAATTCGGTTGTCGTCAGCATCGAATCTCTCTGCCGTTTGTGAGTCAGGAAAGCCATTCATTCCCGCTTCAGTGTAATCGGTATACTTACCCGTAGACTCTGCCGCATAGCTATAACCCATCTCATTTGATTGCGACGATCCCGAAACCGCCATCGTTTGCATCCGTTTGTCACCGCTGAAGGCAATCAATATATTGTAAGGCAAGCCTTTCTCATTGACGATTCTGTTCAATGCCCAATAGTATTTGATGGCACACTCAATGTCCTTGGTCACCACCATAGCCTTGGCCTTGCCTTTCAGCTTGTGGCTGCGGAAAACTTTTGCGTCGAAATGCGCCAACATCACCTCGGCCTTGGCCGCGATGGTTTGCGGGTCACGCTCAACGGCGCTCCTCAGCTTTTTCTGCGCCCGCTCGTTGTTGTATTCGGGGTTGTCCTCGATGCTCTTGGTGAGTTCGTAATAGCTACGATAGGTGGTATAGTTGGTCAGCACGTCAAGGATGAATCCTTCCTCGATGGCTTGTTTCATGCTGTAGAGATGGTAAGGATGGAATTTGCCTTCGGCGTCCTCGCTACCAAAACGCTCCAGTGTTTCTCGTTTCGGCGTTGCTGTGAACGCGAAATAGGAGCAGTTGGTGCTCATCTTGCGGTCTTTCATCATTTTTTCCAACAAGGCATCGGTGTCGCTGCCGTCGGTGTCGGCGTCTTTTTGCACCGTGGCATTGAGCTTGTCGGCAGCTATGCCCGATTGCGAGCTGTGGGCCTCATCGATGATAACGGCAAAGTTGTGGTCGCTCACGTCGCTGATGGCGTCGCAGATGAAGGGGAACTTCTGTATTGTGGTGATGATAATGCGTTTGTTATTCTCAATGGCTTCCTTCAAATCCTTTGAGGTGTCGGCATGGGCCACGATTTTGGCGCTTTGTCCGAACATCTTGATGTTGTCGGAAATCTGCTTGTCGAGCAGGCGACGGTCGGTGACCACGATGACCGAGTTGAACAAAGCCGAATCCACGGCTTTGGCTCTCACCGCATCCATCGTATTAGGGCAGGTCTTGATGAGCTTGTAGGCCAACCAAGTGAGCGAGTTGGATTTGCCCGACCCAGCTGAATGTTGGATGAGATAGGTCTTCCCCACTCCCTTGTCAGCCACGTCATCCACCAACTTGCTCACCACGTCCAACTGATGATAGCGCGGGAAAATGAGCTTCTTGGCGTTCTTCATGATGTGAGGCACCTTCTTCTGGGTCTTGGCTTCGTCGTAGTCAAAGCAGACGTAGTTCATGATTATGTCGGCTACGGTGTCCTTTTGCAGGATTTGTTCCCACATATACGCGGTCTTGTAGCCACCTTCGGCATTCACGGGATTGCCTGCGCCTTGGCCGTTGGGCAGACCTTTGTTGAAAGGCATGAAATAGGTCTTATCCAAGTTGAGTCTCGTGGTGAAAAACACCTCGTCCTTGTCCATGGTGAAGTGCGCAAGGCAACGTCCGAAGTTGAGCAAGGTTTCCTTGGGGTCGCGTTCCGTTGACTTGTATTGCTTTTGCCCGTCGTATTTGGCGGTTTGGTGGGTCCAAGGGTTCTTCAGCTCGAAGGTAAACACAGGCAAACCGTTGACAAACAGCACCATGTCGATTTCCAGACCAGGGTTGGCGACTGAGAACGTCTGCTGGCGCGTGAGTGAGAACTGGTTTTGGGCATATTTCAGTTTGGAAAGCTCGCTATCGGCAGCCGAAGGTCGGGGATAGAACAGCGAAAGATGGATGTTGTCCACATCCACGCCTTCGCGCAGCACCTTGATGACACCGAAGGTCTCGATGTCCTTCGAGATGCGCTTGGGCAGCTCGGTTTTCAGGTCTTTTCCCTTGTATTCGTTCAGCACGTCGTGTTGTGTGCTTTCGAGAAAAGCCCACAGCCGCCGCAGGTCGATAGCCAATTTCTTGTCCATGTCCTTGGGCAGGCCCCAATAGTATTGTTGCGCGTTGGGCGACTGGGCTTCCACGTCGTTCTGCCCACTCGCCGTACGTTCCTCGTGAGTGCTGCCCACAAGGGCTTTCTCTATGAGCGCCTCGAAGGCTTGTTCGTTGGTTTGAGATAAGTTCATCATTAGCTTCAAATTCATCTGCAATAAGCAACAGGACGAAATTCAGAATGGCATTTGTGAAGATTCACGGCCTTCAAATCAAAGTTTTCCACTTCATTGTCCTTGGTCATTCTCTTATTACTTCTCTCTTCTTTGATGATAATTCTACGAAACTGAACTTTATTCGAATCAAAATCTGGAAGTCCATTTTCCTCTCTTATACGCTCCGCCGATTGCAAAATGAAATCAAAAAAAGTACATGATGCCTCTATTTGTTTATCTGCACCATCATTATCACCACGCTTCATTTCTAGAAAGAACACAAACAATCCTTTAATGTGCTGTACTAGTAATATATAGTCACAAAAACGGTTTAATCCTTCTGGTGCCTTAGGCTCAACACTTCTCTGATTGAAAAAAGGGAACAGATTATTCACATTTTTGTCCGCGGTATTGAAACAATAAAGTTTCATATCCAAAATAGACCGAGTATCATTTTTAATGTCTACCCGTTGCTCTTCATGCAACAAATCGGAAGGCTCAACCATTGTCAATGCTTCATCCCCTTTTTGCAGGAAGTCTGAGTTAAGAATCCACTCAAAATAATCTATGTATTGCATAACTCAGTTATTTGGGTGATCATACTTCAAAACTTCATAGAAGGTGTTCGTCACATCGTTTTGGCTATTGATGGCCTCGTCGATGGAAGGCATGTTGAACCCGTACCTGTCCACTTCAAGTGGCTCCACTTTCACTTTGCCATTTTCGCTCTTCTGGAACAGATAAGGAGCGAACTTGTCTTGCGACAAGCAAAGGCTTTCATCATACCCCTTGTTTGTAAAAATCTTATCGCCAGCCTTGTTCAGTCCATCAGCCATAATCATATTGTTGATTTCGCGAATGATATAATCGCTGTGGGTGCTGATAACCAAACGCAACCCTGCATTAATCATCTTGACAAAGATTTTCGCCAAAAGAATCTGATTTTTCGGGTGAAGGTTCAATTCAGGCTCATCCACAAACAAAATATTGTATTGACCAGCAGAATGACGAAGATAAAACACCAATGGAGCCAAGGTCTTGACAGTTGATGATGACTCATTGAAGCCGAGTTGGGTATTATCAGAAACACGATATAAGACCTCTCCATCTTCAGAAACAGTGAGATTGCCATGCAAAATCATTTGTTCTATTTCATCAGCAAATTTATGATATTCCGACTCTTTTTTCCTTTGATTTACCACATCAGCCGCATCCGCCAATCCATCAGCAATAGGTTTGGGATAACGGGCATTATATCGCTCTTCTGGATTTCTAAGCCGTCCAACAGATAATTCTTTATTAAATGTATAGATTCCACTACGTTCTGCAGTAAACATCTTAGCTCCCATTATTCCATCAAATAATAATGAAATTGTCAAAATGCCTTGCAGGTAAGGTATTTCTTCTTCATTTGGCCAGCGCAATTTGTAATCAAATGATTTTACCTTTTTTATGATAAATCTTGACCAAACAGACACCGACTTATTCCACAACTCTTCTTTCCATTCTTCCCTTGTAGTTGCAATCTCACACCTGAATGCCTCTGCCTGTATGTTCAAATTCATAGAAACAAGAATCTCTTTTTGACGCTTTTTTAGAAATTCTTCTAAAAGGTTATACAACTCTTCTGCCTTAACCTTTCCATCAACACCACTTTTCAATCTTTTAGTAATAGGTAGTTCCTTCTTCTCTAAAGTATTAATAAAAGTTGGTGAGAAGAGCATAATTCGCAATTCCCAAATCAAAGTATAAAGAAATGTTGCCGCATACGTTTTCCCCGTTCCATTGGCGCCAGCAAAAAGAATAAACGGCTTCGACATATCGATTACCATCGAATCAATAGAGCCGAGATTTGAGATTTTCAATTTCATAACTATTCAATTTTATCCTAGAATTTGCAAAATTAGTAATTTTTTCATTTAATCCGCTCTCACATTGCATATCAGCACAATTAAAATTCTAAATCAGCAATTGAAGCCTCTACATCCTGATTTCCTGCCTCTCTATTATATTCCCCAATTAAATCATCAAATATCTTGGTCATTCTTGGGTATAAAAGTTTCGTCTTTTGTTTGTATTTCTCAAGCCGAGCCACGATTGAGCGTTCACGATCTCCTCCTTCATTATATGATCGGCTAATAATTCCTCTACTATTAACGATTCGCATTCGGATATGTTGATCAACAACATCGCTTTGTAATTCTTCAACAACTTCACATAGTTCTTTTGGAGGGTAGTTTTCACCTCTTGGAATATCGCCCAATAAATTGCCGACCACATAGTCAATGACCCCTAATCTTTTTCTCTCTTTTGCCAAATCATAAAGTTTATCAATGTATTGTTTCATGAAAGCACCATCCAATTCACCTTTGTCATTCATAAATGATACCAAATTCCGACCAAAAAGAAGAATATGCGAAGCACATTCTCCATATACTTTTCTGTTTTTAGCTGCGACACCTTCCAATTGCTCTTGGGAACCATCGTCAGAGATGTATGCCAGCTCTACAAGTTGAATCATCAATTCTGGATGACGAGATAATTCTTTGACAAATCTCATACTAGACATGTCCATTTGATGCTCGAGAACTCTATACAAAAGAAACTCAACCATGATCAACACTTTAATAACTTCAGGATCATCGGACTTGTCCAACCTTTTCAATAAAGTTTTTATATGATATATGTCCAATTGAGACCTTGACGATGCACTTTTGAAAAGATATGAATAGAGTATGTTCACGATTTCCAAATCACTTATTTGAACAGGTCCGCGAGCATAACAAATAACATCAATGGCCGAAGAATACCTATTTACATTCACTAATTCCCGAACGATGTTTTCAACATCCTCTCCAGTAAAACAAACATTCACTGACTCCCAATAACGACGCTTGACGTCTTCGCCACAATCAGATGCTACCTTTGCCAACCCCTCGACATATCTTGGCGCGTATAACATTATTGCCATGTCGTTGTCCATTGGCACTATTTGTGCAGCCAATTCTTGGTATCTTTCTACATCATTTTGACACAATACACCTAAAAAACACCTTGTGAAACTCTCACTTATTTCATGAGACTTATACTTTTGACAAACGGCATCAAGACATTGTTCACCTGAGATGGATACAATACTTTCAGCAACACTTTCGGGGCATTTGACTATTTTGATAAAGTCCAAAATACAATCACATCCATTAGTGTCAATTATTTCTTGAATTACCTTATTACGCATTTCTTTCAGTCTCAGCATCTCCTTATCATAGTCACAATCACCTTCGCTTTCTCGTGTTAATTGGACATAAAAATCCTCAAACAGCCATGCGTTTTTATGCAATATATCTTTTGGTTCTATTTCATCAAGCAAATCCTGATATGGTTTCAGTTCCGCATCATTTAATGACCAATTCGCATCTGGATAAGATAAATGATGAATGATTTCTTTTCTCAATGCATCTACTACAACTTGAATATCATTCAGTTGTGACAAATGTCCTCGAATTGCATCTAATATCAACGCCCTGACACTAAACATACTGACATGTGAAGATAGCACAACAAGTTCTGCCATCGTTTCTGGTGAATAATCGCAGCATTGCAACATTAGCACAACGTCCTCTTTCAGTTGTTCAATAGTCACCTGTTGTACATTCTTTGTTATCCCAAACTTTCCAAAAAACCTCCATCTATAATAATGATTCAATTCAAGAACCGCTCCATTCAAAGATTCACAATTGTTTTTACAAATCTTGTAAACAACATTCCCATATTCTGAAGAATACGCTTCCAAAATAGCCATTTGTTCTTCAAACGTAGCAAACGTTTGTGGCAAATAAAACCGATAAACATGATACAACGAGTTTTCTGGCTTATTTGCATAATTGCTATCGTTTTTGTATTCTGAATAGTTAAGAAGAAGTTTCGTCACCCTATTCAAATAATCCACATCCCATGCAAGCATTTCCAATGCAAACAACACTTCCGTATAGGAAATCTCCCAACCGAATAATGAATATTTTGGTTGGCGTGGCGTAAAAACAACATCAAGAATCTCTTTTGGCAGTTTTTCAATAAAGTCCAAAAACACTTTAGGCGAAGCCTCTGCAAATGTCGTGAAATAATGCCTATTTGAAAGGAATCTCGACAAATTCCAATCTTTCAACAAGTCTTTCATTGTTTCATCGACCCACCGAGTTAATCTTTTATCTTTAGTTTTATCCACTATAGACAATAAACACAGGTTTTGATAAATGCCTTCTTTTATAGTGTTGGAGTATTGCTGTTTGAATTGTCTAAATGGAAGATGATCTGGACTTAATCCATCAACAGCCTCTGGGTCGTCATCTTGAATCAAGATTTGACAAACTTCTTTGTATTTGTCCAAAAGCGAAGATGTCAGACAACGCTGAACATACCCCATTGCTTCGTAAGGCGAGAGGATACGCCACATATTTCCAATATGAATCAATGGAGTCTCTTCTTCCGACAAACGAGCACTTAGTATCATCTCCAATTGGTCATATTTCTTGCCTGACAAGGTTTCTAATATGGATTTATCCCCTTCATTATCATTCATCCACTTTCCAACAAGAATGGCAGGCAACAAATCGTTTAATGATTCGACCCATTGGGGTTTGTTGATCATTATACCCACTCTCCTACGAAAAACATTGATGTCGCGAGCCGTATCCTTAGCAATCGCTCTCGCATTCGTATCATCAATTCCAATCTTAGCCAATGCTTTTAAAAACCCTTCTCTCTCTATAATTGGCAAAATAACAGCATCATCAATTTGATCTGCCGGAGTAGAAGCAACAATAACCGTGTGGCCTCGATTTGTTGCATAATTAATTCCTTCCGTAATCGTAGTGAGTAAAATAAGGTTGTCATAATGCTCAACCAAATCATTGAAGGCATTCTTTTCTGACACAACAATCATCCTGTCTTTCAATTTGTCAGCATCAGCACACGTATAGATACTTGCTATTGCGAAAGCGATTCCTTCGCTTTGTGTCAAAGCCTGAAGAATTAGCGATTTCGAATTCTTGCATGCATCTACCACTTTTGTTTCAACTTCTTCCCTTCCCGGCAAAACAATTTCGAATGGCAAACTATACTCTTTCCCCTGTGCCCATCTGTTCCAATATGTCTCAGGCAATTCACATCCACCCGAAGGAAGAATCCTTCGCTTTTCAGCCAACCACATACCCACTGACGGGTGTTGTTCAATCCAATTTTCAAGTTCCACAGCAGTATAAATGACAACCTTTTTCCATCCCTCTCCGTGAGTCTGTAACCACTCATCGGCTCCTTCCCATATTCGTGGCGTAACGAAGACAAACGTGGAGTCGCTTTTGTCATATCCCAAGGGATTTTTCGTTCTTTTGTCGTAATCGCCATCTATTTTGCCTTTAACATCTTTTGTGGCACCACACTCCCAAAGGGAGACCCCAGCAGAAACCATATCAATACGTTCATCACACGAAACCACTCCGTCCCATCCGGGAAGATAAACCGTATCACCCGACGGAAAACTAATTCTGTCTACATTGGATACAGATGCGTCTATCAACCTTTTAATCAATTCTGGCAACAACTGTTGGCATTCTTTCGTATCTGCCCATTGATTCAAATGTGTCGATGTGATGAATTTCATATTCTTTGGTTTTTCGTTACCTATCATTTTTAATACACAACTATAAATCAATACGATGAGATTCAAGTTTTGTAATATCTTTACTAGAAAACGCCATTTGATATAGTTTCACATTACTTCCACGAAGCATATCCTTAATATACCCGCGTTTTTTAGGATCTATCTCGCAACCCATATAAACTGCTTCAACCTCATACCCTTTCAATTGGCAGAATTCTTTCGTCTTTCTTTTGGAATACATAATTAAACGAGATTCCTTTTCATACCTCCAGCAATCTCCTTTTATGATAAGGGAGTCTATGAAAGAGATGTCGCCATCCAATGGAAGTGTTTTATCATAATTGACATCAAGCAATCTAACAACCATCTCGTCTGTATCCAAAATGTTTGACGGTGTAATCTTGTATTGAACACAAATTCCTTTATGACTATTAGCATAGTGCGCCCACATCAAGGGATTACAACCTTCTATCGTTGGGATATCCTTTTTTGAGCATCGTTTCCTCTTGTTTTTTATAGGATCAACCATACAGCAGATCCTCGTTTTTTCCAAAGCTTTCCCAACCAATTGATACATTATCTTGTCCACCTTGTTATCATAATGAATTTGTCTTTGTCTTACCCATGCTCTAATCAAAGGATCCATAGGGTCATTAAAACTACAAGGGGAAGAAAGCGTTACTGCACTATTCTCAATATCACTGACAAACCCGTTCCATGAGTTATCTGAAGAAATACCCGAAAAACGAAATAAATGTCTTTCATCTTCACATCTGTGTATTAAGCGAAACACTTCATAATACAGGTTATCCAACTGACCCAATGCACTTGCACCAATATTTCCATCCATGACATTTTCTAATGCCATGTCCAACCAACAACATTTACTATATTCTAATTCCCTCGTTTCCAGAAAGTCTTTTAGCTTTAATATTTTATCTGCATTTTTCATATTTATCTACATTACTTTCACCTTTCCCGTTACCACTTCATTGATGATGATCTGCTTCCGCTCCTGAAGGAGGGAGATTTGATTGTTTGCTCCTTTTATAGCCACCTCTATTTCTTCGATTTTTGAGAAACAATAGTCGACCAATTTATGTTGTTCACTGATGCTTGGAAGAACAACAAGCATATTTTTTACACTTGAAGAAGGTACTGAAACTTGGTTAACTGCAGGTTTGCAAGCTAATTTCATTTGCAAAGAGAACAGGCTTGATTTTAAGTAGGTTATAAGATATTGAGGGACAACGTCTGTATTAGGTTTGATCCGTAAAAGATTCATCCCATGATATAAACTTTCTTCACCATTATAGATAGCAGAGTTGCCGATTCTTTCAAAGCTATTGATATTACTTATAAGTATATCATTCAATGCCATTTTATATTTAGGCAATGTGCTATCGTATTTAACAAAACCTGTTTTATCATAGTTTATTCGTCCGCTAGAGATCGTTTCTATTCTTGAAACCCGATAAGGGGTCTCTCCATTTGATAATTGTGAAAGTGAAGTGCCATTTGAGAAACCACCTGCCAATCTTTTTAAAGTTACTATCTCCCACCCCTCCGGCACCTCTCCAATCCATTCCACGCCGCTGTCCTTCATTTTCGCGTTGGGGTTGAGGCCTTTGGTTACGGCGCGGTTGATGATGATTTGCTTGCGCTCGTTCAAGAGGTCGATCATCTTCTGCTGCTGCGCTATGGCGGCGTCAATCTTCGCCATTTTTTCATCAAGATAGGAAACAATGGCATCTTGTTCATTTCTCGGAGGGAATAAAGAATAAATGCTGCCGAATTGCGGTGTATATAAACGGTTAAATCCCGCCCCAACACCTTTTGATGCATTGGCCCATTGTTCTATATATAGATCTGTCCTAAACAAATAAGCATAATAATCCACATTCACCTGATTTCCAATTGGATTGAAAACGCTATAATCGGGAGAAACACAACCTTCAATCTTACTACTGGCAAACATTCCATTCCAAGCCTGTAGTCTATTTTCCAAAAGTTGTCCAACGTGCAAAACTTTATAACTACTAATATCCTCTGCGCTATACTCCTTGTCATTAGTTTCGTTATAAGGAATTATGCCCTTACTCTTACTAAAAGACAATAATTGATATTTCCTACCAACATTCCTTTCATCAGATTCACGGAACAAATATTTGTTCTTTCTAACTTCCCAATGACTCGGAATCTCGCCGAGCCATTTCACGCCGCTGTCCTTGTATGTATCGTATCGTTGCATAATCTAAATCGTTTGTATGACTTCCCAATGCCCGCCTTTGGCAGCACCTACCCTTTCAATAATGCCATCTGACCGAAGTTGGCGTATGTTTTTCTTTACCCCGCTTTCCGAAAGCCCCGTGATGCCTTGCAACTCCCTAATGGTAACAGATGGATTCTGCCGCATGAGTGCAACAATTTTCTGGTTACTTTTCTGGTTGCTTTTCTGGTTACTTTCCATCATTTCATCCAACGCTTCCTTCAGACAACCCAGCATGAAAACGATGAACGGTGTACTTGATGCCTCATGGTCGCTTTTCATAATGGCGGCATAATATTCCTGTTGGTGCTCCTTGACAATGGTTTCCACCGGTATCCATGCGAAGATGGGTTTCCATTGCATCAGGAGCAAGGTTTGCCACATTCGCCCCAAGCGTCCATTGCCGTCGGCAAATGGATGGATAAACTCAAATTCATAATGGAACACACACGAACTGATGAGCGGGTGAGTTTTAGTGGTTTTCACCCAATCAAGCAATTCGCCAATAAGCAGTGGTACTCGTTGGGCAGGTGGTGCCATGTGGATGCACACCTCGCCGTTAAACACGCCAACGCCCCCTGAACGAAAGCGTCCACATTCACGAACAAGGTCAGTCATCATCAGTTTATGGGCCTTCAGCATATCTTTCTCCTTATACGGATTCAGTTCCAACATCAATTCGTAGGCACCAATAGCGTTTTTCACCTCTTGTATCTCGTTGGGTGCGCCAAGTACACGCTTGCCTTCCACGATGGCGGTCACTTGATCCAACGATAACGAATTGTTCTCGATAGCCAGCGATGACTGAATGGTCTTAATACGGTTTTCCCTACGTAACTGTGGTGTGGGCAGTTGCTCGGCTGAGGCAGTAAGATGCCCCACTTTTTCGGCAATCTCTGCAACAAGTGTCGTGATTTCGTCAGTTATCGTAAACGGCGGGACGTATGTAGGTTCTGTGTTTTTGGCCATATTACATCAGATTAAACAGTGACTGTATAAACCCTTGGCTCTGACGGTCGAGTTCGAGGATGTCGCGCTCGTTCTCTTCAAGCGTGCGCAGCGGCACGGGTTTGTAGAAATACTTGTTGAACGAGATTTCGCAGCCTATCTTGGTCGGTGGTAGGTTGATCCACGCATCGGCCACGTAGGGTCGCACCTCGCGCTGGAAATAGGCATAGATGTCCTCCTTCACGGGAATCTTCTCCGTGTCGCGCAAGTCGCTGTCAGGCTCGTACTCTATGTATTGGTTCACATAGCTGCCCTTCTCGCCAGGAAAATAGCCGTAGTCGGCAAGGCGGTCTTCAGCGATACCATAGACGTCTTTCAAACGGTCGATGTCCTTGCTCTGCACATTGTGGCGTTTCTTCACCACAGGCTGGGCTTCGGGGTCGGTCGCCGACATGGCACGGGCAATGGCGTTCAACACCGGGCCTTTGGCGTCAAGGCGCAAATCCTTTGCCATAGCGACAATCTTCTCCAAAAAGACATTGAAATCCATAAACACTTCAGTGCCAATGGCTTTCATCAGCTGTTGGGCTATCGTCATCACCTTGCGTCGGTCTTGCCAATCCTTGGCAGCCACGAGTTTGGCCAACTTCTTGTCGGTCATCTTGATTTCGTTGTCGTTCAGATACTCCTTGATGGCCGGTACCTCAGCATCCAGACCTTCAAAAACCTTTTCGCCGTAGGTCTGATAGAGCCATTTGGAGAGTTCCAGTTCGCCTTTGTCGTACAGCATCTCGTCAATCTTCAGCGCATTAAACTGGCTGCGCAAGCGCAACGGACGCTCGATGGTGACGTTGTAGTAACGGAAATCGTCACCGTCGAAGATTTTCGAGGCCACTTTGTCGTCTTCCTTCTCCACAAAGTCCATGTAGGTCTTCACGATGGCATCACGATAGGCCGCCGTGATGGTGCAGTTGCGCGAACCTTGGTTTTTCCTCAGTTTCTCAAAGGCTTGCGAAGCGTCAATCAATTGCACTTTGCCTTTGCGGTTTTCGGCCTTCTTGTTGGTGAGCAGCCAAACGTAGGTCGTGATGCCCGTGTTATAGAAGATGTTGTTCGGCAATTGGATAATGGCATCCACCAAGTCGTTTTCAATCAGATAGCGACGGATGTTGCTCTCGCCGCTGCCTGCATCACCCGTGAAGAGCGACGACCCGTTGTGAATGGAGGCCACGCGGCTGCCTTGGGGCTGGTATTCAAGCGGTTTCATCTTATCCACCTCTTCGAGGATGAAAAGCAGCTGTCCGTCGGAAGTCCTGGGAGTGGAATCCAATATTTCCCGCTCGCCGGCGAAACTGGTCAGTTCCAGTTCAAACCGATGGTCAAGGAGCTGTTTCTCGTGATAGATTTTCTCCTTGTCGGTCTTCCACGACTTGCCGTAGGGCGGATTGGTCAGCATATATCCAAACGACTTGTCAGCGAAGCCGTCGTCGGTGATGGTGTTGCCCAAATGCATCCCGCTCGGGTCAACCCCTTTGATGATGAGGTCCGACTTGCAGATGGCGTAGGTCTCCGGGTTGATTTCGGTGCCCGAAAGTTGGATGGCGGCACTTTTCACACCGATATCCAAAAGGTATTCGCGGCCTTCGGTCAACATTCCGCCCGAGCCGCAAGCGGGGTCATAAAGGGAAATGATTTTGGGCAGATTGTCTTTCACTGGTTCAAAAACGAGGTGGGCCAACAGCGAGATGGCATCGCGGGGTGTGAAGTGTTCGCCCGCTTCCTCGTTGTTTTCCTCGTTGAAGCGACGCAGCAGTTCCTCAAACACCGTTCCCATGCCGATGTTGGTCATGGCGGGCAGCGGCAAACCGTCGGGGTCTTTGGCTTCAGTGTCCGTTAGGTTGATGTGCGGGTCGGTGATTTTCTCAATGATGGCCAGAAGTCGGTCATTGTCGGCGAGTTTCTTTGCCTTGCTGTAATACTCGAAGTTTTTCAGCACGTCGCGCACATTCTCGCTGAAGCCGTTCAGATATTCCACAAAATTGTCGTAAAGGATGTCGTTGTTGTCGGAAGCCTGCGATTTCAGCCGGTTCAGCGTCCATTTGCTGGTGTTGAAATAGCTCAAGCCCGTGATGTCCTTCAGCACGCCTTCGTCCAAATTATCCATTCCGCTTTCCTTAATCTCCTCCTCCACTTCGGTTTTGGTAGGCTCAAGCAAAGCATCCAAGCGGCGAAGCACCACCATGGGCAAAATCACATCACGGTATTGCCCACGCAAAAACACATCGCGCAACACATCGTCGGCTATCGACCAAATAAAAGATACTATTTGATTATGAGAGGTTTCCATCGGAAAAAGAATTCAAACTGATTAATTTTACAAAGATACAAATAATTCTGAAATGAGCCGTTAATAGTGATGGTACAATAATAAAAAATCCTCCCCACAAGCCTTTCAACTCATGTGGATACGACAACTGAACAACTGCTAACTAAAACCTAAACTCCCCCATCACCTCAAAGCTCCTCCCCGGCATGGCCCTCCAAATCACGTTCTGGTAGTCCTTGTCAGTGAGGTTGTTGCAGCGCAACTCGATGCGGAACTTCTTAATCTGTTTGCCGAGGGCGACATGATGCAGCACATACGAAGGCAAGTCGTAGGCGAAAAAGTCTTGTTCATTATAAGAGGTGCTGCGGCGACCCGTCATCTCAACGGTGTAGCTCAGGTTCCAGGTCTTCCACTGGGTGTTGAGGAAGAAATTGGCGTGGTGACGTGGGATGTAGATGAGCTGTTTGCCATTGGTGCCTTGGGCATAGGCTTTCTCGCTCTCGTCGGTGGTGACGGTGAAGACGTAGTTGCCCGACAACGTGACCTTCCAGTTTTCCTTAACAAAGGCCGCGTCGATGTGGTTCTCAATGCCGCGTGCATAGACCTTGGCCACGTTTTCAGGCACCCAGAAACGATACGAGGTCGGCATCCATTGGATCCAGTTTTTCACGTTGGAGAAGTAGCCACCTGTGCGCAGGTCAAGCTTGAAAGGCCCTTTTTGTAGACCGTATTTCACAGCCAAGTCGACGGTGCGGCCATTCTCGGGCAGGAGGTCGGGGTTGCCGCCAGGATACCAATAGAGGTCGTTCAAAGTGGGGTTGCGGTAGTTGTGGCTGTAGCCCAAGGTGAAGCTCACGGCCTTGTAGAAAGGCAGTTGGTACGAGAAGGTGGCCGTCGGGAACAAGCCCATGGCCTTGCCATCGGTCCAGTCGAAGCGGGCAGTGAGGTTGAGGTTGGCACAATTGAAGGGCTCGCCGTTGAGGGCGGCATAGGCCGACACCACATTACGCCGTTTCTCGCCTTCGTAATTGTTACTCCTCACCTGCTCGTTGTCCCACTGCAGTTTGGCTTTCAGGTTCCAGCTTTTATATAGGTGTTGGTCCAGGTTGGCAATCTGATGCAGTACCAAGGCGTGGTTCTCGGAATTAATAAAGGTGACGGTGTCGTCGGTGACAGGGTTACGAGTCAACAAAAAATACCGCTGGTTCTCCACGAAAGCCGCCGACTTCAGCTGAAGGCTACCTGTTTCCCAATAAGTCTTGAACGAGACGAAGTTGCGCGAGAAGTTGTCGCGCGTCCACTCCTCCGAGTTGACGTTGAACACATTGGGCATGATGGGTGGCAGGTTGCGGTTGTTCCACTGGTTCCACGATGACACGGAAATCACATTGTTGCCCAACATCACGCTCATCTCGGGCATCACACCATAGTCAACGAAATCGGCGTTGCGTTGTTTCATCTTTTGGTGCGGTATCGTGGCCAGGTTCTCGTATTCAAAGTCGTTGTCCGACGAGTTGCGATAGGCCTTCACACGGAAGGAGAACTTCCTGCCATAGTTGCCCACCGTGACGAACCCCCCCAAAGTGTTGAAGCTCCCGTAGGTCTGTTTCAAATCGAGCAGGAAACCGTCGCCAAAGTGGTGGGTGTTGTCAATGTTGACGGTACCGCCCAAGCCACCGCTGTTGTTGGAAGTGCCGCTGCCCCAGTTGAGGCTGACATCATCGGCCAGAAACACGGGGATGGTGCTGAAATCCACTTGGCCGAGCGAGGGTGCGTTGAGTTGAAAGCCGTTCCAAAGCACCAAGGTGTGGCTGGCTGTCGTGCCACGAAACGAAGCCGTGGAAGTGCCTCCCGGGCCGTAAGTCTTGATGAACACCGGACTGTGCTGGATGAGTAAATCCGAGAGGCTGGAAGTGCTCTTTGACTGCAGCACAAGGGTATCGAGTTTCCTCGCCACCAAGGGCTTCAACGCCTCGATATTATACTTATCCGCCGTCACTTCAACGGATTGCAACACGATGGTGTCCTGCGCGCAGAGCTCAGAAAACACCATACTCAGCAGAAAAACGACACTATTTCTGACGACATGCTTCATTGCCATAAAACCGCGGCAAAATTACGGAAAAAAGGCATAAAAAAACATCCGAAAACCCAACAAGTCTTCGGATGTCCTGCCTTTATAGATTATGGCTGTGTTATATTAGGAATTATTTGGTTAGCCTTTTTTTTCCTTGGCCTTTCCCGCTGGCATTTCCATCGGCTTCCCTTTTACTGGGGTCTTTTCTTTCGGCATGTCCTTCTCTTTGACCTCCTGCATAGGTTTCTCTTTCTCGGCGTATGTCTTCTTCTTGCCTTGCAACTCACCATTCTTATAGACCGCCTCACTCTTCAAGGAGCCATCGGGATAGAAGCTCTCCTGACGACCGTTGAACTGACCCTTTGTGTACTGGATGGTCATCTTCTTCTGACCGTCTTCATAGAACCAGGTGGTCAAGCCATCGCGGAGGTCATCCTTATACTCCGACACTTCCAAGTTGCCGCCCTTCTCGTAGCAGAGAATCTGGTTGCCATCGAGTTTGCCGTTCTTGTAGGTGTTCAATTTGGAGAGACGTCCGCCACGATACCATTCGCTCACCTGTCCGTTCAGTTCGCCGTTCTTATACTCAGCCTTTTTCGTGAGCGAACCCGTCTTGTCGATTTCCACATAGACGCCTTCCATCTTACCGTTCACATAATTCACGATTTTCTTGGGAAGGTAGGTGTTGCTGTTGAAATACTCTATCCATGTGCCAACCTTCTGGCCATTCAAGACTGTGCCCTCAATGGTGCATTCGTATGAGGAAGCCGTGAACTTGCCGTCCTTGGCTTTCGAAACGTCCACTGTTTCGATAGTTTGTGAGAACATAGGCATGGAAAACAATGCCATTGCAATGATAATTAAAGTCTTACGCATTTCTTTATTCTTTTATTGGTTGAGCAAAATTATAAAATTTGGGGCAAACGGTTACAATTTTCGTGCAAAATCTTTAAAATTCGGTTTTTTTTCGGAATTTCGCAGCGATTAATTGCCGATAGCCAATGGCAGATGGCAGATGGCTTGCTTCCACTAGAAGTAGAATCATTATTATTTTCGTGGAAGCAAGCCATAGGCTAAAGGCCAAAAGCCATAGGCCAAAAACACTAAAATGAAAAAGATAGAAGTCAAAAACTTTAAGCTCTACACCACAGCGGTCATCAGCATCGAATGGAAGCAAGAGCTGCTCAACGTCAACCTCGACCTCGCCATGATGCTCAAGATGATGCGTATGGAAGGTCTCACCGAAGCCGACATCGAACGTTACAGCAAAAACGGCCAGCCCATCCCCTTCAAGAAAGTGACGCTCATCCTCTTCCAAGACGACAACAAACCCGGACAATACTATACGGATGAGTCATTCTGCGAAGACGACGATCCGACGGTGTTTTACGTGGAAATTAAAGAGTAAGACTGAATGTAGAATGCAGAATGTAGAATGCAGAATGTAGAATGCAGAATGTAGAATCTTGAATCTTTGAATCTTGAATGCTGAATTAAACAGAATGCAGAATGGCGCGAATTTGCATTTGGCTTCGCCCTCCATTCTGCATTCTTAATTCTTAATTCTTAATTCGCCCTTAGTGTAACGACTTGATGTACTCATCAATCGCCTTGGCGGATTTCTTGCCAGCGCCCATGGCGAGGATGACCGTGGCGGCACCACTCACCGCATCGCCACCGGCGAAGATGCCAGGACGTGAGGTCGTGCCCACCTCATCGGCCACGATGCAGCCCTTCTTGTTCAAGTCGAGGTTGCGGGTCGTGCTGCCAATCAGCGGGTTCGGTGAGGTACCGAGAGCCATGATGATCATGTCGACATCGAGGACAAACTCCGAGTCCTTGATCGGGACGGGGCTACGACGACCCGAGGCATCAGGCTCGCCCAGTTCGCACTTCACGCACTTGAAGCCTTTCACCCAGCCGTTTTCGTCGCCCAGCACCTCGACGGGAGCCGTCAGCAGGTCGAAGATGACGCCCTCTTCCTTGGCATGGTGCACCTCCTCCACTCTGGCAGGCAGCTCAGCCTCGGAACGACGGTAGACGATATGCACCTCTGAGCCGAGACGTATGGCAGTACGTGCAGCGTCCATAGCCACATTACCACCACCCACCACGGCGACTTTCTTACCGACGAAGTTCGGGGTCTCGAAGCCTTCCTTATAGGCAAAGAGCAGGTTGTTACGGGTCAGGAACTCGTTGGCCGAGACGACACCGCAGAGGTTTTCGCCCGGCACATTCAGCATCATCGGGAAACCGGCACCCGAGCCGACGAACACAGCCTCAAAGCCTTCGCGTTTCATCAACTCATCGATGGTGATGGTACGACCGACAACCACGTCTTTCTCGAACTTGGCGCCCAACTTGCGCACGCTCTCCACCTCTTTCTTCACTACGCTATCCTTAGGCAGACGGAACGACGGGATGCCATACATCAACACGCCACCCAGCTCGTGCAAGGCCTCGAAGATGGTGACGTCGTAGCCCATCGAGAGCAGGTCTTTGGCGCAGGTCAAGCCGGAAGGACCGCTACCGATGATGGCCACCTTGTGACCATTCGGGATGCATTGACTGCTGAAGTGCAGGTCGTGCTCGATGGCATAGTCGCCAACGAAACGCTCCAGCTTGCCGATGGCGATAGGCTCGAACTTCTTGCCCATCACGCAAGCGCCCTCGCATTGGGTCTCTTGCGGGCACACACGGCCACAAACGGCGGGCAGTGCCGAGTCGCAGCTGATGACGCCGGCAGCACCTTCGAAGTCGCCTTTGGCCACACGGGCAATAAAGCCTGGGATGTCAACATTGACAGGGCAATGCGCCACGCACTGCGGGCTCTTGCAGTGCAGGCAACGCTGGGCCTCCATGATGGCCATGTCAGCCGAATAGCCCAAGCACACCTCGTCGAAGTTGTGGGCACGGATTTCGGGCTTCTGTTCCGGAACAGGCACACGTTTTTTCTTGTCGAAGCTCTCTTCCGAGATGCCTCCGATATGGCACTTATGGCCTTCGGCCTTCTCCTCAGCTTGGAGTTGCTTGCGCGTCACCACATTATTATACATGGCCTGACGTTTCATGGCCTCGTCGAAGTTGACGTCCTTACCCAAGAACTCAGGACCGTCGATGCAGGTGAACTTGGTCTTGCCGCCGATGCTCACACGGCAGGCACCGCACATGCCCGTGCCGTCGACCATAATTGAGTTGAGCGACACCGTGCAACGGATGCCTAGCTCCTCGCAAGTCTTGGTGGCAAACTTCATCATGATCATCGGGCCGATGGCTACGGCTTCGTCATACTGCTTGCCGCTGGCCACCAACTGGCGCAACACGTCGGTCACCAAGCCCTTGCGGCCCGTGGAGCCGTCGTCGGAGGTGACGTAGAGGTTACTGACCTCGGCCAGCTCCTTTTCGAAGATGAGCAAGTCCTTGGTACGGGCACCGATGATACAGTCGGCAGTGGCACCATGGTCGTTGAGCCACTTCACCTGAGGATAGATAGGGGCGATACCCACGCCGCCGCCGATGAAGACGAACGAACGCTTGCGGAGTTCCTCAGCGGTCATCGTGGCAAACTCAGAGGGCTTGCCCAAGGGGCCTACGATGTCGGCAAAGCGGTCGCCTTCCTTGTACTCGGCCATCTTCTTGGTGGATTCGCCAATGGCCTTGAAGACGATGGTCACCGTTCCACGGACGCGATGGTAATCGCTGATGGTCAATGGGATACGTTCGGAGTTCTCCTCCATCTTGACGATGAGGAACTGACCTGGCAGGGCCGAATGGGCGATACGCGGCGCGTAAACATCCATGAGGTAGGTCTCAGCCGCGAAGGTTTCTTTGTGTAGAATTTCGAACATAATATGATGATTTAAAATTTAAGATTTAAGATTTAAAGATTTAAGATTCTATGATTCTATGCAAGGCGTTATTTTTTGGGGGCAGGTCAATGAACTTGCCGAAATAATTCTCCGCAAAGATAGTGTTTTTCATAAAGGCAAGCAAAAATGCCTGTTTTTTTTCATAAAAAAGCGTCGCAGCCATAGATCCCCGCCAGCGCACAGGCCCGCGTTGGGATGACATGGCTGCTGCGGATATGGTTGCATGAAAGCCGCCAGGCGGGGCCTCCGTGCGCACTCCCGTGCGCGCCCCGCCCAGCGGCTTTCCCGCCCCTCGCCCGTCTTGCCCGTGACGGAACAAAGGTTAGTTCTGCCCTGAAGAACGCACTGGGCGGACAGAAAAGCCACATTGACGGTATGTACTGCTCGTGCCACCTATATAACTAATTATGTAGAAACGCCACGCAGTACTCGGGAGAAAACCATCGACCGTACTCGACCAGTATTCACCTATTTCGTCTACATCATAGAACTCATCGTCCAAACGGTAGCCAGCGATAGGAAAAAAGATGCTGTTGCCGTTCGTGGCGGTGAAACGTCTGCCAGCCAGACCATTCTGTAATTCCCAAGTTACAGTCGTGTTGTAGACCAATTCCATCCATTCCTCTTCGGTCGGCATGCGCCAGTTTCCGCCCCAGTTGGCCGTGGCCGCGTCGTCCTCGGGCAACAGGGTGGTCAAACCATCGTCGCTTCCAGTGTATTTGGTTATCGTACTTTCGCTGCCGTTACAGTACTTATAGGTGCTCCAGTTGTAGACATCCTTCGGCGTGGTCTCGCCCCAAGCGAAGTAGTCGCCGTATTCTCCGGGGCTGTTGGCACCCACGTTGCAAGTGGCCCACAGCAAGCCGCTCGGCAGGCCGAGATCGACGTAGTCGTGCTCGCCACGGATGCAGACCGTGGTCGTCTCCGTCACGTGCACGAAGAAGCCTTGCATCGGAGCCACGGGGCCGCCGTAGATTGTCTGCAAGTCGCCGTTCTCATCATACATCATGATGGGCATCGGCACCAATTCGCCATCGCTGGTCTGGCGGTAGACGTAGGCATTGTAGGTGAAGGGGTTGCCCAAGAGATCCCAACCGTTGTAGGGATTAGTTGATCCTTCGGTGTACTCCACGGTTATATCCATAGTTGTTTCATAATTGGTAGAAAGCGTGACGCCCGGCACCGAAATCTCAATGGACTCGGGATTGGCATAAAGGTATCCCGAACCATAACCGACATAACTGATGGAGTACTGCTTGTGGTTGCGCCATTCGGCATCCGGCTCGTTCGGGTCAAAACGGTAGAGGTCGTTGCCCTCGTTGGCAGTCATGGCTGTAGGCACTTGGGAATTTAGGAACGGAAACGCCAGCAGATAATAGTTGTCCTGGTTGTTCGCATCGCCATAGCCTACGATATTCTTCTTCATCGTCACCACAAGACCTGGGGTATTGTGCTTCAGCTGTCCGCCATCGGCCACGGTGATGCTGCCGCCTTGTTTGCTCACCGTGTTGGCCACGGCTATATAGCCCGCAGGAACGATGACGTCAGCTTGGATGATGACGTCGCTGCCCGCGGGAGGCACCGTGCCTGTGTTCCAATGGCTGCCTTCGTTCCAGTTGCCGTTGCTAATGAAGATGGGTGGCGTGTCGGTGGTGAAGTAGTGCATGGCACTCCAATCCGTATAGGTGCCACTGCCGTCGCAGTCCATGCCTCTCACCTGCCATTCGTATTCGGTGGCAGGCATAAGACCGTTGATGTCGACGCTTGAGCCGGCGACAAGGACTGTCGTCCAGTCGGTCAGGGCATTGGAATCACAAACACTGAAGTCGTCCACGTCGAGGTAACACTTATCTGTGCAGTCAAAATGACGGATGGCCACATAGCCTTGTAGTCCGGCATAGGCACCCAGGTCAACGGTAAACTCGTACCATGTTCCTTGGGCACGACTGTCGCCGCGGGTAGCGATGGCGCGACCGCCACTTCCCTTGGCTGCCATCGTCCATTCTTGCACAATAGTGAAAGCTGATGGACTGGTGTTGTTCGTTGTAGAGACGGCCACACCGAAATGTTCGGCTGCATAGAGGTTATCCTGAGCGCAAGCATAGAACCTGACAACGCCTCCTAAAGGTATCCTTGGCGTGACGAGATAGTTGTCGGGGGTCAGGGGACCTACTCCAGACACCCAACTTGCGGAAAGCACCATGGATTGGCTCTCATGGCCTCCCCAAGTCGTGTTAACTTGCCAGCTATAGCCATCGCCGTCGGCGTCAATGGTCGTCCATTGGTCAAGGCCATCCTCGAAGTCATCATAGAAGACGGAGGCCTGCCTATACCTCAGCGTGTAGGCGTCTTGCAATCCGTTCCAACTCAGCGTAGTCGAGTTCAGGGCGACATCGGAAGCCGCCAATGCACCAGGCCGCATGCAAGGCTCGGGTGCCGTGAAGCTGAAGTCGTCAAGGTATAAGTAGAACTGGTCATACGAATTACACCTGACGGCCACAAACTTGGTACCAGCAGGAAGCAATGTGTGGTAGCGTTTCCAAAGTGTATTGGAAACAGTGGTCTCTTCCTCCCAGGTGAAGCTGTCCACATCGGCGTCGGTGGTTGACCAGCCCACTTGGAACCTTTCGCAATATGCAAGGGAATTGTTCTTGTATTGGAACTCGACAGCCAAGCCCTCATCTGTGCCGACCAGCTCGGGGGAAATCAGATATTGGGGCGGAGCAGTGTTATACTTGAACCTGAAACCGTAAGAGCCAGTATACGCGCCATTTACGTTGATACCCGTTAATCCGTCGCAGTCAACCATCGACCAGCAGTTGAACTCGTCGCTGTCCTCGAAGCCATAGGCATAAGGGATGGTTCTTGCGCATGTGCCGCTCCCGTTGAGGATGAGCTGGTTCTTGAAGGGGATGGTGAATAATGTGCCAACATAGCCCGAGGGACTGCTGGGGTTGAAGTTGGTGTTGTCGTTGTAGATATAAATGGACTGTTGCTCATCGGGTATGTAGCCTCGACACTCCATGTGCGGTTCATTCGACCAGCTTCCCGTGTTGTCATCCATGACCAAGAGAAGGTTGGACGTGCCATTGTAGGCGAAGGGCGTGTCAAGCTCAATGGTGGTCCAGTAGCCCTTGGTCATGGTCACCGTGCCGCTGAAGACGCGGTTGGCCGACGACACTGACACCCAGTCGGTGCCACTGCTGAAGCTGTTCTTGGTGGTATGCAACATATAAATGTCATAGCTTCGGGTTTTCGTGTTGCCGGCATTGTAGAAGGATATGCTATTGATCGTGGTGCTTCCGCCAAGCTCATTGGGGGTGTAGATTTGTTCCGACAGGCCGTATCTGAAATAGGAATAGCTAGGCAGGTAGGTAGAGGTTCCTGTCCAATTGTTGCTCACGTAAACGCCTGTGATAGGCATGAAGACGGCCTCAAGCTCCACATTCTCTGTCACGACGAAGCTGTATGTGGTTTCGCAGCTGGCCACTGTCCCGTTCAGGCTCCAATGCAGGAAGAGGTTCCCCTCGTCGGGAGTGGCCCTCAGTGTGCAGGTCATGCCTGCGCCATAGTGCCCTGCCCCGCTCACCGTGCCTGTGCCGTTGCCGGCCACGGTGGCCGTGACGTCATACGAATGGCTGTTCAAGAGGATTTGGTTCTTCACCCCTAAAGTTGAGCCCGAGTAAGAGGACGCGTTGCTGGGGTTGTAGTTGGTGCCATCGCTATAGACACGGAGCGATTGGACGCCACTACCATACGTCCGGCAAGCCATCTGGGGGGCCATCGTCCAGTCTCCCGTGTTATCGTCCACGACCAAGAGAAGGTTGGAGGTACCGTTGTAGGCGAAGGGCGTGTCAAGCTCGATGGTGGTCCAGTAGCCTCGGGTCATGGTCACCGTGCCGCTGAAGACACGGTTGGCTGTTGTAACGTTGACCCAATCTGTGCCGCTGCTGAAGGCATTCTTTGTGGTATGCGACATATAAATATCGTAGCTACGCGTTTTTGTCGGGCCTTCGTTGAAGAACGATAGCGAACTTATGGTGGTGCTTCCGCCAATCTCCGACGGGTTGTAGATTTGCTCAGAAAGTGAGTAGTTAAAATACGAATAGCTTGGAAGGGTCTCGTTGGTTGACTGGTCTTCGCCGACGAGTGTCCCTGTTACGAGCATGAAGACCGCTTTGATTTGTACCGTCTCACCTTGCATCGTCCAGCTGTAGGTCGGGTCGCAGCTGACCACTTCACCATCGATGCTCCAATGGAGGAACATGTATCCGGCATTCGGCGTGGCCGTCACCGTGCATGTCTGACCGTAATTGTAGTAACCGTTGCCCGTCACCGAGCCGCCTGCGGAAGGAACGGCCGAGGGCACGACGACTCCGCCGCACAACACACCCGTCATGTTGGTGAACGCGCTCCAGCCCTGTGCAGCCTGATACTGTGAAAGCGTATGGCATGGCACTTGGACCAAGATGCTTTTCGGCACATTGGCAAACGCTGTTGCGCTCGTGGTAGGTGGAAATTCGGGCAAGGCTTGGATGGACGTCAAGTGATTGCAATTATTAAAGGCATAAGCACCTATCGAGTTCACGGAAAGGCCGATGGTCAGCGTGCCGTTGAATCCAGTGCACCCAGCGAAAGCAGTCTCGCCAATCGTGGTCACGGAATTCGGGATGGTAAGGCTTCCAGTGAAGCCGTCACAAAGGTAGAAAGCAAGGTTGCCTATCGAGGCCACAGAATTACCGAGAGCCAGGGTGCCGACAAAGCCATCGCATCCAGCGAAAGCTTCCTCTCCTATCGAAATCACGGAATTGCCAATGGTCAAGTTGCCATTGAAACCGTTGCATTGGTAGAAGGCATTTTCTCCTATCGTGGTCACGGAATTCGGGATGGTCAAGTTACCCGTGAAACCATGGTTGCCATAAAAAGCCGCATAACCAATCGAGGTCACCGAATTGCCAATGGTTAGCGTACCATCGAAACCACTGTAATTAAAGAAAGCATAATCACCTATCGAGGTCACGGAATTGCCTATGATGAGTGAACCACTGAAATTGGCAGCCAATCTACCTCTAAAGCTTTCAGGGATGTTAGGCATGTTAACATTCAAGCCGTTGAAAGTGCAATTCTGGAAAGCATTAATGCCAATCGAAGTCACGGAATTGCCAATGAACAGCGGGCCACTATACGATCCTTTAACGGTGCTTATGAAATTAGCCGGGATGTTAGGCATGTTGATGCTCAAGCCGTTGAAAGTGCATTTATAGAAAGCACTTTGACCAATCAAAGTCACGGAATTACCGATGGTCAGCGTGCCGTTGAATCCAGTGCACCCAGCGAAAGCAGTCTCGCCAATCGTGGTCACGGAGTTGGGGATGGTCAAGCTGCCCGTGAAACCGCTGCAACCATAGAAAGCTCTCTCACCTATCGTGGTCACAGAATTCGGGATGGTCAGGCTGCCCGTAAAACCGCTGCAACCATAGAAAACTCTCTCACCTATCGTGGTCACGGAGTTGGGGATGGTCAAGCTGCCCGTGAAACCGCTGCAAACTAAGAAGGCAGCATCGCCAATCGAGGTCACGGAGTTGGGGATGGTCAGGCTGCCCGTAAAACCGCTGCAACCATAGAAAGCTCTCTCACCTATCGTGGTCACAGAATTGGGGATGGTCAGGCTGCCCGTAAAACCATAGCAATTAACGAAAGCATCATTGCCAATCGAGGTCACGGAGTTGGGGATGGTCAGGCTGCCCCTGAAGCCAGTGCAATAATAGAAAGCGAAATGGTCAATCGTTGTCACGGAATTCGGGATGGTCAGCGAACCAGTGAAACCGATGCAACCAGAGAAAGTTCTCTCACCTATCGAGGTCACGGAATTGGGGATGGTCAGCGAACCAGTGAAGCCTGTGCATTCAAAGAAAGCCCAATCGCCTATCGTGGTCACGGAATTGGGGATGTTTAGCGAGCCCGTGAAGTTTCCGCAATGAGCAAAAGCACTGTTGCCTATCGTGGTCACAGTATTTGGGATGGTCAACGATCCCGTCAAACCGTTACAGCCTCGGAAAGTATAATCGCCTATTTTTGTCACGATGTAAGTTACACCATTATTGGTTACTGTTGAAGGCAGGGTGATGCTTCCCGTGGGTTTGGTGTATCCACTCCAAGGATTTGTAGTGCTTGTTCCCGGATAGGTTATCTCCACATAGTGGTTGGTGGCATCAATGATGTTGTAGTACAGCGTCTGCCCTGTGGAGCAAACTGCCGAGAAATCATACGCATACGCCGTTCCCATGCCCAAGCTGAGGGCAAGGAGGAGGGCGAAGACTCCTTTTTTAATTAATAAAACTCTTTTCATAATGTGATATTTTGTTGGTTAGTAATTCTTTGTTGAGAGCCTTTAGGATTTTCGCCTCAAAAATATAGGAAATTTTTGAAACGGTTGTAAGTAATTTTACTTATTGCAACAAAAAAAAGCAACTTTAGGTGTCGTTTGCGGTAAAATTTGAAGGAATGACGCAGCCATAGATCCCCGCCAGCGCACAAGCCCGTGTTGGGATGACATGGCTGCTGCGGCACAGCGTCAGGCTGCAGGGCTGTCACAACGGGGCAGCCGAAACATGTAATGACGCAGCCATAGATCCCCGCTAGCGCACAAGCCTGCGTTGGGATGACATGGCTGCTGCGGATATAGTTTGCATGAAAGCCGCCAGGCGGGGCCTCCGTGCGCACTCCCGTGCGCGCCCCACCTAGCGGCTTTCACGCCCCTGGCCCGTCTTGCCCGTAACGGAACAAAGGCTAGTTCTGAGAAGCAGAACGCACGGGACGCACACAATGACCGCCGTAGCGGTCGGTGCAGAGCATGTTGTAATCGCCCGAATCGAAGCCGAGTAGCCACGCGTAGACCGAATAGCCCGTGAAGAGCGAACTCGACCAGTAGAAGCCGTAGATGCTCACACCGTCGAACTCACCGCCCCAGCGTCTGCCCGCAGCGGGCAGGAAGAGACTGTTGCCGTTCGCAGCGGTGAAGAGTCGTCCGCTCACGCCGTTTTGGGTCGTCCAAGTGACGGTCGTGTTGTCGAGAAGTTCCTGCCATTCCTCCTTGGTGGGCATGCGCCAGTCTGGTCCCCAATTGGCCGTGGCCGCATCGTCCTCGGGCAACAGGGTGGTCAAGCCATCGCTTCCAGTGTATTTAGTGAAAGTATCGCCGTCACCATATTGGTAGGTATCCCAGTCGTAGGTGTCCTTCGGCGTGGTCTCGCCCCAGGCGAAGTAGTCGCCGTAGTCCTCGGGGCTGTCGGCACCCACGTTGCAGGTGGCCCACTTGGTGCCGCTCGGCAGGCCCAGATCAACGTAGGCATGCTCGGTCTGCGGGGAGCGCACGGGACGGACAGTGAACCCATAGTAGCGATCGTTGCCGTCCATGAAGTAAGTACCCGAAAAGAAGCAGAAGAGCCTCGCGTCGTACGGTCTGCTCGTGTAGAGTGAACTCGACCAGAAGTAGGCGTAGCTTCCAGCACGGTAGAGACTGCTATTGTTGCGGTAGCCAGCAGCGGGAAGGAAGAGACTATTGCCGTTTGAGGCAGTGAAGAGTCGTCCGCTCACGCCGTTCTGGGTCGTCCAAGTGACGGTCGTGTTGTTGTAGAGTTCCTGCCATTCCTCCTCGGTGGGCATGCGCCAGCCGCTGCCCCAGTTGGCCGTGGCCGCGTCGTCCTCGGGCAACAGAGTGGTCAGGTCATCGGTGAAGCCCTCGGAGCCGTAGCTGGAGTTGTCGCAGTACTTGGTCATGGTGTTGAAGCTACCCATGCAGTACTCGTAGGTGCTCCAGTTGTAGACATCCTTCGGCGTGGTCTCGCCCCAGGCGAAGTAGTCGCCGTAGCCCTCGGGGCTGTCGGCACCCACGTTGCAGGTGGCCCAGAGCAGGCCGCTCGGCAGGCCGAGGTCGACGTAGTCGTCCTCATGAAGGGCCGTGCCGCGGAAGCAGACCGTGGTCGTCTCCGTCACGTGCACGAAGAAGCCTTGCATCGGGGCCACGGGGCCGCCGTAAATCGTCTGCATGTCGCCATTCGCGTCATACATCATGATGGGCATAGGCACCAGCTCGCCATCGCTGGTCTGGCGGTAGATGTAGACATTATAGGTGAGGGGGTTGCCCAGCAGCTCCCAACCGTTGTAGGGGTTGGCCGAGCCCTCGGTGTACTCGACGACATGGTCCCACATCGTTTCAGTAGTGGTAGGATACGTGTGGCCTGTCAACGAAAGCACGTTGGACTCGGGGCTGGCAAAGAGGTATCCGTGTACTATTTGGATGTTGAACGTCTCGCTTCTTAGGTTGCGCCATTCGGCATTCGGCTCGTTTAGGTCGAAACGGTAAAAGTCGCTGCCCGTGGCGGACATCGCGGCAGGGACATCAATATGCACGAAGGGGGATGACAACAGGTAATAGTTGCGTATGTCGTTCGCATCGTCGTAGCCCACGATGTTCTTCTTCATCGTCACCTCAAGGCCTTGGGTGTTGTGTTTCAGCTGTCCGCCGTCGGCCACGGTGATGCTGCCGCCATTGATCGTCACCGCGTTGGCCACGGCAAGGTAGCCCGCAGGAACGGTGACATTGGCCTGGATGATGACGTCGCTGCCTGCGGGAGGCACCGTGCCGGTGCTCCAGCAGCCATCGTTGTTCCAGTTGCCGTTGGTGAGGAAGACATACTGTAGCGAGCAGTCCACCATATAGGTGAAAGATGCACTCATCGCGCCATAGCCGGAGAAGACCTCGTTCCCGTTGATATCGGTGACGATATAGGAGCATTCAGAGTCATACGAACCGCTCATCCACTCGAAGCGGAGCTCGCGTCCGTCGCACACGGCAAGGGTGAGGGTGTCGGTAGATGGCATATTAAAACCGCCATGGTGTTGTGCCGACATTGAGGCAATAAGGGTGTTCGTTTCCACATCCACCACACGGATGGCCGCGCCGTTCCAGCCGTCGCCATAACTGTCGTTGAGCGTGAAGGTGAGCTCGCACTGGTCTTCGGGCGCGCATAGGAGGGTGGTGAAGTTGTGTACACTGCTCCATTCGGAATAGGTACCTTCACCGTCGCAGTCGCGACCCCTCACCTGCCATTCGTATTCTGTGATCGGCTCAAGGGTTGTCAGGGTATAATTGGATCCAACTTCGTATAATGTCTCCCATTCGCCAGTTTCATTGGGATCGTCGAAGAGGCCGAAGTCATCCAACAAAATCTCATACATGTCCGAACAGTTGAAGTGTCGTATGGCGATGTAGCCTTGCTGGCCCTTGTAGGCACTAAGGTCGGCAGTGTAGGCACGATATACGACGTCGGTCAGCGTCGTCTCGGGAACCAGCACGGTGGTGAAGTCGCTCACGCTGTTGCCCGTGGTGGAGAGATAGATGGCAAAGTGCTCTTGCGCATAGTTGGGATGAAGGGCTCTTATCCACACCTTCATGGCTCCCTGCAGCTCAAGCTGGGGTGTAATCAGCCAGTTGTCAGGTGTCAGGACTGTCGAATTATCGTTGTCATAACTGGCTGAAGCCATGATAGTGCTTCCGCTATGGCAAAAAGAAGAGCTATAGTTTACTGAATGCCAGTTGTACCCGTCGCCGTCGTTGTCGATAGCGGTCCAGTCGGAAGGCAGGCCGTTCTCGAAGTCCTCGAAGAAATAGACCTTCTTCCTGTAGCGCAGGTCGTAGCTGTCCTGATAGCCAGCCCACTGCAGCGTGGCCGAATTGGCGCTGATGTCGGTGGCGGTCAGGTCAATGGGTCTTGGGCAGGATGGGAACTCGAAGCTGAAGTCGTCAATATAAAGCTGATCCATATCGTACGAGTTGTATCTGACAGCGACATACTTGGTGCCTTCGGGGAAAGTTTCTCCATACAACATCCATGTGTTTTGGTGGTTGGCGGTCACCTGGTCGCTCCAAATGAAGGCACTGGGCGATTTGGTGGTCGTGGAGTATCCAACCTGGAAGGTCTCGGGATAGTAGTCCGAAGCATTCTTATAATAGAACGACACATCCACACCCCAGGGGCACTCCAACTTGGGCGAGATGAGGTATTGGGGCGGGTTGGTGTTGTAGCAGAACCGAAAACCATATTCTCCTTGGTGTTCGGAGTATGTGTCTCTTCCCGTGTATGTCGCGCAATCCAGCATCGTCCAGCATTCCATTTCGTCTTCCTCCTCGAAGCCGTAGGTGTAAGGCAGGTTCTTGGCAAAGCATGTCGGAGCGAAGCCGAAGGTGGTCTTGGGGATGAAGTTCTGCTGGTTGGCGGGAATGGTTCCTGTGCTGCTGGAGGTATTACCCGAAATGGAGGCCCCGCTGACGGTTTGTCCATAGAAATAGATGTCTTTCCAGCCGCCTGTTTCCGTGTTCTCGATGCCCACTAATAGGTCGTTGCCATGATAGGTGTAAGGCGTGCTGAAGTTGATGGTCATTTCGCCGCCGTTTTCAGTGCTTGCGATGCTGAAAGTGCCGCTATAGACTGTGGTGGCCGAAGACTTAGGCTCATACGCGCTGATGGTGGTGTAGTCCACATGCTTCAGGTAGACATCAGCTGAACACGTCGTGGTGTAGGGGACGTTGCTGCTGGTGGTATAGAACGTCATGCTACTGATAGGCGTTCCTATCATCTCCACCAAGTCCTCGGCAGGAATGACGAACTGGCTTCTCGTAAAGTTGTCGAAATAGTAGATGTAGGCGGGCACATTTCTGTTGGTTGATGTGCCTTCGTACACTGTCAGTGACTCGCGGCATTGAATGTCGGTGAAATTGCTCCAGCCATAGGCCGACTGGTAGTCTTCCAACGAGGCGCAGGGCACATACACGGGGATACTTGTTGGAATGTTATAGAACACGCTTGTGCCCAAGGTGGGCGGTGTTTCGGTAAGTACCACCATAGAAGTGAAGCCACTGCAAAAACCGAAAGCACCATCGTCTATCCCGATTACATTATTGCCAATGGTCAACGTGCCATTGAAGCTTGTGCAATGACTGAAAGTTTGAAATCCAATATAGTTCACAGTGTTCGGGATGGTCAAGTCGCCAGTGAAGCCGCTGCAACCTGCGAAAGCCCCCATTCCTATATAGGTCACGGAATTCGGGATGGTCAGCGAGCCCGTGAAGCCTGTGCAATTATAGAAAGCTCTACCGCCTATATAGGTCACGGAATTCGGGATGGTCAGCAAGCCTGTGAAATTGCTTCCTTCAAACATATTCCAGGGAATTTTTTGCACTGTGTTACCGATGGTGAGCATACCTCCGCAACCTTTGAAAGGCGGTTCGTCCTCGTGATTAACATCGGCGCAATAGGTTGCATTGTAGTTCACTTGCGTGAAGCCTGTGCAATTCTTGAAAGCACTTTGGCCTATCGAGGTCACGGAGGTAGGGATGGTCAGCGTACCCGAGAACCCACTGCATCCTTCGAAAGCATAATCGTCTATCGTATTCACGGAGTTTCCAATGGTCAAGTTGCCCGTGAAACCTGAGCATTGAGAGAAAGCGGCCCAACCTATCGTGTTCACGGAACTTGGGATGGTCAAGTTACCCGAGAAACCTGAACATTGAGAGAAAGCCTGTTCGCCTATTGTGGCCACAGAACTGCCTATGGTCAGGTTACCCGTGAAGCCGTAGCAATAATTGAAAGCCCCATCGCCAATTGAGGTCACGGAACTCGGGATGGTCAGCGAGCCCGACAGGTTGTAGCATTGATCGAAAGCATGATCGCCTATCCTTTTCACATAATAGGTGACCCCATTATAGGTGACACTGCTTGGCAGAGTGATGTTCCCAGAGGGTTTGGTATATCCACCCCAAGGATCAGCATTATTATTTGCCGGATAGGTTATCTCCACATAATGCTGGGTGAAATTGATAATGTTGTAGTACAACGTCTGCCCTGTGGAACAGGTCTTTGAAAAACTGTACGCATACGCCGTTCCCATGCCCAAGACAAGGGCAAGGAGGAGGGCGAAAACTCCTTTTCGATGTTGTAGCGTTCTTTTCATAATGTGATATTTTTGTTGGTTAATTGTCTCAGTAACAGGATTATAGGGGGTAAACTCACCCCCCTCCCCTGCTTATGATTATAGTTTTTCGCCCACAAATTTAAAGGGAATTATTAAAACAACTGTAAGTAAAATTACTTATTGTGGCAAAAAAAATTACAAAAAAAAAGCCCCGGGGCTTCCCCCGAGGCTCTAATTATTGAAATAGGTATACAATTTTTTACTTGCCGTCCAAGGCTTTCACTTCTTCCATCATGTTGAGTTTCACGTAGATGGAACGCAACACGTTCCTCACGTCGTCGGAAGGCTGAGCTTCATAAGCCCTTTGCAGGAAAGGAAGGCCTGTGCGGAGCAATTCGTTGCCTTGTTCAATCAGGCTATTGTATTGTTCCTGCTCGGCTTTCGAGAAACCGGTGATTTCATTAGCCTGTTCGATGTATTTGTTAGCCATTGAGGTGTAGAGCACACCGATGTTGTAGATGGCATCATAGTAGTCGGGGTTGATGGCCAAAGCATCTTCGTAGTACTTACGGGCTTTTTCAACATCGTAGACGTCCTTGTTGTTCTCGTCGCCATAGATGGTACCCAGCACGAAGAGCAATTGGGCGTTTTCAGGGTCAAGTTCACGGAGTCTGTTGAGGTCTTCAACGGCTTCAGCACCCTTGCCTTCTTTCAGGTAAGCGTTTACCTTTTCGAGGATGAGGTTGGCGTCGCCAGGGTTCTTCTCCAAACCGGCATTGATCATGGCCATGGCTTGTTCGGCATTGCCCAATCCGTTGTAGCAAGCGGCAAGATGACGATAGATGTCGGAAGTTTCCGTACCATTATTCTTCACCTCGGTGAAATACTCCAAAGCGGTGTTATAATCCCCAGCGCGAAGAGCGGAAGTAGCAGCCAAGTTCAGCATGTCGTTGGCATCGGGGCTACCCAATGACTTGGCAATGTCGTAAGCCTTCTTGAACATAGGAGCAGCTTCGGCGAACTTGCCAGCGTTATAGTCGTCGGCACCTTTTGAATAATAGGTGGTCATGACGGAACCCACACGCTGGTAGATTTCCTGCTTGTTATCCTCAAGGAAGTCAGGATTCTTCATGCAGTTCATCAGCGACTCGTAAACAACCTCCAAAGCGTTGGGAGCCTTGGCTATCAAAGCCTCGTCACCCGATTGGATAATGTTCTGATAGATGGCAGCGCGATACAGCCAAGCCTGGGCCTGGTCGTTGGGCTTCATGCCAGCAAACTGTTCGTGGTTGACGCATTTTTCAATGGAGACCATGGCCTTTTCATATTGGCCATTCTTGTTGTACATGTAAGCGTCGGTTCTGTCTTTCTTTTGGGCCATCATCACGTTGGCGGTGAGCAGGACGGCCAGCAAAATCATTACTTTTTTCATTTTCTCAATTATTTAAAGTTTGACAATTTTCGATTTTTATTCTTTATAGCAATTATTGTTCCAAATTGGTTTGAATTGCCTCCCATGTCATTCCTGCGTAGGCTTGTGCGTAAGGGGGAATCTATGGGAGGCACTTCTCATTAGTTATTCTTTTCTTCACTTTCGGTCGACTCTTCGACGGACTCAGGGGCCTCGGTTCCATCTGGTATCGGCGTTTCGACAGGTTCAACGGCCTCGGCCTCTGTCTCTTCTGGTTCGTCTTCATGTTCCACCTTGGTGACGGCGGCAATCTCATCGGTACCACGCAGGTCGATGAGTTTCACGCCTTGGGTGGCGCGACCCATCACACGCAACTTACTGACCGCCATACGAATGACGATGCCCGACTTGTTGATGATCATCAGGTCTTCGTCGTCGGTCACCCCCTTGATGGCAATGAGGTCGCCCGTCTTGTCGGTGATGTTCAAGGTCTTCACACCCTTCGCGCCACGGTTGGTGATGCGGTAGTCGTCGATGTCGGAACGCTTGCCAAAGCCCTTCTCGGAGACCACCAAGACGGTCTGTTGCGGGTCGTTGATGCACACCATGCCGATGACTTCGTCGTCGGGCGAACCCAAAGTGATGGCTTTCACACCCGTAGCGGTACGACCCATCGGGCGGACAGTCTGCTCGTTGAAGCGGACGGCCTTGCCCGAACGCACTGCCATCAACACCTCGTCGTTGCCACTGGTGAGGCAAGCCTCAAGCAGCTGGTCGTCCTCGCGGATGTTGACAGCGATGATACCGTTTTGGCGGATGTTCTTATAGGCAGCCAGGTTGGTCTTCTTGATGATACCCTTCTTGGTGCATAGGATGATGTAGTTGTTTTCAAGGTAGTCCTCATCGCTCATGCTCTTCACATTGAGGTAGGCCATCACCTTGTTGTCCTTGTCGAGCGGCAACAAGTTCTGGATGGCGCGGCCCTTGCTGTTCTTACCCTCTTCAGGAATCTCGAAGGCTCTGAGTTTGTAGCACTTACCCTGCTCGGTGAAAAAGAGCAGATGGTTGTGGTTGGTGGCCGTGAAGATATGTTCGATGAAGTCGGTGTCGCGGGTGGCGGAGCCTTTCGAGCCCTTGCCTCCCCTACTCTGCACGCGGTATTCGGTCAGCGGGGTGCGCTTGATGTAACCGAGGTGCGAGATGGTGATGACCACGGCGTCGTCGGCGATGATGTCTTCCATGCGGAACTCACCGGCGGCGGGCACGATTTGGGTGCGGCGGGCATCGCCATATTTTTCTTTGATGACCAGCAGTTCGTCCTTGATGATCTGGAACTGCAATTCCTCATTTTGTAGAATATCGTGGAAATGTTTGATGCGTTCGTGGATTTCGTCCAACTCATCCAAGATCTTCTTGATCTCGAGGCCAGCCAACTGACCGAGGCGGTAGGCCACGATAGCGCTCGCTTGCGGGTCGTCGAAGCCGAACTTATCCATGATGGCTTGCTTGGCTTCGGGTGTGCCGCCCTTACAGGCACGGATGGTGGCGATGATTTCGTCGACGATGTCGATAGCGCGGGCCAGACCTTCCAAGATATGGGCGCGGTCTTCGGCCTTCTTCAGCTCGAAGCGCGTGCGGCGCAAGATGATTTCGTGACGGTGAGCCACAAAATGTTCAATCAACTGCTTAAGGTTCAAGGTATAAGGACGACCATTGACCAAAGCCACATTGTTCACGTTGAACGAGCTTTGGAGCGGGGTCATCAGATAAAGCTTGTTCAACACCACGTCAGGGTTGGCGTCGCGTTTCAGTTCATACACCACGCGGATACCTTTACGGTCTGACTCATCGCGGATGTCGGCCAGGCCTTCCAACTTCTTTTCGTTGACGAGGTCGGCAGTCTTCTTGATCATCTCGGCCTTGTTGACTTGATAAGGTATGGAGGTGGCGATGATGCGCTCATGGCCGTTGTGTTCCTCAAAATGGGTCTCGCCACGGAGGACGATACGTCCCCTGCCCGTCTCAAACGCCTCGCGCACGCCTTCGTAGCCGTAGATGACGCCGGCAGTCGGGAAATCGGGAGCCTTGATGTATTGCATCAGCTCTTGTGTGGTGATTTCACGGTTGTCGATATAGGCGATGATACCATCGATGCACTCGCTGAGGTTATGCGGAGCCATGTTGGTGGCCATACCCACGGCGATGCCATTGGTACCATTCACCAGCAAGGTAGGAATCTGCGTAGGCAGCACAGTGGGCTCTTGTAACGAGTCGTCGAAGTTATTCTGGAAGTCGACGGTGTCCTTGTCGAGGTCGTCGAGCATCTCTTCAGCAATCTTCTGAAGGCGTGCCTCGGTGTAACGCATGGCGGCGGGGCTGTCGCCGTCGACCGAGCCGAAGTTACCTTGGCCGTCCACCAAAGGATAGCGCAACGACCAGCTCTGGGCCATACGCACCATGGCATCGTAGACCGACGAGTCGCCGTGCGGGTGATACTTACCGAGCACCTCACCGACGATACGGGCCGACTTCTTGTAGCCGCTGCGTGAGGTGACACCCAGTTCCTTCATGCCGTAGAGCACACGACGGTGCACGGGTTTAAGGCCGTCGCGCACGTCGGGCAAGGCACGCGAGATGATGACGGACATCGAATAGTCGATGTAAGCCGACTTCATCTGGTTCTCAAGATTGACTTTGATGATTTTTTCTCCTGAGAGTTCTTCTGGCATTTCGCCCTGATTTTCAGGATTGTTGATATTGTTATCGTCCATTTTTGGGTTCTAATTTTCTCTTTTATAAATAGGGGTGCAAAGATAGGGATTTTTTGGATAGGTTTGGAAAAAATGGTCAAAAACTTCAAAAACACGAATCATCATAAATAAGTCATGAATTTCCCAAAAACGGAATAAGTGGTCGTTTTTAACCAATAAAAAATGGAATAAGTGACAAATTTATGCCTAAAATTTATGGAATAAGTGACAAATTTTGGTGTAAAAAAAGTGGAATAAGTGACAAATTTATACTGATTTTTCAAAAATAGTCGTATCTTTGCGGCATAAAACATGAATTGTTGTCACCATGTTAAAGCGCAAATTTACAGGCTATTTGGAGCAATATCTACAAAGTAACCCCGACAAAATCCTATTGGTTAATGGAGCCAGACAAATCGGGAAGTCATATACCATCCGCTATGTCGGCAAAAAAATGTTCCGCCATTTTGTTGAAATCAACCTCAAGGAAGACAAGGAAGGCGAACGAGTTTTTGCCGATGTTCACACAACCAACGACCTTTACATGCGCCTTAGCAACTACCACGCACGGCACTTGGGCAACAAGTCGGACACTTTGGTGTTTTTGGACGAAATTCAAAGTTATCCGCACCTGCTCACGATGCTCAAGTTCCTCAACCAAGAGGGGCGTTACCGCTTCATTGCCAGTGGTTCGCAATTGGGCATTGCACTTGCTCAAACACCTTCAGTTCCCTTAGGCAGTATCGAGACGCAGCAAATGTATCCACTTGACTTTGAGGAATTTCTATGGGCGACAGGCATCAGCGATGAATGGATTGGCGAGATTCGGAAGCATTTCGAGTGCGAAGAGGCTTTGGACGAAAGTGTACACAACCTATTGATGAAGCGTTTTCAATACTATCTGTTGGTTGGCGGCTTGCCCGAGGCCGTCAATAAGTATTTGGGAGACAGGAACATGATGCGCGTGAGGGCGATCCATAAGGACATTCATGACTTATATCGAATCGATGCTTCGCAGTATGACGACGAGCATAAGTTGAAGATTCGCCGCATTTACGACCTCATCCCCAGCCATTTGGAAAACCGCAAGAAGCGCATCGTTTACAAGCACATCGAGAACAAGACGGGCAAGGACTTTTCGGACTATGCTGACGAGTTCGAGTACTTGTCCAATTCGGGAGTAGCTTTGGAGGTGCTGGCCATCAGCAATCCTAAATTCCCATTGATGGAGACCGAACAAAAACGCCTTGTCAAGTTGTACCTCAATGATGTGGGATTACTCACCCACCTGCTTTATGGATTAAATGTCAATGCCGTGTTGCAAGACATTCGCAGTATCAACCTTGGGACAGTCTATGAATCGGTGGTGGCGCAAGAACTTCATGCCCACGGCTTTCCACTGCATTATTACGACAAAAAGCCAACGGGAGAGGTTGATTTTCTCATTGACGACTATGGACGATTGAAGGTGCTGCCTGTGGAAGTCAAATCGGGGAAAAACTATACCGAGCATAGTGCCTTGAGCAAGTTCCTTCAAACACCCGATTATGGCATCGACCGCGCCATCGTGTTCTCCAACGAGCGGCAAGTCATGCACAAAAACGGTGTGGTTTACATGCCCGTTTATTACTGCATGTTCTTGCAGTACAACCCCATTGACGAGGCATCGGCTGTTCTCCCTGAATTAGATATTCCTGAAATGATGTAAAATTGTGGCGCGGCGCGGTTTTTGTTTGTACCTTTGCACTCTGAATGAATCAGACAAGTGAAAAGTTGGATATTTTATTAAAGTATTGAAAATAAAAGAATTGTAATTATATGGATGCAAAATTTTCTCCCCGCGTTCGTGCCATTTTGTCACTTAGCCATCAGGAGGCACAACGCTTAGGGAACGCATACGTCGGGTTGGAGCATCTTTTTTTGGGTATGTTGAAGGAAGGCGGCAGTGCTGCCATCCGCATTTTGGAGAACCTCAACCTGAACATCGAAGTCTTTTCCAAGAAACTGGAAGCCTCGGTACGCACCGCCAACAGCAACTCCAGCCAAGTGCTGGCCTTGCCTTTGACCAAACAGGCGGAGCGCGTGCTGAAGTTCACCTATATCATCGCCAAGGAGTTCCATTCGGAGATTGTCCGCTCTGAGCATCTCATGCTGGCCATCCTGCACGAGAAGAACAACATCATCTCGCAAAACCTCGAGTTCGAAGGCATCAACTACGACAACTTCAAGCAGGAACTGCTACGCTACACGGCCGAAAACGCCGACCCGCAGGAATCCGCCGAAGAATCGCAGGGCTATGCCTCCAACATCTATGAAGAAGATGACGACGAGGAAGACGATCTCATGAACGAAATCAGGCCACAGCAGGAAAAACCCAAGAAGACCAGCAACATCAAGAGCAAGACACCCGTGTTGGACAACTTTGGCCGCGACCTCACCAAAGCCGCCGAGGAGAACCGCCTCGACCCCATCGTGGGACGTGAACGCGAACTGGAACGCATCGCCCAAATTCTCAGCCGTCGCAAGAAAAACAACCCCATTCTGATTGGCGAACCTGGCGTGGGTAAGTCGGCCATCGCCGAAGGTTTGGCTATCCGCATCGTGCAACATCGCGTGCCGCGCACCTTATTTAATAAACGAGTGGTCATGCTCGACATTGGCTCCATCGTGGCCGGCACCAAATACCGTGGCCAGTTTGAGGAACGCATCAAGGCCATACTCAATGAGTTGGAGAACAACCGCGACATCATCCTCTTTGTGGACGAAATCCACACTCTCGTAGGCGCGGGCAACGCCAACGGCTCCTTAGACGCCAGCAACATGTTCAAGCCTGCCTTGGCACGTGGCGAGTTGCAGTGCATCGGCTCCACCACCTTGGACGAATACCGCCAATACATCGAAAAAGACGGTGCCTTGGAACGCCGCTTCCAGAAGATCCTCGTCGAGCCCACCACGCCCGCCGAGACCATCGAAATCTTGAACAACATCAAACCGAGATACGAAGACCATCACCTGGTCACCTACACGCCTGAGGCCATCGAAGCCTGCGTGAAACTCACCGACCGTTACCTCAGCGACCGTCACCTGCCCGACAAGGCAATTGATGCCTTGGACGAAGCTGGTGCGCGCGTCCACATCAAGAACATCGACGTGCCGAGCGAGATTACTGAACTTGAGAAACGCTTGGAAGAGGTCCGCAAGGACAAGAAGGCCGCCATCGCCGAGCAGAAGTTCGAGGAAGCGGGCATGTACCGCAACGAGGAAGTGAAAATCATGGCCCAACTTGAAGACGTCAAAAAGGCTTGGGAAGACAACGCCGTGGCGCACCGCCAACCCGTGACCGAACAGAATGTCGCCGAGGTCGTCGCCATGATGACGGGTGTGCCAGTGCAACGCATCGCCAAGAACGAAGGCGACCGCCTGATGCACATGGAGACCGAGTTGGCAGGCACCGTCATCGGTCAGGACGAGGCCATCAAGAAGGTGACCCGAGCCATCCGCCGCAACCGCGCTGGACTGAAAGACCCGAACAAGCCCATCGGCTCGTTCATCTTCCTTGGCCCCACGGGTGTCGGTAAGACCTACCTCGCCAAGGTGCTGGCCAAGTTCCTCTTCGACAGCGAAGACGCCCTCATCCGCATCGACATGAGCGAATACATGGAGAAGTTCGCCGTATCGCGCCTCGTGGGAGCGCCTCCCGGATATGTGGGCTACGAAGAAGGCGGTCAGCTCACCGAGAAGGTACGTCGCAAGCCCTACTCCATCGTCTTGCTTGACGAAATCGAGAAGGCTCACCCTGATGTGTTCAACCTGTTGCTGCAAGTCCTCGACGACGGCCAGCTCACAGATAGTCTCGGTCGCAAGGTCGACTTCAAGAACACCATCATCATCATGACCTCCAACATCGGCTCGCGCCAGCTGAAGGACTTCGGTCAAGGTGTGGGCTTTGGCACACAGGCCAAGCTTAACGCGAAGAACGAGTACTCGCAGAGCGTCATCGACAACGCCTTGAAGCGCACCTTCGCCCCCGAGTTCCTCAACCGCGTTGACGATGTGGTGATGTTCAACGCCTTGGAGAAGAACGACATCAGGAAGATTATCGGCATCGAAATCCGTCAGGTAGTGAAGCGCGTCGAAGAGATGGGCTACAAGATCGAAATCACCGAGAAGGCCATGGACTTCCTCGCCGAGAAGGGCTGGGACGAACAGTACGGCGCCCGTCCGCTGAAACGTGCCGTCCAGAAGTATGTGGAAGATGTTTTGGCCGAGGCCATCATCTCTGCCAACCTCCATATCGGCGACACCATCAGCATCGACCTCGACAAAAAAGGCGAAGAGACCATCGTGAACGTCATCCCGAACGAGAAGAAAGTCCTTGAAGAAGCCAAAGTCTGATGAACTACGACTTCAAGAAACATATCAGCAGCAAGATCTTTAAGGTGATTGCCTACGCCAGCGCGGAGTTGGGCTACAAGAGCTATGTCATCGGCGGCTATGTGCGCGATATTTTGTTGCGCCGTCCGTCGAACGACATCGACGTGGTCACTGTGGGCAGCGGCATCACCCTCGCAAAGAAGGTCGCCTCTCTCCTACCCGGCCATAAGGAAGCCAAATACTATGGAGCTTTCGGTACGGCCATGATCCACTTCGACGGCATGGAAGTGGAATTTGTGGGTGCGAGGAAAGAGTCCTACGACCGCAACAGCCGCAAGCCCGTAGTGGAAAACGGCACCTTGGAAGACGACATCAGCCGCCGTGACTTCACCATCAACGCCATGGCCCTCAGCCTCAACGCCGAGGACTTCGGCACCCTCATTGACCTCTACGGCGGCATGGATGACATGGAAGAATTGCTGTTGAGGACGCCGCTCGATCCCGACATCACCTATTCCGATGACCCCTTGCGCATGATGCGTGCCATCCGTTTCGCTTCGCAACTCAAGTTCTACATCGAATCCGAGTCTTTCGAGGCCATCAAGCGCAATGCCGAACGCATCAAGATCGTCTCGATGGAACGCGTCACGGAGGAGCTGAATAAGATCATCCTCTCGCCGAAACCTTCCATTGGCTTCAAGCTATTAGATGAAAGCGGTTTGCTGAAACTCATCTTCCCGCAACTCTGCCTGCTGAAAGGTGTGGAAGTCGTACAAGGCCGAGGCCATAAGGACAACTTCCTGCACACGTTACAAGTGCTTGACCAGGTGGCCGAGAAGAGCAATGACCTTTGGTTGCGCTGGGCTGCCTTGCTACATGACATCGCCAAGCCACAGACCAAACGTTGGGAGGACGGCACAGGCTGGACCTTCCACGGCCATGAGTTCAAAGGCTCCAAGATGGTGCCAAAGATTTTCGCCGCCATGAAACTGCCTTTGAACGAGAAGATGAAATATGTGGAGAAACTCGTGTTGCTTCACCTCCGCCCCATCGTGTTGGCTGAGGACATTGTCACCGACAGTGCTGTGAGAAGGTTGTTGTTTGATGCTGGCGACGACATCGACGACCTTATGTTGCTTTGCCATGCCGACATCACCTCGAAGAACGAAGAGAAGATCAAGAAATATCACCACAACTTCGAGATTGTTCAGGAGAAGCTGAAGGAAATCGAAGCCAAGGATCACCTGCGCAACTGGCAACCACCCATTGACGGCATCGCCATCATGGAGACCTTCGGTATTCCCGAGGGGCGCGAGGTCGGCGTCATCAAGAATGCCATACGCGAGGCCATCTTGGACGGTGTCATTGGCAACAACTTCAGCGAGGCATACGCCTTTATGAAGGAAGAAGGCCAGAAACTGGGGCTCAGCGTGGTGAAGGAAATCCAAGAGCCGATTGTGGTGGCTAATAATGGGCCAGTGCCAAACAAAGTTTGAATGCAGAATGAGGAATGTGGAATGTAGAATGCAGAAAGCAGAATGTGGAATGCAGAATGCTGAATGCAGAATGTAGAATGTGGAATGCTGAATGCTGAATGCTGAATGTAGAATGTAGAATGCAGAATGTAGAATGCAGAATGTAGAATGCAGAATGCTGAATGTGGAATGTAGAATGTAGAAATGTAGAATGCAGAATTGGGGAAAAGCCCAGCGTCGCTTCGCGCCATTCTACATTCTTAATTCTTGATTCATAATTACGGAAGTTCATGGATAAGAAAACCCTCATCGTCATCGCCGGCCCCACTGCATCAGGCAAGACCGCCTTCTCTATCGAGTTGGCCAAGGCCTTGAACACCGTCATCCTCTCTGCCGACAGCCGACAGTTCTACAAGGAGATGAGCATCGGCACTGCCGCTCCCACCGAGGAAGAACTGAGCCAGGTCAAGCATTACTTTGTGCATCATATCAGCATAGAAGACAAATACGATGTGGCCGACTATGAGCGCGATGCCCTACTGTTATTGAAAGAACTCTTCAAGACCCATGATACTGTTATCATGACGGGGGGATCGGGCCTATTTATTGACGCAGTCTGCAACGGCATCGATGCCATGCCCGATGTGCAGCCCGAAATCAGGGAAAAAGTGCAAAAGTTGTTTGACGAAGGCGGCTTGAAAGCCCTTCAAGATGAAGTCCAGCGCCTCGATCCCGAGTATTATGCCACCGTTGACCAGCAAAATCCTCGCCGCTTGCAAAGGGCTTTGGAGGTCTGCTACCAAACGGAACAGCCTTTCTCCTCCTTCCGTAGCGGTAATGTTGTCCACCGCGACTTCGACATCAAGAAATACGCCTTGCTTTGGGACCGCCAAGCCCTCATAGAGCGCATCGACAAGCGTGTCGACATGATGATGAAGCAAGGACTTTTGGAAGAAGCCAAAGCCTTGTATCCCAAACGGCATCTGAATGCCTTAAACACCGTAGGCTACAAGGAACTCTTCGCCTATTTCGATGGACAATGCACCCTTGAAGAAGCCATAGAGCAAATCAAAATCCACACGCGGCAATATGCCAAGCGACAGATGACTTGGTTGAGGAAGGACAAGAGTTACACATGGATCACGCCTGACGAGTTGTGCTGCGCCAGCCCGTGTCGAAGACACGACCTCCTATTTACCCCACACGGCACCGTGTGGGGCTCGCAAACGTAACATACCATCGACACGAGACCTCAACGAAGTTGTGCAGCACTACTCGACATCGCTGACAAGGCGTACAGAACGCCCTAGGTAACGTCTGTAGTCAACTAGATAAATACCAAAATTGTAAATATAAACATAATACGCACAGCAACTGGAATTGCTAGAAGATAACCAATAAAACCCTGTGGAACCGACATCAGCGACTGTGGTCCCAAAACGTCCACCGGCAGCTGGAAGAAATACACCACCAACATTTTCAATTGTAGCCCATTGGGATGAATTTATCACATTGCTATTGTAATAAGCTCCAATACTATTGGTATTGTTTAAGTTATATGTATCAGTTGTCCAATCATCTGGCAACAAAATCACACCATTGACATCATTCACCTGAGCTTTTGCGAAACGGATGCCCGAGGTAGTATTTCTAGTGTTTAAAATATAGCTCCATTCGGGTTGAGTTAAGGTGCGCCACTGATTAGCCCTGTTGCCGCCATTGCTGATTGGATTGTTAACGCCCCAGTCATAATTGGCGCTGGTGCCCGTTAGGTTCATGTCAGGCATGTTCGATGAAGGACCGTAACCATAACTATTATACTCATTGTCCAGCAACGAATCTGAGCTTGACCACGGCTGATAGTTCACATTATAAGGATCGTTTGAATCATGGTAACCGCTCGTTCCCCAACCGAACAAGTCTATCCAGCCTTCGTAAGTCGAGGAAATATTACTATTGGCATCGCCAATGTAGTCGTATTGGTTCTCGGCAAACTTCCATGTGTTGGTGGAAGCTTGATACTGCAGGTTGCCTTGCGAGAAATAAATTTGGTCCCCTTCTTCGTTGATGGTGAATTTGCTGTCTATGGCACCTGTGGGGGCGGTATTCTGAGTTGAAGGATACACCGCCCGAACCGAACGCCCATAACTACGATTGCTGTTGTCCGAGTAACTGTTATATGAGAAGCTGTAGTTCCAAGCATCGTCCGGATTATATTGGAGTGAACTCGACCAGTAGTAACCAACACTGCCTGAGGATATTAGACTACTCCCATAACGATTGCCAGCAACAGGCAGGAAGAGGCTGTTGCCATTAGAAGCAGTGAAAAGCCGTCCCACTACACCGTTCAAAATGGCCCATATATAAGTGGTGTTATCAAAAAGCTCTTGCCATTCCCCATGGGTAGGCATACGCCACTCGGCACCCCAGTTGGCCGTGGCCGCATCGTCCTCGGGCAACAAGGTGGTCAGGTTGTCGGTGAAGCCGTTGTAGCCATAGCTGGAGTTGTTGCAATACTTGGTCAGCGTGTTGTAGTTGCCGTTGCAGTACTGGTAGGTGCTCCAGCTGTAGGTGCCCTTCGGCTGGGTCTCGCCCCAAGCAAAGTAGTCGCCATAGTCCTCGGGACTGTCGGCACCCACGTTGCAGGTGGCCCACAGCAGGCCGCTTGGCAGGCCTAAGTCAACATAGTGGTTCGCTCCGGAAACATAATTATAAAAGTAAGCCACCAAGTTTCTGTTTCCACTAACCCTGAAAGAATAGGATGCTTCAACAGAAACCGTTGCGCCATTCTCTACCCAACCAATAAAAGCATAACCATCGTTAGCTGTAGCGGTAACCGTACAGTTGGTGCCATCAAAATAAGTACCTCCGCCACTCACCGAGCCGCACACTGTAGAATTAACGGAGACATTGATAACACTGTTCTTGCAGCGCACTGCCCGCACAGGCCGACCATAAGCACGGTTGCCTTCATCAAAATAGCCAATAGCCGCACCCTGTTCGAATGTGAATTCGTCCGCGAAGCTCGGATCGCTGGCAAGAAGCGAACTCGACCAATAATAAGACTCATAGTTGCGAACTGGCAGGAAAATGCTGTTGCCGTTTGAAGCGGTGACAAGACACCCTTCCACCCCATTCTGCGTTATCCATGTATGATTAGTGTTATCAAAAAGCTCTTGCCACTCTCCAATAGTGGGCATACGCCAATCGGAACCCAAGTTGACAGTGGCGGCATCGTCGTCAGGCAATAAGGTGGTCAGATAGTCGGTGAAACCATTATTGCCATAATTAGAATATGTGCAATACTTTGTGAGGTTGTGGTCGCTGCCATAACTACAATGCTGGTAATTGCTCCAAGAATAAGTGTCTTTCGGCTGGGTCTCACCCCAAGCGAAATAGTCGCCATAGCCTTCTTTTGCTTCTGCGCCCACATTGCAGGTGGCCCACAACAAACCGCTCGGCAGGCCAAGGTCGACATAAGTACCGGCACAATACACCCCAAAGTTTGCCACCAAGTTTCTGTTTCCATTCACCACGAAAGAATATGTGGCTTCAGTGGAGACTACCTCACCATCCTCAGTCCAATTGATGAACACATAGCCTTCGTTAGCCGTCGCCGTGAAGGTACAAGTGGAACCCTCATGGTAGGAACCTCCACCAACTATCGAGCCTCCTTCAACGGGATTTGCTGTAGCATTGATGACATAAGATTGGCTCTGGGATGAAGAACGCACTGCCCTGACAGAGAGTCCACTACGGCGATAACTGCTGGCATAGCTTCCACCGCTCCCCGAATTAGCAAGAAAGACCTCCATTGCTTGAGGATTAAATAAGGGATGGTCGTAACAATAGGAATTCGTCCAATAATAACCATAGTTACCAACATTATCGAGATTACTCTCGTAACGGCTACCGGCAGCCGGCAAAAAGATACTATTACCATTCGATGCAACGACAAGCCTTCCTTTCACGCCGTTCCGTGTTGTCCAAGTATCTGTCGTGTATTGAAATAACTCAACCCATTCACTGATGGTGGGCGTGCGCCAGTCTTCTCCCCAGTTGGCTGTAGCGGCATCATCCTCTGGCTGTAGGTAAATCAGGTCATCAGTATAGCCATTATAACCATAATCAGGGCTACTGCAATATTTGGTGAGTGTGTTTTCGCTGCCCATACAATACTGGTAGGTGCTCCAATTGTAAACATCTTTCGGCTGGGTCTCACCCCAAGCGAAGTGACCACCGTAGCTTTCTTGTGCTTCGGCACCCACATTGCAAGTGGCCCACAAAGTACCGCTCGGCAGGCCAAGGTCGACATAAGTACCAACACAATTCTCTCCAAAGTTTGCCACCAAGTTCCTGTTTTCATTTACCACAAAAGTGTATTCAGCTTCAGTGGAGACTTCCTCACCATCCTCGGCCCAATTGAGGAATACGAAGCCTTCGTTAGCCATCGCAGTGAGCGTACAAGTGGAGCCTGCTTGGTAAGTGCCACCTCCAATTATAGTGCCTCTACCCGAATGATTGACTGTAGCATCGATAACGAAAGAAGGGTTTTGTGTTGAAGCACGCACTGGACGTACAGACCTCCCTATAGAACGATTACCATCACTCATGTTACAGATACTTACATTTGTCCTATAGTAGAGATACCAGGCTGAGTACGGATAATCTGTATTGAACGAACTCGTCCAATAATAGCCAAAGGTACCCACACCACTGTTGTTTCCATCGCTGAAAGTGCCGGCAGCCGGCAAAAAGATACTATTACCATTGCTCGCAGTGAATAGCCACCCGTTTACACCGTTTTGTGTAGTCAATGTGCGTGTTGTATTGCGGAGGAGTTCTTGCATATCATCCTTTGTGGGCATGCGCCAGTCAGCACCCCAATTGGCAGTGGCTGCATCATCCTCTGGTAATAGGGTAGTTAATGTGTCGCTAAAACCGTTGTAACCATAGTCGGGATTATTGCAATATTTGGTCAAAGTGTTGTTGCTGCCATTGCAATATTGGTAGGTGCTCCAATTGTAGATGTCCTTGGTTTGAGTTTCACCCCAAGCGAAGTAGTCACCATAGTTTTCAGGTGCATCAGACCCTATGTTGCAAGTTGCCCATAATGTGCCGCTCGGCAGGCCAAGGTCGACATATTCATGGGATGAAACGGCTTGATAATTCTTGATGTAGACCGTCGTCGGTTCCGTCACCTTAACGAAGAAGCCTTGCATTGGAGCAATAGGCCTGTTGGACAAGGTCACCAATGTACCATCGGCATCATATACCATGAAATCCATCGGAACGAGTTCGTTGTCGCTGTTATGACAGAAGACATAAGCATTGCAGGTGAATGGATTACCCAAGAGTGCCCAGCCATTATAAGGGTTGGTGGAGCCCTCATCGTATGGGACAGTCACGCTTATCACTTCCTCATTATATGAGGGATAGGTACTGCCCGTTAGCGAAAGTTCAATGGCTTCGGGGTTAGCGTAAAGATAGCCAGTAGTGCCGCCCACGGTGGCAATAGTTTCCTGTTTATTGTTGCGCCACTCAGCATTAGGATAATTCGAGTCGAATATGTAGAAATCGCTGCCCTCAGCGAAAGTCATAGTGTCAGGAACTGCGACATCATCACTGAACGGGAAAGCCAACAGGTAGTAGTTATCCGTACCATTCACGTCATCGTATGGCTCGATGTTTTTCTTCATCGTCACCACTAGATTCTCGGTGTTGTGCCTTAGCTGGCCGCCGTCGGCCACGGTGATGCTGCCACCATCTATGCTGACCTCATTGACCACAGCGGTGTAACCAGTGGGAATAATGGCGTTGGCCATAATCACCACATCGCTGCCTGCGGGAGGCACTACACCTGTATCCCAATTGCTGCCGTCGTTCCAGTTTCCATCGATGATGAAGCTATGCTGCGACCTGTTGACATCGTCGCCCATAGAAGCCTTGGCAGTTGCAGTTTCCTGGGCCATAACATTCAAGTTTGCTGTCATCAAGGCAACTAAACTCATTAACAAGATAAATGCTTTCTTCATGACTATTCTATTTTTATTTGATAATTCCAGACCACAAAACTATAAAAAAATCTTAGACATTTACACCCTGATAGTATTTTATCAGCCCTTCAGCAGGCGCTTGCATGACCTTGCCCAAAGTGAGGCCATATTCAGCAAAGCTCTCTTTCAAGATGTCTTGGAAATGGAAAGCCACAGAGCCGATAAAACTAACCTTTAACGACCGACTGGCATCGTAGCGAAGGACAAAAGCTTCGATGAAGGATTTGAAACAACCTTTCACCAATTCTTTTATAAAAGGATTTGATTGATGCTCGCCTGCAAACTTGGCGAAAGTGGCCAAATATCGCGAAGGCAGCGGCTGATGATAGACCTTGTCGATGAAATCCTTTAATTCTAAATGATATGTTTCTTCAAATTTTTGACGCAAATCCTCAGGCATGAAACCATAGAAATAAGCCCTCACCACTTCCCTACCGATGTGCATGCCACTGCCTTCGTCACCGACAAGATAGCCTAAGGAAACGGCCTTATCCACAATATCCTCTCCATCGTAAAGACATGAATTCGATCCCGTTCCAAGAATACAAGCGATTCCTTTTTCATGTCCTAAGGCAGCATGACAGGCGGCCATCAGATCATGGGTGACGTGGATTTCCGCATCGGGAAATTGGGCTTGAAAGACCTCTTTGACGGTTTGGCAGTTCTGTTCGCTGCCACAACCTGTGCCGTAATAATGGATAAAATGAATGTTATCGTTGGGTAGAGATGCGCCGCGGCATATCTCTACAAGGTCTTGCATGGGAGAGTAATTCGGGTTGAAGCCCTTGGTCACAAAATGTGCTTTGACCTCATGGCCATCCATGAGAATCCATCCCATTTTGGTAGAACCGGCATCGATAATGAGCCTCATAACAGATAATTTTGTGCAAAAATAAGGAAAAGTGCGCAAAACCGAATATTTTTAATAGTTTTGCAGCCCATTTGATAATGAATACGGCCCTTCGACAAGCTCAGGGGCCTCTACTTGTTGAACAAACAAATAATAAACAAAGACATGAGAAAATGGCGCATTGAAGACTCCGAGGACCTTTACAACGTGAAAGGCTGGGGCGGAAGTTATTTTTCCATCAACGAAAAAGGCCACATGGTCGTGACACCCAAGGAAGGCTGTGCCTCAGTAGACCTGCCGGAATTGGTTGACGAACTGTCACTTAGGGACGTTTCAGCTCCTATGCTGCTGCGTTTCCCCGACATCCTCGACGACCGCATCAACAAGATCGACTCCTGTTTCAAGGAAGCGGCCAAGGAATACGAGTTCCACGGACAGAACTTCGTGGTGATGCCCATCAAGGTGAACCAAATGCGCCCCGTGGTCGAAGAGATCGTCAGCCACGGCAAAAAATGCAACATAGGTCTGGAGGCCGGTTCCAAGCCTGAGCTCCACGCCATCATCGCCCTCGGCACCGATTCCGACTCACTCATAGTATGCAATGGCTACAAAGACGAGGAGTTCATTGAGCTCGCCCTGCTCGCCCAAAAGATGGGACGTAAAATCATCATTGTCATCGAGAAACTCAACGAGCTGAAGATTACGGCCAAGATTGCCAAACGTTTGAAGGTCACGCCTAACTTGGGTGTGCGCATCAAATTGGCCAGCTCCGGCGCAGGCAAATGGGAGGAATCGGGCGGCGACGGCAGCAAGTTCGGCCTCACCTCTTCCGAACTCCTCGAAGCCCTCGACTTCCTCGATGAACATGACATGAAAGACTGCCTGAAATTGGTACACTACCACATCGGCAGCCAAGTTAGCAAGATTAAGAAAATCAATGTGGCTCTGCGTGAGGCAGCACAGTTCTATGTGCAGCTCTACAAGATGGGCTACCATATCGAATATGTGGACATGGGCGGCGGTCTCGGCGTCGACTACGATGGCACCAGTTCCAGCAGCGCCAGCTCAGTGAACTATAGCATTCAGGAATACGCCAACAACGCCATTTATACCGTCGTGGATGCCTGCGACAAGAACGAACTCCCCCACCCCAACGTCATCTGCGAGTCGGGTCGCGCCTTGACAGCACACCACTCCGTGCTCATCTTCGAGGTGCTGGAAAAGACCTCACTCCCCGAATGGGACGACGACGAAGAGCCCGAAGAAAACGACCATGAGCTCATCAAGGAACTCTACGATTCTTGGGACGAGTTAACCAAGAGTTCTTCCTTGGAGATTTGGCACGACGCACAGGAAATCCGTGAGGAAGCCCTCAACTTGTTCAGCCTGGGTCTTCTCGACCTCAAGTCGCGTGCCAAAATCGAACGTCTGTTTTGGAGCATCGCCCGCGAGGTGAACCACATCGCAAATAGCCTGAAGCGTGTGCCTGAAGACTTCACTTCACTACCCAAGCTTTTGGCCGACAAATACTTCTGCAACTTCTCACTGTTCCAGTCATTGCCCGACCTCTGGGCCATCGACCAGCTCTTCCCCATCATCCCCATCCAAAGACTCGACGAAAACCCGACCCACCTCGCCACCTTGCAGGACATCACCTGCGACAGCGACGGCAAAATCACCAACTTCGTCGCCAAGTCGACGCAACACACCATCCCGCTGCACTCCTTTGGAGAGAAGGAGCATTACTACATTGGTGTTTTCCTCGTGGGTGCCTATCAGGAAATCTTGGGTGACCTGCACAACCTCTTTGGCGACACCAACGCGGTGCATATCTCCGTGGATGAAAAGGGCTATTATATCGACCAAGTCATCGATGGCGAGACTGTTGCCGATGTGTTGGAATATGTGCAGTATAGCCCGAAGAAACTCGTCCGCACGGTGGAGACCTGGGTCACCAAGTGCGTCAAGGAAGGCAAGATTTCGGTCGAGGAAGGCAAGGAATTCCTGTCGAACTACCGCTCAGGGTTGTACGGATACACGTATCTGGAATAACTCAATACCCAAACAGATGCCTACCCTTACCGTGACGACGGTAACGGTCATTGGCGAAAGTGGCGCAAGCATCTTCAAGCTTCTTTTCCAAAGGAATACCGATGCCTAAGCAGACTTCCAGACCTTGAGGTAGACGCAAACCTGTGGTTTGGTATGCATTGACATTGACAGCTGGAATGCTTTCATCTTTCTCGCCAGCCGCATAACTATCGAGCAGACCTTGATGGACAGAAGCACTGAGTTTAATTAGGATATGGCGGCTACCCAAGCCAATCCGGCTACGGATTCCTACTCCAGCAAAAGCTCCTGCATGAATCATATTCATGTTGGCATCGCCCACGTCTATAGTCTGTTCAAGCTGAACGGGAGCCGTTCGGTCAATATGAATCTGTCCTCCCAAACGCATGCCGACTTCACCGCCCACCATAAGATAAGGCTGGAAATATGGCTTGATGGGCAAACGCAATTCCAAAGGAAGACGAAAATCGACAAAATGCACAGCCATGCTATAATGCACCTTTGAGCCTGATCGGTGTTCATAACTGATATCAGTGCCACGCTTCAGATACACAAACTCTGGCGACAAGGCAAATACATTACCCATCGGAATATCAAAAAACAAACCGCCCATAGGAGTAAAAAGAAAGGCCTGAGGAAGTTGATTCAAAGCCTTGTTGTTGAAATACAGCATCCTCGGAATATTCACACCGCCTTTTAGACCAATAGAAATGGCTTCTCCCGTTGGTTGGCTTTTACTCATTTGGGCAAAGGAAGCACCACAGAAACAAGCACTTAACAATATGATTATCAAATATCTTTTCATCTTTCCATACATTTTTACCACACCTCTCTTTTTGCCAATCCATCACCATCTTTATAGATGAAATAAGAACCTTGGGGATATTGTGCGATGAGTCCGTTGGAATCATCCTCACTCTTCATGATGATAGTAGCATAACGGAAATCTTTCAACCCATCTTCAATCACCTGACCTTTCATCACGATGCCACGTCGCACCTTGGAATGGTACGTCTGTCCACCAAGCTCTATCTCATAGGCCTTATTCTCAATGAAATAAACCGCGAAGGCGCTGCCATTACCACAGACAAACACCGTATCAGTCACCGTTTCAGTAGCCTCGTTCAAGTCCATCTTGACTATACCGTTATGCTGGTTGACGTAACGCATATACATATTAGGTTCAACAGTTTGCAAGGGCCATTCATATTCAGTCAAATTGGAACTCACACGCAGTTTGGGAGCCACCACATAACTACCATCAATCTTGGGAGGGACTGGACCTTCTGGAATACTACCAAACTCGATAAAAAAACTGGTCTGCAACGAGTCGGGAATCACCGAAAGGATGTCATCGATATAATACTCCGTGCCGATGAGCGCGATGGTGTTTTCATCATTTTTCGTGCAGCAGGTCAGTGCCAAACCACATGTCATGAGTAAGCCAAGAACAAATATGATTTTTCTGTTTTTCATAATTCACACGTTTATCTGACAATCACTTTTTTGGCCACCACTCCTTCTTTCCCTGTGACCACAATGAAATAAACGCCACAATTGCCTCTAAAATTGTATTGCATGGAATTAGTTTCGCCTTCGTTATGAGTCTCAATGTTATCAACAAGAACGCCTTTCATATCATAAATCTTGACATCTATCCTACCTGTGAGATGTTCAAACTGGAGGGTCATCTGTCCATTGTTGGGATTAGGGACCACTTCAAAATTAGCGGTCAATGCGCCTTTTGAATCGCCGTTTTCCTCAATACCATAGAAAGAGCTAATAAGCCAATACTTTTTCTCAACTCCATTTACGGAATCGCAACGATTGAAGACATGGGCTCTCAACCAAACCGTGTCATCCACATGGTTCAGCACGTACACTTTGCAGCAGCTTCCCTTATTTCCAAAAGGCTTAAGTATCCATGTAGAAGGTTCGTCCAAGCTCCAAGCGACGGTGTCCCAATGGCAGTCCGGATTCTGCTCCCACAAATAAAAATCATACGAGTTGATTTGGAACTCAGAGGGGGTGATGACCCAATGAGGGGTTATGTTGGCAGTATCCATGGGATAGATTTCTGTGGGCGAAGGTGTATAGTCAAGATGCATGTTCATAGTCACTATACTATCACAGCCCATCATATTGGTGTATGTCCTATGGTAAGAACCCGACTGAGTAAAGTAATGATCTACCGGATCATAAAGGTCATCGGTGGTGTAGGTTTTCCCGAGCGGATCCCACAAATAGCCGTCACAGCTCTCTTCTTGAGGCACCTCAAATTCGCTCGTTTCGTAATCGTTGATAACCAAATGTAGCACGTATGTACTGTCACACTCCTTGTCGCCAAAGGCATAGTGGAAAGTCTGAACTATAGGGTCTTGGCTATCATAATACGTTTGCCCTGTGATAGGCCAATAATAAGAGCCACATGCCTCCTTTGATTCCTCATGATAATACGCCTCGTGGAACTTGAGGTTCAGACGATGCTTGATGGGACAGCCGCCGTTAGGGTCGTCAAGGATGATTTCATCGTAGGTGTCTTCATGATAGATAATGCCTGTCTTGTCCCAATACCAACTTGGGGTTGTCCCATGCATGTAGCACTCGTATTGGTTGAGCACCGGTGGCATTTGGAATTCATCGACAGAGAGCACCAGCTTCTCCACTTTCAGGCAGCCATGGTTGTCAACGGTGTCGAAATAGGCAATTTGGCCATCCTGGTCATAGAGCGTTCCATGAAAGTCGTATGTATCCCCAACACAAATAGTGGGGTCTATAAGCGTGGTGTCGTTAGGGGGGTAAACCGTGAAATGAAGAAAGAAGACACTATCACATTCATCCAGACCCGCACCTGGTTCCATCCAAATCGTATCGATGGAATGCAAAAAGGTGTGGTCATGCCAAACAACACTGTTACAACCATTAATGTAAACTTGGGTCTGGGCTGCTTCATTAATTGTAATATCAATCACATCCAAAACACGCACGCCATTACAATCCTCTCCACGAAGCGAATAACGGCCCGAATGTTCGGTTTGGGCATTGTTTAGCACAAAAGGTAGCTGAGCCTCAGTCCCATCGGGAAGGACTAAAACCAGATTGGAAACATTTTCCGTTGAATAGTAAAACTCAATGTCTTGACCAGAACAATATGTATCGCCCATCAAAAACTCGGCAAAAGCGTAAGGCTGGTAATCAGAGAAATAGCCATAATTCCATGTAGCTCCTTCATCACCAGTCAAAATACCCAAATGGAAATAACCATCCGCATAGGTGTTTTCGAGCGACATCAGGCCATTGGTGGGAACATAGTTGCTGACATTCTTCTTGCAATAGGAATAGTCAGGATTGGCGGGCACAGGTGTGAAGTCAGACGCTGTGATGTAGCTCGAGTTGCCATTGAGTACAAAACCGTCGGCGTTGGCTGTCTTGACAATCAGCGTGACCACCAAATTGGAGGTACTCTGACGTTTATAGACCGTCTTGCGTGAGCCAGTGCAACTGATTTGGGGCAAAACCGTACCGCCAAATTCATTCTGTGAACTTGAGGACAACTGGAACACGGAGATAGGCTTATCGGCATGGATATACTCCACCGCGGAAGAGATTTGGCACATATATTCCTGCCCAACGTCAAGCGTAGCCACAGGAATAGTACCTCCGTTCAAATAGATACTGGTATTGTCTTCCGTCGGGAAAAAGAAGAGGTATTCGTCAGGATTGTTGTTCCAGATGGCGATGTAGTCGGTACCCAACAGGTCGACGGGGACGATTTGGTCGCCAACCAGGTCATAGTGCCCACCGAGATTCACCGAATCATCCGAAGTATTTACAGCTATGGGCTTGGTGGAAGTGATCCGCGTATTGCGCAGATGGGCTTGCCCTTGTGGACTTGCGGCTTCAATGGCATACGATTGTCCCCGGTCGAGGTTGACCGTGACTGGCACCCCAGGCTGCCCTCCGCCCTTAATGGCAACTGAAGGATAAAAAGTGACTTCCGTGTCATCTTGTGATGCCACCACCTCGATACGGCTACAGGTGCTTGAATAATAGTTCTCGAAAGAGTATTGCATAGGCACCACGAAACTTGTTCCCAATGCGTTTTTGCCTTTCAGAGAATAGATTTCGCTATTGTTGTTGTCCGATTCATAATAAATCGAGACAGGTGTGTCAGAATGGATATAGAAGCCAAAATCAAGCACAGCATTGTATGGCTGGGTCTCAACAATGTCGATGATGTTTGACACATCGTAAACATAGCAGTCATGGGCTTCAAGATGAAAAGTCTGAGGGCTGTAGAAAGCATTTGCGGGCTGCTCAAACACCACTGTGGCGGCTTCTTCGTATGAAACAACACAAAAACGAATGGGTTGTTCCGCATGATTCACATCAAGGTCTGGAGCGGCAAACCAAAACTCAGTGTCGGTCTGCGCCTTGCAGCCCAAAGTAACACAAAACCAAAATATGAAAAGTAAAGCCTTTTTCATTGTCTATTCAATAACCACTTTTTTAGATACAGTACCTTCATCCCCTGTGGCAACAAAGAAATACACACCAACGGGGCGACCCATCATGTTGTATTGTATTGTACTGGATACCATATCGTTATAAACCTGTATGTTATCCATCAAGTTACCCATCATGTCATAAACCTTAACATCTATCTTGCCTGTGAGATGTTCAAACTGCAGTGTCATCTGTCCGTTGTTGGGATTGGGATACACCTCAAAGTTAACTTCAGAATCACTCGAAGGGCCGTAATCTTCAACACCATAGAAAGAGCAAACAAACCAGTATCTTTGCACGACACCCTCATCGGGTGCACAACGGTTGAAAGCACGGGCATCCAGCCAGACGGTATCGCTCACTTGATTAAGCACATATACCTTACAACATGTTCCCTTGTGCCCGAAAGGCTCAAGCACCCATTCCAATGGTTTTTCAAAGCTCCAAGTAACGGTATCCCAAACGCAATGTGGATTAGTGTCCCAGAGATAGAAGTCGTATGAGTTGATTTGGAACTCAGTAGCGGTAATCACCCAATGCGGGGCCGTATTTGCAGAATCCATAGGATAGATTTCGGTAGGCGAAGGCGTGTAGTCAAAAAACATATTCAAGGTCACCAAGCTATCGCAACCGAGGACGTTTTTGTACCTTCTATGATAGGAACCCGACTCGGTGAAAATGTGGTTTTCAGGATCGAAAGCGTCATCTGTGGTGTATGCTAGCCCTTGGGGATCCCAATAATAGCTATCGCAACTCTCTTCTTGCGGCAAGGTGAATTCTACCGTCTCATAATCGCTAATCTCAAGATGGAGCACATAGGTGCTGTCGCATTCGGCATCGCCAAATGTCGTATAGAAAGTCTTCTCAATTCGGTCCTGACTATCGTAATAAGTCTCACCGGTAATAGGCCAATAGAAATAGTCGCAAGCCACTTTCGATTGCTCGTTATAGAATTCCTCATGAAATTTCAAGTCAAGCCGATGCTTGATGGGACATCCGCCATTGGGGTCGTCAAGGATGATTTCGTCATAGGTATCCTCATGATAGGTAATACCGGTCTTATCCCAAGTCCAGCTGGGTGTTGTCCCGTTTTCATAACACTCATTTTGGTTGAGTACAGGAGGCATCTGGTATTGGTCGACGGTGAGCACCAGTTTCTCCACTTTCAGACAGCCATGGATGTCTATCGTGTCGAAATAGGCGATTTGGCCATCTTGGTCATAGAGCGTTCCATGGAAATTGTAGGTGTCACCAACGCAGATGCTTGGGTCGATAAGAATGGTATCATTGGGTGGATAAACGGTCAGGTTAAGTCTGACGATACTGTCGCAGCCATGGATGCTATGGTCAGTGTAGGCCTCTTGGCAAGAATGATCATAGGATGTACCATAAAATGTAAAACTCTCACCGTCACAGATAAACTCGGTGATGGTAGTTTCGTCGTATGTTGGCCAGTTATCCAAATGTAAAAAAATGGTCTTGTCGCAACCATACTCGGTTTGTGTGTGATGTTCATACTGGGCAGGAGCACTGACCATCTGACCATAGAAGTCGTAAGTATCGCCTTCACAAATGGTTTCATACTCATGTTCTACCTCGTTGGGATGCACCACGATGCTGACGCTCACGTCTTGCGCGCTGCCCCAGCTGTTGTCAGTAACATGGCAAGTGTAGGTTGTGGTACCCACGGGCGGTGTAGCCACTGGATGTTGAATATTGGCATTATTCAAGCTGCTGGCGGGCGACCAGCTATAGGAATAGTTGCCCGAGCCTCCCGTAGGCAAGGCATGAAGCGTCGTCGACTCGCCTTCACATAGCTCCGTATCATCTGCCGTGGCTGAGGCGCTCATGCTGCCCACATAAACCGTAGAGGTCGGGTTACCCACAAGCACAAGTTCACGGAAGGAGATATCGTCCAACCCGAAGTCATTGCCGTCGCCATTCGTGTTCTGGTTGAGGATGGTGATGGTGGCCGTGGTGGAGTTACCGCTGTACCACAGCTCATAGAATTGTTCCCAAACCATGGTCGATGCCGGAGCTGAAAACACCTCACCAATCTGAGTGCCATTGATACTGAACTGCAGCAAGGCCATTTGACCGGCGACACCTGCCAAAGTACAAGCCCAAGTCGAGAAAGCGTACCATTTGTTGGGGTTCACGCTGATTTCCTCCGTCCATACATTGGTGCCCGGACTGATGGATCCGTTGACCATCATGAAGTTGCCACTGCCGCCATGACCGTAGCCATGGAAGTTTTCATGGTGCAGGCTGGCATCAGAATCCACGTAATAGGTTCCTTCGTCCCAAAGGTTGGAATTGTACAAGTATGCCGAGGTAAAGCCCACATTGCCTTGTTCGAAGTCACCATTCACCACACTCTCCGCGCCTGGGGCATAGCCTTCGCAGGTGTAGGTAGTGGTCACCGTGGGGGAAGCAACAGTTACAGGACCCTCAGTGGTCGAAAGCCCTGTGGCAGGCGACCATTGATAATACATGGCTCCCGAAGCTGTCAACGTCACCGACTGACCAGGTTGGATGTTAGCTGAGGGTGGGTTGATGACGACTGGCTGGGCAAAAGAAACTGCCACAGAAAGAAAAAACAAAACAAATAGTATAAATCGCTTAGGTCTCATGTGATGTTGTATTTACGCGCAAAGATAGGAAATCTTACGATTGCTTTGTCCTTTCAGGAATATTTCATGAAAAATCATCGACACAAGACCAATCGTTTCTTCACTGTACCGTTCACCGTCTCGATTTCAAGGAGATAAATCGAAGGTGTATAACCATTAAGGTTCAACATTTCGCTATCTGAACGGTCGCATTCGCGCACCTCAAGCACTTGCCCCATCATGTTGGTCAAACGAATTCTTTCGATGCCTTCAGCCTCCACAGTAACGGTGCCCTTGGTTGGATTGGGGAAGACATTTACTTCCAAGGCTTGCTCGCCCACACCGAAGAAGCCAGCATTGATGACGAATTCACGGACTATCTCACCGCAATCAGGTGTCCTGAAATTGGCCGTCAAAGTGGAAGTGCCAGGTGTGGTAACAAATATGCGGCAATAGTTATCTTGAGCCTCAATAATCTGCCAATCGCTGTTCGACAAGCTCCAAACAATGTCATCTTGCACCTCCTCAGGATTGACTTCGTATCGGTAAATACCGCTGAACAAGTTGGAAGCCACATACACATTCGACAAGCCACTGATAAGGCCAATATGTTCCGAATCCTTGATTTCAAGACGAATACGCCGGACGATGCTGTCACAACCCTGTTGGCTGAAAATAGTATCGACGTCAATAAAAGTGACACCTGGCTCATCATATACCACCCCATTATACTCAAAGAAATCGCAAGCGGCAATAAACTGTGTACTCATCTCTGCCGTATTCAGATACACATGTTTAATCACTGTGCTGTCACAACCCATTGGGGTCTGGAATTGATGGGAGCAAATCATGCCGTTTATATTACACTCATATTCAAACCAAGTAAAAGGTTCGCAAGCTACCGTATCAAACTCATGGACAATTTCATCAGACAAGCTGAAGTGCATGGTCACAATGCTATCGCAACCTGTCACTGGCGAAGTGAGTGTTGCCGTAAACACTTCTCCATCTTCCTCAAACAGATGATCTTGCCACCATATTGGCTGGCATGATTCGATGCTTTCCTCAGTGAAAATGGGCGGAGTGATGGTCAGGTTGTAAAAGATGATGCTGTCGCAATGGGTCACAGGGGTTTGCAAGGAATCGTACAGGATCGCGTCCTCATAATAGGGTATGCCATGCCACACAAATCCACTGCATTCCGTCATGGAGCCGCCATCAATTAGACTGTTATGTCCCACGGTGAGTTCAAGGAAATACCATGTGTCGCAATCGTCGGTGCCAACGGCTGGCACAAACACCGAGTCGCGTTGGGTCTCATAATAAACATGCCCCGGATTCATCTCCCATTCGTATGAGTCGCATGCTATCCTATTATGAACATAGATGGAATAATCGCCAAAATCAAGATTCAATTCCACAATGCTATCACAACCACTCGTATTTTGAAGTGTATCCCAAGCGTATTGCGTCTGTTCCGACCGATGGAAAGTGTGTCCATGCCAAACATAATCGTCATGACATGAAGTAATAGGATCAACAACATAATCACTATGATTGATGACCACGGGTTGGTAAATGGTGTAGAAGCAAGGTTCAAGCACTTCGTATTCAACCACTTGACTTTCTGTGATTATCTCACCTGAAGGCAGTTGATAAAAGTCACATTCCGTGATGGTTTCCAACCATTGGTCTTCGACAGAAAGCACTGTAATGGGTACCGGACCAAGGATATCAGTGCCGCATGAGGTATGAGCGTAATAACGAATCCAGCAGCCATTATGCGACATTTGCATGAGCATTGTCGGATTGATACCGGCATAACTTCCATTTTGTGTATTCGCCATCTGCCACTCTGCCACACGGTCGTTTTCATTTGTGTTCATCCATTCGACATTGACCTCCGGAAGGTCGAGCGGATTGTTTTCGCAAACTTGGAATGCGCTCAACTGACCTTCAATCTCAGGTGTGCCATTCACATGGAACTGCACCACATTACTGAAATCGGAGCCACAGTCGTTGACGACAGCAAAACGAAGATAATACGTACCATAGCCCAAATTGATTGTTGATGGGTCAAAAGCGGTAAACGGACCGCTGGATGAAGTGGCATATTCCCAATGGGCATCTCCACCTCCACTGTGATTCATCTCATATTGCGGAATCATCACACTGAGAGGATTGCCCGAACAAATATCAGAGGGAGACGAAATGTCACCCATAATCTGTGGTGCATTATTTATGGTCAAATTCAGCGTAAAAATACTATCGCAAACCAAAGGATTTCCACTCTCCACAGTGTAATCGTAGATACCTGTACTGGTGTAATTCACACCATTCTTGGGCCATGTATAGGAGAAACACTCCGAAACGGTTTGGGTCTCAGTATAGGCATCGCTCATGATGAAATACAGATTCGCAGTGATGGTACAACCATTGGCATTCTGCACCTGTGCTTGATAATTACCTGTATGATTACATGGCACTCCATTCCAAACATAGGTGTCGCAAGCAGTGATTGTGTCGTAAGTCGGTTCGGTGGAATACACCGTAACTTGAACATTATTGGATGAATAGGCCGTACCGCAGCCGTTGACGGCCTTATAACGGATGTTACATCCATTGTAAGCAAACGGGATATTGCTATTGTTCAAAGTCTGCCACACGCCATCGATTTGAATCTCCCAACTACCCGTGCCTTGATTGACATGCCTCCATGTGACTTGTGGGGTAATTAAATTGAACGTTTCTCCCGCACAAATGGGTGATGGAGACGTAATGTTACTCACCAAAGGCTCATCGTTCACCGTCACCTGAACGCTTACACTGTGCGACTCGCCACACTCATTTACAGCGAAATAGCGAATCCAATAATTGTTGTAGGTATAGGGAACGTTATTATTGTTAAAGGCATTATAGGGACCATTTTGTGTCGCCGCAATCTGCCAACCTTGATCGGTTATGGTGGCACCATTATTTTGAATTGTTGGCGTTGTGAGGTTAAAGCTACCGCCTGCGCAAATGGCCTGAGGCGTTGTAGGTGTGGCAATAATTGGTGCATCATTAACATGAATCTGAACAACGTTGCTCACATCACTGCCGCAGTTGTTACTCACCTTGTAATGCAGGTACCAGTTGTTATAGCTTGATGGAACATTCTGAGGATTAAAGGGCTGATATGTTCCGTTTTGCGTTTGGCAGATTTCCCAGGCGCCCGTTCCATTTCCATCATAGGATGGTGGCGTCACTTCCAAGTCCTCACCAGCGCAGATGGCAGGAGGAGCTTGAATCGTGCCCGTGATGTCGGGAGCGACATTCACCGTCAATAGCCGAGGTGGATTGCTATACACAAAGCCGCAACTACCTTCCACCATATAGCGGATGTACCAACCATTATAGGAAGCAGGGATATTATTCAGGCTATTGTTGTTGAACGTTGTATAGGTACCGTTTTCTGTTTGTGAGGCCACCCAACCTTGACTGAGTATTTGGGATCCATTGGAATTATAAGCAGGAGCAGTGATGTTGAGACTGCCGCCTGCGCAAATCGGCTGGATTTGAGGTGTCTGTGCAGAGAAACTCGGGCCATTGGTCACCGTAATCTGCACCGCGTTGCTATGCCCTCCACCACAGTCGTTGTAGGCCGAATAGCGTACCCAATTGCCATTCATTGAAAGTGGAATGTTATTGGGATCAAAAGAAGTGAAAGTACCGTTTTGAGCCGTACTTTTCTCCCATTGTCCTGCTGTGCTGGGATTCACTGAAGGCGTGGGGATGTTCAAAGCGCCGCCAGCACAAATTGGGCCTTGAGCAGTGATGTTGGCCACTATGGGTGCATGTCCAACCGTAACATAAACCCATGCCTCATCAAAGATATTCTGGGCAGGAAACCCCACACGATATTGAAATGAATCTGTTCCAGAAAATGAATTATCCGTACAGATATACTCAATCTTGTGATTAGAAGAAAGGTAATAAGCTTCACCATGAGAAGGCTGTCCCAAAATTTGGACAGAAATATTCTGTAAACCAGGAGAGATGATGTCATTGTCCAAAACGGGGATCTCCGCAGAAGTACCGTAACAAGCCAATGGCCAAACGTCATTATTCGCCGTCACGCTATAGACCGCCTCGGGGACAAAGGAGAGATGATCGAGGCCGAAGTCGTCGCCTGTCCAAGCTTCACCTGAGAAAACATCAAAGATTTCAATGATGGCCTGCGTTGTCGATCCACTATTCCAAGTATTAGACCATTCAATCCAATTGTTATGTGTTGGAAGAGTCAAATCGGCACCTACTTGTTGACCATTAATTTTCAAACGCAACTGAGCAGGGTTTGGATTAACGCCCATATATGCCTGCGACAAGTTTCTTACCTGTGCTGAAAAAGTGTACGTGGTGTTCGCTGTCACCGCTACGGTCTGCCTCCAAGCCACTTTCGTCGGATTTATGCTACCGCCAAATCCATTGAACAACAGATAATACCCCGAACCGTTGTATCCAACCAGATTCGAAGGCCATCCCAAACCGCCAGGGCTATGCCCCGTAGTAGTTTGCGCATGTATGAATTGTCCTTCAGCAACACCACCACTCCATATTCGAGTATAGTCAGATATTGTTTGATAGTCAAAACCTGAAGTTTGCTCGAAATCGCCGTTGACAATCAGGTTTTGGGCAAAAAGCAAAGTTGGTGAAAGCAGCAACAGCATCGCTAATGCCATGAAAATACGATGTAGCCGAGTATTCATGTTCATTTGTATCTAAGTTTTCTAATTACACAAACGTGCAAAAATGCAAAAAACGTACCAATTCTGCAAGAAAAAGTTCATTTACAGCGATTTTCCATCCAAAACAGCTTCTTTCAGCGTGTCGTTTTCATAAGTTAGCTTCAACGAGAAGAAAGGTCTGTGCTCATCTATGAGTCGGAGGAAAATCTTGTCGCCTTCCCACGAAGGCAATTCCAAAAGTCGCTGTTTCTCAATCCATTCCAGGTCGCCTTCGTTGCATACAATCTGCTCACCTTTCCACTCTGTGCAGACAAAGATGTGCATCTGCTCCGCGGGCCAGATGTTATGGACGAAGGTGACGATGCCACAATAGCGCCACGCGGTGACGGTGAAGCCTGTTTCCTCAAACACCTCGCGCCTCATGCAGTCCTCCGGGCTCTCCCCTTCCTCAAACTTGCCGCCCACGCCAATCCATTTGTCGTGGTTCTCGTCGTTTTCCTTCTTGGTACGGTGCAGCATAAGGTATTGGCCGCCGCGCTCTAAGTAACATTGGGTGGTTTGTTTCATAGTCTTGATAGCCAAATGCTGAAAAACTTGTCGTAAACTTCATAAATGCCGAGATGGCTCGTCACCAATTGCTTATCCATCAAAGACCTCACCGTTGTTTGAACCGAACTGGCAGCGGTAAGATGATGCTTTTTAATGAATTTCGAACCAGTAATTGCCTTGACTTTTCCCTCTTTATTGATGGCGACCAGCAGTTCTTTCTGTTTGGCTGTCAGCTGGTAAAGCAAGTCGGCGTAAATCGTGCCGTTGTCTTTCACAATCTCGTTCACCGCGACATCAATCATGTCCATTCCGCACGTTTCACCCGAGGCAGTATCGGCAAAGAGGTAGTTCAGCACCTTCTGCACATACCATGTGACACCCTCAAACCGTTCACAAATTGCCTCCACGGCACCATCCGTCAAGTGCTTTCCCACTTTTTCGAAATGCGACCTTGCAAATTCGTCATACTTTAATGGATTGATGCTTTCTAAGTTGAGCGTCGAAGTAGATGCATAGAAAGGCCGTGAGGGCGAAGAGAACATCTCCGCAAGCAGATGTCGCTCCGAACCGGAAAACACGAAATTGGCATTACTGCAGTGTTGGATATAAGTCCTCAAAATAGCCTCCACGTTTTTTTCGGGATAATGCGCAATCTGTTGAAACTCATCAATAGCGATCAGGCAAGGTTGGTCGGATTGCTTGATGTAATCGAAAATCTGATCTAAGGTGTTATCGGCATTTTGGATATTCCCTACCTCCACATTCCAAGTCGGGTTACCCAATGGGTCAAAACTCACGCCAGGCCGCAACGAAGTGGCTATTCTGACAAACTTGTCGAATGCCTTCTTGCTTTTCGATTGGAGCGTGTTCAATATCACCTTGCCCATCTCCGCAACCATGTCATTCATGTTTTTGGTCGAATAGATGTCGATGATAAATGTATGGTATTCCGTGCGGATTTCCTCGTGTTGGAAAGCATGGTAGAGAAGTCCCGTCTTTCCCATGCGGCGCGGCGACATCAGCACCACATTGTTGCCGTTGGTCAACTGACGAATCAGTTTTGCGGTTTCCTCTTCCCTGTCGCAGAAATATTCTGGCCCTTCATAGCCCGATGTGACAAATGGATTCTTCATCATTCATTCATTTTACGCGGCAAAAATAAGCATTTTTTCAAATATTACGGTTTTTGCGTAACGGTTTTTGCGTAATATTTTGGAAAAAGCTCATCAAACAGCGCAACAAACGGGTCAGTGGCATTGTGCCGCCGACCCGTTTAACCGTTGCACTAAAGCAGATCAACTATTTGTAGCGTAACACCTATCTCAACACGGGTAAAGATCATGTTTCCTTTACGATGATGGCAAAAGTGTTTAAACTATACGAAAGTCTATCAGTTTAGTTAGCACTGAATACCAAGCGGAAACGAGATGGGTTTTCAGTTCTATTGGCCTCAAAAGTATAATTTGGTGTGACCAGAAGGTCAATATCCGCGCCAGTGATGTTATCAACAAGATGCAAGTAATTCATCTTCACACTTTCAGGAGTTACTGAGATGGTGTAGTTGCCGTTCTCCTTCGCCTCGAAATTCAGTGGAATCTCGCCTTGTTTATCAACGCAAGCAATAGCATAGTCTTCATTGCCTTTCGGAATATAGAGTTTGGCGTTATCCTTGCTGAACACAAGTTTGTTCAATTCATCTCCTTGGTTAAAACTGACGATAACCTTGTCAATCAAGGTCGTTGAGCCTGTCGAAATCTCGACAGATTCAGACATAGACATATTTAACGCAATTTGAAGAACACCCTTGTTGGTGGCTGTTTCAGGGGCTGTCTTGCTGAAAACAACCGACTCGCCCTCAGTTTCGGCCTTAACCATTATGCCAGTGCAAGCAGGAATAGCAACAGATGATGAAACCGGATTCGGTTCAATTGCCGATCCATCATCATTTAATGTATAGTAACTCGTATTGGCATAAACCTCACAAGGATAAGGGTTGCCAACCAAGTTCCAACCAGCAAGATAAACATTGGCATCGTAATCAAGACCAAATTCCTTAGAAATGCTTCCATTGGTTGTTCCGGTAAAAACAAGACTCGCATTCTCCTCACTATTGGCATAAAGATAGCCTATACCGTTTTCAAGGCTAAAGTTGTCAGACTTGTAGTTCCTCCATTCCAAATTAGTGCCTTGGTTGAACCAATAGAGATCAAAATTGTCTTCCGTAGAAGAGAGCAAGCCGTTGCTCTCACTAGGCACGACATCAGATGCAAGGGAGGTGGAAATGAAATACCATCTATCCGTATCGCCTTGGGTGGTGATGTTCTTTTTCACAATGGCTTGAACACCCTCACTCATGGTGTAGAGTTGTGCGCCATCCTCGATGATAACATGTGCATCCCCCTCAGTGGTGATACGCTGTGAAGTAAATGTGGCTCCTTCGTTGATCGTAAGGTTAAAACCATCATTCACGACAACATAATACACCTCTGTGTTGTCGTTGATTTCGCAATCACTGTCAATGACCACGGATTCACCCGTGGAAGGAAGTGTTTCGGGGCTGTTTGCCCAATTGTTGAGGTTCGTCCATTGGTTGTCTTCGGTTCCCACGAAACGGTACAGAGAAGCATAGGACATGGGGCGGCTTTCCTGAGTGCCGCAGTCTTGGCAGCAGCGGATTTCCAAACCATCATGGTCTTCATCAGGAAGCACTGCGATCTGCCACTCACCCCAATCATGCTCGGTGTTGGCGGCGTCCAATAGATTTCCATACCACCAGCGACTAATTTGAGTTGGATGGCAAGTATAACCACGATACACTTCCAATTGTTTATTCCAGGCACCGCAAAGTGTATTGGGAAAATTGTGATTACCGAAATCAAATGCTCGATTAAGATAATCCCACACTCTTTGTTCACCGAGGAATTCTTCGACAAGATGCATATAGTCATAATCATCAATACCAGCGGCTAACTGCTTCAAACGCAATGAAACCACTGGAATGGCTGCATCTTGTCCGAACATAGTGCCTGGATAAAGCAATATTCCATCACCATTCGCATTTCGAATTCCTTCCGGGAGTGGCATGTGTTTCTTCTGCCAATTGTTGGGCAAGAAAGCACAATTCCAATAAAGCATGCCATTGCCACGAGCAAGATATTGCTGCCAAAACAAGATACGGCGTATCACACCGGTAGAGCCAGTAATATCAACATAAAAGTCTAATCCTCCAATTTTGGGATTATCAGGTTTCCACCATTTATGCAGTAAATCCATATAATTTCGAAGTCTTTGTTCGGCAATGGTAGCATTAGAAAAATCATTTCCAGGATTAAAATAACTATGAGTTGGACAAAGGATATCAATCTTCCCATCGAATGCCTCAATAGTGGAGGAATAGTCTGAATAGAAAGGTACAGTAGCATGATACCCAGGCCAATAACCAGAAAGAACCGAACAGAATTGGTCAATAGCGGCAAAGTCGGTTGTATTTTCCGGCTCATCATAAGGATAAAAAAAGGCCTTGTCTTTCAAGAAAGGATTGTTGTAAACCATATCCTTATATTGCAAGAGCACTTGTTGGGCTGAGGGGTTGAAATCCAAACCAGAATTGTCCAAATCTCCATAAAGCACTGGCACTGTGAACACTTTGCGACGTGGGTCTGCCATGGTCAACTCAGCCGATTTTGGATCATCCTCCATCAACCAGCGCGGAATCTCGTAGGTGCTCACACCATGTTCAAGCAGACAATTCTGATAACCATTCAAAATCCGCTTTGCTTCTTCCAAATCCTCAGGTGCAACATTTCCGTTATCATCCACTTGAATGCCGTTCAAGGTCAGGAAAGTGTTTGTTGACTTATAACCAGAATTGCAATTATACAAGCCCATTACGACCTCAGAGTAATGACCTTCTGGCAAGGCAAAGTTCCATACTTTCGCTGTGACAGGTTTTGAAGCCAATACCGCATTCCCTTCGTATAAGGTAATATTGGAAAAATACTCACCCTGACTTTGGTCTTTTCTGGAAATCAATTCGATGTAAAACATCTTGTTATAACCCACTCGCGTCACTTTAGGTTCACCATGATATGGAACCAATGCTTCTGCCAAGGAATCATCAATAGGTTTTAAATCATTACTAGGATTACCAGTAAGAATTGTATCAATATAGAAAAACTCCTCATAATAAACTGTGTGTTCCAGCACTTCATTTTGGGCATTCAGGAAAGGACTTACATCAACTCTCAGATTGCGGCCTTTCTCACGTTCACGATAAAACACTTGAAAACCTTCCCTCTCGTTTTTAGCCAACCCAAGCCAGCCCCTATCAAGATTTGTATTATAAGACCAATTACCAATCTGATCCGAACTGACAGGTAATTGTTCCTCACGGATAGCATGTGAGTTGATGCCATCCGGCATCTTTGTCACCCAAGCTTGAACATCATCATATACGAGGTAGAATAAAAAAGGTTGTTGCAATTCCCAATCATTCAGTGATTGTGCATTCACAACATTTTTCATTCCAGCCACGCATAGTAGTAGAAATAACATAAGCATTCTTGCTCCTTTAATAAGTAAATGGTTTTTCATAGGGCTAATTTTATTTCTCAGATTTGTTTATTTCGTTTTTATAAAGTGGCTGTAAATTTAGTGATTAATTTTGACTACAATAATAAGAACCTTATTTTGGAACAAAACTCTAAAATAAGGTTCTTACAAGGATAATCATGTATCAATTCCTGTGTCTTTTACAAAACACACATTATTTCCAAAACTCCATGCAAAAAAAAGCAAGGCAGCCCTTTTGGAGCCGCCTTGCAAAAACCTTTTTTGCTCTGGAATTAGATGATACCTTGAGCCATCATAGCGTGGGCAACACGCATGAAGCCAGCGATGTTAGCACCCTTCACATAGTTGATGGTGCCATCGGCTTGCTTACCGTATTTCACGCACTGATCGTAGATGTCGCTCATGATCTTCTTCAGCTTCTCATCAACTTCCTTAGCGGTCCAGTTGATGTGACCAGCGTTCTGGCAGATTTCAAGGCCAGAGGTGGCAACACCACCGGCGTTGACAGCCTTACCAGGACCGAACGGAATCTTGGCAGCTTGGAAAGCGGCAATGGCACCAGGTTGGCAACCCATGTTGGAGACTTCAGCCACATACTTCACGCCATTGGCGATAAGCATCTTGGCATCCTCTTCAGCCAGCTCGTTTTGGAAAGCGCAAGGCATAGCGATGTCGCACTTCACACTCCAAGCCTTCTTGCCAGGGGTAAAGATAGCTTTGCCCGGGAACTTGTCGGCCATGTCCTGAACCTTGTTACGGTTCGAGGCACGCATCTCAAGCATGTAGTTGATCATCTCAGCGTTGATACCTTCGGGCAGTTCGCACACACCGTCGGGACCGCTGATGGCGACCACCTTGGCACCGAATTCGCAAGCCTTCTGAGCAGCACCCCAAGCCACGTTACCGAAGCCAGAGAGGGCCACGCGCTTACCTTCGAGAGTGTCACTCTTTTCTTCCACCATGTGTTTCACATAGTAGACGGCACCGAAACCAGTGGCCTCGGGACGCATGAGGGAACCACCCCAGCCGTAGCTCTTGCCAGTCAAAGCACCAGTCGAGTGCTCACGAGCCAGCTTCTTGTACATACCGTACATGTAGCCAATCTCACGGCCACCAACACCAACGTCACCAGCGGGGCTGTCTTGGTCAGGACCAATGTTGCGCCACAGTTCGTAGACGAAAGCTTGGCAGAAACGCATGATTTCAGCGTCGCTCTTTCCTGTAGGATCGAAGTCGGCACCACCCTTACCACCGCCGAGAGGCAGGTTGGTCAAGCTGTTCTTGAAGATCTGTTCGAAGCCCAAGAACTTCAGCATTGACTCATTTACTTTGGGGTGGAAGCGGAGACCACCTTTGTAGGCGCCGAGGGCAGCATTGTACTGCACACGGTAACCGAGGTTGACCTGGGTCTGACCTTTATCGTCAACCCACACAACGCGGAACTTGAAGATACGATCGGGCTCAACAATGCGCTCGACAATCTTAGCAGCCTCGAACTCGGGGTGCTTGTTGTATTCTTCTTCGATGGTTTCCAGGACTTCGCGAACGGCCTGTAAGTACTCATTTTCGCCCGGATGCTTGGCTTCCAGAGCGGTCATAATTTCATTGACTTTCATTTGTTTGACTTTAATTAAAGGTTTATTTGTTGTGTTTGAAAGTTTGCTGCTTGTAGAAAGCGTTGCAAAGGTAGTGTTTTTATTTGAACAATTTCCATTTTCTACAAAATATTTTCGTTTTCCTTGCTCACTCTCCAACATTTTGCGGGTCATTGTTTTCATAGACTACCTCTCCACGCTCATATTCAACGATTTTTGTCACCCTACCGTCGGGGTTGTAATAGATTTCCTTTCCATGCTTGAGATTGTCGACGTATGGGACTTCAAGACATTTGTAGCCCGATTCCTCGTAACAGATTTGCTTTCCTGTACCCATTTTGTATTCGGCCTTGCTCGCTAATGCACCACTCGGATAGAAAATGAACCATGAACCATCCATCATGCCATCGACATATTGCCCTTCTTGAAAGACTTGGCCGTTATCATACCACTTTTTTGATTCTCCATTGAGTTTGCCACAAGAATAATAATCTTTAGAAGACAAGCTACCGGTTTCAGAATAGATCATGCAAACACTATCTTGCACTCCTTTCTTATACCAACGCTCCTCAGCCAATTGACCATTCTGATGCCACCGCATATACTGGCCTTCCAAAGTGTCATCAACATACGATGCCTGCGTCTGTTTTTGACCGTTTGAGTCATACCAAGTACAAATACCGTCGAGCCTACCGTCCACATAATGCAGCTCCGACTTCAGCTTGCCGTTATCCCAATAGGATTTCTGCGAGCCATCATGACAAGCAGCCACGACGACAATGACAAATACAATGAAACACCACTTTTTCATTCGGCTGGTTTCTTAAAAGGCGAAAGCGGCTTCAGCTCAATCAAATCCTTATCATACTGATAAACGCTCCAATACAAGTTTTCTTTGCCATCTTGCTGTTCCGCCTGCAAATAATTCTGATAATAGAAACGGTAGCTTGTGTGAAGCAAAGGAACATCATGGCAATGCAGGCAATCCAAAATGCCGTCGCCATAGCGCATCAGAGCCGTGAGGAAATAGGTGGCTATGTCATACCCTTCAAAGGCATATTTTTGAGGTTCGCAAAGATACCTGTTTCTGAAACGGAACACAAAACGCTTGGCTGCATTGCTTCGATAATCCACGAAGAAGTCATTGACATAAATTGCATTCATCTTCAACAGATTATCAACAAGCAATTTCTCGAATCTAGTCCAATCGGGGACACAAACCATAGTGATGGGGAAACGGTCGGCTTCTTTCGTCAAGGAGTTCAGCACCTGAGTGGCAAACACATTGTCGTCACCGTATGCGATAATCAGATTGTCACGCACGCCTGAAAGCTGGGCTTTTGCCTTGCCAATATTATCATAGGAATAACGTTTAACGGTATTGGTCATCACCACTTGATCCTTGCTGCCGTTTTGGAAATCAGAGGTTGAATACACTTGGCCTTCAACATCAACCGTAGGCACCATCTTGCTTCCCATTTCCATACGCTCGCTTTCATGTCGGGCAAACCGCAAAAACTCATCACCTGAGACGGTGACTTCTTCATTCACAGCCAAGTTCAGATGATGTTCTAATTGATTCAGAAAAGCAGTGTCAGCATCTTTCTCTCTACTAATAATGAACACATTAGCATCACTATAATAGTTCCTGATCAGATTCGAAATCGTAAGCACCTGCCCAACATCGCCAGGTTTCACCTTGACCACATTAGGATTATCCTCTATAACAGAGCTACGGTTTGAAAGAGGGTTCACCACAGGAATGCCATGAGCCTTCGCATATTCTTCCACGACGTTGAACGACTTTCCAAAGAAAGGTCCCACAATCAAGTCGAAGTCTTTGCCTTCAATCTGTGTAACAGCCTGATGTGCTGACGAGACATTATCCGTCACGTCAATAACCGTAAGATCAAGTTTCAGGCCTTCGTTGTCCCTCAGCGACTCAGCCGCCATCATAAAGCCTTCATAAAACTGCAAGAACGACAGGGAACGTCCTTTTGCCGATTTCGCAGCTTTACTCTTAGAGACCTCAATATTGTCAACATCATAAAGATAAAGCGGGATCATCAGCGCCACTTTGTAGCGCTTATAGGCGTTTTCCGGATCAATCCTGCACTCAGGCACATCATTCGGCAACTCACCTATCATAGGTTTTTGCGGCTTTTCTACAGCGGAAGGAGTTTCAATTTCTTCTTCCTCTTCTAGGACAACATCATTGGATTCCACAATTATCTGAACAGGATCTATTGGAATCAACACCACCTGATTTTCGAACACATGGGAGCCCACCGAAACATTCATCACCCTAAAATCGCTTTCCATCACCTTCCAACGCTTCAACAACGAACTCGTACGCTCGCTGTACTCCACTTTATGGACGATATAGTCATTCAGATTCTGAATATCGGGCAAAAGTATCTCTGTCCCTGCTGAAGGATAATTGGTCAGACCTGGATTAATCGCCTTAAAATCAGCTACGTCAATGCCAAACTTTTTGGCAATATCATACAAATCCTCTCCTTTCTGAACGACATAATGACTTCCGGCTTTCATCACAATGGAGGCTTTTGCAGGCGCTTGAGTCGGCTCCACAATGGATTCTTCCATTGAAGTAATCCCTGGTTCCTTTACGGATTCAGCTTCAGGTTCTTCTTCCTGCACTACTATAGGTTCAGCCTCGGGCTCTTCAATGGGTTCCTCCTCCTGCACAACCACAGGCTCCTCTAAAGGTTCAGCGACAGGTTCCTTATCCAGTTCTTCAATAGTTATTGCCACAGGAGTTGGTTCTTCTTTAAGTTCCACAACAGGCTCTTCTTTTTGCACCACTGCTGGTTTCTCCGAAGGTTCCTCTACTGGTTCCTTTACCGGATCCTCTACTGGTTCTGCAAAGGGCTCCACTACAGTTGCTATTTCAGGTTCAACCACAGGTTCTTGTATATCACGAACGGGAATGCCAATGACAAATCCGACCTTCAGGCCGTCTTTCACCTCCGGATTGAGCCTTTCAATTTCCTCAATAGTGACTTGATAAGCCTTTGAAATAGAATACAAGGTTTGTCCCGACTTCACGTAATGCAAATAGTATTGCTTGCCTCCTATCTTGGTGATTTCCTTTGAGCGCTCAATTTCCACATAGTCCTTGTCAATTTCAGACAACTCCTCTGATTTTGGAGATGGTTCATCTTTTTTTTCCACTTGAGGGGTGGGAACTATTACTTTAGACGACTCAACTTGCTCAGCTTGGGATTCATTATTCAAACGCACAGGAATACCGATAACATAGCCGACCTTCAAGCCTTCTTTCAATTCCGGATTCAAACGCTCAATCTCCTCAACTGAAACCTGGTAGACTTGTGAAATGCCCCACAAAGTTTGACCTGATTTCACATGGTGCATATAGTAATCCTTCCCTCCTACTCTAACGATCTCAGTAGAACGCTCTATCTGCACCTGAGCCTGAGCATTAGGCATGCCAAAAAAAAGTCCAAATAAGAAAAGGACAATAAAAATCCATTTGATTTTCATACTGTTATACATTTCTTATAAGTTTATTCCCATTCAATAGTCGCAGGTGGTTTTGACGAGATGTCGTAGCACACTCGATTCACGCCTTTCACCTTATTAATAATATCATTGGAAACCTTGGCCATGAAATCGTAAGGCAAATGTACCCAATCGGCAGTCATGCCATCAGTAGAGATGACCGCACGGAGGGCGATGGTGTATTCGTAGCTTCTCTCATCCCCCATCACGCCGACCGACTTCACAGGAAGCAGGATGGTCCCAGCTTGCCAAATGCTGTCGTATAGATTGTCAGCCATCTCGTTGGGATAGGATGCGCTTGGAAGGTCACAAGGCCAATTGCGCAACCCTTTGATGAAGATGTCGTCGGCCTCGCGAAGAATACTAAGCTTCTCTTCTGTGACTTCACCCAAAATACGAATCCCCAAACTCGGCCCAGGGAAAGGATGCCTTCCAATCAGCTCGCGCTTGATGCCCAAAGCACGACCCACACGGCGCACCTCGTCCTTAAACAAAGAACGCAGTGGTTCCACAATCTTCAAATTCATTTTCTCGGGCAAACCACCCACATTGTGGTGCGACTTGATCTTGCAGCTCGGCCCGTTCACGCTCACACTCTCAATCACATCAGGATAGATGGTACCCTGGGCCAGCCAGCGGGCGCCTTCAATCTTTTGAGCCTCTGCGTCAAACACTTCAATAAATGTGGAACCAATGGCCTTGCGTTTTGCCTCAGGGTCGGTGACACCTTTCAGTTTCTCGAGGAACAAATGTCCAGAATGAACGCCTATCACGTTCAGTCCCATCTCTTTATAGGAGTCAAGGACATCTTCAAACTCATTCTTGCGCAGCAAACCATTATCCACAAAAATACATGTCAGATGCTGACCTATAGCCTTGTTGAGAAGAACGGCTGCCACGGTGCTGTCGACACCACCCGAGAGGCCAAGAATGACCTTGTCGTCACCAAGCTTCTGTTTCAAACTCGCCACCGTGTTGTCGATGAACGAGTCAGGCGTCCAGTCGCCCTTGCAGCCACAGATGCCCAAAGCGAAATTGGACAATATCTTCGGACCTTCTTTTGTGTGGAACACTTCAGGATGGAACTGCACTGCATAGGTATCCTCACCCTCAATCTTGTAGGCGGCATTCTCCACGTCGTCGGTCGAAGCGATAATTCTCGCTCTTTCAGGGAGTTTGGCAATGGTATCGCCATGACTCATCCATACCTGAGAAGTCTTACTCACCCCTTTAAACAAAAGAGATTGCTCATCTACCACTGTCAGCATGGCACGTCCATATTCACGGGCGATGGAGCCGTTGACCTCACCGCCAAAATGATGCGAGATGAACTGCGCGCCATAGCAGATGCCCAACAATGGCAGCCTCCCCTTAATCCCTTCAAGATTAACATATGGTGCTTTCTCATCGCGCACCGAGAAAGGACTTCCGCTGAGAATCACGCCTTTAACATTAGGACCAATGTCGGGAATCTTGTTGTATGGATGGATTTCGCAATAAACATTCAGTTCACGGAGGCGACGTCCGATTAGTTGAGTCACCTGTGAGCCAAAGTCAAGAATGAGGATCATTTCTTGCATAAACAAAATTTTTGGCAAAAATAGGACTTTTTTGAGAAAAAGTCCTATTTTTGCCAAAAAGAATCCGACATATGTTATATTACTTACTCCTATTTGGCATTGCCATCCTTCCCGTCATTATATTAATGGTTTACATATACCATCAAGACAAGTATCAAAAAGAACCCATTAAAACACTTGCGAAAGCATTTATTGGCGGCATGCTTGCCATTGCCTTAGACATTCTCATTGTCACTGGGATACAGTACTTGGCGGGCGATAGTGCCATTACCAAAACCGTTTTTTTCAGTGCTTTCCTCGAAGCGGGCATACCAGAGGAGTTCTCCAAATTCCTCATTTTCATGTTGTTCATCTGGCGCGACAAGAACTTTGATGAATACTTCGACGGCATCGTCTATGCCACTTTCATCGGATTGGGATTTGCCTGTGTGGAAAACATCGAATACGTCTTCATGTTTGGCTTCGGTACTGGTGTGGTGAGAGCCTTGCTCTCCGTGCCTGGGCATTTCCTTTTTGGCGTAGTGATGGGTTACTTCCTCTCGATGGCGAAGTTCCATCCCGAAAAACGCGGCACCTACTTGATTTCGGGTCTCTTGTTGGCCATGATAGCCCACGGCCTGTTCGATTGGTTGTTGATGGTAAGTTCAGCCTTGGGAGCAGGTCTTGGAAGCATTCTGTATTTTGTGTTCCTTTGGGGTGACTTCAAGTTGTGGAAACTCGGGTTAAAGTACATCAACAAGCAGCAAGCAAATTCGCGGAGACAAGCCCAAGAAGCCGCTCTCCAAGATGTGGAAAAACAAATCCATTCTGGCTTGAACTACGACTCAGAATACAGAAAAATCGACTGGAACGCAGGCGACAAATGGTAAATTTCCATTCGTAATCTAACCAAAAAGTTTGTAATCAGAATCCGCATAAACCTGATTATCAATTTCATCTTTTCATAAAAGTTTGTAAAGCCTTGACAAAATGTTTGGGCAATAGGCAGAAGTCGTAATTTTGCACCATCAAACCAAATACGTTACGTCATGATAAAAAAGTTTTTCCTTTGGTCGTGCCTGCTTATGCTGACTGGCACGGCAACAATGGCTCAAGAAACTGAGCCGAAAGATGGTTGGCACCACAATCTGTATGTGGAATTGGGGCCTAAATTCACCGCGCATCTCTCGCCCAACCTCGAACCTTTCAGGCCAACAGGCGGCTATGGTGCTTTCATCAATGTGGACAGCCATATGAGAACTTGGCAAGGTTCATTCCGCTATGAAATCGTCAGTCCCAATTATCACTGGGCTTTACGAACAGGTGTGCAATACAGTTTCAACTACAAACGCATCGGCTACAAACAAGCCGAAGAGAAATTCCATCCTGCAGGCTATGTCGATTACCAATGGTATTATTTCGAAGTGGACAACGAGCAACAGCTGGAATACCTAAAAGTAAAAGGCATTGAGCAGCACTCCCACTACCTTGGCATCCCAATCGAACTCCGCTATTATTTCAACTCTGGCCTCGAAACCTTCAGGATGTACCTCGCCGCCGAAGCCGATGTTGACTTCCTTGTTGGCAACCGCAACAAGGTGAATTTCCTCAACAAGGACGGCATGGCACCTTTCGCGGGGCAGGTCACATCAAAGTACGCTAATCCCGACCCGATGAACGCCTCCACCTACTTTGGAGCGGGCTTCCAAGTGGGCGACAGAAGCGGCATCGGCGTGGGCTTCAATTGGCTCGTCCATCTCTTTGAAATCAACGGCTCTACCGGCATGTTGCCCACCAAACCGAAATTCGCCGGGAGCAAATTGCAAATCGAATTAGTCATCCCATTAAAATAACCAGCCATGAAAAAACTCATCATCATAGCAGCGGCGCTCCTCGCCATGACAGCCTGCTCAAAATCAGACTTTAAGCAAACCCAATACATCGACGATCCCGACTATCCCGGATTGCCCATCTATTCCGAAATGGGTTACAACACTTTCGGTGCTTACATCAACGAACAGGCGTTCAACGTTTCGTATGAGCACAGCCGGCCATTCTATCTTGTCGCCGACCGAGAAAAACTGACCATGACCCTTTACGGGCAGGACTATCGCAACAACCTGAATATGGTCTTCACCCTGCCGATTGATTCCACCTATCATTTGGAAGACTACCACAGCCTCCTTGCCTTAAACGGAAAGAGCTTCACAATCGACACGACTTCAACGAGTTGCAATATCAGATTCGAAGGCTATTATGCTCCTGAAATTGAGAGCATTTACAGTGGTTACATCAAATTCGAGAAGGTGCAGCAAGTCATTGTGGACAAGCAAGATGCCGAGGTGGTCGTCTCAGGCAAGTTCCAATTCCGCGCCTTCACCCAAGATGGCACTCGTATCGATGTGACCGGCGGTCGCTTCGACTTAGGCGTTGACAATGCCAATTTTGTGAATTTCAGAAGATAACGCTCACTCAACTTTTTTTTGAAGTTGTTTTTGAAATTGTTGCCGACAATTCAAAAACAACTTCTTTTTTGTATCTTTGCACCATCAAAATCATAACACTATGGCACTCAATTGTGGAATTATCGGTCTTTCAAGTGTTGGAAAGACAACTATATTCAATTGTATATCAAACACTAAGGCAGAAATCGGTTTTGCCTCGAAGTCGAACATCGGCATGTGCGAGGTGGTGGACGAACGTTTGAAGCTCATCGACAACATCTCCCATTCCAAGCGCATCGTGCCCGCCACGGTCGAAATCGTCGACTTGCCTGGCCTGAGCAAAGGCGGTCAAGGCGTGGGCAACAAACTCTTGGCCGAGGTGCAGACCATGGATGCCCTCATCCACGTGTTGCGCTGCTTCGACGACCCCAACATTCCCCACAGCGAAGGCAGCATTGACCCCTTGCGCGACATGGAACTCGTTGATTTGGAGCTTCAAGTCCGCGACTTGGATTTGGTCACCCGCAAGTTGGAACGCACCCAGAAAATGCTGAAAAACGGAGAGAAGGACTTCAAGAAAGCCTTCGATGTGCTCACGGTTTATAAAGAGACCTTGGAGAACTTCGGCAACGCCCGCGACGCGAAAGTGGCCGAGGAGGACAAGAAATATGTGCAAGACATCCAACTGCTGACCGCCAAGCCCATGATTTATGTCTGCAATGTGGACGATGCCTCAGCCACCACCGGAAACAAGTATTCCGATGCCGTGAAGGCCGCATTGAAAGAGGGTCAAGATATGCTTATCATCGCCGGTAAGCTGGAAGCTGAAATCTCGGAACTCGATGTCGACGACCGCCAACTCTTCATGGATGATGCTGGCCTGACCGAGCCTGGCGTGAACAAACTGGTGCGCACCGCTTACCATACACTTAATTTGCATTCCTTCTTCACCACAGGTCCCGACGAAACAAGAGCATGGACCATCCATGTGGGCGACACCGCTCCCATCGCCGCCGGAGCCATCCACAGCGACCTGCAACGTGGCTTCATCCGCGCCGAGGTGATGAGTACGGAGGACTTCCTGCAATATGGCTCTGAGGCCGCAGTGAAGGAAGCCGGTAAGTTCCGCGTGGAGGGCAAGACATATGTGGTTCAGGACGGTGACATTCTTAACATCAGATTCAACGTGTAATGGAAGAATACGTAATCTTAGTCGATGAGAACGACCAGCCTATTGGCCAAATGGAGAAGCAGGCCGCGCATGTGACTCCGCATCTTCATAGGGCATTCTCGATTTTCATCTTCAATTCAAAAGGCGAATTGTTGTTGCAGCAACGTGCCCTCTCGAAGTACCACTCCCCCGGCCTGTGGACCAACACCTGCTGCAGCCATCCCCGCGCAGGCGAGACCTTGGAAGAAGCCACTTCACGACGTCTCATGGAAGAGATGGGCATGGCTTGCCCGATGCATGAAGTCTACACCTTTATATATAAGGCATCCGTAGGCGAAGGACTCATCGAGCACGAATTTGACCACGTCTGGATTGGACAAAGCGACGACATCCCCAAAATCAACCGTGACGAAGTAGAATCATGGAAATACATGAGCCTCAATGACTTGAAAAACGACATCGAAGCTCATCCCGAGCATTACACCGAGTGGTTCAAAATCACTTTTGAGGAAATGACGCATCATGCCGTTGTGTTTCAATGAAAAAGCATGAGTCATCATGCTTTTTTTGTTGAAAATAAATAGTAAGTATACTTACTATAAGTATTTTTACTATTTTTGCCGCAATTTTGGAATTGAAAACGTATTAAATTATCTATTATGAAGCACAATTTTCGCTTTTTTGCTGGAATGCTTTTGTTAGCCATTCCGCTGTGTATCAATGCACAAAACGATGTTCAACAACAAGTCAACGAACTCAAGGGCAAGGTGGACCGCATGCCCAAGATTTCTGGTTTCGTTCAAGGTATGTACCAAGCCAACTTGAGCGACAAGGGTGAACTGCTCGACAACACTCTCAGAATGCGCCGCGTGCGTATGTCTGTCGAAGGCAACCTTTCGAAGACCGTGAGCTACAAGATCCAAGGCGACTTCAGCCGTAGTCCCATGCTGGTTGACGCTTTCATCAAGTACAAACCCTGCAGAGAGTTTGCCATCCAACTCGGTCAGTTCAAGACCCCGTTCACGATTGAAAGCCCCATCAATCCCGTCAACCTCGAAATCTTCGATTACGGCGAGAGCGTCAAAGGACTCACAGGCTACAGCGACGTTTGCGGAGTGGGTTCCTTGGGCCGCGACCTCGGTATCATGGCCACAGGTAGCCTCTTCCCCGTGGAAGGCGAAGAAGGTTACAAATACAGCATCGTTGACTACTCCATCGGCGTGTTCAACGGTAATGGTGCCAACCAACTCGACAACAACAACCGCAAGGACCTTGTGGGCCGCCTCGAAGTGCATCCTGGCCTCAAGGCTTTGACGCTGAGCGGATCATACTATTATGGTATGTATAGAAACACGACCGTCGAAGACGAAATCGCGGCAAATGGTGTTGCCAGAGGAAAAACAGTTTTCCCCAATGGTGTTCGCAACCGCTGGGCAGCTGGCATTCAATACAACGATGACAAGCTCGTCCTCCGTGGTGAATACATCAGTGGCCAAACGGATTGCAAAATCGGAGGCTTGGACGAGCAGGACGATGCGCTCATCTTAGACCAAATCCTCAACAGCAAAGGCTATTACGCTGTAGCCGGCTATAACTTCGCCATTGGCAAGGACAAGAGCCAAAGACTTATGCCCGTATTGCGCTATGAGCATTTCGACCAGGTAAACAGCGCCTTGTTGGAAAACACCAATTGGTACACCGTTGGCATCAACTACTGGCCTATCAAGTCACTCAACTTCAAACTCGACTACTCCCTTATCCAAAAGGAAAGCGGAAGCAACTCACACCGTGTCGTCGGTATTTTGAGCTATAAATTTTAAATCTTGAATCTTAAATTTTGAATCGTTATGGCAAACAATAACGCATCCAACCTTTGGAAAAAAGAAGACTGGCTGGCCGTGTGGATTGGCTTCATCGTCATCGCAGTGGCCTGCATCGCCGTCCTCACCGGCTCATTCGATTTCTCCGCCGCCAAGTTCGGCACATGGCACTGGTGGGAAAACGTGGAAGAAAAGAAATCACTGGCCGCCCAATTCAACGGCGAGTTTTGGATCAAACTGCTGCGCACTTTCTTGGTGACAAGCATCTTGTTCGGCATTGGCATCAAGCTCCAAGGCGAGAAGATTGGCAAGTTCATCCCTGCCTTCGTCGTGCTGTTCCTCATCTGTATCGTGGTGAGAATGATCAGTGCCGAATACACCCTTAAGATGTACCTTGAATGGGCTTTCTGGGCCTTGCTCATCGGTCTGCTCATCTCCAACACCGTCGGCACGCCTGAATGGCTGAAACCTGCCATCCGCACGGAGTTCTACATCAAGACGGGTTTGGTCATCATGGGTTTCTCGGTACTGTTCAGCAACATCGCCAAGTTCGGTCTCTACGGTCTCGGCATTGCATGGATTGTGACACCTATCGTCATCATCTTCATGTGGTGGCTCGGCACCAAGGTGCTGAAGATTGACAACAAGCCGTTGGTCATCACTTTGGCTTCGGCCACCTCGGTGTGCGGTACCAGTGCCGCCATCGCTACAGGTGCTGCCGCCAAGGCCAAGAAGGAAGACCTCTCGTTGGCCATCTCCATCTCCATTATCTTCACCATTTTAATGATGGTTTTCGAACCTATGATCATCCGCGCCTGCGGCATGAACCAACTCATGGGTGGTGCCCTCATCGGCGGTACCGTCGACTCAACGGGTGCCGTGGTACTGGCTGGTAACGCCCTCGGCGAGGAAGCCGAACAAGCTGCTGTGCTCGTGAAGTCCATCCAGAACATCCTTATCGGCTTCATCGCCTTCTTCGTGGCCATCTTTTTTGCCACCAAGGTCGACAAGACCAGCGACAGCAAAGTCGGTGCAGGTGAGATTTGGACCCGTTTCCCGAAGTTCATCATCGGTTTCTTCGTGGCATCGCTCGTGGCATCCTTCATCATCCAACCTATGGGTGGCGACGTAAAAGCCATCAACGGTGTCCTCGACCAATACAAGAACTGGGCCTTCGTGCTGGCCTTCACCAGCATCGGCCTCGACACCAACTTCAAGAGCCTCTTCAAACAGATGCAAGGTGGCAAGGTGCTCTGGCTCTATATTATCGGCCAGGTGTTCAACATCCTCCTCACGCTGTTTGCCGTGTGGTTCCTACTCTCAGGTGTGGTGTTTGACGTTCCTGTCCTCGACATGTTCAAATGATGAACAAAAACCACAAGATATTCAAAGTGATTACCATCATCGTGGTGGTAATCACTTTGTTTTTGGCTGGCTGGATCATGGCCAACAAATTCGGCCTCGTCGAAGGCTACGACTTTGGTGCGGGTGCTTATTACTACGCCGACATCCCTACCGAACAATACTCCGAAATCGACCACGAAGGTGCCTATCAAACTTCCGTGCCTAAATGGATTTTCTACGTTCTCTTCTTCGCCTGGGGCTGGCTGATGTGGCGGCTTTGGGTGTGGATTGAAACGAGGGGAAAGAAATAGACCATTAAATCAGTGCATTAGGCAAATACTTCCCAAAATCCACCGTTGGCAACTTACTCCCTTTTGCCACCACATCCTTGACAAACTGCTCGCATTCTTCAACCGACATTTTTCCTCGCTTCATTGCATAATACAGGAAATCAATCGTAGTCAGATAAGTGATTTGCTGTTTTTCACAATACTCCTTAATGTCTTTCAAGTTGCTGCTACCGATGACATTGTGTGTATAACGGCAATAGGCCATACAAGCGCTCTCCCCTTTGCCGAAAGTCTGCAAAAGCTTGCATACTCGACCATCATCTCCCCTGTCGGATTGAATTCCTCCTTTGAAATGTTCTTCAGAAAAAAGATTTGGTTGTCCAACTGGTTTTGAATGGATCCGATCTCATCATATACCATACTCAAAACGACATGTTCATATTCCGACAATATTTCCGGCAACATGTTAAGTCGACCCGCCTTGGCGAAATGAATCAACACGTCAGCATCCAGTATGATTTTGACCTTCTCCATAGCCGATTAGGTTGAGCAGTTCGAGATAATGCCCTTCGGAAATCCTTTCCTCGTCGAATAACTTACGAGCCTTGGAGCCAAAATCACCAATGACCAATCCCTCGTTTCCTTTTGAATAGAGTTCGACATCATATCCGCGCAAAGCTGCCTCCTGCTTAATCGAAACCGCCAACAGCGCGTCAGTGGACAAAGGACTGATAATGTGCAATTCTTTCAGCCTCACCACCAAAGTATGATGCGAAACCCCATAAAGATGCTCCATCCGAAGCAACGTGTCAATACTGACACTCTTGCTGACAATTTCATCGGATGGAATGTTTTTCAGCAAACCTTCCTTGGGCATCAGCAAAGCGGAAGCGAACAGGTTGGCCGACCTCTCAGCGGCATCGGTATAGATTGAGTTGTCGCAAAAATGCGGCTGGGGATTCTCGTCGTAATACAAATGGTACAACTCGTGCGCAATGGTGAAATGTTGCCGTCCCCGCCTCGAACTGCTGTTCACCAACATAAATCGATGCTTCTTGTCAAGAGTCAGAAGCGACAATCCAAATAGTTTATCGGACAATGGACGATAAAGCGTCATCACATTCAATTGGCGGAGGGCAGTTTTCATATTGAGCGGCTCCATTGCGGAAACACGCAGCAACTCGCTCCGCATCTTTCCTGCAAGGATTTCCGCCGTTTCAAGGTTCAGCTTTTTCATTTTTCCAACAGCCTTTCCATTTTCAAATAATTCATCACAACGCTCTTGAACGAGGCCACTTCTCGCATATCATCAGCGCTAAGGTCATCAGCGCGGAAAGCGCAGACCAGCATATTGCGGACTGCCATTTCGTCTTCCTCGAAGAGAAGCGCCAATTCGCAGCCGAACAAATCCGCTGCCTTTTGCAGCACTTCCAAAGGCGTTTCGCGCTCGCCTGCCTCATAGTTGGCGTAAGCCGAACGCCCAACACCAAGATATTCAGCCGTTTTCTCTTGCGTATAGCCGTTGGCCTCACGCAATGCCTTCAGGTTTCTCCCTGTGATTGTGTTCATTTTGACCCTTTTTTAACTTCTTTTTGTGTGGCAAAAATACAAAATATTCTAAAACTTATATTATTTTGCCACATTATTTTGAATCACACACGTCATTTTTTCATTTTTCTTTGTAACTTTGCAACAATAGAAAACAATGGAATTCCATGCAAACCACTGATATTCAAAACATATTAGCAGAACTCACTCGTTCCATCGGGGAAACTCCCAAGGATATTCTGCCCATCGCGGAATCGGGATCGGCGAGGAAGTATTTCCGTGTCATCACTGACAGCAAGAGCCTTATTGGCACCTTTAGCAATAATATTGAGGAAAATGAGGCTTTTCTCACTTTCAGCAAGCATTTCCATGACCTTGGGTTGAATGTACCCGAGGTCTTTGCCGTCAATGCAGAGCGGACTTGCTACTTGCAAAGCGACTTCGGAGATGACAACTTATTTGCACATGTGCAGAAGGCTTTGATGGTTGGAGATTTTGGCGAGAATGTCATCCAACTCTACAAGCAAGCCTTATGCCATTTGGTCAAGCTGCAAGTGTTAGGCCAAAAAGGCCTGGACTACAGCAAGGCCTACCCCACCGAGCGTTTCGACCGGCAGGCCATCATAGATGATTTGAATTACTTCAAATATTACTTCGTGAAGCCTCACGAGGAAATCGACTTCAACGAGACACGCTTAGGCAAGGACTTCGAAGCCTTCGCCGACTTCGTCAGCCAAGCACCCTGCGACTTCTTCATGTATCGCGACTTCCAGTCGCGCAATATCATGGTCAAGGACGGCGAGCTATACTTCATCGACTTCCAAGGCGGCCGCAAAGGACCGCTGAATTATGATGTGGTTTCTCTGCTCTATCAAGTGAAAGCACAAATTCCGCAAGCAACGCGCAACGAACTGGTCGACTACTACAAGACCGAACTATCGAAATTCATGAGCCCCGAGGCCGTCAAATTCGACACCTACCAGCCTTATTTCGTCTACCTGAGGTTGATGCAAGTTTTGGGCGCCTACGGTTTCAGAGGACTCATCCAAAAGAAATCCCACTTCATCGAGAGCATCCCTTACGCCTTGCGCGAAATAGAGGCACTCTTGAAAGCAACACCTTTAACTGCCTATCCTGAGTTGCAAAGTGTCATCAGCCAACTCAACAAGCTGGACGCCAAATATGCTGCGCTTATTGCTCCACCTGCGGGCAAGCTGACCGTAACTATCAACAGCTTCTCATTCAAAAAGGGCTACCCAACTGACTTCAGCGGCAACGGCGGCGGCTTTGTGTTCGACTGCCGTGCCCTGCCCAACCCTGGGCGAGAACCAGAGTTCAAGACCAAGACTGGCCGCGACTGGGAAGTCATCGACTACCTTATGGCCAAACCGCCCGTCCACATCTTCCTTGACCATGTGAAAGGCATCGTAGGACAGAGCGTCGATAACTATCGTGAGCGTCATTTCAGCAACCTGATGGTCTCGTTTGGCTGCACAGGCGGACAACACCGCTCCGTCTTCTTTGCCCAGACCATCTACGAATGGCTGAAGACCACCTATCCCGACATCCACCTGAAACTGAATCACATCGAACGCAAAATCACGGAGGAACACAACGCATGACACACGACACCACCGCCATGATATTGGCTGCAGGCTTGGGCACCCGCCTCAAAGCCTTGACCCAAGACAAGCCCAAGGCCTTGGTTCCGCTCATCGGTAAGCCATTGTTGCAGCATTGCATCGAGAACTTGATAGCCAACGGCTTTAATCATATCGTTATCAACATTCACCATTTTGGCGAGCAAATCATCGATTTCGTGGAAAGCCATCATTTCGATGCCGACATCCAAATCTCCGACGAGCGCGACCTGCTGATGGACACGGGAGGTGGCATCATCAAGGCCACTCCCCTATTCAAGAATTCCAAAGCCGTTTTAGTGCATAACGTGGACATTATCAGCAATGTGAACCTGGGCGAGATGAACCAACAATTCCTTGAATCTGGAGATGATGCCTGGTTGCTCACCCAAGACCGTGAGACCAACCGAAAGCTTCTCTTTAGAGAGGACCATCAACTCATCGGTTGGCGCAACAAGGCTGAAGGCAACTTCAAATGGGTGTACGACAGCTTTGGCCAATACCAAGAAATGGCCTTCAGTGGATTACATTTTTTCCGCAACAACCTGTTTGCTGGATTTGAATGCAAACCTCAAAGCGTCATTGACTTATACCTTAAATTGGCCAAAAACAACCGCATCCTCTCCAAGCCTATCCAACCTGACTATTGGTTCGATTTGGGAAAACCTGAACAACTGGAAGCAGCCGAAAACTACCTATATACACTTTGAAATGAGCGAAAGTACCTTCCTATCTAAATTGGCAAGTCACATCCAAAGCCACTACGACCTCACAAAGCAGGAGCTGACCGTAGTTTTTCCAAACAAACGTGCCGCCTTTTATTTACGTAATGCCTTCAGAGAGAACTGCGACCATACCATTTGGCTGCCACAAATGATTTCCATTGAAGAGGCCGTCACCCAATGGAGCGGCATCACCCTTGCCGACAACATCGACCTGCTGTTTGAACTTATTGACATCGATGCGGAACTACATGTTGAGCAAGACAGCGACCTCAGCGTCTTCGGTAGCCAAGCTGCACAAATGATCAAGGACTTTGACGAAATTGACCAATATGGCATCGATGCCAAGCACGTGTTCAACTATGTTTTAGACAACAAGAAATTGGAGCTCTGGAACTTCGACGAAGAGAAAAGCAAGGAAAAGGAAGTCAAATACCTTCAATTCTTCCAGTCACTTTACGATTATTACCTTAGACTTCGCGATAGGCTTACCGAGCAAGGAAAAGGCTATTACGGCATGATTACCAGATACTTGTCCGAGCTACCCGAAAAAGAATTGATCAAAAAAAACAGTGAAAGGAGCGTCATCTTTGCTGGTTTCAACGCATTAACCACCACCGAAGAACGTATCATTGACACCTTAATAAAAAACGACAAGGCTGAAATCCTCTTTGACTACGATGACTACTATCTTGACGACATCAACAACGAAGCTGGTTTCTTTGGACGACGTTACCTAACCAAGCATCCCGAATGGCTGAGAAATGGTATTTCAAATAAACTGAAAACTGAAAATAAACACATACACATCATAAGCGCAAGCGGCAACACTCTACAATCCAAAGCTTTACAATCCAAATTACAAGAAAACCTTGACGAAAAACAAGCCGTCATCCTCGCCGACCAAAACCTGCTGATTCCAGTATTGAACGCCATCCCTGAAACTTATTTAAGTCTCAATGTTTCGATGGGTTATCCTTTGGCAAAAACACCTGTCAGCCAACTGATTAAAGAATACTTTGCCTTATGCAGGCACGGGCACATCACCCGTAGAATCAGCGAAGGTGGCTCAGAACGCTTGGCCGAAGGTTGGTACATCTGGTCCATCCTTCACCTCATTGACCTTGAAATCGTGAAAATCATCTTCCCAAAAGAAGAGCTTGAATCATTTAACATCTGGAAATACGAAGCCGTGAAAAATGGGAAGTTCATTTTCGAAGACCGTGACCTCATAGAGTTACAGAAAATGCCTAAAACACAGGATTTTCTAAAGGTCATCCTTACCGAAAAGAACGAAAAGTCACCCGATACCATTTTGGAAAATGTCTATCAAGTTTTGGCTATTATCACCAAGCTGATTCAAGAGAAGGATAGCCAAAATGAAACTATTTCCCTCCTCAACCAAGTGAGCGAAATCAGCAAGATAATCAGCCGGCTGCAGCAAATAGTAGTACTCAACTCAAAATACATCAAAGACTTACATAGTATTGAAACACTTTATCGCTTGCTTTCATCAGGGTCAAGTCTGAGACTCAACAGCAATGACATCGATGGGCTACAAATCCTAGGTTTGCTTGAAACCCGCAATCTCGGTTTTGAGAGGTTACATCTACTCAGCGTCAATGAAAGCATTTTGCCTCCCGACAAATCGCAGGGAAGTTTCATACCCAACTTCATCCGTAAGGCCTGTGGATTGCCTAATTATGCCGAAAGCCAAGCTGTGGTAGCCTACCATTTCTATCGCCTGTTGCAAAACGGAAAAGACATTTATCTGTATTACAACAACTTAGGCGATACCTTAGGCGGAGAAGCCAGTCGATACATCCTGCAAATCAAGCATGAATTGGCCAAACACGCCAACATCAAAGTCGAGGAAGAGTCGTTTAGCAGCGAGGCTAAGTCTTCCATCGAGGCAAAGGAACTCAGCGCACAGAAAACCAACACCTTAGACCGTCTCCACTATCTCATCCAAGAGAAAGGACTCTCCCCTTCCGCTTTGTCAACCTATCTGAATTGTCCATTAAAGTATTATCTGAGGTATATCACCCAAATTGAAGATAACAGCGTTGACGAAGACACCGGAGTCAACGTCATAGGCACCATCATTCACGACACCCTGGAATTTCTGTTTTCCGACTATCTCCCGAAAGATGGAAAAACGCAACTCATTGACAAAGAACTTTTTGACAAAGTCATCAAGCCGCAATGGGAGCAGAAACTGGCCCAATCCATAGCGAAAAACCAGCCCAACGGCCTTCCTGATGTGGGCTTCAACTACCTGAATCGTGTAACCATTGAACAGCAACTGAAAAACTACCTCAATTACACTTCCAAACAATTGGAGCACAACACTTTGATAATTTTGGAAACCGAAGGCGAATTAAGGACAAAACTACAAACCGCCCAAGGAGACTACGTATTCTACGGCCGCACTGACAGAATAGACCAATTCGACGGCCTCATTCGCGTCATCGACTATAAAACCGGTCATGTTGAAGGCGCAGACCTGAAGATTCCAGTTCGCCATCATCATGAGAGCGACCTCGAATATCTGAGACAAATCCCTGACAAGGCCTTGCAGTTGCTTCTTTATAAATACCTGTATCTCAAGGGAAACCCAAAGCTTTCACCCGATCATGTAATCGGTGCCATCCACGGCCTAAAATACGCACACGACATTGAATTCGGACTCTCCAAAACTGCTCCCAAAAAAGACGATGCCGATGCCGACACCGCTTTCCTTGAAGACGACAACTTCATCTCTGATATGGAGGCCATGCTTGAGGCTGTAGTGAACGAAATGCTCGACACCGAGATTCCGTTTGTACAAGCAGAAGATGACAAGAAATGCAGATATTGTGAGTTTAAGCTGATTTGCAAGCGGTAGGCTTCAATTCAGCACAATCTCGCTTAATAGTTCCTTCCCCACTATCTCATTCAAGTTCTTCAACAACAAGGATTTGGAATAGCTCAATTCATTACGCAAAGCATCGGAATCCACACGAACGAAAAGCACATGGTTTTTGACGGAAAGGTCGATGGTGTGCGAGGCGATAAAAGGTCCGACCACCTTGGGCCATGAGTTGACGGCTTTGACTTCGTCTATATAGTCCAAGCCTCGGTGTTGTTCGTAGAACTCCTTGATGAGCTCGCCAAGCGGCTTCACGTCAAAGTACAACATCGCCGCCTCCTATCTCTTTGACCTCACCTTTCACCACCTCAAAAATCTTGTGGTCAATGTTGGTGTTTTCGAACAATTTTTCCACCCTACCCTGTTGTGTGTCAGTGATAAACACCTGACCAAAATGTTCATCACCGACCAAGCGAACCAGTTTCATAACACGCTGGTCGTCAAGTTTGTCGAAGATGTCGTCCAACAACAATATAGGCTTGTAGCCGATTTTCTGGTAATTGAACTCGAACTGCGCCAGACGAATCGACACCACAAACGACTTCTGTTGCCCCTGCGATCCGAAACGCTTCAGCGGATGGCCGTCCAAGGCGAACTCCAAGTCGTCCTTGTGGATGCCCACATTGGTATAGCCCGAATAACGGTCTTGCTGCAAGCTTTCCTCCAACAGTTCATCCAATGGCTTCTCGTCCAACCGCGACTGATAAACCACATTCACCTTTTCCGTACCACCCGAGACGATTTCGTAGTAATGCTGAAAAATCGGCAAAAACTCCTCCAAAAAACGATGGCGTTTGGCATGGATGTCGTAAGCGTGCTGCACCAACTGGTCTTCCCAAAGGCGGAGCAGTTCACGGTCAAAAGTATGTCTTTCAGCAAACTGTTTCAATTGCATGTTGCGTTGCAGCAAGGCGCGGTTATATTTCAGCAATGCGTTGAGATACAAAGGGTCGAACTGCGAAATCACGCCATCAATAAACTTGCGGCGGAGGTCGCTGCCCTCGTTGATAAGGTCGCGGTCGTAAGGCGAAATCATCACCAAAGGAAACTTGCCGATGTGGTCGCTGAGGCGGTCATATTCCTTCTTGTTGAAACGGAACGATTTCTTTTGGTCGCGCTTCTGCACACACGACACCAACTCATCGTCCTTGCCGTCGTGTGAATACACACCATGAATAGCAAAGAAATCCTGATTGTGGCGAATGTTTTGCTTGTCGGTCGCGCCAAAGAAGCTCTTGCAAAACGAAAGGTAATATATGGAATCGAGGATGTTAGTCTTACCAGCGCCATTGAGACCTACGAAACAATTGACATTCTCAGAAAACTGCAAATCCGCTGACTCGCAATTCTTGAAGTTGGTCAGTTTGAGTTCGTGGAGATACATATTGTTGAATTATGAAATCGAAGATTCAACGAAGTTAATTATGAATGATGAATGGGATTATTCAGCATTCAGCATTCCACATTCCACATTCAGCATTTTCATAGTTTACTTAGGTCCACCCTGAGCGTCAGGAAGTTAGGCGAGCCTACGATATTGTTTCTTGAGCGGGCATAATCGAGTTGGAACGCCTTGATTTTCACCCCGAAACCAACAGAGAAGCCCACCAAACTACGCTTTTCAGGCACACCCATATTGCGGAACGTCTCGTAGTTGTAGGATGCTCTCAAAAACAAGTTCTTGCCCAAAGCCAATTCGCCGCCAACGACCAAATGACAACCTAGATTGGTGAAAAACTTACTGGCTTTCGAAGGTTCTTGATATTGACCTGTGATGGGATCATAATAGCCAGAGAGATCAAGAGGATCCTTATACAATTTGTTCCAATGCTGTATGTCCTTATAGCCCAAAATGATAGTCAGAGGCAGATGGTTAAGCTTCTTGGAAGCCATAAAGTCGACGGAAAAAGGTAACCATTTGTTGGTCACATTCAACTCTCGAGAATATATTTGTCTTCCAATGTTGCGTGCGGTAAGTGTGAAGGCCCAGTTAGAATACGACCAATAGGTGGCAGCGACATCAACACCCAAAGCTCCAGCCTGACCACTCTCATACTGGACTCCTGCATACTTCAAGTTTGCGCCGATGCTCCATTTATCGGTTAGTTCTCGTCCCCAACCCAAAGTAACAGCATAGTCTGACACATTGAATGTGCTCCCATCAACATTGCCACTTTCAGAGACATATTGCATACTGCCATAATTGTAGTATTGCACTGATGCAGCAAAGCTACCCAATTTCTCGAAAGTATGACTATATTGGGCCGTCGCGAAATTTGTTCCAATATTGAAATCGCCAACATACGACAAAACCATCTGATTGTTCATCTCCGGTGAGATGGCCGAAGGATTGAAAACAACGGTCTGCAAGTCACCGTCATGCATGGGCAAAGGCAGCCCACCCAATGCAACCACACGAGCTGAGTTGGCATCCGTCAAGGCACGATAAAGTCCGTTACTCACCTGTGCATTGACATGCAAAGTAATGAGTGACAACATTAAAGCCCAAATAGCGTAAATTATTCGCTTCATATTTCAACGTTTTATTGATAACGAAAACGTTCTTGTTATATTGTGTTTCAAATCAATTATTTGTCAATCAACCCCATACCAGTCTTGACAAGTTTACCATTTTCCTTAAGTACAGACGCTAATTTATCTAGCATTCCGTTGACAAAACGTCGGCTTTCAGGCGTACTGTAAAACTTGGAAATCTCGATATATTCGTTAATAGTGACCTTCACCGGAATAGAATGGAATTCGCAGAACTCAGTCAAGGCCATGAAAATAAGAATCTTGTCCATTAGCGCCAAACGATTGTAATCCCAATTGGAAATATTGGCCGACACCAACTCACGGTATTCTCCAGAATGAAGAATGGTCTTTTCAAACAATTTGATTACGAACTCTTTATCATCTTCTTCAGCTTTATAGATAGGAGGCAATTTTGATGAAGCATCAAAACTCGCAGATAGATCATTGATGAATTTCCAAAGCAAATAGATAGCCACCTGATAATCGCTATTGAACGACAAGTCACGGTCGGAATAATAATCGAACAGCAAGCCATTTTCAGGCATATAAGTATCTATCACTGTGTCCAAAAAGCGTTTGTCATCGCTGAAACTATCTTTCCCATTAGACATATACTCTTGGTATTCAGGAGTTTCTGTCAACTTAACGTACAACTTGCGAATGAAATCTTCCCTTGAGTCAGCCCAATTGATCTTATACTTCTCTTCCAAACTCATCAGATGTTTGTTGTCATCCAAAGCATTGAGAATCCGGTTATTGACAAACTTCAAATTCGGATTCAGATCTTCTTCGGTTGGAAAATGCTTTTGCTTGTTTTCTTCGATGCGACGTTCAGCAAACTTCTTCACTTCAACCCAAAAAGAAAGCTGATACACAAACAATTTGTATAAATCTTCAACCCCTTCAAGCAGATGACGCTCAGCCTGCGGGAGATTGGAACTTTCAGACTGATGATAGGCGTAAATCTCTTGCAACGCCTTGACTCTCAAAAACCTTCGATTCAACATATGGATGGATGTTTATCTTCAAAAATAAAATGCAAAGATAAGAAAAAATAATTGTACTGATACAAGAAAAATATCTATCTTTGCGTTCAACTAAACAACTAACTTAATAATTCAATTCTGAACAAACATGAAGAAAAAATTCATCTGCCCCATCTGTGGGTATGTACACGAAGGAGAGGAAGCCCCTGAGCGCTGCCCTCAATGCAAGCAAATTGTCGAGTGGAAAGTCGTTGACGAGACCGCTGCCCTGAATTTTGTCACCGAGCACGTCGTTGGCATCGCCAAAGGTACAGGCGAAGACATGATTAAAGACCTGAACGCACACTTCATGGGCGAAGCCACTGAAGTCGGCATGTATCTGGCCATGAGCCGCCAAGCCGATCGCGAAGGCTATCCCGAAATCGCCGAGGCTTTCAAGCGCTATGCCTTTGAAGAGGCCGACCATTGCGCCAGGTTTGCCGAACTGCTGGGCGATGTGGTTTGGGACACCAAGACCAACCTCTACAAGAGAATGATTGCCGAGGCTGGTGCCTGCGAAGACAAGATGCGCATCGCCCGCGTGGCCAAAGAGCGCAACCTCGACGCCATCCACGACACCGTCCACGAGATGGCCAAAGACGAAGCCCGCCACGGCAAAGGCTTTGAGGGATTGTATAAACGTTATTTCGAAAAATAATTTGGAATGATGAATGCGGAATGCTGAATGACCTCAGTCAGGAACATTCAGCATTCCTAATTCCACATTCCGCATCAAAATTTAATACTATGATTAGCAAAAAATTAGCTAAAGCCATCAACGACCAGATCAATGCTGAGATGTGGTCAGCCTATCTCTATCTGAGCATGTCGCAAGACATCTACGCCAAAGGCTACAAAGGTATCGCCCATTGGTACAAGGTGCAGTTCCTCGAGGAACAAGCCCATGCCGCCATCATGATCAACTACTTGCATTCGCAAGATGCCAAAGTCGTCCTCGCCCCAATCGCCAAGGTACAGACCGAATGGAAGAGCGTCTTAGCCACTTTCGAAGACACCCTTGAACACGAGAAAAAAGTGACTGCCATGATCAACAACCTCTGCGACATCGCCGACGAAGACAAAGACCGCGCTGCCGCCAACTTCCTCGCTTGGTTCATCGACGAACAGGTGGAAGAAGAAGAGAATGCCCGCGACCTGGTACGTCAAGCCACGATGATCGGCGACCATATCGGTGGCATGATTATGCTCGACAAGGAGCTTGGTGCCCGCGAGTACCACACGCCAAGTCCACTGAAATAACGTAACAATTGTAGAGATGTAGCGCGCTATGTCTCTACTATCAAAACGAAAAACTCCGTTGCTCGATGAGCAACGGAGTTTTCATTTCTGCATATTTTGCGTGATAAAAAATCAAAGCTCCCCTGCCTGTTTCTTCGCCCAATATTCCTTGAAGACCTCGTAGTTCTTTTCCAACAGCGTAGGCGTATCCAGGCCGTATGGGCATTTGCTGCTACATTGGTTGCAGTGCTTGCACTTCTCAATGAGCTTCATCTTCTCGGCCCATTCTTCAGTGAGATAAACACTGTAAGGTGCACGTTTCAGGAAGAGACTCATGCGAGCGCAGTCGTTGATTTGGATACCAACTGTGCAAGGCATACAATAACCGCAACCACGGCAAAACTCACCTGACAATTCAGCACGTTCCTTCTCAATCTTGCGCCACGACGCCGAAGAAAGCTCGGGTTCATGGTCTTGATACGAAAGGAACTCGTCCAACTCGCTTTCACGCTGAATGCCCCAAATCGGCAGGGCATGGTCAAACTGGTTAAGGAAAGCGTATGCCAAAGCTGAATCGTTGATGAGGCCACCAGCCATTGCCTTCATGCAGATGAAACCCATGTTGTGCTTGAAGCAAGCCTCCACAATCTTCTGATCCTCTTCAGAAGAAAGATATGAGAAAGGATATTGCAGTGTGTCATAACAATCGCGCTCAATGGCCTCCATCGCCACATTCTGACGGTGGTTGCTGATGCCAATAAAACGCACTTTCCCCTGACGTTTGGCCACTTTCATGGCATCATACAAGCCCTGCTTGTCGCCTGGTCGTGGACAATAATCAGGATTGTGGAACTGGTACAAATCAAGATAATCAGTTCTCAAGTTTTTCAGGGTCGTATGAAGGTCTTTCCAAAAATCCTCCACATTGGTAGCAGCCGTTTTTGAAGCAATGAGTACCTTGTTACGTCTATCGCCAAACGCAACGCCAATCTTCTCTTCACTATCGGTATAAAAACGTGCCGTGTCATAGAAATTGATCCCATTATCATATGCCTTGTGCAACAAATAGACGGCTTCCTTTTCGCCGATTCTTTGAATGGGGAGGGCTCCAAAACCGTTTTTGTTCACCTTCAAATTGGTTTTGCCTAAAGTAATGATCTTCATGACTGCGTGATTTTACGACACAAAAATATAAAAAGAATTGATACACACCAACTTTTCAGCAAAAAACTCTCCAAAGTGTCCAAAAATACTATTTTTGCAAAAATTTTCATAATGAAAATACTTATCCTCAATGGCCCAAACCTCAATCTTCTCGGCAGGCGTGAGCCCGAAATCTACGGCTCTGTTTCATTCGAAACTTATCTTGAACAACTCAAATCACAATTCCCACAGCATCAAATAGTTTACTACCAGTCCAACCATGAAGGCTGTCTTATCGATAAACTTCAGGAAGCCGATGGAGACTATGATGCCGTGGTGATGAACCCTGGAGGCTACGCCCACACTTCCATTGCCCTAGCCGACTGCATTCGCGCCATTAGCATTCCCGTTGTTGAAGTTCACATTTCCGACATCACGAGACGGGAGCCCTACCGCAAGCATTCTTTCACTGCAGAGGCCTGCATGAAATGCATCTCCGGTTTGGGTTTGGAAGGCTATGCTAAAGCGATTGAAATGCTTATGTAAAACTACTTTCCTTCAATTCGCTGAACTTCTTCTTGCCTCGAACGATGCTCTCGAAAACAATATTCTTCCGATAAATGCAACTCACCAACTTATGTTCACTGCATCTGCGTTTTTCGCGAAGTTCTTTCAGCCTTTTGTAGAAATCCCAATGAGCCTTGAAGACCATCCTAAAGTCTTTAGGGCAACCCTCAATGAGGAACTTGAACGCCGCCACCCAGTCTAAGAAGATGCGGTAAAGTATGATGCGATGCACACGATGTTTGGGCAGGTTTTTCACCAAAAGCGAAAGATTGTTGCGAAAATTCAAGTAAGTCTTACGTGGTGAGTTTTTCGGCAAAGTGCCACCTCCAATATGGAAAACCCAAGACTGCGGACAACAATACACTTTGAAACCGGCATTCTTTAGCCGCCAGCACAGGTCGATCTCCTCCATGTGGGCAAAGAAACTATCGTCCAAGCCGCCCAACTGATGGTATAAATCTGCGCGGACGAACATGCAAGCCCCAGTTGCCCAAAAGACTTCCATTGGGGTATCGTACTGATGCTCGTCCTTCTCAAGGTTTTGGAACACACGTCCGCGACAGAAGGGATAGCCGTACTTGTCGATGAAACCGCCACTGGCCCCGGCATATTCAAATTGTTCTTTATGATAATAGGATAGGATTTTTGGTTGGCACGCAGCTATCTGAGGGTCATTATCCATCATCTCAATGACAGGCTCTATCCAATGCGGCGCCACTTCGATATCAGAATTAAGCAACACATAATACTGTGCCTCTATCTGTCGCAAAGCCAAGTTGTATCCCGTGGCGAAGCCTCCATTGCTGCCGTTTTCAATCAGTCTAATCTCAGGGAAACGTTCCCGCATAAATGCCACAGACTCGTCAGTTGAGGCATTATCGGCCACGACAATCTCCGCCAAGTTCGGGTCACAGTTGGCTATGACATTGGGAAGGAACTGTTCGAGGAACTTCTTTCCATTATAGTTCAATATGACGACAGCCACTTTCATGCCTCAGCGTGTTTTTTTTGGTGTTTCCATCGACGATGCGACCACAGCCAATTGTCGGGTTGCCCTTCTATGAATCGTTCCACACAACGCGCATAACGTTCCATGATATAACCCTTTTCCGTCTCCTTTGGATTGTCAGTAATCAACTCAAATGTCACCTCATAACGCCCTCTGCCTGTCCGTTTCATGGCCACGAAGACCACAGCATAATCAAGCTTCTTTGCGATACGTTCCAATCCAGTGAACCAACAGGTCTCCTGATGCAGAAACTCATTCCAATAATCAGAATCCAAGCCATGTGAGGTCTGGTCAGCTACCATCAGAACGGCATTTTGACTCTCGCGCAATTGCATCAGCCTACGCAAAGCCGAGTTGGACTCCACCATCTCCAAACTGCAGTCTTTTGTACGCAAATAGAGCATAAGACGCTCAAAAACAGGATTCTCCACCTTTTTATAGACAGCCAGGCAATTATGATTCGAGAGGTCGGGCATCATTTTACCAAACCATTCCCAGTTGCCAGAATGCGGAATGGCGTAAAACACATTCTTATGCTGGTCGTATAATTGTTTTATCAGCTCCAGATTGGTGTACGTGAGACGGTTTTTATAACCATCCGATTCCATGCGCAACATTTTGGGAGCTTCCACAAACAAATCGCAGAGATTACGATAAAAGTGTTTCTCAACCAACTTTACATCCCGAGCATTTTTCTTCGGGAAAGAACGCATAAGATTCTGCCTGACCACTTTACGTCGATAACGCAACACATGGTAAAACAAAAGGTAGTATATGTCAGACTTCAGATAAAGAAGCCAATAAGGATGGAAGGAGAGAAAATCCATCCACAACTTCACAATATGAAACCCAATTTTGGACATAGGTTATCTGGGATTATCATAGTAATCACCTGCATGCGAGCCCCAGCCCTTTTCGTACTCAGTTTGGTCAACGCCTTGGTCCGAACCATAGATGCGCCTATAAACCTCAAGCTGCCAGCGAGGGTTGTTAATTTCACCAATCATATCGGAATGAATCAAATGATAATCATTGGTGGAACGATCTTTCGACATGAAAACAAAACGCTTGTTGCGTTGGTGAGCCACCTCATAATAATGCCAAATTTGGTATGGATAAGCACCTGGCTCATCTACGCTTTCCACAATTTGGTCAGGCTGACCATATTTCAAGAACACATACCCGCGGTCGGTGCGATAACCAGGAAATGAAGTTGTATTAAACGACATATTCACACGTTTGACAGCTGCCAAATAATCATCAAAACCTTGTTTGGGATTCATCGGCGAACGAGAGCTCCAAAAGTTGAACAGGAATTGCTGCATGGTTTTCACATCGCTTGTTTTCAAAAGATTGGAAGAATAATCGCGTTCAATTTCCGTGCAAATCGGATCCAAATAGCGTATGTATTTGCGCAAGGTATCAAGGTTTTCAATTGTACTGACAAAGGTATTGGCGATGCTCACTCCTGCAAGGTCGCCCATATCATAGCTCGCATTAGGATTGCTTCTTTGGAAGAAAGCACTGTTAGAGCAAATCAAGCTATTGCTGCGGTCACGCACTTCGACGACAAGATAATAATTGCCAGAGGGCAAATCTTTGATGTCGATACTATGGAGTAACACATTCACTTTGCTCACATCATAACGCTTGGCAAAGAAATAATTCTGCATCCGGTTCGACGACTCAACAGTCTCAATGTAATAATTGACCAAAAACTTGCCTTCGTCATACAATTTGTTGCTATTGTAAATCTCAGAATAGAAATTCAGTTTTTCCTCATTTGAGCCGTAGAAAGGATAAACTCTAGGCAAGAAGTCATACCCGCTCTTGGTGCAAGACGAGGACTTGAGAGCTTTAGTATAAGAGTCAAAAAGCAGGATATCGGAAACCGAAGGCACATTTTCAGGATAGTTGACTTCAACAGTAACCGTCTCTTTTGGCAAGGCATCACCACTGTTCAAATCCGTAATGCTGATTTCCATCTGATATTCACCGTTTTCCAGCGAGAAACGCTGTTGATCGATAAAAGCGCCATCAATATTAGCCGTGTCGGTCACCACAGGGCTATCCAATGCCACCTTAGAGAAAGTGGATTCCTCTCCTTTTCTGAAAATGGTCACAATCTCCACTGACGCCTTGAACTTGCCTGGTTCAAACTCCTTGTAGACCGCCGAACGGCAATCAAAGGCAAGTGCGTTCTCTACAAAAGGCGTCACTCCTGGAGCACAGTATGTAGTTGTGGAAAGATAAGATTTCAGTCGCTTCGGTTTCATTTGGGCTGTACCCGAAAAGACCAAAAGGACAAGTGATAGAATTACAAATATACGTTTCATAGCTCTAAAATTTTCGACAAAAATATTACTTATTTGATGGCATGGCAACATTTTTCGCATCTCATTTCTCAACAATTCTCAACATTTTCAATATAAACAATTGATCTATAATAATTTATAAAATATCTTTCAAATAACCGATAACAGCCTGTTCTAGATTATCTCCCCGGTTCATAGCCGACAAAATCTTGTTTGTCCTTCGATTGGCCCCACTATAAGAAATGCCTTCCAGCACTGCGATTTCAGCATCGTTCATGCCTAACATGCCCAAACAGCAATGACGCAAGTCAGCAACGTTTAGGTCAGAATAGTCTTTCAAAAAACGCGAAGAGAAGTCGGGAAAACAATGGTTTGCCTCGTGTACAAGACTTATGTAATCCATCTCCTTCAGTTTCAGTTTGGGATATACGCCCACATTCTTTATCATAATGTCCTTACCCTCCACTGATTGTCGAATTTTTGACACGATGTGGCTGTTTGAGAAAGTGTTCCAGGCTTCATTGAAATCAACGCGCTGATTATCAAGCAACTCTTTGGTATCGTTCAACACCTGTGACATTTGCTCTATCTCATGGTCCTTGTCTGCACTTTCCTGCTCATGTTTTTGTACTATAGTGGTAATTTTATTCTCTATATGATTGATACGCTTACGGTTTCGGACAATGATATATGCCATAAAGACAATGACCAGCAACAAAAACAGCGAAACTATCAAAGAGGAGGTACCTGTGTCTTCTTTTGAAGAGGCGGGATCCGTTTTTGGATGATTATATTCATCAAAAAGGTATTCTATTTCCATCTTTTTCGAAGCCATACGGGTCTCCATCATAGCGTTCTCGACATAATAACGTGTATAGGACAACTCTTCCTCTGACATACCTTTTTCGCGGAAAACCTCTGCCAGCTTAACTGCAGCATCAACACGAGCATAACGGTCGCCCTTCAGAAACGCTTGTTCCAAATGGGGAACCGCAGAATCATATTGTTGAATCTCATAGTATTTTACGCCAATAACCAATTGAAACAAGTCTTCACTAACCGTACCCAATTTTTCAGCCTCCTGCAAGCATGCCAAAGCTTTGTCATACTGCTTTTGGGACTGATAAATAGCCGCTTCAAAGCGTTTCATTGCCGCAAGATCAGGTCCAGATTCATATAACGACGATGCTTTTTGACAAGTCTCAAAAGCGGACTCCTGCAAGCCATAACGATATAAAATTTCCGACAAACGCGTGTAAATCAAAGCAATAAAACGCGATTCTTGGGAACTAACAGCCTCTTGCGACTTCATCAAATTCAAGGCATGCAAATAATACGAGAAGGCTTTCACATCATCTTGAAAGAAGGCGTATTCCACACCTTTATAATAATAAGCATTGGCACGAAGAAACTGTAACTCGGTATCCTCAGGAAACTGCTCGGCCACGCTATCAAAAAAGGCGATCACGGGCAACAGGTCTGGACTCTGCTCCGAAAGACTACGGTTTTTGTATTGAGCCTGTACCTCACGTAACAGCAATTCATTAGCGTCAAAAGTAGTGAAAGGGGTGGTTGAATCTATTTTTCGAAGTGCCAACAGACTATCGGCTGCTGAAGAAGGATCCGTTTCCAGCAAAGCTTCCACCGTTTTCAATTCTTTGAAATGATGAGGGGCATTTTGCTGCGTAAACACCGATTTTTGCTTTGAGCAAGCGTAAAATAATGTCATACAGAGCAAAAACAGGATAAACGAAACGCCCTTTGCTTTCATAAAACGTAGTTATTCAATCTTGCAAAGATACGGGTTTTCGGTGGAAAAAAGTTTTTTTTTGCGATTTTTCTTGACCTATCGAAAAATGTTGTACTTTTGCAGCGGAGATATGGCTGAGTGGTCGATAGCGGCGGTCTTGAAAACCGTTAAGCCGAAAGGCTTCGGGGGTTCGAATCCCTCTGTCTCCGCTAGGGCGACTGATAGTCGCCTTCGTTTTGTCAGACCATCTGACGTAGAGGTCAGGAGAGATGCCGGAGTGGTCGATCGGGGCGGTCTCGAAAACCGTTGAACGCTTTGCGTTCCAAGGGTTCGAATCCCTTTCTCTCCGCAAAGATTAAGCAGCTAAGAGGAAGCTTAATCAAACAAAAAATAAAGCAATTACCTCCATGTTTATTGTTACAAAGATTGTAAACTTTTTGAACCATAATGCCGAAGAGAAATATTGGCATAGTGAGGATGTTGAACTATCAAAACAAGTAACTCTCCCTGAGCTTACTTCAGAAGAACTATTGGCCTTACGGAAAACATGGCCGTGTTTTAAATTCGGGGAAAAAGATATTATTTTAGCAAGGCTTTTTAAAAAAGAAAATGGTTTTGATCCCTTCTATCTTGTCGGAAGTTATCATTGGGTATTGATGATAAAGCAAATAAACCCTCACAGTCAAATCTGTTCTTTGGTAAATAAAACATTATCAGATATTTATTTTCCAGGAATACCATTTCCTAAATCATATATTAGATGCATAAATAATGTCTTGTATGATAAAGGAATGAATATGATCTCATTTGAAAAGGCAGTTCATTTTTTGATGGAGAAAAAAAGATTTGTCATTAAACCAGGGCTAAATTCCAAACAAGGACATGGCGTTAAAATAATAGATTTACAACAAGTTGAAAATCCTTCAAAAGAATGGTTTAAAGAATTATTTAATAATTCTACCAATAATTTCATTATTCAAGAGATAGCCGAACATCATGCTGATATAGCACGCCTCAATTCGACATCATTGAATTGCTGTCGTATTACTTCAATCTATATCAATGGAAAATACGCCTATGGGGCCATGCTTAAAATTGGGAAAAATGGTTCTGTTTTGGATAATTGGAACAGTGGATATTTAGTTGGTATTAATAAGGAAGGTAGATTAAATGATGTCGGATGGGATGATTCATTCCACATGGTAACCAAAACAGACAATGGGATACAATTTGGCGGTCTTAAATACCCATGTTTTGATACTCTTGTTTCTTCCGTAGAGCAATATCATAAGAAGTATTTTCCCCAATGTGGCCTTATTGGTTGGGATGTTTTTATTGACAATAACAATAGACCTATTGTTATTGAAGCGAACATGATTCTCCCAGGAATCATAGCTGAGCAATTATGTTCAGGACCCTTTTTTAAAGATGTCCATGACGAGTTGGTCAAACGTTTAATGTAAAAAAAGTACACCTATGTTTATCGTAAGCAAAATAGTAGGTCGTTTAAACCGGAATGCCGAAGAGAAATATTGGCATAGTGATGATGTCAATAAAACAAAGCACCTTGACCTTCCGGAACTCACTTCGGAAGAATTTTTGTTGTTGCAGAAGACATGGCCATGTTTTAGGTTTGGGAAAAAAGACGTCATATGGGCCAAATTATATAAAAAAGAATATGGCTTTGATCCATATTTTATTAGTAGCGGATATCATAGTATAGTGATAAAAGATAGGATAAACCCATACGAACAAATTTGTTCTCTAGAGAACAAAGCATTGGTAGATTCATATTTTTTTGAGATACCCTATCCTGAAACATATATTAGATGTATTAACAACATCCTATATGACAAGAAAATGAATAGGATTTCGTTTGAGAAAGCTGTTCGTTTATTAATGGAGAAAATAAAGTTTGTTATCAAGCCTGCTTTGTACTCTATGCAAGGACTAGGAGTAAAGATAATAGATTTGCAAAAAGTGGACAATGTTTCGGAAAAATGGTTTAAAGAACTGTTCTCTAATGCCTCCTACAATTTCATCATTCAAGAGATTGTTATCCAACATCCAGATATCGCATGCCTCAATCCCACATCGTTGAACTGCTGCCGAATTACTTCTGTCTATGTCGGAGGGAAATACACATACGCAGCCATGCTTAAAATCGGGAAAAAAGGTTCTATAATAGATAATTGGAACAGTAGCTATTTGGTGGGAATTAATAAGGATGGGGTATTAAATGAAGTTGGATGGGATCATTCATTTCAAAAAGTAACCAAAACAGACAATGGAATTTCATTCGGTGGCATTAAATACCCTTGTTTCGACAATTTGGTTTCTTCTGTAGAATACTATCATAAGAAATGCTTCCCACAATGTGCGATTGTTGGATGGGATGCTTTAATTGATAATAATAACAAGCCAATTGTGATTGAAGCAAATTTATCATCACCTGGCATCACTGCAGAGCAATTATGTTCAGGACCGTTTTTTAAAGATGTCCATGACGAAGTAGTCAAGCGTTTAATGTAAAAAAATTACATCTATGTATATTGTAAACAAGATTGTAAATTTCTTAAACCGGAATGCCGAAGAGAATTATTGGCATAGTGATGATGTCGATAAGACAAAGCACCTTAATCTTCCTGAACTCACCTCGGAAGAATTTGCGTTGTTACAGGTAACATGGCCTTGTTTTAAGTTTGAAAAGAAAGACGTTTTGTTGGCAAGGCTATATAAAATGAAGAATGGTTTCGACCCTTATTATATTAGTGTTGGCTATCATAGTATTATTATTAACAAGCAACTAAACCCTCGCAATCAAATCTGTTCTTTTGAAAACAAAGCATTGATTGACATTTATTTACAAGAGATACCATTCCCACTTACATACATTAGGTGCATAAACAACAACCTTTACGACAAGGAAATGAATAAGATTTCATTTAAAGACTCTGTTCGGTTGTTAAAGGAGAAAAAACAGTTTGTTATAAAGCCTGCGTTAAACACCGTTCAAGGACGTGGTGTTAAAAAAATAGATTTACAACAAGTTGATAATGCTTCAAAAGAATGGTTTAAAGATTTATATACTAATGCAACAGCTAATTTCATTATTCAAGAAATTGCCACACAACACCCAGATATAGCTCGTCTCAATCCTACATCGTTGAATTGCTGCCGTGTTACGTCGATTTATATTGGTGGAAAATACACAAGCGCAACTATGCTAAAAATCGGCAAACAAGGTTCAACCGTGGATAATTGGAGGAACAGTTATGTCGTAGGAATAAATAAGGAAGGTTTATTAAATGATATTGGATGGGATAATTCATTCAATCAAGTGACAAAAACGGATAACGGAATACAATTTAGCAGGATTAAATATCCTTGCTTTGGCGACATGGTTTCTTCCGTTGAATACTATCATAAGAAGTACTTTCCTCAATGTGCTGTTATCGGATGGGATGTTTTTGTTGACGCGAATAACAAGCCACGTGTTATTGAAGCGAATCTGACTATTCCTGGAATCACCGCTGCACAATTATGCTCAGGGCCATTTTTCAAAGATGTTCATGATGAAATAGTCAAGAGGATTCATTGACAACAAGTTAAATGGGATTTGCATTTAGGAGTTCGAATTCTGTTCTCTCCAAATACAGTTAGACCTCGGCATCTAAGATGCCGAGGTCTAACTGGTTAATAGCTTTATTCAGTATTAATGTACTGCTTTCAAGAAACTATATTCCTTGCCATATTTCAAATGCTGCGCCACGAAATCGGAAGGATACTCGACCTTGTAGTCAACCACCTGACCGTTTTCCACTACAGGGACAATCTCAGGATTGATGAAGCCACCGTAGGGCTTCAAACCTAAGGCATTGTATCGCTCCTTGACTTCCTTGTGCAGCTCAGGGTCGACCTTCACGGCATATTTTTCCACGATGGCCTTACCTGCGGCATAGTCGCCTTCACTCTTGATGCGCTGGATTTCGGCCAACAATTCGCCAAACAATCCTCGCAATGCCTCAAAGTCGTTGATAACGAAATAGGTCTTACCATTCTCCACCTTCTTTTCGATGACATTGGCCTCCTTGCCGTGTTCGTAGCACCACTCTGAAACGAGCTTGCGGTTCTGCATGTGTGCCTCGGTGACATCCTTGCCCAGCTCAACGCGGGCAAGCTGCGACATCATGCCGTTGCGGATATAGGAACAATACTCGGCCTTGAAAGCCTCTGCATCAGGCATGATGCCCAACTCGACCATCTTTGAGTCGGCTATATAATACAAACCAAACAAATCGGCACGAGCTTCCTCCAATGTCGAACTGTATTCCTTCAAGGCTCCAGGTGGAGTGTCAGGGAGCAGTTTTCCCGAACCATGGCCCAAACACTCATGCAAGTTGGTGTGAACCACAGACGCATCGGGACCGTATTTCTTGCAAAAAGCGACCTCCTCCTCTGAATAGGCAAACTCCTTTAACCCACTCTTTGGGTTCTCATCTGCTGCCTTGTCGTAGGCTTCCATCAGGTTGGTGATGGTCACCGACTTGGAGCCGTATTCCTTGCGAATCCAGTCGGCATTGGGCAGGTTGATGCCAATCGGAGGGGATGGGAAACAGTCGCCACCCAGCGTAGTGACGATGATACTCTTGGCCGAGACGCCTTTACATTCCTCTTTCTTGAAACGCGGGTCAACAGGCGAGTGATCCTCAAACCATTGCGCATTCTCACTGATGGTGTTGGAACGTACTGTAGCCTCTAGGTCTTTGTAATCGACGATAGCTTCCCAAGTGGCCTTCATACCCATCGGGTCGCTATAGTCTTCAATGAAGCCGTTCACAAAATCGATGTGCGAAACAGAATCCTGCACCCACGCGATATTGTATTCGTCCCAGGTCTTCAGGTCGCCCGTGGTGTAATAGTCGATGAGCTTCTGTGTATAGTTACGTTGGTTGTCATTCTCCGCCACCTCATTGGCCTTCTTCAGCCAGCCGATGATAGCCTTGATGGCTTCACCGTATAGACCGTCTGCTTTGTACATCTCTTCATAAATCTTGCCATCTTTTTTCACTAGCTTGGAATTCAATCCATAGCTGATTGGCGTGGCGTCATTAGGCTTGCGCATCTTGTTGTAGAAGGCTTCCACATCCGCCTTCTTGATATCACCCTCATAGAAGTTCACCGCCGAGTTGACGATGATGTCGTCCTCGCTGCTGCGGCGCACCTTGTAAAGTTCTTTGTCGAAGACCACAGGTGTCAGGAATACGATGAAGTCTTCCACCGTTTCGCCTTCGTTAAGCGGCAGCAAGTTGGCGTCGCAACCCTTAATCAAGTCTGCAAAATAAGCTTCGCTGACCTCGGGGAAGAACTTATCCTCAGCATAGTGATGATGGATGCCATTGCTAAAGAAAATGCGTTTGGCATACACCAAGAAATTCTGGAAATCAGCACATTCGCGGTCGCCTTGATACGAATTCAACACGGCCTCAATGGTCTTACGGATCACCAAGTTATACTTGAAGTTCTGGTCGAAAAGGATGTCGCGACCGCATTTGGCCGCCTCGCCAAGATAATAAAGGTAACGCTTCTTCTGCAGCGTCAACTGGTCCCATTCCGGCACCTGATAACGCATGATCCTCAAATCGGCGAACTCGTCCACCAAATACTTGAATTCCACTTTTGGCTGGGAAGGTTCGGCGACTTCTTCCTGTTTTGGAGCACAGTCCACCAAATCGGCAGCCATTCCAATGCCAATCATAAGCTATTCTTTAATTTGATTTTTCTATTCAAAAACGGTTAATACTTATACCTGACCGAGACCTCAGATAAGAAATCGTGTTTCTTGTAGTTTTCGGCAGGGACTCGGCTGCGGTACTCATAGGAGAATGCAACGTCGAGAAAGAGCTTTCGGGTGATTTGGGTTTGCAGCTTGATGTTGCTGTTGATGATGTAATCGTCGAAATCGAGCACCGAAGGCTGATAGAAGAAAGTGTATAACAATGTGAGATTCTCAGCTAGTTTTTGCTTGACTTTGGGGCGGATTGAGATGCGGTAGTTGTTGTTGGGTAGATGGGTATCATCAGTAAAGTCGGCCCAATCGTAAACGAAGGCGGCGCTGATGGAATAGTCGCACAATCTAGGGATGGTATAGATACGGTATTTCATTCCAACAAGACCACTCAGCCTAAGGTCGTAGCCTTTGTATTTGTTGGTGAGCATCTCGCAAGCTAAGAACGGAGAGTATTTGTCGTGCTGGAACAAGTCAATCTTCACACCACCATTGACCTCAAAATTGGTCTCTTTCCAATGCTTGTCTCCGCCACTCTTGTCGATAAGCGAACTATAAAGCAACTTGTAATGGGCGTCGAAGGCAATCAGGCTATCGTTTCGTTCGACGGCACCATCGTTGCTGATGTTGCAGTTGTTGACGTTGCCTGCATTCAATGAGGCGCCGAGACCAAAATTGTAATGCCATTTGTTCTGGGCATTTGCGCATACTACGCAAAAAACCAATAGTGTAAGAAGACAAAACCGCAATTTATTCATTTCTATGTGATTAAATAAAAAATGGTTTATTTGTACAAATCCTTTGGCGAATAAAAGTCGTAGGGCGGCATCGTTGTAGGGTCAAGGTTCGTGTAAGTGCCGTCCACTTGGAGTTTCTCCTTTCCATAGATATAATGGCGACAGAACCACACTAGGTCATCAACTGTCAGTGGACCACCCGCAGCCACACTGTGGCCATAGCCCTCGAAACGACGGGCAAAATAAGGATAGTCATACTTCTCGAAGCGCTTCACCAAAGCATCAGTCCCGAAAAAGCCCACATTGAAGAAGCTTATCCCCTTGTATGACACCAAGTTATCCATCGTTCCGTGGAACATCATGGTCGGGGCTGGCTCACGGTTGCGATATTGCACCTTACCTTCATGCGAGAATATGGCACCTGCATACGAAACCACACCTGCCAAGCGGAAGTCTTCAGGAAGAATGTCCGAATTGAGGAATCCGTTGCACATCGCGTAGTCCACCTGCAAAGAGGTGATGGCACCCGCACTTGAACCAATCATCACGATGTAATCCTTGTTGACTTTCAGCTCTTTGGCATGTTCAAGCAGATAATGCAAAGCCGAAATGGCATCTTCCGTAGCCATGTAAACCGCTTTCTCCACAGGATCAGTGTTGAGGACGCCAATGTTTTTGGCTCTAATGAGGCCTAGTCGATAATCAATTGAGGCCACCATGAAGCCTTTGTCGACAAGCTGCTTGAAATAGGCTTTTTCCCATTTGCCGTCACGATGTCCACCGATGAAACCGCCTCCAAAGACATAGACCAAACAGATGGTGCTGTCGTTGACATGTTCCGGAGTATAGAAATCAAGATAAAGCTGGAGCGAGTCGCGCTCAGCGTATTGATAGGTTTTCATGTCCTGGCCAAAGGCCGTCATGCCCGCTAGGAAAATTGCTAAGAGTAAGATTATTCTTTTCATGGTTGTGTTTTTAACTATGACCAATGGCTTATGACTATGGCCTGCTTTAACTGGGAGGCAGGCCATAGGCTATCATTATGATTGATGCATTTTATAGTATTCTTTCAAGAACTCAGGCAATTGGCGCAGGGCAGCCTGCTCGCGCCATTGCTTCCGTACCTCCTGGGCAGGTACACCGAAGACGGCCTTGCCCGGCTCAATATTCTTGTCGACAGCGGAAGTGGCCAACACCACCGCGCCTGTTCCGATGACCAAATCCTTGTTGATGCACACACGGCCCCAAAGGATGACATCGTCTTCGATGCGGGTCACACCGGCAATGGCGGCATGGGCTCCAATGAGGCAGTTGTGGCCAATGTAGCTGTCGTGACCGATTTGGCAGTGGTTGTCGAGTTTGGTACCGCTCTCGATGATGGTGTCCGAAGTAACGCCTCGGTCGATGCTGCACAAGGCACCAATTTCCACGTCATCGGCGATGACCACACGACCGAAAGACTCAAACTTCTTGAAGCCCTCATTACGGCGTTGGAAGTAATAGCCGTCGGCCCCAATGACGCTGCCCGAGTGGATGATGACGTTGTCGCCAATCACACAGTGGTCATAGATGGTCACGTTGGGATGGATGAGGCAGTTTTTGCCAATAACGGTATGATGTCCGACGAATGATCCTGGCATGATGAGAGTCCCCTCGCCTATCTGTGCCGATTCGCTGATAGGCTGCGTTTGTGGCTCGAAGGGACGGAAATGCCGCATGATACGGATGAAGGCATCGAACGGGTCATCATGGAGCAACAAGGCTTTGCCTTCGGGACACTCCACTTCCTTATTAATAAGCACCACCGTAGCGGCCGAGTTGAGGGCCTTGGCATAATATTTCGGGTGGTCGACGAAGGTGATGTCGCCCGCTTCCACCTTATGGATTTCGTTCAAGCCAGTAATGGGGAAATTGGCTGGTCCAACATATTTAGCGTCAATAAGTTCCGCGATAGTTTTCAGGGTAGTTTTCTTTATTTTCATCGAAAGAAGTTTATAGAATGAAGCGCAAAGATACAAAAAAAGCGCAAAGTCAATGACTCTGCGCTTAATTTATGCCATGCTTTTTATCAGGCCTTCACACGCTCGCAATACTCACCCGTGCGGGTGTCGACACGAATCATATCTTCGGTGTTGATGAACAGTGGCACGCGGACCATAGCGCCCGTCTCGACGGTGGCTTCCTTCAAGGCGTTAGTGGCGGTGTTGCCCTTCTCACCAGGCTCGGTATAAGTCACTTGCAACACAGTCTTCACCGGCATTTCGGCGAAGAGGATAGTCTCTGTGCTGGCATCGACGACGACGTCAACGATATCATTCTCTTTCATGAACTTCACGCCCGTGATGTTGTCGCCAGCGATCGGAATCTGGTCGTAGGTCTCGGTGTGCATGAAGATATAGTCTTCACCTTCCTTGTAGAGATACTGATAAGGACGATGTTCAACGCGGACATCCTCAAGCTTCACGCCAATGTCGAAACGCTTTTCCAAAACGTTGCCGGTCAGCACGTCCTTCAGTTTGATACGCATGATAGTGTTGCCCTTGCCAGGCTTAACGTGTTGGAAGTCAATGCAGAAATAAATCTTTCCATCCAAACGGACAGCGCTTCCAATCTTAACATCTTGACTTAACATAGTATTATGTGATTTAATGATTTAAAATTCAAAGATTTAAGATTCAAAATTCCTTCCACATTATAGGAATGAAGCTGCAAAGATACACTTTTTCAAGGGACTTTTGCAAGTATTTTGACACTTTTTCAAGGGACTTTTTGAAAACCCGACATTTTTTCAAGGGAGTTTTTGGCAATCCTGAACACTTTTTCAAGGGAATTTTGCAAAAGTCAGAACATTTACTCCTTCAATTTGCTTTGACAGCCCTGATTGGCCGGCCCCAATCGCGGGAATTGAAGTGGCTCGTGTTGGAACCAGCCGAGTTGAAATCGAAATACCATGCCATATCCGAATAAAACACATAGAGCGAGCTCGACCAATACTCGCCATCGGTGCCAACGAAGACAAGGTCGTTCCCCGACCACCAACCAGCAGCCGGAAGGAAGAGCGTGTTGCCATTGCTACCGATAAAAAGTCTTCCATTCACGCCGTATTGGGTCGTCCAAACTGACGTACAATTGTTGTTCAGTTCCTGCCATTCCTCTAACGTGGGCATACGCGCGCCGTCGCCCAAACTGGCCGTGGCTGCGTCGTCGACGTGTTGCAGGATGGTAAGGGTATCGGTTAAGCCGTCGCATCCGTAATTTGGGTGGCGACAATATTTTGTAAATGAATGATTATCGCCGTTGCAGCTATACGTGTAAGTGCTCCAATCGTAAACACTCTTAGGTTGCGTTTCGGCCCAAGCAAAATAGTCGCCATTGTCTCCAAGGTGGTTGGCGCCCACATTGCGCGTGGCCCACAACAAGCCGCTCGGCAGGCCGAGGTCAACCCAATCGGCTGTGTCGATGGCCCTGACGACACTAACCGTGTCCATATCAGCCAGCGGTGTCCATTCCGTTCCCTCGCTGTGAATCAAGGACTGGCCCGAGGCATCAATGTGGATGTTGACGACAGATTGGGTGTCGAAGCAAACGGTTCCGTTCGGAGTATTGAACATAATGACATAACCCCTATGACTTTGACCATAGCCGAACACACACACCATAAGACATAATACGAACAAAACACTCTTTTTCATTTCCGAATGAATTTGATAGTTTGGTTGTTGACTTTGATGACATACAATGTGTTAGGTGCAAGGGCGGACAGGTCGATGACACATTCCTTACAGTTCGGATTGCTGAACACCACATGCCCCAACAAATCGAAAACGATGATATTTCCCATGCCAGAACCATTCACAAACAGCTTGTCGCCGATAACGTAACTGCCATTGCCGCCCTCATTGTTATTAACTTCGCTAACATCATCTTCCGAGAAATAATATCTGACCATTTCATCCATAAAAAAGCTCAGATCGTTCACCACCATTAGCGAATCTTTGAACTGGATGTCGATGCCGTTGGCTACTTCGTAACTGACCAAGGAATTGTCAGGCAAGACGAAATTGCAGTATGTCAACATGCCCTTGTCTTGAGCTTTCAATCCGAGGCATCCGGCCAATACCACCAGGAGAAAAAGGATTTGCTTTTTCATATTCGAGTAAAATTAGGTTGCAAAAATATGGAAGCTTTTCTTACCGTGCAAATTAATTGCAAAAAATAGCATTTGTTTTTTCAATCAAAACGGCAAAATGATTGTTTTTTTTCGGCAGAGGTTCACACCATCTGCCTGGGTGCTGCCGTCCCTTCGGGACTTCGCGGAACATAGAAACCCCGAAGGGGTGTCAGCCTCATAGGCGGGCGGTGTAAACCCTCGCCGACAAAAAATGCCATCCATTAGTCCCTCATATCATATTATTCCCTAATTTTACCGCCAAATTCTTAAACCCTATCAAATATGAGAAAAAACAAACTTTTCCTGTTAGCCATGATTACCTGTTCAATCGTATCGTGCAACACACAAAAGCCTGAGACAGAGCCCAAAGGCAAAGACAAAATCGGGCCGAAAGAACTCACCCTGACTTCCGACATCATGACGCCCGAGGTGCTTTGGAGCATGGGCCGCATCGGCGAATACAGCCTCTCGCCCGACCACTCACAGATCGTATATAACGTCACCTACTACAGCGTGCCCGAAAACCGCAGCGGCTCCACCTTGTATATTATGAACGCCGACGGCACCAACAACCGCGTGCTTTCGGATGCCAACGTCAGTGAATACAGCCCGCAATGGCGTCCCGACGGAAAGAAGATTGGCTTCCTCGCCCCTAACGATGACGGCGTAATGCAACTTTGGGAAATCAACCCCGACGGCACAGGACGCCATTGCGTCTCCAACGAAGCCGACGACATCAACGGCTTCCTCTATTCGCCCGACTGCGCTCAGGTGCTCTTCACCAAAGAAGTAAAACTGAAAGAGACCGTGGCCGACATCTATCCCGACCTAGACAAATCCTCGGGCCGCATCAACAACGACCTGATGTACCGCCACTGGGACCACTGGGTTGATACCTACGGGCACCTCTTCGTGGGCAACTTCAGCAACGGCAAGATTGAGAACGCCTTCGATGCCATGAAGGGCGAGCAATGGGAAGCTCCCGTGCGTCCCTTCGGCGGCATGGAGCAAGTGCAATGGCTGCCCGACGGCAAGAGCTTCGTCTACTGCTGCCGCAAGAAGGTCGGTAAGGACTACGCCCTCTCCACCAACACCGACATCTACCAATACACCATCCAAAGCGGCGAGTGCAAGAACCTCACAGAAGGCATGATGGGATACGACCTCAATCCCGTCATCTCGCCTGATGGCAAATACATGGCCTGGGAGAGCATGGAACGTGACGGCTACGAGAGCGACAAACAACGCCTCTTCGTGATGAACCTCGAAACGTGCGAAAAGACTGACTACTCAGCCAAGTTCGACCAATGCTGCACGAGCTTCAGCTGGGCTGACGACAGCAAGACCTTGTACTTCATAAGTGATGCTTACGCCACCGATCAACTCTACGCCCTCAACCTTGAAAACGGCGAGATCAAGAAGCTGACGGAAGGCAAGCACAACTACATCTCGGTGCAATACAACGGCGACAAGCTGATTGCAGGCCGCCAGTCGATGAGCCACCCGACCGAGCTCTTCAGCGTTGACCCCGCCACGGGCGAAGCCAAGCAAATCACCACCGTCAACGACAAGATCTTTGCACAACTCACCATGGGCGACGTGAAGGAACGCTGGGTGAAGACCACCGACGGCAAGGACATGCTCGTGTGGGTCATCTACCCGCCCCACTTCGATGCCAACAAGCAATACCCTGCCCTACTCTACTGCGAAGGCGGACCACAAAGCACCGTGAGCCAATTCTGGAGTTACCGCTGGAACTTCCAAATGATGGCTGCCAACGACTATATCATCGTTGCCCCCAACCGTCGCGGCCTGCCCGGCTTCGGTCAGGAATGGCTTGAGGAAATCAGTGGCGACTACGGCGGACAGTGCATGAAGGACTACCTCAGCGCCATCGACGAGTTGGCCAAGGAGCCTTACATCGACGAGAACCGCCTTGGTGCCGTGGGTGCCAGCTTCGGCGGCTTCAGCGTGTACTGGCTGGCTGGTCATCATGACGGCCGCTTCAAGGCCCTCATCGCCCACGACGGCATGTTCAACCTGGAGGCCCAATACCTCGAAACCGAGGAAATGTGGTTCGTGAATTGGGACCTCGGCGGCCCCTTCTGGGACTGGAACAACCCGACCGTGCGCAAGACCTACGCCAACTCGCCCCACCTCTTCGTCGACAAATGGACGGCGCCCATCCTCGTCATCCACGGCGGCTTGGACTACCGCATCTGCTTCACGCAAGGAATGCAGGCCTACAACGCCGCCATCCTGCGCGGCCTCGATGCCGAATTCCTCTATTTCCCCGACGAGAACCACTGGGTGCTGAAACCGCAGAACGGCGTTCTCTGGCAGAGACGGTTCTATAATTGGTTGGATAAATATTTGAAATAATCATGGATTCCAGATGAGGGTGACTAAAAAGAGAAGTCACCCTCTTTTGTTAGTAATAAAACTCAATTTCGGTATCGGGGAATTGCCTGCGCAATGCTTTAACACACATACGCGAAGGCTCATAATCTATGATGATTTTACCAATCCGTTTTGTTGCCGACTTTGGAATCTTGACATCTAAACCATGGTTATCTATCCATAACAATCCCACAGAATCTACCCCATCAAGGGCATCGTCCACGTCATTTTCATAGGTACGGATTTCCAGTTCACTGTGTTTTCTTATATACTCGACTTGGTTAATATGCAATTTCGTCATAGGATACCATTGCAACAGTTTAGCCCTTTCTTCGGGCGATATATCGCCATAAACCCACAATTCTCCAATTTTCTTGTCTTTCATCCAATCCGGAAAATGAACCCTGCCTGAGAATTGTAGCTCCAAATCTGAAATCGTATCCAATTTCGACAACGCAGTTGGAATCTCTTTTACTTTCAGACAAAGTTCACCCTCATTACGCAATGATCTTTCCATTTTCGCAATAACCGCTCTATCTTCATCAGCCTTTTTTCGCACCGTCCATCCAATTTTTGGCGTAAGGGCATAATTCGTGGCATTTTGTTCCAGCCCCATAAAGCCACCTCGCAGTTCAACCGTTGTTTCCACTTTTGTACCATCCGGATTGATTTCGATGAAACGCACATCGGCCTGCGCCATTTCATCCGGCAAACTGGAATCTCGCGTCAAGGTTTTAAGGTCAAAGCGTTTACCATAATTGTCGTAAGGGAAGAACTTCACTATCCACCCGTCGATAACGTTGGTGGTGCCATATTCCTTTTGGGTGTGCCACTTGAACATATTGCGCCAGAACTTGATGTCGGCATTGCCTTCCGATGCCTTGATAAACTGTTTCAGGATTGGCTTCAACTCATCAATCCACCAGGCCAAATCGAAGGAGCGCAACTGCATTGCCTTGTCGTACACCTTTTGCCAGTCTTCCGTTGTACCCAACAAGGTCACCTCTGGGATCCCACATGCAATATACACCACAACAAACTCAAAATAGGCCTTTGTCGTCTCCATTAGTGTAATCTCGGAGGCGATTTGCTCATATTGCGTCGTGGTCGAGAAGTCGGCAATCATCGTCTCGGCGATGGTCCCCTTCATATTCTCTCTTATTTCCTGCGCAAATTCCGGAATCAGCACATCCCATTGGGCTTTGTCAAGTGGGCACTCGCTTACCACCACCAGCGACATCTTATCTTGGAAATCAACCATGCGGTCGCGGTATTTCTCGGGATCGGCATTGATATGGTGCGAAAAACCCTGACTGATGAGCAGCCAAATCATGTCGGGCGAAAGCACGAACGGACGATGGCTGGCATAAGCCTCGTACATCCCATAGAAAAACGGATGATTTCCGTATTGGAGAACCAATCTGTCAGCGTCCACATTCACGGATAGCGTGTTCACATCTTTATCAACCTTCCTAACAGGCAACAACGCATCGGGCCTTGAAAGCTCCTCGATTTTAATGGTGACTTGCGCGGAGGCAATGACAGAAACGGCAAGCATTTGCAGCGTAAACAGAAAGCATAACAGTCTTTTCATGGCGTCAATTTTTATGGTTCAACGCCGCAAATATAAACATTAAAACGATATAATTATCATTTCAGATAATAATTTTCCGTTTTAATGATTTTTTATCCCATCCTCTGCCTCACCACCTCGAAACAAACCACCCCCGTGGCCACCGAGACATTCAAGGAATTAATGTCCCGCATGGATATCATCAGCAGTCCGTCAAGGCGGGGGATATCGGCCTACAGTGCCGCCATCTTACGCGGCATCCCTGCCGAGTTCCTTTATTTTCCCGACGAGAACCACTGGGTGCTGAAACCGCAGAACGGCGTTTTGTGGCAACGGAGGTTCTATAATTGGTTGGATCAATACCTGAAATGAAAAAAGGAGGCGATTGCCTCCTTTTTCATTGTCCTCTCTTGCGCGAAATAAAGAAAACTACTATTTTTGCCAAAAAATAACCACAAAAACGATTGAAACGATGGAACAACAGGCAGACATCCGTTGGTTGCAACGCTATTCCAATTTTCATAAGGCTTGCCAAAGGCTTATCGAAGTGACCGAAAGTGGCAAAACGATTGACGACTTGTCGGAATTAGAGCAAGAAGGTCTTGTGCAACGTTTTGAGTACACCTTTGAATTGTCGTGGAAAGTCATGCAAGACCTACTGATTTTCAAAGGATACGAGTTTATGTTGGGACCAAATGGCACATTGAAGATGGCATTCGAGGATGGCCTCATTTCTGACCATGACGGTTGGCGGCAATTGACCAAGTCTCGCAACATGTTGAGCCATGTTTATGATGAGGAAGAAGCCGATGCCATTGTGAGGCTTATTTTCAGCCGTTATGCTCCTTTGTTGAAATCATTGGACGAGAAATTGGATCAACTTTCAAAAGATAAAGAATACCTACAATCATGAAATTCGGATTAAGCGATACGGTCATCAGCGAGCTGCAAGCGGTATTTCGCCGTCATGCCAACATTGAGAAAGTGTTGATTTTCGGTAGTCGCTCCAAAGGCAACTACCGCGAAGGTTCGGACATTGACTTGGCCGCGTTGGGCAAAGGATTGGACTACAACCAACTGCTCCAAATCCTGACCGAAATTGATGAGTTGGAATTGCTTTATTCCGTTGATTTACTTGACTATTACAAAACTGTCAACACTCCCATTGGCGATCATATTGACCGTGTGGGGCAGGTGTTTTATCAGTCGGCGTAATTTTTCTTTGTTTTGCTTTCCTTTTTTGATAAAAAGGCAATAGTGCCCCCGAAAAGAGCCCCTTCGATAGATCACTCCATCCTCTGCCTCACCACCTCAAAACAAACCACCCCCGTGGCCACCGAGACATTCAATGAATCGATGTCCCCAGGCATGGGAATCATCAGATGATCATCGAGGCGCTTGAGGTAGGCGGGGCTGATGCCGTCTTCCTCCGAGCCCATCATCACGCAGAGCGGGCCCGTAAGATCGGATTTCCATAGGCTATTATGCGCCTTCTCGGTGAAGCCCACTACGCGCAATCCGCTGGCTTTCAGGAAATCGATGGCGTCCTTCATATTCTCCACGCGGCACACGTTGATCAAAGACAAAGCCCCTGCCGAGGTCTTCATCGCATCTCCGTTGATGGAGGCCGAGCCATGGTTGGGAATCACGATGGCATCCACACCTGCGGCGTAGGCCGTGCGGGTGATGGCACCAAAGTTGCGCACATCGGTCACGCGGTCAAGCATGAGAATGAAGGGGTCGCGGCCATCCTCGAAGACCATCTGCACCACCTTCTCCAAAGGCTGGTATTCGATCGGACAGATGAAAGCCACCACACCTTGGTGGTTCTTGCGCGTCAGGCGGTTCATCTTCTCGATGGGCACAAATTGCACTGGCACGCCGTTGGCACGGCAGGTATTGGCGATCTCCGCAATCTCGGGCGAGCGCGTGCCGCCTTGGATATACACCTTTTCGATTTCCTTCTGCGATCGAATCAGTTCAAGCACGGGATGGATTCCGAAAACCATATTATTCTTATAATTGTCCTCCATAAACTTAAATTTTCCGCAAAAATAGGAATTATGTTGAATTGTCGGGAGTTGAATCGTTTAATTGTTGAAAAAACTGCACCATTTCCAACAATTCAACAAATAAACAGTTCAACAATTCAACAAATTGATTACTTTTGCATCATCAAAAAACTATAACGCTATGAAAACAAAACTCATCATCGCCATGGTCATCCTCTTTTCGGGATGGCAACTGAAAGCCCAAATTACGGCACCAGAACCCATTGGAGGTCACTCAGTTACCGAGAATTACATCACCCGCACCCTCGTTTATCCCGAGGCTGACCTCGAACAGGGTAACAGCGGGAAAGTCGTTGTTGGCATGCACATCGATTCGCAAGGCGTGGCGAGCAACTACGCCATCAAGTCGAGTTTCAGTGAAGCTGCCTCTCCTATCGCACTTCATTTGGTCAAGACCATCCTCTGGAAGCCCGCCCTCAACATCGGCATTCCTATCGACTACGAATACGAGTATGAGGTCAACTTCAACGCAAAGAGCTACAAACGCTATTGGAAGCGCCACCAGCGCCTCACATTTCCTGCGACCCTCGAAGCCGATACCTCTTATAAAATATATGAATACAAACAACTTGAAGAGGTGGCAAAGCCTTACTTCGCGGACGGTAGCAATATGGCCCAATACATCGCCAAAAACCTGAGATTCCCTACCGAAGCCAAAGAAAGGGAAATCCAAGGCACGGTGCGCTTGAGTTTCGTGGTTGAAACCGATGGCAGCCTCTCCAACATCGTTGTCGTCAACTCGGTGGGAGGCGGCTGCGACAACGAGGCCATCCGACTCCTTGAAGAAACCATTTGGATTCCAGCTGAGAAGAACGGGAAATACGTTCGCAGCAACAACATGCAAGACATCACCTTCAGCATCGGAAGCCATAACTTCCAGGATGGAAATGCTTACTAATCAACAAACAAATATCAAATCAAAATGAAAAAAGTTTTATTTACTGTTTTGGCTTTTTCGTTAGCCATCGTTTCTTTCGCACAAGATGAATTGCCGCAAGGTTGGAGCCACAAAGGTAGTTTCGGGCTCAATTTCGGACAAACTTCCTACACCAACTGGGCAGCTGGCGGTCAGAGCACCGTCAATGGACAAGGCATCTTCAATTATGAAATCCATTACTTGAAAAACAACTTCAAATGGGACAACACCTTGAACTTGTCTTTGGGTTACAGTTATTTTGACTTTAAGAAAAAGCCCATCAAGACTGATGACAAGATTGAATTCACCTCTCTGGCAACTTTGAAAGCCACCGAGCACCTCAACTATGGTGCAGAATTGGCCTTCCGCTCACAGTTTGCCAAGGGCTTTGACTATGCCAAAGACTCCACCCAGTACATTTCCAAGTTCCTTGCACCTGCTTACATCAGCTTGGGTCTGGGTATCGAATGGGTGCCTAACCCGCACTTCTCACTTTATTTCTCACCCATCACAGGCCGTGTCACCATTGTGAACGATGATTATCTGGCTTCCATTGGTGCTTTCGGCGTCAACTCACTTGATGCCAACGACACCACCCAACATGCCAAGAATGCAAAAGTTCGCTATGAATTTGGCGCCCGTGCCGTAGCCAAATTCCAATATCCGCTTGCCAAGAACATCGACTTCAACTCGAAGCTGGAGCTCTTCTCCAACTACCTCAACCATCCCGAGCGCATCGATGTGGACTGGCAGAACATGCTCGTGTTAAAGGTGAACGACTGGCTCAACTGCAACCTATCCACACACCTTATTTATGATTACGATGTCCCGTTCTACAGTGCAGACGGACTGAAAATCAAAGGTTCAAAGGTACAATTCAAGGAAGTGTTGGCCATCGGTTTCATGATCAACTTGAAATAACATGCTGAAAGTCGGCATTTTGTCGGACACACATTGCACCCTCGTGCCACAACTTTTCAACTTCTTCAAGGATGTTGACGAACTGTGGCACGCGGGCGATTTAGGCAACATCGAAACGGCAGAGACTTTGGCCCAATTCAAGCCTTTGCGTGCCGTGCATGGCAATATCGACGATCATATTGTTCGCCTACAATATCCCGAGGACTTGTTTTTCCACGTGGAAGACGTTGACGTCTACATGACCCACATCGGCGGCTATCCAGGACATTACATGCCTGAGGTGAAGTATATTCTCGAAACAAAGAAACCCAACCTGTATATTTGTGGCCATTCACATATATTAAAGGTAATATACGACAAGAAACTGGATTTGCTCCACGTCAATCCAGGAGCAGCAGGCAATTCAGGATTTCACAAGCAAATCACCTTCATCCGAATGGCCATCGACGGGAAGACCTTCAAGGACATGGAAATCTTCCAGCTTGACCGAAACAAGGTCATTTGAAACGAAAAGGCCGGCTCCCACGGAAGTCGGCCTTCGTTTTGCTAATTCAGTTCCCTTAGCGGATACGGTCGGTGGAACGCACCTTTTTGATATCCTTCTTCAATCCAGAGGCGGCAGCAATGGTCAACAACAAGGCAACTAAAGGCAGAAAAGCACCCACCTTGAAAGTCGGGTCGGCACCTATGGGATTGCCAATCACGCGGATGTAATAGCCAAAAACCACCGCAATCCAAGCCACGATAACAATAATGTCGATGCGTGCTATCTTGTGCAGCTTGACAAACTGCGCCAATTTCACGGCACGGAACAAGCCCATAGCCAGATAGCCGCTCAAGAGAATCGCAGTAACCGCCAAAATCAGGACTGGCAAACTGAATGTTTTGGGATAAGGCACCGTTCCTCCAGGAATGCCAGACTCAATACCGAACACATTAAATGTCAAAATATTAGTCTCGCCAAGATACTCAGCTAACGGAAGGAAAAATAGCAACGCAAACAGCAGTGCAGATAGGAAAAAGAAAATGGATTGCAATCTTTGTGACATAACTCTTAGATTTAATTTGGGTGCAAAAATACGATTTTACCATCAAACGCCAGCTTTAAAAAAGAATTCTGAATGAAAAAGCATTGAAAAACCACGAAATATTTGGTTTTTTATTCGAAAAAATTGCCATTTCAAAAAAAAAGTCTACCTTTGCGCCACTTTTGTGAGGTTATTCACGTTATATGAACTCACAAAACAGTCCCAAAGAATAATATTGTATCAAGACAACTATTCCATTCGGAATTCACAAGTCCACTATTTATGTATAACATTTTTGAACTTCAAGAGAAGTCGTTAGACGACCTCAAAATCATTGCCACGGAATTGGGCATCGATGACGAGAACAGAGACAGAATGCAACTCATTTACGACATCATCGACCATCAAGTGGATCATCCAGACATCAAAAAAACCGAAAAGCCAAAAAAGGCAAAACAAAAGGCGCCAAAATCCGAAAAAACTGAATCGAAAGCGACGCCTGTAGTTGAAAAACCGGCCGCGAGTGAAACGGAAGTGAAAGAGCCAGCCAAAGCGCCTGCCAAACCTATTGAAGAAGCCAAAGAGCCTGTCAACAATAATACCCAACAAAGCAAACGTACCAAACGTCCTCGCATCAACAAAGAAGCAGAAGCCAACGTCGGCGAATGGTTGAAAAACAACACACCACAGACTGTGCAGAATCCTGTTCCAAAGCAAGAAAAGCCTGCCCAGCCTATTGTGGAAGAAGCTGTTGCAACTCCTGAGGCTCAGGTTATTGAAGAAGCCGTTGAGACGAAATCCGTTCGTGAGAAAAAAGAGAGCTTCAAGCAAAAGCGCAAACGCATCCACGAGAACGAGGAAGAAAGTGCTCCTGTCAAAGACACCCCTGCTGCTGAAGCAGAAAACGTCGTGGAAGAAAAACCAATAACAGAAGAAGATACCGCTTCCAAGCAAGAAAAGATTGAGCGAGGGGAACGTAGTATTGAACAGCGTCCTCGCCGCGATGACCTGCTCAATCAATTCGACAGCAGTGTTAAAGCCGAAGGCGTGCTTGAAATCATGCCAGAAGGCTTCGGATTCCTCCGTTCTTCAGACTACAACTACCTACCTTCTCCCGACGACATATATGTCTCACAATCGCAAATCAAGCTGATGGGGCTGAAGACAGGCGACACCATTCTCGGCGTCATCCGTCCACCCAAGACCAGCGAGAAATATTTCCCCTTGGTGAAAGTCGACCTCATCAATGGCCGTCGTCCCGAAGAAGTGCGCGACCGCATTCCCTTTGACTACCTCACTCCTCTTTTCCCGAACGAGAAATTCAATATCACAGGACACAAAGGCTGCACTATCTCAACCCGTATCATGGACCTCTTCGCCCCTATCGGCAAAGGTCAGCGTGGCTTGATTGTGGCCCAACCTAAGACGGGTAAGACTGTCTTATTAAAAGAGGTGGCCAACGCCATTGCGGCCAACCATCCTGAGGTCTACCTCATCATCCTTCTTATCGACGAACGTCCCGAGGAAGTCACCGACATGCAACGCAGCGTAAACGCCGAGGTCATCGCATCCACATTTGACGAGCCTGCCTCCAAACATGTGCAGATTGCTAACATCGTGCTGGAGAAGGCCAAGCGTCTCACTGAATGCGGTCACGATGTAGTCATCCTTTTGGATTCTATCACTCGTCTTGCCCGCGCCTACAACACCGTTTCGCCCGCATCAGGCAAGGTGCTCACCGGTGGTGTGGAAGCCAATGCTTTGCAGAAACCGAAGCGTTTCTTCGGCGCCGCACGTAAGATTGAAAACGGGGGCTCACTGACCATTTTGGCCACCGCCCTCATTGACACAGGCTCCAAGATGGACGAAGTCATCTTCGAAGAATTCAAGGGCACAGGCAACATGGAATTGCAACTTGACCGCCGTTTGTCGAACAAGCGCATCTTCCCGTCCATCGACATCGTTGCTTCGGGCACACGCCGCGACGATCTGTTGGTCGACGAACGTACGCTGGCTCGCGTTTGGGCACTACGCAACCACTTCGCCGACATGACGCCGCTTGAGGCCATGGAGTTCCTGAAAGACCGCGTTGCCAAGACGATCAACAATGAAGAATTCCTAATGAGTTTGGATAAATAATTCTATAAATGAAGAAATGGTGCACGGCTTCGCTGCACCATTTTTTCTTTTAATACAAATCCATGAAAAAAGTACTTGTTTTCCTAACAGTGATTCTCTTTTCAATGCCAATGCGGGCACAAAATCTCACCCTTTTGGACAGCATAAAGAGTGCCAATACCAATATCACCACCGTTGAGGCTAACATACACAACCACACTCAGAAAACCGACAAGACCATCGAAAAGGACGGGGCTTTTTATTATAGCTTCTCCGACAAGTTCTCTGCCATCTTTGAAAACGACAGTTACATGATTGTCAATGACAACCATATCAAGGTGGACATCGGCATCTTCCATGGCACTTTCAGGATGTGGAATGGCCCCATCCGCTCGTTGACCCGTGCCTTTCTCTATGCACTACAAGGTCGTTGCGAAGACTTGGCCGAAGAAAACAATTTCACCCTACAAACAGAATCGGACGAGCATTTCCACATTGTCTACTTCACCACGAAAAAGAAATTACTGATAGGCATCGGCCTTAAGCAAGCCATTTTCCGATACGATAGGGAAAGCCTGCTTCTCAAGGAAATCGTGTTGATTGACTACAAAGATTCTATCGATACCTTTACCCTTGAAAACGAGAAATATAACACCAAAATCGAGGATAGCACTTTCGACATTTAATCGTACAAGGCCTTCAAATCATCGGTCGTCAGACCGTTGAAGTCGCCAGAACTCATGAAAGCGCCAATGACATTATGTCGTTGGCCTTTTTCTAATAAGGCGACCAGCTCCGCCTTGTTATGCACGACCTTCAAGTCAGTACGACCAAAGCCTTCAACGATACGCGAATCAGGCATGAGTTCCAGCTTTTTGATGGCCACGGCATGTGGGTCGTAGAAGACAATCGCCGTGTCAGCCAGTTTCAAGGCATCGCGATAATGGTCGATGAAAACTTCACAAAGGCTACTATAGGTGTGCAACTCAAAGACTGCAATCAAATGTTTCTCAGGGAACTGTTCGCGCAAGGCCTTCACGCTGGCATTCACCTTTGAAGGTGCGTGGGCAAAATCGCGGAAGACGAAGTTGTCGCCATTGTCGAACAACAGTTCCAAGCGTCGGGCTGCACCTTTGAAAGACGCAATGGCCTCATAGAATTGCACATCGGTCACGCCGAGTTGTTGGCAGACCAAACGTGCCGCATTGATATTCTTCATGTTATGGCTGCCAAAGATGCCCACTTCCCTTCTACTGCCGTCAGGCAAGAGCAAGGTCGTCTTGATGCCATTGCTCTCAAAGGGATGCACGCCATAGCCGAAGGTACGGCACTGTGCGCCTTGGGCAATCTTTTCGGCCTCAACATCGGTTTGGTCGTAAATCAAGCAACCACCTGGCTCAATGGTGCGGACAAAAATGCGGAATTGTTCGAGATAGTTGTCAAATGTCGGGAAGACATTGACATGATCCCAGCCGATGCCACTAATCACCGCAACATGAGGATGATAGTGATGGAACTTCGGTACGCGGTCAATGGGCGAAGTGAGGTATTCGTCGCCTTCCATCACCATATATTTCGCTGTCTCGCTGAGGCGTACCATCACATCGAAGCCTTCCAACTGCGCCCCGACCATGAAATCAGTCTCGATGCCGACATGCTTAAGCACATGAAGAATCATGGAGGTGATGGTCGTCTTGCCATGGCTACCGCCGACAACGATACGCGTCTTGTCCTTGCCCTGCTCGTAGAGGTATTCGGGATAGGAATACACCTTCAGACCCAATTCTTGGGCACGGACAAGTTCAGGGTTGTCGATACGGGCGTGCATGCCGAGGATGACGGCATCATATGACTTATCCAGTTTCTCGGGATACCAGCCCCATTGCGGAGGCAGGATGCCTTCTTTGGCTAAGCGTGACTTGGAAGGTTCGAAGATCTCATCATCCGAACCCGTGACTTCATAACCCTTGCGGTGCAAGGCAATGGCGAGGTTGTGCATGGCACTCCCGCCTATGGCAATAAAGTGGACTTTTTTCATAGTGATAAAACAAAGAAGGGTAAGCTACTCATATCGCACCGCTACAACCTCCTACCCTTGCTACATTCCTGTCCTGGGGGATTTCAGAGGGAGCTGGTCGTATAAGACTTACCCGATGCAAAAGTACGGACTTTTCTTGGATTGGCAAGCAAAAATCGAAAAATTTTACTCGTGCCCGTAGCTCGACCCATCAAAGCAATGCGTGCAGAGGTCGCACTTGGGCAGGCCAATGGCACGTACAACGCTCTCCAAGGTATTGAATTTCAAAGAATCCACACCGACATGTTTGCGTAGCATCTCCACGAGGTTGGCATATTCCTGGCTTGTCGGGTCACAGTATTTTTCTATTTTACGGTTGTCGTCACCTTCCATCTCTTCGATGCAACGACGGGTAATAAGCTCCATGATGTTCTTGGAAGCAGAGAAATTGAGGAAAGGACAACCGAAAAGTAATGGCGGACAACTGATGCGCACATGCACCTCCTTGGCACCATAGTCGTAGAGCATCTTTACGTTGTCACGCAGCTGGGTGCCACGCACGATGCTGTCGTCGCAAAAGGCCACTTTCTTGCCTTCGAGCAAGGCTCGGTTGGGAATCAGCTTCATCTTGGCCACATGCTCGCGCTGGCTCTGGTTGACAGGCATGAAGCTGCGTGACCAGGTGGGGGTGTATTTCACCACGCCACGCAAATAGGGAACCTTACGCACATTGGAATAACCCAACGCCATTCCAATACCGGAATCAGGAATGGCAGAGACATAGTCGAGATCGAAGTAGTCTTGCTTGCCCATCTCGCGACCTTCGTTATAACGAGCCTCTTCCACGTTAATACCCTCATAGTCAGCAGCTGGATAACCATAATAAATCCACAGGAAAGAGCACACCTGCTTCTTTGGGCTTGGTGGCAAAAGCTGCTGAATACCATCGAGTGTTACCTTGACAATCTCACCAGGACCAACATTGTAGCAAGTCGCATAATCGAGATTGATGAAACTATGGCTTTCGGAGGCTACCACATAACCTTCCTCACTCTTTCCAACAATAATAGGTGTGCGTCCGTAATAGTCGCGGGCGGCGATGATGCCGTCAGCAGTCATGATAATCATGGAGCACGAGCCTTTCACCTTATTATATACGTTTTGGATACCATCGACGAAGTCCTCTCCTTGTGTGATAAGCAGGGCCATCAGTTCTGTGGGGTTAGTGGCACCCGAGCTCAGCTCTGCAAAATGCTGACGTTGATCCAAACAATGCTCGACCAACTCGTCCAAATTGTTGATTTTTGCTACTGTAGCAATAGCAAACTTACCTAAATGCGAGTTGACCACAATGGGTTGAGCATCCGTATCGCTGATGACACCGATACCAATATTGCCTACAAACTTACCTAACTCATCGCAAAATTTCGTGCGAAAATAGGAGTTTTCAATATCGTGAATCGAACGGTGAAACAATTCGCCGTCGTAGGTTACCATACCCGCACGCTTGGTGCCAAGATGTGAATGATAATCAATACCATAGAATAAATCCTTCACGCAAGGATGTTTGGAAACAGTGCCAAAAAAACCGCCCATAGTGTTTTCAATTTAGGTGATAAAACAAAAAACATCTGCGGGAACTACCCCGTAGATGGACTGCAAAAATACAGAATTTCACCTTGGTTCCGTAACATTTTTGTATTTTTGCGCGTTTTTTTTCATAAATCTATGATACTCAAACTCTACCCTACCGATCCCAACCCGCGCTATGTCAAGATGATCTTGGAATGCTTGGCCGACGGCGGTACCATCATCTTCCCTACCGACACCTTGTACGGTTTGGGAGGTTGCATCAACAACCCGCGTACCTTCGAACGCATCTGCCAAATCAAAGGCATCAAGAAGGAGAAGGCCAACTTCTCGTTTATCTTCCACGACCTCAGCATGTTGAGTGAGTTCACCAAGCCCATCAATAACGACGTGTTCAAGATGATGAAGCGCAATTTGCCAGGGCCTTTCACCTTCATTTTGGAAGCCAACAACAACATTCCACGCATCTTCCAGAGCAAGAAGAAGACCATCGGCATCCGCATCCCCGACCAACCAATCATAACGAACATCGTGAAGGAGTTCGGGAGTCCTATCATGACCACCTCTTTGGCCGACGAAGAAGACGAAATCAACCCTTACCTCACCGACCCTGAAGAGATTCACGACCGTTACAAGGACTTGGTAGACATCGTCATCGACGGTGGTGCGGGCGAGAACGAAGAAAGTACCGTTGTGGATTGCACTGATAATGATATAGTTATCATTCGTCAAGGCAAGGGATTGTTGGACGAATGAAAAAAAATTGGCTGAAAAAGTCAGGGATAACGAAAAAAGCTGTACTTTTGCACCCGCAAAAAGCAAGGATGACTCGGTAGCTCAGCAGGTAGAGCACAACACTTTTAATGTTGGGGTCCTGGGTTCGAGCCCCAGCCGGGTCACGAAATTCAAAAATAGACCTAATTGATTTCCAATCAGTTAGGTCTTTTTCATACCCCAAAAATGGCCTGCCGTGTCAACCGCGTGTCAATCGTTGTCTTTATAAAACGCAATCAGCTCCTCCATGGTAGCGAAAGGTTTCTCGTCGAGGTCCACCCAGACTCCATCATTGAGGCGCTGCATCTTCCAACCTGTCACCGCACCGTCGACCATCACAGGCACGACGCGTCTGTCCATTCCAAGATTGAAGCCCTCTCCTATCAGACCTTCATACGCCTTATTCATCTTATCGACGATGCCACTTAGGCTACCTTTTATCTTGTTATTCGGCATAGGGTGGATTGTGTTTTATGCTGCAAAAATACACAAAATAATGTGAAAACCAAAAACAAACGGAAATCATATACAGCTGCCATGATAGGACAACCCTACAATCTATATTAGCTACCACGGTGTGACAGCCCAACAATCCAAAACTTTTAACTACACTAAACCTTATGCCATCAATTCTAAACTATTTTCATTATCTTTGCCGACCAAACGAGAAACCCATGATTGACCTATTGAAAGACCTCAACGAGCCTCAAAGAGAGGCCGTTACCACTATAGAAGGCCCCGTGATGGTGATTGCCGGTGCCGGCTCGGGCAAGACCCGTGCCCTCACCTACCGCGTCGCCTACATGATCCAAGAGGGCATCGACCCCTTCAGCATCATGGCCCTCACCTTCACCAACAAGGCCGCCCGCGAGATGAAAGAACGCATCATGCAACTCGTCAACGCGAGTGACGCCCGCAATGTGTGGATGGGCACCTTCCACTCCATCTTTGCAAGGATTTTGCGCATCGAGGCTGAAAAGATTGGTTTCACGAGCAATTTTTCGATTTACGATACTGATGACTCGAAGGCTCTCATCACGCAGATACTCAAAGACTTGAGCCTCGACACCAAGGTCTACCCCGCCAAGCAAGTGCTGTCGCGTATCTCAGCGGCCAAGTCGAGCCTTTACTCTCCAGAAGACTACGCCAACGACCCGGAGATTCAAGAAACCGACCGCAAGTCGAACAAGCCGCTCATCGCACAGCTGTTCAAGCTCTACAACGAGCGCCTGCACCGCGCCAACGCCATGGATTTCGATGACATCCTTTATTTCACCAACGTCCTTCTGCGCGACAACCCTGACGTGCTCTACAAATACCAAAACCATTTCAAGTTCATCCTCGTCGACGAGTACCAGGACACCAACTACGCCCAATACCTCATCGTAAAGCGTATCGCGGCACTGTTTGAGAACATTTGCGTGGTGGGCGACGACGCACAAAGCATCTATGCCTTCCGTGGTGCCAACATCCAGAATATCCTCAACTTCAAGAATGATTATCCTGATTATAAGTTAATTAGGCTGGAACAAAATTACCGTTCCACCCAGAACATCGTCAACGCTTCGAACGCTGTCATTGCACACAACAAAGACCAAATCAAGAAAAAGGTGTGGAGCGACAAGGAGAAAGGCGAACTCATTGGCCTCATCCACGCCAACAGCGACACCGAGGAAGGCACCTTGGTGGCCAATAGCATCTTCGGCTACAAGATGAGCCGCCACTTAGCCAACAAAGACTTCGCCATCCTCTACCGCACCAACGCCCAGAGCCGTTCGATGGAAGAGGCACTGCGCAAGCAGAACATACCTTATAAAATATATGGTGGTCTCTCGTTTTACGACCGCAAGGAAATCAAGGACCTGCTGGCCTATTTCCGCGTCGTCATCAATCCCGAGGACGAACAGGCGCTTTTGCGCATCATCAACTACCCTGCCCGTGGCATCGGCAAGACCAGCATCGAGCGTATGATGGTCGTCGCCAACGAACAGCGCTTGAGCATCTGGAAATGCATGGAGAACAACGTGTTTCCGCAAGACTTCAACATGGGCACGGTCAACAAGTTCCGCGACTTCATGGTGATGATCAAGAGCTTCCAGTCACTGCAAGAAAAGATGAATGCCTTCGAATTGGCCAAACACATCACCAATACCATAGGACTCATCAAAGTGCTGAAGGAAGACGACACACCAGAGGGCGTCTCGAGGGTCGAAAATGTGGAGGAATTGCTCAATGCCATCATGGAATTCAGCGACCGACAAGTGGATGAGACCACAGGCGAAACTGCCCGCGTCGACTTGGTGCAGTTCATGGAAGACGTGGCTTTACTCACTGACAGCGAGATGAAGAAAGACGACCCCGAGGAGGACTTCGTCAGCCTGATGACTGTACACTCAGCCAAGGGCTTGGAGTTCCCTTATGTCTATGTCGTGGGCATGGAAGAGAACCTCTTCCCTGGCATCCTCAGCCTCAGCACAAGAGAAGAGCTGGAAGAGGAACGCCGTCTGTTCTACGTGGCCATCACCCGCGCCATGACCAAGCTCACCTTGAGCTATGCCGAGCAACGCTACCGTTACGGCAACCTCACCCTCAGCGAGCGTTCGCGCTTCGTCGATGAAATTGACGCTAATCTCATCGAACAGACACAAAAAGCTTCATTTAAAGGCACTTCGCCAACGAGTGAAAGGTCCTTCGGACGCTTCAGCGAACACGGCTTCCGCAAGTTAGAGAGCACACCATCGATGACAAGGCCAAGTTACAGCCAGCCCACTGTACCACAAAACTTTGAACCGTCCAACCCTGACCTCTTGCAGGAAGGCATGAGGGTGATGCATCAGAAGTTCGGTGCTGGCACTATTTTAAGCATTGATGGCGCTGGAGCGAATAAGAAGGCCTCAGTGCATTTTGACACTGCCGGTGTAAAGATGCTCATGTTAAAGTTCGCACGTTTGGCGATAATCAAATAAAAATTCATACTTTTGCACTAAAATTGTAATACAATGGACAGAATTGGATTAACCTATAATACAGAAAAAGAGCAAATTGTCATCTCGGAATATGGCCGTTGCATACAAGAAATGATCAAGAAGTTGCCAGAGATTGAAGACCGCGAACAGCGCACCGAGGCCGCCAAATACATCATCAGCGTGATGGTGCAGATGAACCCGAGCATCAAGCAGTCGAGCGACTATGAACACAAGCTTTGGGACCATCTCTATATGATTTCAGGCTACCAACTCGATGTGGACAGCCCTTACGCTCCGCCCGTCCCAATGGAAAAACAAAGAAAACCTCAACATATTGGTTATCAGAATAACGACATCAAATACGGACACTATGGCCAATACCTCATCAAGATGATTGAGGCAGCCTCGCGAGAGGAGAACGACGAGATTCGTGAAGCCCTCGCGTATTCTTTAGCCAGTCAGATGAAACGTAACTATCTGGATTGGAACAAGAGTGTCGTTAACGACCAAGTTATCATCGACGATCTGAAAAAAATCAGTGGCGGACGCCTCGTCATCGCCGACGAGTCGAAGCTGAACAACAACGGCGACATGACTGTAAAAGGCCAGCCTCAAGCCAAACAACAGCAGCAGCAACAGCAAGGCAGGAAGAAAAAGAAAAAAGTGCCAAACCTGAAGGCCAACATGAACAACCCCAATAATCCAGCGTATAAGAAACGTATGCAGGAACTTGGGAAACTTTAATTACAAATGATGAATGCAGAATGTAGAATGCAGAATTACTCGTGCATTCCTAATTCAGCATTCTTAATTCTACATTCTTAATTCTGAAAAAAATGGCATCACTGAAAATCAAAGGCGGCTGCAAGCTGCAAGGCGAAATCATCCCGCAAGGTGCAAAGAACGAGGCCATGCAGATTCTTTGTGCCTGCCTGCTTACCGAGGAAAAAGTCACCATCCACAACCTGCCCGACATCCTCGACATCAACAACTTGATTGCTCTGTTGGAAGGCATGGGCGTTACAGTGGAGCGACCTACTAGACATGACATTGTATTACAAGCCAAGTCCATAAACTTCAACTACTTCCACCTGAGTGCCTACCAAAAAACCGCCTCAAAGCTTAGAGGTAGCGTTATGATGACCGGCCCGATGTTGGCACGCTTCGGCAAGGCCTACATGCCCAAGCCGGGTGGCGATAAAATCGGTCGACGCAGATTGGACACACATGTCATTGGTCTCCAGAAACTCGGCGCCATCTTTGATTTCAACTCATATGAAGTCGAGGTGCAACGCGGCGAACTAAAAGGCTGCTACATGCTCCTTGACGAGGCCTCCGTAACCGGTACGGCCAATATCGTCATGGCGGCAGTATTGGCCCAAGGCACCACCACCATCTTCAACGCTGCCTGTGAGCCTTATCTCGTGCAACTCTGCACCATGCTCAACAGCATGGGTGCCGATATCAAGGGCGTTGGTTCCAACCTCTTGACTATCAATGGCGTAAGCCGATTGCATGGCACGGAACACACGCTGCTTGCCGACATGATTGAGGTGGGCAGCTTCATCGGTATGGCCGCAATGACGGGTTCTGAAATCACCATTAAAAACGCTGGCATTGCTCAATTAGGCATCATTCCCGACGTATTTCGCCGACTTGGCATACAAATGGAATACCATGGCGACGACATCTTCATTCCTGCCCAAGACCATTATGAGGTGCAGACTTTTATGGACGGCAGCATCCTCACCGTGGCCGATGCGCCCTGGCCAGGCTTCACGCCCGACCTCATTAGTATCGTACTCGTAGTAGCCACACAAGCCAAAGGCACTGTGCTCATCCACCAGAAGATGTTTGAGAGCCGATTGTTCTTCGTCGACAAACTCATTGACATGGGTGCACAAATCATCCTCTGCGACCCGCACCGCGCCAATGTCATCGGCCTTGACCATGCCCATGCTCTGCGTGGCATCCGCATGGCCTCCCCCGATATCCGCGCTGGTGTAGCCCTACTTATAGCCGCCCTCTCTGCCGATGGCTACAGCATCATCGACAACAGCGACCAGATCGAACGTGGCTACCAATATATCGACAAGCGCGTCAATGCCCTCAGCCTTGATGGTCCAGTCATCGAACGCCTTTAAGCCCTATCCTTCCCATCTGCCATTTTGTCAAAGTACACCCTTTGGCAAAAGATTTGATATGCCTTAGCGCAAAATAGAAAATAATAATAAACACACATATCATGACAGAAAACGAAAACGTTAAGAATCAAGACGATGCCTTGAAAGACACCGTCAATCCCAACATGGAGAACAAGCAAGAGCCCATCAAAGAGCAATCCACCGATGAGAAAAAGGAAGAATCCGCTGACAAGGTTTCGGACAAAAAGTCAAAACGGTTCAAGATTCGTCATGCCCAAGAGAAGGCCTTGGAGGAAGAAAAAGCCAAGTATGCCGAACTGAACGACAAATATTTACGCCTATTCTCGGAGTTCGACAACTTCCGCAAGCGCACTGCAAAGGAAAAACTTGACCTGACCGTCACAGCTTCCGAAAACGTCATCAAAGAGATCTTGCCCGTACTTGATGACTTTGAACGTGCTCTGCAAAACATGGAAAAGAACGGCAATGAGGCCGACTTACAAGGCGTTACCTTGATTTTCAACAAATTGAAAGACACTTTGAAGAAGAAAGGCTTGGAGGAAATCGAGGCAATGGGGGTCGAATTCAACACCGACGAACATGAAGCCTTGACGATGATTCCTGCTCCTGAAGAGGATAAGAAGGGCAAGGTCTTAGACGTCATACAAAAAGGCTACAAGCTGAACGGCAAGGTGATACGGTTTGCACGTGTCGTTGTCGGTAACTAAGAAAGGAAACAAGAATGGCAGAAAAAAGAGATTACTATGAGGTGTTAGGGGTCAACAAGAACTCCACGCCTGACGAGATAAAGAGCGCCTACCGTAAGGCTGCCTTAAAATGGCATCCGGACAAGTGGGTGAACGGCACCGACGCCGAGAAGAAGACCGCCGAGGAAAACTTCAAGGAAGCCTCGGAGGCATATTCCGTGCTGAGTGACGAGAACAAGAAGGCGCGTTACGACCGCTACGGTTTTGCTGGCATGGATGGTGGTTCAGCCAGCGGTGGCAGCGGATTCGGTGGATTCGGCGACTTCGACCTGAACGACATCCTGAACAGCGTGTTCGGTCGTGGTTTCGACTTTGGTGGCGGCGGCTTCAGTGGCTTCAGCAGCTTCGGAGGCGGCGGCAGCCGTGGCGGCACCATGAAGCAACGCGGTTCCAACCTCCGCGTGAAGGTAAAACTCAACTTGCAGGAAATCGCTCACGGCACGAAGAAGAAAATCAAGGTGAACAAATATGTGGCTTGCTCACATTGCCATGGTAGCGGCTCTGAAGATGGTTCGACAGAAACCTGTCCCACCTGCCACGGTCGCGGTCAAGTGGTGCAGACCGTCAACAGCTTCTTCGGACAAATGCAGACCGCTTCGGTGTGTCCTACCTGCAACGGACGCGGCACCATCATCAAGAAGAAATGTACACATTGCGGTGGCGAAGGCATCATGAAAGGTGATGAAATCATTGAGATTGACATCCCTGCCGGCGTGGGTGAAGGCATGCAGCTCACCGTGCGTGGCAAAGGCAATGCCGGCCCGCACAACGGCATCAATGGCGACCTGCTCGTCCTCATTGAGGAAGAAGCCCATCCCGAGTTTGAGCGCGATGAGAGCACGTTGATCTACAACCTGTTCATCACCATACCTGAGGCCATCATGGGCACGCAAGCCGAAGTACCCACCGTAGACGGCAAGGTACGTGTAAAAATCGCTCCTGGCACACAGAGTGGTAAGGTACTGAGGCTAAGAGGCAAAGGCTTGCCCATCCTCAACGGTTATGGTAACGGCGACATGCTCGTCAACGTGAATGTTTGGATTCCGAAGAAGTTCAACAAAAAGGAAGAGGAACTGTTGCAGCAACTCGCCCAATCAGAGAACTTCAAGCCTAATCCAACCGCTGAAGAAAGGAGTTTTTTCAGTAAGATTAAGGATTACTTTAACTAAAATGCGGAATTATAAATGCTGAATGCTGAATGAGAGCGAAGCCTATCTTCGATTTGCGTCATTCCGCATTCCGCATTAACTAGATGAATCTGCGATTTCCGCATTCTTAATTACCAATATGACTAAAATATCCGTCAACGAGGTCACAAAACGTTATGCCGACCATGTCGCTTTAGACCGTATTTGCATTGACATTCCAGAGCACTGCATTTACGGCCTTTTGGGTCCCAATGGTGCGGGCAAAACCACCCTTATACGCATCCTCAACCAAATCACCGCCCCCGACACAGGTGAAGTGCTAATTAGTGGCGAAAAGCTCAACCAAAAGCACATTGCACGCATCGGATACCTGCCCGAGGAACGAGGCCTTTACAAAAAAATGAAAGTCGGTGAACAAGCCATCTATCTTGCCGAACTGAAAGGCATAAAAAAAGCCGATGCCCAGAAAAGGCTTAAGGAATGGTTCGACAAGTTTGAAATCGGCAGTTGGTGGGACAAGAAAGTCGAAGAACTCAGCAAAGGCATGCAACAAAAAGTTCAGTTCATCACCACCATTATCCACGAGCCTGACATTCTCATCTTCGACGAGCCTTTCAGCGGTTTCGATCCCATCAATGCCAACCTGCTGAAGGAATCCATCCTCGGTTTGCGCGACAAAGGTGCAACCATACTCCTCTCCACCCACAACATGGCCTCCGTCGAGGAACTTTGCGACAGCATCACCTTAATTAATAAAGGTAGGAGCATCTTGCAAGGCAAAGTCGGCGACATCAAGCGACAACACGACACCCACAAAAGAGAAATCATCCTCCGCACTGATGATTTTCAGCCGATTTATGCCTTAGGCGACACCTATAATAATATAAAGGTGGAACCTACCGAGGTTGAAAATGAGATGAAGCTGACTACCTTCAGCGAATCGCCTAACGAACTATTGACCCAGCTGCTCCAAATCGGGCAACTAGTTTCCTACAAGGAAGTGCTACCCTCGATGAACGACATCTTCATCCAAGAAGTTCAATCTCAAAACCAAGCCTCATGAACAAGATCGGACTTATCATCAAGCGCGAATACCTGACTCGCGTGCGCAAACGCAGCTTCCTCATCATGACCTTCCTCGGCCCCATCCTCATGGCTGCCATCTATATTATCCCCATTATGCTTGCGCTCAACTCACATGAGGAACATTTGCGCATTGCAGTGGTTGACGAAAGTCAATGGTTCGAGGACCGCTTCAACAACACCAAAGAGCACACCTTCATCCCTATGCTAGGCCAACCAATTGACTCCGTAAAGGAGATGGTGAAAAACGGCGTGTTCGACATGGCACTTTATGTGCCGCCCACCCAGCTCAACATCCCGTCGAATGCGGTGGTTTATAGCATTCGACAAGTGCCCATGGAAGTGGAGACCTACATCAGCAGCGTGATGGAGAAAGAAATCGAAGACCAAAAGTTGATGGCCCAAGGTGTTGACCCTGAGATTGTCAGCGCGGTCAAGACCAATGTCAACCTATCCGTCATGCGGATGGACGAAAAAGGCAATGAGAAAGAGACCTTCACCAAGGTGCAATTCACTCTCGGCATATTATTGGCCATGTTGGTCTATATGTTCATCATTTTCTTCGGAGGTCAAGTGATGCAAGGCGTGTCGGAAGAAAAAACCAGCCGCATCATCGAGGTCATCATCAGTTCGGTGAAGCCGTTCCAACTCATGATGGGCAAAATCATTGGCGTTTCACTGGTGGCCCTCACACAGTTCGTGATGTGGATTCTATTAACGATTGTTCTCTACGTTGGATTCAGTGCTTTCATTGGCATCAGCAATCCTGAGATGATTTCTTCGGGCACTGTGATGAGCCAAGAAATCACCTCCAACGACATCATGAGTAACGAAAGCGTGCAGAGCATCCTGCAAATTGTTCATTCCATCGATTTCGGCACCATCATCACCACCTTCCTGATTTTCTTCGTGATGGGCTATTTGTTGTATGCTACCCTTTATGCCGCCATTGGATCTTTGGTTGACAACAACACAGATGCGCAGCAATTCACGTTACCCGTCACCGTACCTTTGATTATTGCAATCATATCATCGTTTTACATCGTCAACAACCCCGACAGCAGTCTGTCCATCTGGCTGTCAATGATACCTTTCACCTCTCCCATCTCCATGATGGTGAGGATTCCATTCGGCGTGCCCATTTGGCAAATCGTGGTTTCGGTGATTCTATTGGCCGGCACCTTCATTCTGATGACCTGGATTGCAGGCAAAATCTACCGCACTGGCATTTTGATGTATGGAAAAAAACTTTCATACAAAGAAATATTTAAATGGTTAAAGTATAAATAATTGTATAACAAATAATTACAACACACTTTTGTATATTATCAAGTAATAAAAAAATTGGCAGAAAAAAGTATTTTTTGGGGATTAAAAAGAAAAATCCTATTTTTGCAGGCTCATAATTGAGTAAAAAGGTTAAAATAGAAAATTTAACAAATTAAAAGTCAAATAATTAAATCAGTTTTACAATGCAAAACAAAGGAGCAATCAGGACGATAGCCATTATCTTCTCGCTCATCTTTCTCTACCAGCTTTCCTTCACCTTGGTGACCAAGCGTGTGGAAAAGAAAGCGGAGAAGTTTGCAGAAGCCGAGGCTACCAAACTGGCAAATGGAGACGAGTCACAGTTCAATCTTCTGAGAGACCAGAAGGAAACGTATTATCTTGACTCGGTTAGCAACGTGAATGTGTACAACTTGGGTGTCAAGAAGTTCACCTATCGCGATGCAAAAGAAAGAGAAATCAACTTAGGTTTGGACTTGAAGGGCGGTATGAACGTCACCCTTGAAGTCTCAGTGAAAGACATCGTTAAAGCCTTGTCGGGCGACTCGCAGGACCCCACCTTCCTGAAAGCCATGGAATTGGCTACCAAGAGACAGGAAGAGAGCAAGGGCGATTTTGTCACCTTGTTCGGTGAGGCTTTCAAGGAGGTTGATCCCAATGCCAGCCTTGTCTCCATCTTCTTATATGAGTTCAAGGACAAAGGCATCAACATCAACTCAAGCAACGACGATGTGCTGAAGGTTTTGAAGAGCGAGAGCGATGGTGCCATCGACCGTTCCTATCAGATCTTGGGTACCCGTATCGACCGTTTCGGCGTGGCCCAACCCAACATCCAAAAGATGGAAAACTCAGGTCGTATCCTCGTCGAACTGCCTGGTATCAAGGATCCAGAGCGTGTACGTAAGCTCCTCCAAGGTACTGCACAACTCGAATTCTGGGAGACCTACAATTTCTCCGAGATCCAACAGTTCTTCACTGAGGCCGATGCCAAACTGGCCCAGACCAGAAAGGCTCAGAGCAATTTGGAAGAAGAAACTCCTGCAACTGTTGCCGACACCATCGTTGAGGCCGGTGAAGTTATTGCCGAGGAAGGCACTGTAGCCGATAGCACAGTCAGTGGCGACCTGATGGACCAACTTGCCGAAAACAAGAGCGAAGAGCAAGCTGCTGAAGATGAGAGCTTGGATCAAATGGCCCAGGACCATCCTCTGTTTGCCAAGTTGCAGCCCATCAATGGTGGCTCTGCCCGCGTGGGTATCGCTCAAGTGAAAGACACCGCTGCCATCAATAAGATGCTGGCTGAGACCAAGAGCATCTTCCCGCGCCAACTCAAATTGGCTTGGACAGTGAAACCTGAGACATTCCCTGGTGAAAACGGTGAAAGCATTGAAGTGCTCGACCTCGTGGCCCTGAAGATGTCGCGCGACAACAAGTGCGCCCTTGGTGGTGAAGTCATCACCGATGCCCGTCAAGACTACGGTCAAGGCAACCAAGTGGAAGTGACCATCCAAATGAACCCCGAAGGTGCCAAGGCCTGGAAACGCTTGACTGGCGAAAACGTCGGCAAACAGATTGCCATCGTTCTTGACGATTACGTCTACTCCTACCCCGTCGTCAACGGTGAAATCCCGAACGGCCGCTCGTCCATCAGCGGTGGCGGTATGACCATCGAAGAGGCTCAAGACTTGGCCAACATCCTGAAGGCCGGTAAGCTGCCTGCACCCGCTAGAATTCTGGAAGAACAAGTAGTTGGTCCTTCACTCGGTAAGGAAGCCGTACAAAAAGGTATGTGGTCTATGGTGTTCGCCTTCATCCTGGTGCTGGTCTACATGGTGTTCTTCTACAAGAAGGCCGGTTTTGTTGCCGATATCGCCTTGTTGGTCAACGTATTCTTCCTGTTCGGTGTGCTGGCATGCCTCGGCTCAGTGCTGACCCTGCCTGGTATTGCAGGTATCGTATTGACCTTGGGTATGGCTGTTGACTCTAACGTGATTATCTTCGAGCGTATCAAGGAAGAAATCAAGGCTGGCAAGGGCATCAGACTCGCTATCTCAGATGGTTACAAGAACGCTTATTCCGCCATTATCGACGGTAACGTCACCACCTTGATTACCGGTATCATTCTGATTATCTTGGGTACAGGTCCCGTCCACAGCTTCGCCGTCACCCTCTGCATCGGTATCCTGACCTCTTTAGCCACATCAATCTTTATTTCTAGATTGATTTTCGAACGTATGCTCGACAAAGACAGAGAAATCAGTTTCTCGACAAATCTGACACGCAACTTCTTGCAAGACAAGCATTACGACTTTATCGGAATGCGCAAGACCTTCTTCATCATCTGCATCTGCTTCTTGGTAGTCAGCTTGGGTTCACTTGCCATCCGCGGTTTGAACCTCGGTATTGATTTCAAGGGTGGTCGTAACTACGTCGTCCAATTTGACGATCCCAGCATCAAGGTTGAACAGGTGCGTGACGCTTTAACCACGGTCAATTTCGACAAGAATGCCATTCATACAGCTCTCGCCATGAGAGAGGACCAAGAAGTTGACGATTGGTCAGCTCCTGAAGTGAAGACCTATGGTACTAACGGACAGGTGAAGATTACAACCAAGTTCTTAATCAACAACGACAGTCCCGCTGTTGACTCCGTCATCCAAACCATCCTTTATGATGGCCTGAAGGGTCTTTACAACAACAACCTCAGCATGACTCAATTCTCTTCGGAAGATGAGACTGTGGGCATCCTGAGTACGCAGAAAGTCGGTGCCACCATCGCCAGCGACGTCACGCGTAAGTCTATCTGGGCTATCATCGTGGCTTTGGCTCTGATGTTTGTCTACATTGCCATCCGATTCAAGAAGTGGCAGTATGGTGTGGCCTCCATCTTGGCTTTGACGCAAGACACCCTCATCGTGTTAGGTATGTACTCCTTATTCTACAACGTGCTGCCCTTCACCATGGAAGTTGACCAGAGCTTCATCGCCGCTGTATTGACAGTTATCGGTTACTCCATCAACGCTACTGTGGTTATCTTCGACCGTATCCGTGAGAATGTCGGATTACATCCAAAGTCCTCATGGAAGATGAACATGAACAATGCTGTGAACAGCACGTTGACCCGTTCGTTCAACACATCAGGTTCGACCTTGGTTGTGTTGCTCGCCATCTTCATCTTCGGCGGCGACACCATCCGTGGCTTCATCTTCGCCCTGTTGGTCGGTGTGTTGGCTGGTACCTTCTCTTCAGTGTTCCTGTCCTCGCCTTTCGCCTATGTTTTGATGAAGGGCAACAAGAAAGACCAGGAAATCGAAGATAATCCCAAGAAGAAATGATAAAACATCATAATTAACCTTCTAAACTGCTTGCAAAGAAATCCCGCTGGAAACGGCGGGATTTTTTTGTTTTTTCCTTTGTCTTTTTCTGCTTTTCTCTTATTTTTGCTCTGTATAATTTCTGAACAAAATGACCCAACAGACAACCATAAAACTCTTTGATGAGAAAAAAGTCCGCATCGCTTGGGATGAGGAACAGGAAAAGTATTATTTCGCAGTAGTGGATATAGTGCAAGTATTAACCGATAGTGCCGACTATCAAACAGCACGAAAATATTGGAAAGTGCTGAAAGGTAGACTGATAAAAGAGGGTAAAGAAACGGTAACAAATTGTTACCAGTTGAAATTGCCCGCAGCCGACGGCAAGCAACGCATGACCGACGTGGCTGATTTAGAGCAGATTTTCCGTCTCATCCAATCTATCCCGTCCAAAAAAGCCGAGCCTGTGAAACGATGGCTTGCTGAGGTGGGTGCCCAACGTGTAGACCAGATGATTGACCCCGAACTGACCTTCCAGATGGCCGTTGAGGACTATTGACGCCAAGGTTATAGCGACCGCTGGATTAATGAACGAATGAGGTCTATAGAAATGCGCAAGGAACTGACCGACGAGTGGTATCGCTCAGACATTCACGAGCCCAAGGACTTCGCCATCCTAACCAACGTGCTCACCAAGGCGTGGAGCGGCATGACCACTGGAGAGTACAAACGATATAAAGGCCTAACCAAAGAGAACCTGCGCGACAATATGACCAATGTGGAGTTGGCTTTGAACACCCTTGCCGAAGTTACCACCACAGAATTGTCCCGTCAACGTAACCAAAAAGGGATGGCGCAAACCAGCAATACCGCGCAAGAAGGTGGCGAAGTGGCTTGCAATGCAAGGGCTGACATAGAAAGCCGACTCGGTCGCTCCGTAGTTTCGCCCGAGCGTGCCTCCGACTACATCAAGCCGATAGAGACACAAGACGCTGATGTACAGATGTTGCCGGATTCGGATGGAGCGGAAAAGGAACAATCCTGATTATTAGAACAAAATCCCGCTGGTGACGGCGGGATTTTTTTGTTGCCATTATTGCTCGCGTTCAGAAATATGCCTATCTTTGCGATTGAAATAAACTGATGAAACGATTATCGTTTGATAATCAAGCAATAAAAATGAAAACCACTTTGCGCATAATGGCATACCGATTATTCGCCTTGTTGCTTTTGGCGCCTTTCTTTGTGCCAAATGTCATCGCGCAAAGCACCTTCGGCACTGATTTTTGGTTGACTTTCATGCCCAATTTGAGGCTGGAACAGGAACATCCAGAAAGAGCCTTGTATCTAAAAATGTCGGCTGAAAGGGCATGTTCGGGCACGGTGACCAATCCTCGCACGAACTGGTCGTCAGAGTTCAATGTCGCTGTAAATCAAATAACCACGCTTGAAATTCCTTTTGAGCAGGCCTACGATGAAGAGGCCTCCGACACCATCCTTGACATAGGCTTGCATGTGGTGGCCACGGATTCCATTTCGTTGTTTGCGTTCAATTTCCGCGAGTATTCGTTGGATGCGTCATGCGTTTTCCCCATCACAGCTTTGGGGGACGACTATATAGTGCAGTGCTATGCACCAAATTCCATCACTGGTGACACCGCCATGCGTTCGGAGTTTTCGGTGTTAGCGTTGGAAGATAACACAATGGTCGAAATACAGTTGACCAGCGACACAAAGGGCGGACATCATGCAGGGAATATCTTTTACATTGTATTGGATGCAGGCCAATGCTATCAAGTTCAATCCGTACCTCTTGGAGAAGTGGATGGTAACCTTTCGGGTACTCGGGTGCGAAGCCTTGAAGGGAAGAAAATTGCTGTATTTGCGGGAGACAGAGGTACTTATATTCCAGATTCGGATCCGTTTTGCGGAGTTGCTGATATGATTTTTGAGCAAATGCTTCCCATAGACACGTGGGGAAAGCGTTTCATCGTGACCAATACGGAGAGGCGGTTTTACGACAGGGTGCGCATTACTGCAGCCAACGACAACTGCCAAGTTTTTGTGGACGGTGTTTTGCAAACAACCATTGATGCCTTTGAAACCTACGAATTTGAAATGCAACCTGAAGCCCCTGCCATATTGCTTGAAACTTCGGAACCTGCGGAGGTGTTCATGTACCTTACCGGTGCATTATACCACCAAAGTGACCCACTAATCGGCGACCCTTCCATGGTGCGCATCAGTCCGTTGGAGCAAACCATTGATTATGTCACTTTTCCCATATTCATCAATGGGCATTGCACATTTCATTATGTGAACATTGTGGTAGCCACCGCATTTGTCCAAAACATGGTGTTGGATGGCCAAAACATCGCTTCCCGTTTCAGTGAGGTGGCGAGTTACCCTGAATATTCTTTTGCCAAGATTCAGTTGGGGTCGGGGGTGCATACTTTGTCGAATCTTTTGGGTGGTTTTGTGGCACATGCCTACGGATTGGGGCAAGGCGAAAGTTATGCGTATTCTTTGGGAACACATTCGCATAGCCTTGTAAGTCAAATTATTGTGAATGATGAAACTGCCGTTGCACATCCTTTGGGCTTCGATATTTGCCTGAACGACGAGCCTGAATTTGATTTGCAGACCAATTTCGATTGCTCCGCCGCTCATTGGGATTTCGGCGATGGGACAACAGCTTCGGGTTTCCCAATATCCCACTCATTCACCGAAGCAGGTAATTATGCTGTTTTGTGTGATGTTTTCAAGGACGAGCAAGGCCAAACCGTATTGGTTTCCACTTTGACGACAGCCATCCACGTTCATCCCAACTACATGAGCGAAGAATATGTCTCGGTTTGCGATGCTTATGAAAACAACGGGATAACCTATACGGAATCAGGTGTTTATGATTTACAAGGCGAAACTTATTATGGCTGTGACAGCATTGTGAGTTTGCACCTCACCGTCAACCAGAGCGATACGACAAAAATTCACGTCGAAGCCTGCGACGCTTACACTTGGTATGGACAAACCTATTCGCAATCTGGTATTTATGAGCATCTTTTGGAAAGTGTCCAAGGTTGCGACAGTTTGTTGTTGCTGGAACTTGAAATGGGGGGAACTTTTAGCACGACAGAAAATGTTGAGGCTTGCAATAGATACACATGGCGCGGTCAAACCTATAATGCTACTGGCGTTTATTCCGATACCGTCCAAAATCCCGATGGTTGTGACAGTCTTTTTGTTCTTCAATTAACCGTAAATTATGATGTTACAAATGACACTATGGCTACAGCTTGCAACGAGTATACTTGGAATGGCCAAACTTACACTGCATCAGGACATTATGAGCAAACACTACAAACCATAACGGGCTGCGACAGCATTGTCAGCCTTGACCTCACCGTTAACCATGCCCTGCAACTTGTTCTTCAAGGTTTGTCGCAAGTGTATGTCTCAACCAATATCATTGATGGCATTTATGAATATAAGGTAACTGATTCAGTGGGTATTACACCTGGCACGCTCATTTGGTCGTGTACCGTTCCCGATTGGGTGGTCATGCCATCGGAAAGTGGTTTCAGCTGCCAACTTTGGGTAACTTCTTTTGGACATGGCATATTGTCGGCAAGAACCGACGAGGACTGTAAGGTCAGTTTCAGCCTCGACATTTTCGCGGAATGGTTCGATGTTGACGAAAACAGAATCTTGAAAATCAGCGTGTTCCCTAATCCCTCCAACGGAAAGTTGCTGATTGAGGGCGTTGATGTTGTTAGCGTGAAGATTTACAATGTCCTTGGCCAATTGGTGGAGACCGTGCGAGGCACAAACGAAATCGATTTGGACACCCTGCCCAATGGAATTTACGCCATTTGCATTTTCTCCGCTGATGGTTTGGTTTCGTGCAAGAAAATTGTAGTGGAATAGATTGGGTTTTGACAGAATTATTGTACTTTTGCCCAATAATAAAAACGCCCTTCCCGCGTTTGCAAAAAGAGAGTTTACACCTATGAAAAGATACCTCCTTATCCTCATGTCGGCCCTGTTCATCTTTATGAGCACTGACCTCTATGCGCAAAGAAGAAACCCTGCCAAAAACGCCGACCTCGCTTTTGGACGCAAGCAATACACAGAGGCAGCCGACCGCTACAAGAAAGCCTACCGCAAAGTGCGCCGCAACAAGGACGAACGCAACCGCATCAGTTTCCAAATGGGTGAGTGCTATCGACTTATCGGCCTAACCAAGCGTGCCGAGCCATACTACAAGCGTCTTCTGAAGACAGAATACCCTAACACACATCCCGAAGTATATCTCTATCTGGCCGAGACTTATAAGATGAATGAAAAGTTCAAAGACGCCATAGAGATGTACGAGATCTATGCTCAAAAAGTTCCTGACGACCCAAGGGGACCGCGTGGCATTGAGACCACACAACTCATTCAGGAATGGATGGAAAACCCATCAAAATATGAGCTCACCGAGCTGAAAAAGGTGAACTCTACGAAAGACTCCGACTTTAGTGCCTGTTGGATCAGCAACAACTACAACGAAATCATCTTCACTTCCACCCGCGACGCTGCCACCGGCAAAGAAAAAGACGGCATCACTGGACAAGAATTTGCCGACTTCTTTACCTCCAAACAAGACCGTAAAGGCGACTGGAGCACTCCTGTCCTTGCTGATGAAAACGAAAACATCAACACCAATGCAAGCGAAGGCACGCCTTTTATGAATTCGAAATACACCAAACTCTACTTCACCCGCTGTCAAAACGGCGCCCACAAGAAAAATGGTTGCCAGATTATGGTGGCAGGCAAGAGTGGTGGTGCCTTCTCGGAGGCCCGTCCCGTGGAGATTGCTGGTGTCGACACCTTGGATATAGTGGGTCACCCTACCCTTTCGAGTGACGAACTCATCCTATATTTCGCCGCCGAACGCAAAGGCGGCTTTGGTGGTAACGACATCTGGGTGGCCATGCGCGAGAATGCCACAGAGCCTTTCAAGCATCCTTTCAACCTTGGTGAACGCATCAACACAGCCGGCAATGAGATGTTCCCATTCTTAAGATACGACACAACCCTGTATTTTGCTTCCGATGGACACGGTGGTATGGGCGGTTTAGACATTTTTGTCACTTCAATGGACACAGCCGGCGAATGGGGCGAACCACGCAACCTGAAATACCCCATCAATTCTGTCGGTGACGACTTTTCCATTATGTTCCACCCCACTGAAGAACGTGGATTCATCTCTTCCAACCGAGGCAACAGTCGTGGCTTGGACAACATCTATTACTTCGAGGAGCCGCCAATTCTGTTTACCTTCTCGGGAACGGTCAAGGATGCAAAAACGAAGCAGTTTGTGAGCAATGCTGCTGTGCGTTTGATTGGCAGCGACGGCTCCAACATCATGACACGTACCAATGACAAGGGCTACTTCAACTTCAGTGACAGCCAAATTAACAAGAACACGACTTACGACATTACTATCGATAAGGACAACTACTTCACGTTGACAGCACAAGAGACAACCATCGGGCTTGAGTTCAGCAAGGACATCGAAAAAGACTACGACATCGAACCTATCCCTCAGGAGCCCATTATGTTACCCGACATCCTCTATGACTTGGGCAAATGGGACCTCAAGCCCCAGTTTGAGGACTCGCTTCAAGGCTTGATTGAAACACTGCAAGTGAATCCGACCATCACCATCGAGTTGGCCTCACATACTGATGCACGCGACACTGACGAGCATAACGACATCCTCTCCCAGAAACGTGCCCAAAGTGTTGTCGACTACCTCATCATTCGCGGTATTGACCCGCTGCGACTCACAGCTAAAGGTTATGGCGAAAGAGTGCCGCGTACCATCCAAAACGACATCACCGTTAAGGGCTATACTTTCAAAGCTGGAACAAGACTCACTGAAGACTTCATCAACAAATTGCCGAATACCGAAGTAAAAGAAGCCGCCCACCAGATGAACCGCCGCACCGAGTTCCGCATCTTGAGCAAGGACTATGTGCCACGTGACCAAATCAACGAAGGCGGCACCGTCAATATCGCCATCAACCCGCAGGAAGACCAAAGCGAGATGTTCACCGTCGACAAGAAAGGTTATTTCAACTTCGTCGCCAATGTGGACGGCTACAACGAGCCTTTCACCTACAGCCAAAACGCAGACTTATGCATCTCGGAGAGCCGAGCCTTGCAACTGCTGAAAGACGGCCGTATCTCTGCCGATGATTTCCAAGGCGATGTGGAGAAGATACTCACCACGGGTGGCATCGCAAACAATTCTATCTTCGTCATCAAGGAAATAAGAATCGCCGGACGCTCGCTCTACAACGTGGAGTGTAAGGTCGTCAGCAAGATGGTCGAACAATGGGTCATTGGACAGAAAAACATGAAGCAACTCGGCAACTTCGAGTTTGATACTAAGGAGAAAAGGTTAAAGTTTAAATAATTGGACTTTGGCTTATGACTATGGCCTATGGCCACTTGGTCAATGAAAGAAGGCCATAGTCATAGGCCATAAGCCATAGAAAATAAAATCATGGACAATCGTTATGCTCAACGCGGCGTTTCAGCCGAAAAAGAAGACATCCACAACGCTATCAAGAACCTCGATAAAGGATTGTACCCCAACGCTTTCTGCAAAATCATCCCCGACATCCTCGGCGGTGACCCGCTGTATTGCAACATCATGCATGCCGACGGCGCGGGAACCAAGTCATCGCTCGCCTATCTCTATTGGAAAGAGACTGGCGACATGAGCGTATGGGAAGGCGTGGCACAAGACGCCGTGGTGATGAACACCGACGACCTCATCTGCGTGGGTGCAACTGACAACATGCTCCTCTCCTCCACCATCGGACGCAACAAGAGCCTGATTCCAGGCGAGGTGATCTCCGCCTTGATTAACGGGACGGAGCATTTTTTGCAGAAACTCCGTGACTTGGGCATCGGCATCTACCTGACTGGTGGTGAGACTGCCGACGTGGGCGACTTGGTGCGCACCGTCATTGTAGATAGCACTGTGACCACAAGGATCAGACGAGACGAAGTGATTGAAAACAACTTGCAGCCCGGCGATGTCATCGTGGCCTTCGCCTCTTACGGGCAAGCCACCTACGAGGACAGCTACAACGGCGGCATGGGCAGCAACGGCCTCACCTCGGCCCGCCACGACATGCTGAACCATTATTTAGCCGAGAAATACGACGAGAGCTACGACCATAGCATTCCGGAAGAATTGGTCTATTCCGGTCCGCACAAACTGACTGATCCGACTGAAGTCCCCGGCGTTGACGTGGGCAAGCTCATCCTCTCGCCCACCCGCACCTACGCCCCGCTGATGATTCCGATTTTGAAGGAGTTCCGCAAACAGATCCACGGAATCATCCATTGCAGCGGCGGTGCGCAGACCAAGGTGCTGCACTTTGTCGACAAGCTGCACATCGTGAAGGACAACATGTTGGCTTTGCCGCCTTTGTTCAAGATGATCCAAGCCGCTTCGGGCACCGACTGGCACGAGATGTACAAAGTTTTCAACATGGGCCACCGTTTGGAGATTTACACCAACGAAAAAGCAGCCTATGAGATGATTGCCATCGCAAAAGAATTCAATATTGATAGCCAGATTATTGGCCATGTGGAGACTTCGGAGAAGAAGCAGTTAACGATAAGAAGTGAGTTTGGAATGTTTGAGTATTAAACAACCTACAAATCATAAACATCATGAACAAATCAAAGTTTTTAGTCTTAATGGGCATTTTGCTCATCTTCGGATTCACAAGTTGCAACAAAAACGGTGAAAAAGTCACCATCAAAACCAATCAGCCGGAAACAGTTCAAGCACATTACGCAAAGATTACTGGCACTATCAAATCGCTTGACAAAAGCATTAATGAGCTTTGGGCTTACGGTTATTGCTTAGGAGAAGAACCCAATCCTGACATGTCACAAATGGTCTCTTGCGTTTATGCAACGGACTATGAACATCCTGATGTATCACTACCGAGACCGTTTGAGTATAAGCTTGTTGGTCTGGAGCAAGAAACAGAATACCATTTCAGGGCTTTTGCTTTTCTCAATGAAAATTCGGTTGTTTTTGGAAAGGATATTAGTTTTACAACCCCTGCTGAATAAGTTAAGCTGACATAAGTCAAGAACAATTATTGGCGAAAATTGGCAAAACACTGATTTTCGCCAATAATTTTGTACCTTTGCCCAACAATTCTGAAACCGTGGACATCACCGAGAAACTCGAAACGATAAAGCACCGCTGGGAGGAAATGGGCGAACAGCTCGCCGACCCTGCCGTGGCTTCCGACATGAAGAAGTTCGTGAAGCTCAACAAGGACTATAAGGACTTGGAGCCTATCGTCATGGCCTTCAAGGAATACAAGACACTGAAAGCCAACGTGGAAGAAGCCAAGGAAATCCTTGCAACAGAGAAAGACGAGGAGATGCGCAAGATGGCCCAAGAGGAGCTGGACTCCGCCCAAACGCGCATCGAGCAGTTGGAGCAAGACATCCGCGTGATGATGATTCCCAAAGACCCGCAAGACAGCAAGAACGCCATAATGGAAATCCGGGCTGGCACGGGCGGTGACGAAGCCTGCCTCTTTGCAGGGGACTTGTTCCGCATGTACAGCAAATTCTGCGAAAACCGTGGCTGGAAAGTGGAAGTGACCAGCGTCAGCGAAGGTGCCAGTGGCGGCTACAAGGAAATCGACTTCACCGTGACGGGCAACGGCTGTTATGGCATCTTGAAGTTCGAGTCGGGCGTACATCGTGTGCAGCGTGTGCCCAAGACAGAGACACAAGGTCGCATCCATACCTCTGCTGCTTCGGTGGCCGTGTTGCCCGAAGCCGAGGAGTTTGACGTAGAAATCAACGAGGGCGAAATCAAGTGGGACACCTTCCGCTCAAGTGGTGCTGGCGGACAGAATGTGAACAAGGTGGAGTCGGGCGTGCGTCTGCGTTATATGTGGAAAAATCCCAACACCGGAGAAATGCAGGAGATCCTCATCGAATGCACCGAGACCCGCGACCAACCCAAGAACCGCGAGCGCGCCTTGGCGCGTCTGCGCACACGCATCTACGACATGGAGTACCAGAAATACATCAGCGACATCTCCGCCAAGCGCAAGACCATGGTCTCGACCGGCGACCGCTCGGCGAAGATCCGCACCTATAACTACCCTCAAGGCCGCGTCACCGACCACCGCGTGGAAGGCTTGACGGTCTATAACCTCGCCGCAGTCATGGATGGCGACTTGGATGAGATCATCAACCGCTTACAAATGGCAGAAAATGCTGAAAGACTGAAAGAAAACATTGAATCATGATATTATGAATAAACACCAGTTATTTGAGCAAATCAAGAAAAAGCAGTCGTTCCTCTGTGTCGGGTTGGACACCGACATCAACAAGATTCCGCAGGAATTGTTAGCTTTTGAGGACCCCATCTTTGAGTTTAACAAACAGATTATCAACAAGACCGCCCCTTACGCAGTGGCTTACAAGCCCAACACCGCTTTCTACGAAGTGTACGGAGCCAAAGGCTGGCTGAGCCTTGAGCGCACCATCCAATACATCCGCAACAATCACCCCGACATTTTCATTATCGCGGATGCCAAGCGCGGCGACATCGGCAACACCTCGGCCAACTATGCCAAAGCCTTCTTCAACACCTTGAAAGCTGATGCCCTGACCGTAGCGCCTTACATGGGCAAAGACTCCGTGGAGCCTTTCCTCAACTTCGAGGACAAATGGGTCATCCTCTTGGCCTTGACCTCCAACAAAGGTTCTCAAGACTTCCAATACCTCAATGTCGGTGAAAGAATGCTGCACCAACAGGTGCTGCAAACCGCAACCACATGGGCCACTTCGGAACAAATGATGTTTGTCGTAGGTGCCACGCATCCTGAAGAATTGGGAGAGATCCGCAAAATGTTGCCCGACTATTTCTTCCTTGTGCCCGGCGTGGGTGCACAAGGCGGCGACTTGCAAGCCGTAGCCCACAACGGCTTGAACAACGAATGCGGTTTGTTGGTCAACTCGTCAAGAGGCATCATTTATGCCTCCAATGGCAGTGACTTTGCCGTCAAGGCTGGTGAAGAAGCGAAGAAGTTGCAGGAGCAAATGGGGACGTTACTGAAGGAAAGAGGTCTAATCTAGTCCGATTGCTTCGATTCTATCCATAACGAAAAAAGTCGTCTCAATTGAGACGACTTTTTTCTTGGTAATCAGTAGGTCACTTAACGGGCCACTGAGAAAGTGCGGTTCAACATGGCACCGTCATTGGCAATGACACGGATGAAATACATGCCATTGTTCAGGCTTTCCGTGTTAACCTGAGCCTTGTTACCATTGATTTCCTGCTTCATAAGGCACTGACCGACTGCATTGTAAACTTCAATGCTTCTCATTCCTTCGCCTTCCACATTCAGCACGTTGGCAGTTGGGTTAGGATAGAGTTTCAGGCTGTTTTCAAATTCGTCAACGTTTTCCATCCATGTCTGGAAGGTAGTCTCGGGACCATAGTAGGTCTGGCCATTGACGACGGCATAAGCCTTCACCATGTAGATGCTTGACATCTCAAGATCATCGGTAAAGCCAAGGATATTCTGGAACTCATTGTAAACTCCATTGATAATCATCGGCTCGGAGCTAGTCACCTTACGGCAAGAGAAGCCCACCTCATCGGGATAAGTACTGCAAGTCATGTGAGCCATAAAGTCAGCATGGTTGTAGTCCACGTTAGCAACTTCCGTCTCAGTGATATTCACTTGTACAGCACCTTCAACAGAAATCAGGTGTGTAGCCTCGGCACCAAACTCACCGTCGTCTTCATCACCGAAGAGCACATTGCCTTGACTATCCTTCACAATGTAGTAACCATGACCGAAGGAGCAGCAGATGCCATTTTCCATCTGGTCGTAGATGGTAAACTTAACGCATTCATTGGCAGGAACGGTGGCATGCTCAATGTGAAGCTGCGTACCTGTACCACTGGCAAGCATCGTGTAAGGGCCACCAGAAGCCAGAACCGTACCATCAGGAGTAGTGAATTCCCAAGTGATGTGGTTGCCGAACTTGTCTTGCATAAGTTCAAGCTTCAGTTCTTCCTCTTCGCCTTCAATTTCAACACTCTGCCATTCCAAGCAATTCACACTACTCGTAACTTGAGTACTATACGGTTGACCGTTAGCCTCAGTGATCTCAACATTGATGGGATGCGTACCGAAAGAAACCTCAACAGGGATCTCCAATTTCTCAATCTCATACTGGGCGAGGTTGCCTTCCCAGTTGATCGTGTAGGTTTCGCCTTCCACTTCTGCATTGATGGTCAAGGAAGTAAGGACATCTGTACCACCGTTCTGGACATTCACATCCACAATTTTGGTGTGCGTGCAAGTGGCACCACCCACCTGACTGACGCTTCTAATCATCGGGTAGATCGGTTCGTCGGAACCTTGCACCATATCAAGATGGCAACCCGTCAGGATAGGACGATAAGCATTACCTTGTTGACGCTCAGAGACCCAAGCGAGGAAGAAGATATTGTCGATGTCGACATCCACGCCATTGGGGCTACCGATAACTTCAGGGATTTCATACTCATAGGTGCGAGTGATCAAAGTGCCCTGTGTGGTGGGGCTGATAGGATCACCCCATGCGCTCTCGCTAATGACATCGCGAAGGATGTGCATATGGACATATTGGCCGTTGAGCCATTGCGTCGGGTTGTAGTTACCGTAGTCGGCCTGTGAGCCCAAGATGCTGTCTTGCAACATAGCAACGGTCAAGAAGTTCTGATCGACGGTGCTATTACCAGTGTAATACACTTCAACCGTAATGGTAGCCAAACGGGTCTGAGGATTAACAATGGCCATACCAGCAACATTGCATTCCGAAGCCTGATTCATCTGTTGGCTGGCAATACCAGCCCAAGCACTTCTGCTTTGACCAGCAGCCGTAGTGCGGTTGACTACACCCGTAGGATAACCAGAGATTTGGAAACCACCGTGGATGGTGTTACCGTCTTGGGTAATCATGTTGGGATAGGAGGTTTGAGCATAACCGCCCGCATGGATGTTGATAGCCCATAGTCTACCAGGATTGTTGGCCATAAGTTCATTTGCAATTCTGTGACCGTCGGTGCAATAGCCACAACCACGGCCGGTGAACTCTTCAAGGATGACGTTCCTGTTGGCAGGTTCAGTTGATACATACTGCTGGGCCTTCAGTGAGAAAGAGAGCGCCAGCAAAGCCATTAAGGCAAGGGTAATTCTTTTCATAGTGATAGATTTAATTGATTTCATTTTTCCGCCACAAAAATACACATTAATCAAAAAAATGCGCCACTTTGTGACGCATTTTTTTCATCATTTTCAAAATTATCCTCATCAGAGGCCTTCGATGACGGTTGTCCAGCCAAATTCGTCGGGTTCGGTGCCGTATTGGATGCCACGCAGCTTGTTGTACAGCTTCTCGCTCCACGGACCAGGTTTGCCGTTGCCGAAGGTGTACGACTTGCCCGTTTCGGGGTCGTCGATGCGCGAGATGGGGCTGATGACGGCAGCGGTGCCGCAAGCGCCAGCCTCTTCGAAAGTGGCCAGTTCCTCTTCAGGAATGGGGCGACGCTCGACCTTCATACCCAGGCTCTCAGCGATTTGGATGAGGCTCTTGTTGGTGATGGAAGGCAGGATCGAAGTGCTCTGAGGCGTAATGTAGGTGTCGTTCTTGATACCGAAGAAGTTGGCGGCGCCAGCCTCGTCGATGTATTTCTTCTCCTTGGCGTCGAGGTAGAACTCGCAGGCGTATTCACCGCCGTGGCAAGCCTCAACGTGGGCACGCATGGAAGCAGCGTAGTTGCCACCCACCTTGTAGATACCCGTGCCTAGCGGGGCCGAACGGTCATACTTGCGCGTGATGACGTATGGGTTAGCCATGAAGCCGCCCTTGAAGTAAGGACCGACGGGGGTCACGAAGACCACGAAGAGGTACTCGCTGGCGGGTTTCACACCCACTTGGGCGCCCATACCGATGAGCAGCGGACGGATGTACAAGGAAGCACCGGTCTCGTAAGGCGGAATGAACTCGGCGTTGAGTTTCACGACCTTGATGATAGCCTCTTCAAACTTCTCCATGGGGAGCTTGGCCATCATGATGCCGTCGCAAGAGCTTTGCAGGCGCTTGCCGTTCTCGTCCATGCGGAAGATACGCACCTTGCCGTCCTTGCCACGGAAAGCCTTCATGCCTTCAAAAGCCTCTTGGCCATAGTGAAGGCAGGTGGCAGCCATATGGATGTTGATGCTGGTTTCGGAGGTCACTTCAAGTTCGCCCCACTGACCGTTGCGATAGTAGCAGCGGACATTGTAATTCGTTGGGTAGTAGCCAAATGAAAGATTGGCCCAATCGATGTTTTGCATGATTCTTATACTTTTTAGTTGATAAATTCTGTCGTCTTCAAAAAGTCCACGAAATTACGCATTTTTCTTGACATGGCGGCTATTTTGCAGAAAAAATGTTTTGTTTCCACGGGATTAATCCCAAAGCCCTTTCAAGGTAGTGCGTTTCAATGCCATATTGGCTTTTTAGGTCAGCGATTTGCTGCAGTATTTCTGCTTTTTTCGGCTCTTTTGACGTCTTCCTCCCCACCAACAGCACATTCTTCGGCGTGTGTTCCATCTCGATGAACTCCATGATTTGGGTCTTGTAGCCGAAATACTCCAGGATCAAGGCGCGGATGGTGTCGGTGATCATCACGGCTTGACGCTCAAGGAAGATTCCGTAGCGCGTGATGGCGTCGACCTTGCCCGAGCGCTCCATCTCCTGCCGGATCTGTTTGTGGCAGCAGGGGGCGCAGACAATCAGCTCCGCACCCGCCTTGATGCCTGAGGCGATGGCGTCGTCGGTGGCCGTATTGCAGGCATGAAGCGCAATCAGCACATCCAATTTCTCGGGATGATAGGCCTCGATGCTACTCTCCACAAACTCCAAGCCTTTCAAGTTGTCCGCCTTGATAATCTCGTTGATTTTCAGCACCAAGTCAGGACGGATTTCCACACCTTTGATGTCCACGTCAAGGTTCAAGCGTTGGGTCAGTAGCTCGTGCAAGGCAAAAGTGAGATACCCCTTCCCTGCCCCCATGTCGGCGATATGGACCGTGCCCTCAAACTTCATCGGCTTGATGAGGCTCTCCACAATCTCTGCATACTTGTAGATCTGCTTGAACTTATGCTGCATGTCGGCCGTAATCTTGCCCTCGCGCGTGGTCAGACCGAGCTGATACCACCACGGATTTGCCGGATTGATGAGGCGGTTTTTCTGCTTGTCGTGGTCGAGGTTCTGCTCTCGGTCTTCCTGCACTTGCTTGGTTTGGATGGTCGCCTTGCCTTTCGATGAAACCAACAAAGTGACATCCTCGCTCACAGTGAAAAGCACAGCATTTTGGAATCTCGAAGGCAACATTTCACGCAGTGTTTCAAGCATTTGCGCGGCATCGTAGTTTTTCATTTCGTCGCGACGCTCGTAGTGGTAGGTAAAGGCAAAAAGCCGCTTTTCCTTTATTAATACAGGCTTCACGTAGACGTTGCGCAGGTCGTCTCGCTTGTCGGCAGGCTTGCTCAGCGTCATTTTCACAAGAGCGCTTTTTTCGGCGGCTTCGGCCACGCGGTTCAGGAACTTTTCAATGTTTTCGGGCATCGCTGAATTTTTCGGCAAAGGTAGTGAATTATCGGACATGGAGTGTGCGGAACACCAAAATCACATATACTCGGCCCAACGAGCCTGCAATTTCTCCTCAGCCACTTCGATGATGTCCTTCAGGTGGCGACCGTATGACCGATAATAGACCAACCACGCCGTGATGCCATAAACGACAACCTGAATCCAAAGGCCAACCAATTCGGGACGCACGTCACGAAGCAGGGCACCCATGCTACTGATCTTCACGAAACCGTTGATGCCGAAGGTGGAAGGGAAGAACCACGAAACGGCTTTCCAAAACGGCGGCACGGCGCACGAAGGCCACGAAATGCCCGAAATGAACAGCAACGGCACCGAGGTAAACACAAACATGATGATGAACACCTCGCGGTTATGGGCAATACCCGAAATGGTCATGCTGAAGAAAACACACGCCAACAGATAAGGGAACAAAAACGCCACCAAATCAGTCCAATGGCCTATTTGAACCAAATGGAACAAACGCGGCACCACGCAAAAGACATAGGCCGAAACCACCACATAAATGGCCAAATAAGCCGCTCCTTTGCCCAAAAGCATTTCGATGGGCCGTTTTCCGATGACGTGCGGTTCGAGGATGCCCCGGCGTTTCTTCTCGCGCTCCTCCCCTGCCATCATCCCGATGCCCAGCACCATCGTTTGCTGAATCAGCAACACCAAGACTGCCGGAATGAGAAATGAAGCGAAGCCACTCTGTGTATTGAACATCGGGACATACTCATATTCAATGGGATAAGCGAACGTGGAGGCCTGCTTTTCGGTCGCGCCCACCAACCGTTGCGCCTTGATGTCCTTGTTCATCGCCAACGAGACTTCGGTACACGACGACAGCACTGCCTTATAGTACAACAAACTGCCCATATCGGAATACAATTCGACGATTGCCTGCCGACCTTCCATCAAGGCTCGGTCGAAGTCGGCAGGAATGTAAATCAGGCAGTAGGCTTGGCGTTTGTGGATGAGGTTCACCGCCTCCTGCATATCGGCACAATGACCAACGATTTCGACAT